>Ga0302251_1000088_pt1 | contig 112991 bp, 90 predicted proteins | sample AAG_RA_Gln_MG_FD_193534 | JGI IMG/M metagenome (GOLD analysis project Ga0302251, IMG submission 193534) | Enriched activated sludge microbial communities from anaerobic digester in WTTP, New Holstein, Wisconsin, United States - AAG_RA_Gln | ecosystem: Engineered > Bioreactor > Anaerobic >... | reverse complement strand
GGCCGGGAGCCTACTGGCCGGGAGCCTTCTGGCCGGGAGCCTTCTGGCCGGGAGCCTACTGGCCGGGAGCCTTCTGGCCGGGAGCCTTCTGGCCGGGATACATCCGGCCGGGAGCCTTCTGGCCGGGAGCCTTCTGGCCGGGAGCCTTCTGGCCGGGAGCCTACTGGCCGGGAGCCTTCTGGCCGGGAGCCTTCTGGCCGGGATACATCCGGCCGGGAGCCTTCTGGCCGGGAGCCTTCTGGCCGGGAGCCTACTGGCCGGGAGCCTTCTGGCCGGGAGCCTTCTGGCCGGGATACATCCGGCCGGGATACATCCGGCCGGGAAGAATCCGACCGGGACGCGTCTGTCAGCACTACATCAGACTGCCATCAGTCAGGCCTCGAGCTTGTATGGCGTGAGCTCCCTGAAAGGCAGCATTTCAGAGATGAGTTCATCAAGAGAGTAAGGAAGGATTTCCTGGAATACGCCAAATCCACCGATGTCTCTTCGGCATTCAGGAAGCTCATGTCTTTCAGGGTCCTCTCGCCTTTGAGAAAGGGATGGTGCGGCGTTGAAGCGCTTAACAGGATTGCAGAGGAGATAATGGCAGAACGCAATCCCTCCATATTGACCAGGCGCATCTATCCCCTGAAGCCGCTGCTTATCACCTCAAATGACTATAACCTGAAGCTCTATAACGGCGACCTGGGCATCGTCTTTCCAGATGAGCAGAAAAAGCTGAGAGCATACTTTGAGTCCGATACCGGCGCCTCTGATTCTCATCGAAGCTTCTTCACCGGCCGCCTCCCTGAATATGAGCCTGCCTTTGCGATGACTGTACACAAGAGTCAGGGCTCTGAATTTGAAGATGTGCTTCTTATTCTGCCGCCTGAGGAGAGCCCGGTGCTGACAAGAGAGCTCCTCTATACTGCAGTCACGCGGGCCCGTAAACGTGTGGAGATCTGGGGCAGCGAAGAGATCATCCGGAAAGCAGCGAGAAACAAAACTGAAAGAATATCCGGGATCGAGAAGCATTTGAAGGCCGACCGGTAATGATGGCTGGCAGATTCCCTTTCTCAGATCGGCTTCTGTATTGCTTCCATATCGAATGTGAGATATACCGGCAAGTGATCAGAAGCCTTGTCGGCGTGAGCTGAGTGATGGACTCCTGCTTCCTTTACGCCCTTTGCCATGTCTGGTGAAATCAGTGCATAATCAATTCTGGAATCAGTTACAGGATGTGAAATATATTCAGGTCCTGTTTTATCCTCCATGGGATCGATCAGGGGAGCAACGGCAGGATCTTTCAGTGTCTTTATTGCCTTGTCTTCCGAAGTCGTATTCAAATCGCCTGCAACAATGTAATGCATGGACGGGAAGCTTTTCAATTTTTCAGCTACTATATACTTGGTTTCCTGCGCTTCAGCCTCGCGGATTTTGCGTGCAAGCTCCTGCGCTCCAGGTGCTGCAGGGCGGGCAAAATATGGATTGGCCTTGTAATGGGCCCCGAATATTCCCATCGGGTACCCTCCAACATTTACTATAGTTGCTGTAACGTCCCTCAGGAATTTTTTAGGTTTATTGCTCTGTTTTGATTCTGCTACATGCAGCTTCTGGCCGTCTGTTTCCTGGCCGTCAAGCATCGTGACAGCCGCTTTTACCTGTTCGTCGGTAGCCATTTCCACAAAAGCATATCGTGTCTTTACTCCTGAAGCCCCTTCCCTGTCTGATGACTGTTCCTTGATTGTAATTGATTTAATTTCGCCGAACCTGGAGACAAGCTCATTGAGGTTCTCGCTGTTTACATTACTGCCGAGATTTCCAATGTGCAGCTCATGTTTTACTGGAATTCCCTGTAATGGCCGATTTTTATTTGAAGTTGCCTCCATTATGGGATACTTACTCAGTATTGCCATATGATGGTTGTATGTGTCGTTTGTCTGGTAGAACTGTTTATATGGGTATTCCGCTTTGAGGTTTTCATTGACGAATTCATCAAAGGTCTTCTCTGAAGGAACCTCCTCCATCGCTACGATATCTGCATCCATCTCCCTGATAGTCTCGGCTACCTCTTTTTGCTTTTGTTTGTTGACACTGGATACGACTCCAGGTTGCTCCATCTCTTCTCCAAGCGTCTCCACATTATAAGTGGCGAACTTGAGGTGTGTCGGATATGAAGAAGGCATATTGGGTGATATGCTTGACATAAATATCGTCCTTTCATACTCAGGAATATTCTCATTAATTATATCATAAATAGTTTAATATTATAGTGAACAATTTGTTAATATTTGGATCGTTTTTCATGTATTCCATCAGAGAGGTGTCTTTGTCTGGACCAGCGAAAACTGGTGAAAAGATCACGTCGGCAGGAGCCATGCGCTTTTCAAGACCTGCCGCCACACTAAAGAGAGAAAACCGCTATACATTGTATGATGTTAACAAAATTGTAAAAAACATGTAATAAAATTGTTACATTTCCCCCCTTTACCTCGAAGCAACATGATGTGATAATAGAGATAAGATAGATTATAATTTTCAGGAGGCGAATATTATGGTGATGATGAAGAATCCAGGCGGCTACTACCCCCCCATTTTTCCCGGCTTCCCCGGCAATTACCCAGGCTCAAGCCAGGTCGGTGGTTTTCCGGGCTTCCCTGGCAACTATCCCGGCGGAATGACCATGTTCCCGCCGCAGTACATGCAGCCCTGGGGCTCCTTCCCATCATGGAATCAGAACATGCCTGATTCAACAGTCGGCCAGACTGGAGCGCTCTGGTGGAAGCACGATGTGAAAGGCTATGGCGTGGACATGAACCGGGACGGCCAGTATCAGAAAGGCACCGATGGAGTGCTCGCCTTTGACAGCAACCACGATGGAAAGCTTTCAAAACAGGAGATCGAAAAAAGCAATCAGCAGATGAAAGCCTTCGGCGGCAACTACGACCTCAACGGGGACGGCAAAGTCGGCTTCTTTGAGAGAATCAAGGCCAAATCATATGAGAAACAGATGCAGAAGCTGGATCTGAATCACGACGGAAGGTTCAGCGCAGATGAGCTGGACAGAGCCGGAGCCAGAATGGGAGTGGACAGAAACCAGGACGGCAAATTCGGTAAAGATGAAACCTACAGTGTATACAACTTCCCGACACAGGGAGGCTGGGGCCGCGGGAGCATCGGCTACACAGATCCCAGAAACAACTACACACAGGTGAACAATCAGATGCCGTGGTTCCCACCGATGTACGGCGGCGGATACGGCGGAGGATATGGCGGATACGGCGGCGCTTACGCTTATGCGTATGCAGGCTAGCACACTCTGGCAGTATTAAAAAAGAGCGCTTCACGCGCTCTTTTTTTTTAATCAATCATTCAACAGGCTGTCTCTTTATCATGACTGTTCCCTTTTCTCCATCTATTGCGACCAGATCTCCACTTTTTATCGTCTTTGTGGCTGCAGTTATTCCGCTTACAGCCGGGATCTGATACTCCCTGGCGAGAATTGCCGCGTGAGACAGTGTTCCGCCGCATTCGGCGATGAAGCCTGCTATCAGTGGAAAATATAGAGCCCAGTAAGGCTCACAGTTCTGAACCACCAGGATATCTCCAGGTGAGATTGCCTCACAGACCCTTCCGGATTCTGCTACTCTGGCAGTCCCTGCAGCACTTCCCCTGCTGAGTGCCATGCCTGCAATCACGGCTTCACAGCCTTCAGGCATATTCAGAAGCTGAGACGGAACTGCCTTTGGTGAAAAGCCTGAAAACTCACCGGGAAAAACGTCATCCCGCTCTTTCACCCAGCGATTCCTGCTGTTCATCGTGTATTCAATCCAATCACTGATGCTGCTGCTCAACCTTATTCGCTTTATCTCATCCAGAGTCAGATGGAAGATATCCTCCCTGCCCTGATCTCCGGTAAGAAACGCCCTGCTTTCAAGGTCAGCTCCAACGATCAGGAAAAGCTTCCTCAGCAGCGCCGTTGCCATATATGTATATCTTCGATGGTGCTCCCTTTCCTGCTGCAGATACAGTATCCACTCAACACAGGCGGCCGGACCGCCCTTCTCATCTGCAGCGTGCCTGTTCCTGAGATCGTGAAGCTCGCGCAGAGCCTCCTGCCTTCTCTTCCTCTGCTCAGACTGATTTCTGATGAACTGCTCACGTCCTTCACGCTTCTGCAGAGCTCTCAGTATTGTGCATATCTGTGCGCTGTCTTCCACCAGCCTCTTCTCTGCAAGCTCAAAGGGGGAAGCGCACCATGAGCTCTGTGAGCTGATGAACTGCCTGACAGGCTCCGGCTCAGGCAGGGCCCCACTGCTCTCAATCCATCCTGCAAACATCTCATCGCCGCTGCTCTCTTCTATAAGCGTTATCAGCTGATGCTGGAACCTTTCAAAATCAGACTGACCTTCCAGCAATGCGTGATCGGCAAGGAGCTCTCTGAAACGCTCTCCTTCAGAAAACCTGTCCAGGTATCCAAGCAGATTGTCCAGCAGATATGTCATCTTCACAGCAGGATCGCTCTGGCAGAAAAGCTTCCATACTCTCTGCAGCAGATCCCACGCACCGGCTGGGGTCAGACCGGCAAGGGACATCACCTGAAGAGCCTCCATCTGCTGCCGGTACTGCTCTACAGCCCTGGGCAGCATCTCCATCATCTGCCCTGTCCGGACAGATATTCCCTCCCTGTTTCCTTCATCTGCCATCAATGTCTCTACTCTCTTCAGTACACCCTTTGATGCATATATGACTCCATTGAACACATCGAAGACACGGCCGCTCGCAGGCATGATAGCAAGCTCCCTGTAGAATGCTGTGAAATGCTTCTCCATATAATCCCTGAAGAGATCTGCCGACAGGGCGGTAAGCCTTTCCCCCATGAATTCACTGACCGGCTCTGTTGTCCATTCCATTTGGAGTCCTGTGAGCGGACGGGCCTGCACAATGAAGAACTCCTCACTGTATACCCATTCCATGTCAAGAGGATACCTGAACTGATGCTCCATTGAAACTGCAAGAGCGGCAAGTTCGAGCAATGTCTTCTCATCGAGCGGTGCCTCTCCCTCGCAGCATATTGTCTTCAACGAAGGCACTCCGGCCCCCCCCCTGTCAATCTCCATGGAGAAGGGTGTCGTTCTTCCCTGTACAAGCTCCTCTCCTGCCCCGCGATGGGCGTTGATGACAAGTATGTTCTGATCTGTAACGGGATGTCTTGTGAATACCACTCCAGATGAAAAAGCCTCGATCTGCCTCTGTATGATTACTGCCATTCCCGCTCCGAAATGAGACAGATGCCTGATCTCCCTGTAAAGAAAAGCCTCTTCGCTCCAGAAGGACTTCCAGACTCTCCGGACGGATTCCAGTACTTGTAAGGAGTCATTGTTATCGGCTATTGAGCTGAATATTCCGGCACAGGAGCACAGATTCCCGTCTTCATCAGTTGAAGAAGAGCGCACGATCCATCTTCCTCCGAATCCTGATATGAAGAGATCGATCTCTCTGCTGAGGTCGGAAGAGACTGAAAATGTCTCGAGGTGCCGTGCAATATCTGCACAGACCCTCCGGAGAGCACTGGCTGGAAGAGTCTGCGCCGACGCAATCATTGCACATGCTTTCAGAGCCTTATCATATTCCTGCACCGGAATCACTGCCCCGGCAGGTACATTGAATCCGCTGCGGGACAGAAAAGCCAGGTTGCAGGCTTTTTTTCCTGCCCTGCTGACATCGGAAGGCTTTAAATGAGTCAAGGCGATGAGAGTCTTCAATGTGATGCACCTCTTCATGTTACAGCTCCATTTTAAAATTCTGCTTCGAGGAGTAGGAATCATCTTCCGTCTCTGGAATTGTACCTGTAGGACAGAGCGTGATAAAGATAATTTGGAGGGATACATGAAAGAGAAGAAATCTGTCAAGACCTATATTCTGGGCATCAATTCGGCCTATCACGAATCATCTGCCTGTCTGATCGAAGACGGAAAGATGATCGCCGCCGCTGAGGAAGAGCGTTTCAACAGGAAGAAGCACGGGAAGAAAGCGCTGACATATAACCCAAACGCTCTGCCGATGAATGCCATTCAATACTGCCTGAACACCGCCGGCATTGGATGGAAAAATGTGGACCATATCGGCTACTCTCTCGATCCTGATGAGAGACGCAGAAGAAATATCGAGCACAACCACCCGTACCAGATAGAATCAATGGACTTCGGAAGCCCTGACGGAGAGGATCTCTTCTATAAATGCTGCAGGGAAGTGCCTGAAAAGCTCTCACAGTTTGCAGGACGCAACATCTCGTCAGTCTTTAACTATATTCCTCACCATCTCTGCCACGCCGCCAGCTCATACTTCGTCTCACCCTTTGACAATGCCATTATTCTGGCCATTGACGGAATCGGGGAGTTCGCTTCCACGTGGATGGGCCACGGCAAGGGCAATCACATGGAAAAGATAAAGGAGATCGATTTTCCGAATTCGCTGGGCTTTCTGTGGGAGAAGTTCTGCAAGTATCTCGGCTTTTCTGAATACGATGCCTGCAAGGTAATGGGTCTTGCCACATCGGGGAATATGTACATACCTCGATATATAAGACAGAACTTTGAAGAGATTGTAAAGCTGATGCCTGAAGGCGAGTTTACAGTTGATGACAACATCATGAAGTTCCGCTGTGACGACTATTATCCGCTTCAGCGGAGGTTCTTCAAAGAACGGAGAGACAAACTGAAAGATCCGACTGCCACCATCCAGGAGATGATGATCGCAAGAGCTCTGCAGTTCAGAACAGAAGACGTCATCTTCCACATGCTCGACTTCCTCATCAGCACAACAGGATGCAGAAACATCTGCCTCTCCGGCGGAGTTGCCCTCAATTCGGTCGTTAACGCCAAGATACTGAAGAAGTTCCCTCGAACCTCTCTCTTCATTCAGCCTGCCGCTCACGATGCCGGGACTGCCGTAGGCGCCTGTTATTATATATGGAATGTAATGCTGGGCAATCCCAAGGGAAAAGACCAGGTCATGAAGCACGTCTACTGGGGGCCTGAATACACCAGTGACGAAATCGAGCACGTGCTCAAGGAAAACAACCTCTTTTACAGGCGCTGCAGAAGTGATGAAGAGATCGTTGAGCGCACTGCCACGATGCTTAAAAACGGCAAGATAGTAGGGTGGTTCCAGGGCAGAATGGAGCTGGGTCCCAGGGCTCTCGGCCACCGGAGCCTTATGGCAAATCCCGCAGATGGAAGAATCAAAGAGAAGATAAATGCCATGGGTATAAAAAACAGAGAAGAGTTCAGGCCGTTTGCTCCCAGTATTCTTGAAGAGAAGGCCTCTGAATGGCTCGATCTGGAAAACCCCTCCCCTTACATGCTCATGGTCTTCAATGTCAAGCCTGATAAACTGGGAAAGATCGATGCAGTAACTCATTCTGACATGACAGCAAGACCTCAGACAGTCAATGAGAAGATGAATCCTCTCTACTACAGGCTGATTCAGAAGTTCTACTCGCTTACCGACCTGCCTCTGATACTCAATACCTCCTTCAACTCTCAGGAGCCTGTTGTAATGAGCCCCTCTGATGCTGTAGGTACATTCCAGCGCACCGGCTTTGATGCACTTGTTATTGGGGACTTCATTGTGGAGCGCTAGATTAAGGAGAATGATCAAGTGGACTGTAAATCACCTGCTTTTGTCAATGTGACAGAGACCAAGATAGAAGGGCAGCCTTCTAAACGTCTCATGATAGTGCTGAGGACGCGGGGGTGCGTATATGCGACGAGCCCCGGTGGAGGCTGCACGTTCTGCGGTTTCAGAGAGCTCACCACCAAGGGCGCTCCAGTACCGGGCAACGATATTGTCTGGCAGTTCAAGCGCGCTCTCCAGCCTTACGACTTTCCCAGGGCCCATATCGGTGAGATCGACATATATAATTCAGGCTCCTTTCTGTCAAATATGGAGATACCTGCGCCTGCAAGAGAGATGATATTCACGATTATCTCCGAGATCCCTGAGATAAGGAAGATCTTTATTGAATCCAGACCTGAATTCATAAGATCAGAAAAGGAAGATTTACGAAAGCTGCGCCTCCTTGTGAAAGACAGGATAGTTGAGCTGGGGATGGGCCTGGAGACTGTTCACGATGAAATAAGGCTCAAGGCGCTGAACAAGGGCTTCACGCTCGAGCAGTTCAGGGAAGCTGCAGAGATTCTCGCAAAGAACGATGTCGGACTGCTGACATATGTGCTGCTGAAGGCTCCCGGCATGAGTGAAGGAGAAGCTGTCAGGGATGCCATAGATACGATATACTATGTGGATGAGCTGGGCAGAAGCCTGAACCTGAAAGTGAAGGTTGCGCTCCAGCCAACCTTTGTGCCCAGGAATACCCTGATAGAGAAGCTCTATGAGCAGGGCTCATATGTTCCGCCGCAGCTCTGGAGCGTTTTTGAAGTTTTGAGAGCCACTTTCAATGTGGCCGTGCCGATTGAAGTCGCCCTCAGCGATGAGGGACTCGCCGACGGAAGAGTGTCCAGGAACTGCGAGCTTTGCAGCAGCGAGGCACGGGAGATTCTCAGGCACTTCAATGCGACAGGAGACAGGAGCAGGCTTACCAGTCTGAAATGCGACTGCAGAGCCCATTGGAAAGAGATGATGAAAAGCTGAGCGCTGCCTGCAGTCTCTGATGCTCTTCAGTGTGTCGCAGATAACGCAGACAGGAATAATGGCTCATGTCTAGAATAGTGTTAACGTTGCATTGATTATGCAAATCCGTTTATGGTGGGCATCTGCATTTTCCTGAGTTTTCAGAATACTATCAGATTTGAGGTGATAATGTGTGGAAAAGGCTGAATAAGATATTCAAGGGATTCCTGAGCCTCTTCATCAAAGGGATCGAAACGAGCAACCCTAAGGCGCTCATCGAGGCAGAAAAAGAGGCTCTGAGGGAGAAGGTTGCCAAGTTCAACACAGGCCTGGCCAAACAGGCAGGCTTTGTCTCCCGGCTGGAGCGGCTTATAGCCGATGCGACTAAAAAAGAGCAGGAGCTCATTGCCAAAACCCAGGCAAATCTCAAGGCAGGAAACAAGGAGATTGCAGGAAAGTATGCAATGGAGCTGAAGACAACGCGTACCCAGTTGATGGATTACAGGACACAGTTCAAGGATGCCCAGGATGCCTATCAGAACCTGTTGAAAACGAAAGAAGTTGCCGTCACTGACGCGCGCAACAAGATCGACCTTCTGGTCAGAAAGCTTTCGCAGGTGGAGATGAAAGAAGCCGAAGCGGATCTGCGCGAAATGTCACAGGCTATGGTATCAGAGATAGGAAGCGATGGCGATACACTGAGCCGTGTCGAAGAGGCAATTGACGAGCGTCTTGAAACAGCGACAGGAAGAGCAATGGTTGCGAGAGATTCTACCGATATGTCTCAGATCAAGATGAAGGAATCGGAGATTGAAGCTCTTGAGCAGCAGGCGCTTGCCGAGTTCGCAGCGAGCTCAGGCATGGAGATGCCCGGCATAGGAGCGCCCCTGGAAGCTCCGTCCCATCAGACCAAGGCGATGGGTCCAATTGCAGAGGAGACGATATAAATGTGTCGTTGATGACAAGAATAACACTGAATTAGGAGGTAGAACACATGGCTCAGGATAAAAATCAGGGTCTCACACCATTTGGGAAGATAATAATCTTTCTCATTGTGGTAGGCCTGATAGGCGGCGGCATATACTATGGCTTTATTGCGAAGAGCGGTTCAGGATCGGGGGGAGACAGCGGCACTCCCGGCAAGAAGATCGATCTTTCCAAGTTCAACGGTGAGGCTCCTGATCTGAAAGGCATCACTACCGTCCAGGAATACAAGTATGTTGCCCAGGAGAAGTTGCCCCCTGTCGACGCAAAGGCGGTAAGCGGCTACAAATGGGACAAGAACAAGAAGATAGTCGAGTTTCCAATCAATATATGGATTGGCTGGCTCCCGATCATTGCAGCCAATCACGGCCATAAGCCCAATACTGACAGCATCTTCTACAAGAAATACGGATTCATGATGAATATCACACTCATAGACAACCCTGTCGATGCCAGGAACGCTTATGCGGCTGGGAAAAGCCACATTCTGTGGGGTACTCTGGACATGATGGCTCTGTTTGCACCGGAGCTGATGAAAGACACGAGGACATCACCTCGCATCGTGCAGCAGATTGACTGGAGTAACGGCGGTGATGGCATCGTGGTGAGAGACAACATTAAAAGCATACAGGATCTTAAGGGAAAGACTGTTGTCTACGCACAGAACTCACCCAGCCAGTATTACATCAACAACCTTCTGATCACAGCAGGGATACAGCCCAGCGAGGTGAAGCACAGGTATACAAACGACGCTTTCCAGGCTGCAGCTGCCTTCGTTGCCTCAACAGGAAAGAAAGATCAGATCGACGCTGTTGTGACGTGGGCGCCGGATATCTACAACATACCTGAAAAGGTAAAAGGAACAAAAATTCTGTCCACCACTGCTGATGCAAACAAGCTCATAGCAGATGTCTATGCCGTGAGAGCCGATTTCGCCAAGGATCACCCGGATGTGGTGAAGGGCATGGTTGCCGGCATCTTTGAGACAATGGGGCAGCTTAGGAAAGACGAGAAGTTCAAGATGCAGGCCTGTCAATGGCTTGCCGATCTTTACGGCATGGATGTGCAGGAGATCAAGGGCATGCTCAGCGACGCCCACAGCACAAACTTCGCAGAAAACAAGGACTTCTTCCTGAACGCCAACAACCCTGCCAACTTCGAGCACACCTGGAAGAATATCACCTTCGTATACCGCGAGCTGGGCCTCATTGACGCGCCTGTACAGTTCGACCAGGTCATGGACTTCAGCATAATCCAGGCTCTCGATAAGGAAGGTGCATTCAAGGACCAGAAGGACGATTACAAGAAGGACTTTGCCCCGACCACATACTCAAAGGTCTCTGCAGAAGCGCCTATCCTGACGCAGACGATCAGGATAAACTTCTATCCCAACTCTGCCAATATCTTTGAGCCGGCTCACGACGATCTCGGCAACCCCATAAAAGATTCCCAGTATGATCCCAATGCAAAAGCCACATTAGACAAGGTGGCAAGACTTGCGGCACAGTTTGAGGCATCTAACATAGCCATAGTAGGTTATACCGACTCTTCCAGAAAGGGTCAGGTCCCTGAAGAAGCTGTCAAGAAGCTCTCGCTCGCCAGAGCCGAGTCGGTCAAGAAGGAGCTCGTGGAGAAGTTCAAATTCCCTGAAAACAAATTCGTCGTGGAAGGCAAGGGATGGGATAAGCCCTTTGACGAAAACGACCCTTTGAACAACGCCAAGAACAGACGTGTCGAGATCTCGGTCTACCAGCCGGAGGCCAAGTAACAACAAATCATAATATCACGGAGCTATTCGCGCAGCTCCCGGCAATACCGGGGGCTGCGCGTTGAAAGAATCAGGAGGCCGTGGTCTTGTCAAAGTCCAGAGTTAATAAAGATGAAACAAAACCGGGCATATGGAATACTGTCTTTGCAATAAGGAAGGACATCCCTGCACTGTCGGCCTTTCTTCTCGGGCTGATTCCCATAGTGGTGGTACTTATCATCTGGATCATCATCACGTGGGACTTCCCCAGAGGCAGGATAACAAGCCCCATAATCCTTCCAGGGCCCGGTGATATCGTCAAGTCCCTTCCCAGGATGTTCCTGCCTCAGATGAGACTCTTTGAGGGCATCTTTTCCAGTCTCTGGAGAATCACCTGTGGTTTTATCATCGCCCTCGCCCTCGCCTTCCCTCTGGGAGTGCTTATGGGGTCCTTTGTCAGGTTCAGAGCGGCTTTCACTTCCATCATAGTGGTAGGCTCATATCTCCCCATCCCCACTCTGGTGCCTCTCACTCTGGTATGGTTTGATATGGGCGAGCCTCAGATGATAGGCTTTCTGACAATAGCATCTTTTGTCTATCTCCTTCCTGCAATAGTCAAGGCCCTCGAAGATGTGGACGATGTGTTTCTGAACACTGCCTACACTCTTGGTGCGAATACGTGGCACATTGTCTGGAAGATACTGATTCCAATATCGCTGCCGGCAATCTACAACTCTCTCAGAATGGGATACGGCGTCGGCTTTACATGGATTATAATGGCCGAGATGATAGGTTCTGACAAAGGCCTGGGATTTATTCTTAAAAATGCCCAGTCGCGTGGCTCAAATCCTGCGATAGTATATATCACACTCGGCATAATCATTCTAATTGCCTTCATCATTGACAGGCTGTGGGCCACCGGATACAGACTCCTCTTCAGATACAAGGAGGCCCGGTAATGAGCGAGCTGAAAGTTGTTGAAAATCCTGAGATAAAAAGAACTTCGGACAACGCTCCTGTCGTCCGGTTCACCAACGTGACGAAGATCTTCTTTCAGGGGACAAAGCGTGAGTTTACCGCCATCAAAGACGTTACCTTTGAAGTTGACGACATACCGGGTGTCGGTGAGTTTATCGCCGTAATAGGTCCCAGCGGATGCGGCAAGTCTACGATGCTGAACATAATCGCAGGTCTGGCGCCTCACTTCCCGCCTACTTCCGGCACAGCGCTGATCCGCAATAAACCGATTATCGGGCCCGGCAAGGACAGGGCTATGATCTTTCAGAAATACAGCTCTTTTCCTCACCGGAATGTGCTGTCGAACGTCAAGTTCGGCATTGAGATGATGAATACGGAAGAGAGGAAAGAGCTGATAGGAGCCGATCCGACTGAAGAAAACATAGACGCATATGCAATGGAGTGGCTTAAAAAGGTGCGTCTGGCCGGAAGCGAATACAAGTTTCCTCACCAGCTCTCCGGCGGCATGCAGCAGCGTGTTGCCATTGCACGCTCTCTGGCTTTGAAGCCCAGGATAATTCTTATGGATGAGCCGTTCAGCGCCCTCGATGAGCCGACCAGGCTCCTGATGCAGGATCTGATACTGAGGCTCTGGGAGGAAGTGCAGGCCACTGTATTCATAATAAGCCACAGCATTGCAGAAGCAGTCTACCTGGGGGACAGGATATGGGTCTACTCCAACTCTCCAGGGACGATAGCCTTTGAGATACAGGGCATACCAAGATACAGGGGCACCTCCTTTGAAGTGCAGGAGATGCCTGAGTTCAAAGAAAACGTGCAGATTGTTACCGAAGCGTTCCAGACCATAACCCAAAGCTTGGATTAAGAGGTTCCAATGGCAGATCAGCAACCTGGTTTCATAGATTATGTCAAAGAGGCATTCAATCTGCGTGTACGCGTGCCGGCCATGGGGAAGGTTCCTGTAAACTGGCTGGCCCTTGTAGGTATCGGTGCCATCTCAATAGCAACAGGGTCATTCCCTGTCCTCCTTATAGGAGCAGGGGTGGAAATAGGATACCTTTATCTTCTCTCCTCCAACCCGCGCTTCCAGAAAGTGGTGCAGGGCATGGGGCTGGAGAAGAAACGGGGAGAGTGGGAAGAGAAGAAGTTCAAGATCCTGGACAGACTCTCATCCGGCGCACGTGCAAAGTATGAGGAGCTGGAAGCGAAATGCAGAAGAGTCATCAATGTCTATGAAACTGCCACCATTGAAACAGGAAGGCTCGATACATCGAGACTGGCTGTGCTGAATCAGTTTCTCTGGCTCTCCCTGAAGCTCCTCCTCTCCAGAGAGATGATCATCAGGAACATAAAGAACGAGTCCAAGGAAAGCCTGGAGAAGAAGATCCGGAACCTGGAGAACAACCTGCAAAGCGAGACCAGCGAACGGTTGAAAAAGACGCTGGAGTCCACCATCGACACCGTCAAGAAGCGCCTCGCCAATATCAATGCAGCCGATGAAAAGATAAAGAGCATAGATCTTGAGCTGTTGAGAATTGAAGAACAGCTCGAGCTGCTGCAGAACGTCGCAGCTCTCGACGGCCAGGGCGGACCGCTCTCAGAGAAGATCGACTCAATATCCACCTCCATCAACGATACTGATGAATGGATGAAGACCAACGCAGAGCTCTTCGGCCCCATAGAAGAGGAGCTGGAAGGTCCTCCTGACGGCATTATCGACACTGGAAAAAACACTACAATCTGATGCCCACTGAAAGAAAGGAGAGACATGCATGAGCGCTCTCACAGCCTGGGCCAGGAAGATGCGCGAGATCTTCATTGGAGGCTCTACAAGCCAGTTTATCATCTATGGAAACGTCTTCGACCTCGTACCGGTCAACAGGGACAATGACAGAACAGAGTTCGTATCCCTTAATACTTTTCTGGAAGAGGCACTCTTCTCACCCTTCGAGGTGGTCATATTCTATGACAGAGGCAAGGGTATCCGTGTCCGTAAAGGGATGGAAGAGTTTCAGAAGTATCTCTCGATCTTTGACAGCTTCAACAACACGACTTATGCCACATCGCCGGGACAGATGCCGCGTGACCCCAGGAGAGCCCTCGAGCTGATAGGACGATTCATCCAGGTGGGCCTTCAGAGAGCCACTATCTCTCACGGCTCTGAAGTAAGCAGAGAAAAAAGCGATGATGTTAAAAGAATTCCGAACCCGATAAAAGTTGCAGTGGTGATAGACTATGCTCAATACGTTGTGCCCAGGGGCGATCTGATGCAGCTGATAGGCGATACAAGCGAAGTTATCATCAAGATTCTTGACTGGGCAAACGATCCTGCCATACTGGGCGCAAATATTGTCACATGTCTGGTAGCGGAGAACCTGAACGATCTCAACAGTCTTATCGTTCAGAGTCCATACAACGCCAAGATCAAGGTGGATATGCCAAAAGAGGCGGATATCCTGGAATTTCTGCAGCATTTTACAATGAACAACCCGGATTTTTCGCAGTACTGCTCCCTCGATATGCCGAACCTTGCCCAGAAGCTTATCGGGCTGACAAGAGTGAACATCCGCTCTATGCTCTCCCTTGCTGTAAGGAATAAAAGTGAGATCTCCGTTCTGTTTCTCGGGAAGAACAAGAAAGAGATTATCGAGAAGGAATGCAACGATCTGCTCGAGTTCATCGAGTCGCCGTACACCCTGGATATGGTGGCAGGACACAGGGAAGCCAGGAACTGGCTGAGGGAGGACGCCTGGCTCATCAGGAATGGGAAAACACGCTCTGTACCAATGGGCTATCTGCTGACAGGCGGCATCGGCACTGGCAAGACATACCTTGCCACCTGCTGGGCCGGCGAGCTGGGCATACCCTTCGTCAAATTCAAGAACTTTCGCGATAAATGGCAGGGAGCCACAGAAGGGAACCTCGAGAAGATATTCATCGTTCTGGATGCGCTGGGGCAGGTAGTAGTGTTCATCGACGAAGCAGATCAGTCTACAGGAAAGAGGGATGGCGGCGCAGGTGATTCAGGTGTCTCAGGCCGCGTTTATTCCATGCTGGCTCAGAAGATGTCTGATACAAGAAACAGAGGCAGGATCGTCTGGATTCTCGCCACGTCGAGGCCGGATCTGCTGGAGGTTGACCTGAAGCGCCAGGGCAGACTTGACGTGCATATCCCGCTCTTCTCTCCACAGACCGAAGAGGACCGGAACGAGCTTTTCAGAGTAGTGGCAAAGAAACTGGGCACTGATCTTGCTGCGGACAGGATCCCCAGGCTTCCGCCCGGACTGGAGATGGGCGGCAACGAGATGGAGGCTCTTCTCGTGAGGGCTCATCGGGCCTTTGATCTGCAGAAGGAAGGCGAAACGGTGAAATCCCTCGACGAGATCTTATCAGGGCTGCTGGCGGAGTTCCGCCCGTCTGCGTATACAGGAGCTCTTGAATACATGGATCTGGTGGCTGTAAAGGAGTGCACCGACTCGAGATTCCTTCCGGAGAAATACAAGAACCTCACTCCGGATGATCTTGAAAGGCGGCTCGAGCAGGCGAAGCGATACGTGCGGTAAAGGAGCGGTTGTATGAACACACTTAAAGATTTTTTCCTTAAGATGAAGCAGATGGTGGTTTATGATCCGGATGACGGGATCAACGATCCAAAGGCTCCGAAGGGGGCAAAGAAGAAAGGGAAAGAGATAAAGGATCCAAAGGCACCGATAGAGTCTCGGCAGGACACAAGTAACGCAGAAGCAGATACAAAGCCTCCCAGAACGAAGATAATAACACTGGATGAGCTGAAAAAGAAGTCCAGGGAGATAAGCGTAGAGCATTTCGAAGGCTTCATTCCGCCTGGCGAAGAGCTGAAGCTCAACTTCGACGAGATCTTTCAACGTGCCAACATCAGGGAGCCAAAGCACGGCTGGACCATTGTCCGTGTGGCAGAGACAGTATCCACACCTGAATATGAAATGATGGGGATGGAGAATGCCAGGCTTGCCATTGCCGGAGTACTGAAATCTGCAAAAACAAGACCTGAGGAGATCCTGAAGGATGCAATGGAACGGGACAGAGTGCTCGACAAGTTCGAGGAGTTTCTGAACGCCCGAATCCAAAGGACACAGACTGAGCTGCTGGATCAGAACGCCGAGATAGAGCAGAAGATCCTGGAGCTTACCAGGCAGAAAGAGGAAAACACTGAGAGAGTCAAACGTGAGAAGGACTTTCTTGCCAGATGGAAGACCGAAAAGACAGAGGTGGAGAAAAGTCTCGCCAAGGCAGCCTCATATCTCACTACTGACCAGGTCGTAAGTGTCGGCCCTGTAACTGAGGAGCTGAAATGATTCCACTCACTGCAGGTTAATCTGAAAGGAACTTTAAAGATGCACGAGAAGCTGGTGAGAGACGCCATCCACGGCGATATATCGCTTTCCACCAAGACAGAGATCCCGCTCATTGACACGCCTGAGATGCAGCGCCTGAGAGGGATAAAGCAGCTCGGCACAGCCAGCCTGGTCTACCCCTCTGCGGTACACACCAGATTTGAGCACAGCCTGGGCACCTGCTTTCTGGCCAGCCGGATTATGAACACAATGGAAGAACAGCAGGGCACAAGCCTGTTCACTCCCGAGCAGAAAAATGCTGTCAGAGTGGCAGCTCTCCTTCACGATGTCTCGCATATCCCTTTTGGCCACACCTTCGAAGATGAGCGCCAGATATTTGAGCGCCACGATTCTGCAGAGAGAGTCACATATTTCCTAAATGCAGGAACCCTCGGCAGGCTTCTGCGGGATATCGGCATCTCCACATCGGTTCAGAATATTCTGATGAGGAGCGAGGAAGGCGCATCCATTGGTGAGATCATCAACGGCACCATCTGCGCAGACCTCCTCGACTACCTTGCCAGAGATGGCTATTTCTGCGGCATTGCCCAGGGCTATGATCAGCGGATATTCAGGTATTTCAGATTCAATAACGGCAATTTCTATATTGATGCTCAGAAGGAAGGGATTATCCGGGAGGATGTGCTCTCTGAAATAATCAACCTGCTGCGCCTACGCTATTTCATGTCAGAGCGGGTATATTTCCATCACGCCAAGACAGCATCAGGCGCAATGATCTCAAAAGCCGTTGAGATTGCAGTAAAAAGCGGGCTTTCCAGAAACGATCTCTTCCCACTGAAGGATGAGGGCCTCCTCTCACTGCTGGCGATCAAGTTTACCGGCTCCAGAACAATTCAGTCAATACTGGAGCTCTTTCACAGCAGGAAGCTCTACAAGCGCTGCTATGTCCTGACGAGAAAGATCGGGCCTGCCAGGCAGCAGGAGCTGATAAACAGATATCATCGAAACCTTGCCAGCCGGGAAGACGCTGAAAATGTTCTTATAAGAAAAATGCGTCTCAGGGAAGGCGACATCATCATATACTGCCCATCATCGGATATGGCCCTGAAGGAAGCAAATGTGCTGATGAAGATTGACACCGGCACACCGAAAGTGCTTTCAAAGCTGAACTTTCCGGAGATCAACGTGCTTCTCGACAAGCACCGCAATCTATGGAAGTTCTATGTCTTTCTCTCACCTCTTCATGTGGACAGGATAAAGCAGATCAGCAAAGCCTGTGAGGAGTTCTTCTGTGAGTCCAACCACCTTCCTGCCCTGGAATCAGGCCAGATGTTCTTTGGCTTCTGATACACTCACGAACTGGATTTCCTGATGTAAAGGGCAACGGAGAGAAATACGACTATGCTCCACAAGCCGGCCTCAGGGTTGGAAGAGAGGCCGTAAAGCCAGGCCCACGGACCGGTCTGAAGCTTCAGAATCTGAAAGTAGTCTTTGAGCATGGAAAGGAAGATAAGAGTCCCGTGAAAGCCTATCCCCATCCAGAGGCGGCCTGTCCGTAAAACCATCAGTGACAGTATGACTCCCAGCAGAAGGAGACTCACGCCGTAAAACAGCTTCATCAGAAGGCTGCCGTGGCAGAAAACGTGACAGAGCGCAAAGAGCGCACTCGTTGCAATCACAGCGTGAAGAGCAGTGACTCTTTTCAGGAAGATGTGCATCACTACTCCACGAAAGAAAAGCTCCTCTGTCCATGCAACGGCAAAACAGACTGGGGCGTTCAATGCGACGTGTCCGAAAAAGGATAGCAGAGTAATTTTCTCTATGCTTCCGGCAGGCGCCAGAGACGCGGCACCAGTCGCCGCAAGCACTCCGAAGAATACTGTGAAGGCAATTGCTGCAATAGTGGAGCCTCTGCCAAATTCCCTGCCAGATGAAGCGGTGACCTCATGGCCGCAATCCCTCAGAGTCGAGCCAGACAGACGGCGCCAGTAAAGAATTATGGTCAGCAGCACCATTGAATAAAGCACTGCCACATATATAACAGAAAGAGGGGGGCGAAGCCTCCCCTCACTGAACTCTGTATAAAACTCCCTGCCGGCAAAGACAGAGAAAAGTGCAACAAGAATCACATCTTCCAGCAGCAGCAGCAGTAAGAGAGCTGATACTTCCAGATATGCGCGTGGTGCACTGCTGTTCCCTTTCATGAATTGCTCTTACTTTACTGCAGGTTGATGTGACTCAATGAACTTTCGCGTTTCCCTTGCTATCACAAGCTCTTCATTGGTGGGAATGACAAGAATCTTCACGCTCCCTTTGCTGATGAGCATCTCTCTGTTCGAGTTCTTCTCCTCATCGAGCTCTATCCCTGCAAATTCCAGTCCTGTCAACACTTCCTTCCGAACCAGGTCGGAATTTTCCCCTATCCCGCCTGTAAAGACTACGGCATCAAGACCGCCCATTGCAAAGGCATATGCGCCGATATATTTTCGCACTCTCCAGCAGAATATATCAAAGGCCAGGCGATGCCTTTCGCTTCCCTTCTGCATGCCTTCCTCGATTTCACGCATATCATTTGTGGCGTCGGATAAGCCTTTCAATCCACACTGTTTGTTCATGAAAGAAGACATGCCATCTATGGAGAGTCCTTTTTTCTCCATCACATAAAGTACCACATAAGGATCAATATCACCGCACCTTGTGCCCATGAGCAGTCCCTCTACAGGTGTGAATCCCATTGAGGTATCTACAGAAACACCGTATTTGACCGCAGCCATTGAGGCGCCGTTTCCCAGATGACAGGTGACGATCTTCAGCTCTTCCACAGGGCGCTCCATAAACTCTGCAGCCTTCCTGGACACATAGAAATGTGATGTTCCGTGAAAGCCGTATCGCCTGATGCCCAGCTCCCTGTAAAGATCATAAGGGATGCCGTAGAGATATGACACTGGATTCATTTTCTGATGAAACGCCGTATCAAATACTCCGGCCTGAACTGCGTGAGGGAGCTTGTTTCGCGCTGCGGCAATGCCGATGAGGTTGGGTGGATTATGGAGCGGAGCAAATTCACTGCACTCCTCCATCTTGCTGATCACTTCCTCTGTTATCAGCACAGAGCCTGAGAACTTTTCACCGCCGTGGACGACCCGGTGGCCAACTCCCGCTATTTCATTCGCATCCTTTATTACACCGTGTTCAGGGTGCATAAGGGATGAAATAACCCAGTCGAGCGCATGTTCATGATCAGGTACGCTTCGAATCTCTTTCAGCTCAGGCTTTCCCTTTGCTGCATATCTGGCAATGGCATGCTCGGAGCCTATCTCCTCCACAATGCCCTTTACAAGCGCCTCCTCAGGCCCGGAATTAAATAGCTGGAACTTCACCGATGAGCTGCCACAATTCAGTACTAGAATTTTCACTGCAATTCCTCCTTTTCAGATCAAAAAGAGAAGGGAGGTGCTCCCGACTCCTTCCATTATATGTGAGTATATATCTTTTTCGGAGTTATTTCAAGCCTGAAATAAATATTCCCTCCATATTCACACAACACAGAAAGATCTGACCTTTGATGCGATGTTCCCCACTCACACAGGTTCAGCGAATGTCCCCTGTCTGATCGTCCTTATAAGCTCGAGGCAGAGTCTGAGAGACTTTTCCAGGGCATATCCGTTCACATTTTCCATTTTGTCATGCTCACTGTGGATCAGAAAGGTGGACCTCTCCCATCCGCCCATTGACAGCGTCAATGCCTCATATCCGTGCGAGGCCCAGACCACGTGATCCCACAACGCTCCCATGATCAGCGGCATCTGATGGAGCTCTACGCCGCATCTTTCTGCCGCTTTCCTCGTAGCTCTGGAAAGCCTTCTGGCCGTTACAACAGGAGGAAGCGCATAGTGATCGACCAAGAGAAGCTTCTCCTTCCCCCCTACTCCATCGAGATTTACTACATAAGTGTCATCTTTACTGTAGGCGTGTCCGTGCAGAGAGAGAAAGCTCTGAGCTCCGCAGAGGCCGATTTCTTCTGCACCGGTAAAGAGAAAAGATACGTTAAGTCCTCCGGGAGGGTCTTTGTAGACGGCTTTAGCAAGCTCAAGAAGTACTGACACTCCTGTTGCATTATCGATAGCGCCGGGAGATGTATCAACAGTTCTGTTGAAAAGAATGCACAGCATTGCCAGGATGACTGTGGCAGCTGTTATCTGTGCAGAAAGATGAAGAATCCCTGAAAAATCTTTGAATATGGCGCCGGCAAAGACCAGGCAGGCCAGCAGGGCCATCCCGAGTGTTCCTGAGATCAGGACAAAAGCCCTGACATAGATTGGAAGAGATTGCGACTTTGAGTCATAGTGAGCCATAAAGACGATCCACGGGGCATCCTTATCAGCCTTGACAGATGCATGAATGTTCTCTGACCGGACTTTCTTCCAGAACGATACCGAGAAGAGCCGCTCGAAAAAAGGATGCCACCTGGACAGGAGCATTACAGAGAACGCAATGACAGCGATAATTACTGCAGAAATTGTTTTATTATGCCAGAATACAAATACTGAAAGCGAAGTCATGACAATCCAGACGATTACTGTCAGCCGCATCAGGCACTCAGAAGGGAAGAGCGAGGCCGAGAAGGGATGACGCTCAGCAGCAAGTCCTGAATCGATACAGAACGAATGAATATAATCACCTGCCGCCTTCTCGCCCTTCCCTCCGGACAGACGTGGAAAGGAAAGGGCTCTCACGTGAGAAAGGCAGGATGATTCATCTTTCATCGGCTATTTGAAAGTCCGTATGACGTGAATGAGATGATCCATTGTACTCTTTGCAAAAGGCTCTACAAAATCTCTGAGTATGCTCTTCACCACGATCTTGCTGTTGACCATCTTGTATTTTTCCGCATATGTCACTATCTTGTCTTCTGCCAGTATATCATCAGTGGGGATGATGTACTTGACCTCCACAAAGAGCTTGTCTTCCTTTCCTTTATCCCGGCTCTGCCTGATAACCACATCGTAGATGCTTTCCCTGTGGGGACCTTCCTTAATCTTTTCGGTCAGCTTCTCTTTCTTGACTATATCCTCAAGCTGGCCTTTATGTGGTGCGCTCAGGATAAGAAGATTCCCTGTGTCTGTTTCGCGGGTCTTCTCAAATCCAAATGTCTTGTTACTCGTTATATCCAGAAAACGCAGGCCTCCTCTCTTTGTCGGGCGGCCCTCCGATATATAGCGACCGTAGAGATTACTCAGAATAAGGTTGATCTCCTCAGATATGAGCTTAAGATTTATGTTTTTGTGCTGCATACAGCCCACCTCTCACTTTAAATTGTGACTGCTTCTTTTCTCCGCTCTCTTCCTGTAATCCTGCTTTTATATCTGTCGGCATATTCTGCACTGCAGTGTATCAGGTATTAAAAGGATATTATGAACAGGAACAGAATTACTCCTTAAAACATTAGTAAAATTCTGCTATAATTCTCTTTGGGAGGAGAGAGAAGTAATGGCTTCACCGAAACGCGGTTTCAGCCTGGTCGAACTTATGGTGGCAATATTCATATTGTCTTCATCACTGCTGCTTATCATCGGTCTTTTTACCTTTCTATTCAACTCATCCAGAAAAGGCATCGATCTCACTGCAGGAGTAGCAGCAGCAGAGCTGATGATGGAAGAGTATCTCTACAGAGGCTCATCTGATATTTACAACAGTACGACAGGTACGTTTTATGCTCAGGACAGAGCCATAAATGGCGTCAACTTCCACTGTGAGATCGTAGTCTCCGAACCTAAGGGAAACCTGAGAAAAGTTGATGCCACAATATACTGGTGGGTCAACGCCGACGGGAGTCCTGTTGAGTCAAAGAAATATCTGGTCCAGAAAGAGGACGGCACTTTTCAGGAGGTAACGACCGGCAAAGGATATGTTGCAGAATACGGCGCGACAAAGACAAAGCTGACCAAGATGCTGTTTCTGACCAGCGAATAACATTGTCAATGCTGAGCAGAATATCTGCCAATTCATGAGGGAGAGAGCACAGAAGTGATAGTGACAACAATCGCAGGCCGGCAGAAGCCGGTGCACAATGAGCGAGGTACCACACTGGCGGAGCTGCTTATCGCCACCGTGATCTTTGGCTTCCTGACCATGATCCTGCTCGGTGTCATCAACTTCGGCACACGTTCCTGGAAGACAGTGGAATCCCGCTCATCGGCAGAAAAAGAGGTAAGGCGGGCTCTTCTGGATCTTTCCAGAAGTCTCAGAAACACCGATGTCAGAACCTTCAGCTACGGAAACTACAACAACAGCGGGAAGCGCATATCCTGGATGGCTTTCAAGACAGCTCAGGCCAGGGAGCTCTATGACCCTGAATACATAACCTTTGATGGGACAGGAGCATCTTATGAAGAGAAAATGCCCTGGACATATTTTATTCTCTACTATGCAATACCGCCGAGCGGCGACACCTGCGAAAATGATGTCTACGATGTATCAAGCCTCGCATCCAGCCAGTATAAATGCCCGCACAAGCTTCTGATAAAGAAGTATCTTCTGATCGGAGGCACGAACGGTATCTCAACTTCAAAGTCATATCTCTCTGAGAGTGATGTAACCGCCTATCTCACACCAACCACTTCAGTGAATGATATAAATGCATCAAATGAAAAGGCCATAAAAGCAATAGAAGACGACTCAACCCTGGGCACGGAAGTGTTTAAAAGAGCAGTAAGAGTTGTGAGCAAGAATGTCCTCATCTTTGCCGCAAACTACTTCGATCCGTGGGGAAACCGCGGCGATTCATCTCTCGAGTGCCCTGAGGTGCAGTTTTCAGTTAAATGCTTCAAAGTGCTCGAGTTTGCATCGAGCGGATCGATTGGAACCATGAATCTTCACGATTCCAGCGTCAACAAGACATTTTCGGTTCAGGTCGATCAGAAGGTCATCCCTGCCAACAACAACTCCGAAGAGAAACTGCAATAGTCCCCTTTTCACATATGCCATTTTTCGCCTATAATAGATAAGTGACTACTTAAGATCTTGCGGGGGGAGGGATTTCAAATGAGAGCCGGGAGAAAAGGAATTGTCCTCATTACGACTATGCTCATGCTGTCATTCATCATAATGATTGCAGCAATGCTCATAGTGACCGGGCGCAACACTCTGCTGCTGGGCACAAGCTACAGTGACAGAGAACAGGCACATTACGCCGCAGAGTGCGGGCTGGCTTATGTCCAGTACTGTCTGGCAAAATACAAGGACTGGAAGGGAGCAGACGATTCGCCCATAGAGAGTATCTATAACCCTGATCTTACAGATTTTACCGTGGAAAAGATAGGATCACAGAACAGCTGCATCAAAGGCACATTGAACAACGGCAACTCTGAATTCTATGTCGCCTTCTATGATGGCTCATGGGATTCATCTGATCTCCGCTATGACAAGGCGACAGGCGGTTCTCCTCTCAGATACTACTCTTTCAACAATATCTCCAACTCTTCAGGGAACGGCCACTCAGTTTACTACGACGGCACAAATGGAGTGGAGTTCAAATCCCTGCAGGCACTGTCTGCCCATATCATAGTGGAAGGCCGGTGCAAACAGGCAAGGCGCTACACTGAAGCGGTCCTCAAGAACGCCTGTACCATGACCGGCAATTCAGGCACTCTGGCAGGAGGAGACATAGAAGGCAATCTGATGGACACCAACTCGGTATATCTTGTCAACTCAACAACAGGTGACTCAAAGATCCGCTCACTTGGAGATATCAAAATCACATCCGGCAGCGCTGATGATAAAAACTGCTATCAGATTGCAAACGGAGGGACTTCATATACAGGAATACACGACGACAGCAAACACACTTACATCAATGACATAACCAATCCTGTCACTTCAGACAGTCAGGGTGACTACGGCATTCATATCAACGACAAGGACGACCAGCGGCGCTTTCTGGACAATGACGCGACAAGACTCACCTGGGAAGAAGTGACGAGCGAATACATGTCAGGCTCAGATTTCAACTCCGACAAAGTCACAACCACAATCGCGTCAGGCACATGGGTCTACCGCCAGAGCGGAAAAAACTCAAGTCAATACGATCTCTATTACTATACAGAGAAGTTTGACTCATCAAATGCAAAGACATTTCTCAATGACAAGACAGGGGTGAAATACTCCCGTGATGCGCTAATCGGTGGAAAATCTGGAGATGGTATAACAATAGACAATCCGATTATTGCTGACATGAGCAAGTTCAGCGGCTCCATGTTCGAGATTACAAAGCCTGTAGGAGTAAGTGGGGAAAACGGTATAGCCTTTCTCGTCTATGACTGCGATTCTGACAATGAAGGACAGTTCATACCATCAACCACCTACAGGGCAAGCGTATCAATAAGCGGAGGCAGCGATCCGTGCCTGATCAGCAGCAGCGGTGGAGATATCTACGTCGGAGGCGAGCTCTCGGGGAAAGGAAAGATCATCTCAGGAGGCGAGCTGGCCTTCCAGGGCAAGTCGATCCTGAAGAGCGACACAGGGTCATACACCTCCATATACGCGCAGAAAGATGTCATCATAAATCCCATCCAGGGCACCGGAGGCGTCTGCGACCCAACCACCGCAATCAAAGAGGCCTGGGATTCGGTTGCAGGGACAGGGAGCGGTTACTATAACACTAAAATCAAGAGCTATAAAGAGCTCTGCGAAAAGCTCCTGAAAACCGCAATCACCGGATCTTACGGCGGACAGGACTACAATGATACAGCACTGCTTAAAATTCTCTGTGACAGCAGCGGCTTCGGATATGACAAGGCAAATGCATCAGATCTTGTTTCGACCATGCTTGCCAAAAATTCGTGTCTCGGCTCCGGAGTGTCGGCAGGAACCAAGACAGTAACATTGAACTTCGGTGGAGGCAGGGAGGGAACTTTCAACGTCGGCGGCTATACCATCACTGCAGCAGTTAAAAATGACACTGCAACAATAAAAGTGACTCCACAGAAGGTTACGACAAGTGAAGCTATACAGCCTTCCGACTCCTCCTTACTGGTAGCAATGAACGAGACAGGTGACTGTTCATTTACCTCGTCTGGAGGCGTTTCATTCGATGAGCCCATGCTTGTCGCCGTACAACTGCAGCCTGTAAGGATTCAGACATCAGAGAGCTACACGATCAGCGGAAGCACGTTCAATGCAGGCACAGACAATCTGACTTCAGTGACTCCTTCTGCCGGCAATAACCTGAGCGGCTACACAGGTACTGTAACTATTACAGTGGACAAGGTGGATATTACCGTCAATATCAATGAAGGAAACTGGGATGTGACATACCCTATCAAGGGAGAGCCGTCATCTGACTGCATCCAGATGCTCAAATCAGGCGATAACAACTTCATACCGCTTGTCCTGAACGACACACTGCTGAGCGGGTTGATCTACTCGTGGGAGAATGTGAAAGCGCCAAACCTTCAGGGTGGAAGCCTCAGCATCCGCGGCGGCATAATAGCATTTGGAGGCGATCCATCAAAAGATTCGCCGGGCTCTAACGGCGGTAAGATATCCTTTGGAAAAGCCAAGACTGTCACTTTCACATATGATCCGGACTATCTTTACCCCCTCTATGAGCATGTAAACGGGATCGAGACAAAATGCATATATAAAGGCTTCTTTTAAAAATGGTATCCTCCCTTTCCATAAGATGGGAAAAGGATCTTGGGGAGGTGAGAGAGAACTCACCTACACGACATCAGTGCGCTCTCAGAAGGGAGCCGAAGATAAAGACACGCCGTGAGGCTGTCTGGATAAAGTGGAGGATGAACACCATGGCTCAGGGTGGATTTGACGCAGAAAAACTTGTGAAGATGGCTACACAGGATCTACAGAGAGCCGCTGCAATAAGAACAGTGAAAGATGAGCTCTACCAGCTCGGTGAGACTGTAGTCAAAGTCTCAGGAGAAGGGCTGCCTCCCCGTCTGAGAAGTGGAGATATGGCCCACGTCAAGAAATTTGCCATCAACAAATACGCGCCGTCTGATATTGTCCTGTTCGAGCTTTCAGGCGGCCTGAGGTTCGGGAGAATTCGCAAGATCTCCGTCTCTTCTGCAGGAATCAATATAGCAGTGATTCTGCCGAACAAAACGAAGGAGATTATCGGTCAGAACAGCCTTTTCGGCCGTGTCGTGAGCATAGACAGAGACCTGAGATCAATCCCCATCCATAACGGCCTCATCGGGAAGATCCAGGAGCTTTTCTCCAGCGGCGGCTGAGGCCCGCAGCAGTCAGGAAACAGAGGGCTCTGTATCAATCTGCTGCTGCGACTTCACCTTCTCTATCTGCTGCAGCAGATCTGCCACATCTCCGGCCACAGGCTCAAAATCCTTCACCTTCAGAAGCTGCTCTTCAGCCTCTCTCCCTTTCCCCAGCCCCAGATAGGCAAGGCCGAGCCTGAATCTGAAAAGCTTCTGCTCTCCATCCAGAGACAGCGCTTTTTCCAGACAAGCAGCCGCTTCCTTCAACCTGCCGCCCAGAAGGTCAAGATATCCCAGATAGCCATAAGCCATTGCATTTCTTGGATTCAACATCACCACTCTCTGAAAGGCTGCATAAGCTTCCTGGTGCTCGCCAAGCACGACAAGATCAAGAGCCGCCCTGAAGTGAAAAAGCGAATCATCATCCTTCATGGAGACAGCTCGCCTGAAATACTCTCTGGCTTCAGTGTATCGCTCCATTTCATCACAGAGATTACCCAGATAGTAATAGAAATAGGGCGACTCCCTGTTGCTGCTCTCTGCTTCCATGAAGGTTTCGTAAGCCTTCTCAAGCTCACCGCAAAGCTGCAGATTCAGAGCCCTGTCAACAGGATCGTCGAAATCCTCACCGGCCAGTATCGGCTCCAGAGTGAAGTTCTCTGCAAAGCAGCGCTCTTCATTCATCGAGGATATGCTGTAAGGCCTGGATGAAAGGTACTCTCTGCTGAGGTTTCTGAACTCTTCGGCATAAGGCACCACTTTGAAGTAGTCGCTGACTTTGAACCAGATGCCGCTTTCCTTGAATATACATATATCCGGCACACTGCTTCCTTCAACAAAATATCGTCCATAAAGGCGGCACGACAGGGGGCGCCACTGATAAGCCGAGCATCCGCCTGATTCAGTGCTGTAAAGAGGACATACTGTATATCTGAACTTTCCATCTTCATCTGTTTTTCTGAAGATATAATCTTTGAACTCTTCCACTCTATCTCTGCCAATGTGGCGGGTCATATAATCCAGCTCCATCAGACCTATCCGGTGAAGCACAACGTGCTTATGAGAACAGCATCCCACACATTCGCTGCAGAGGTTTCCCTCAACCGGCCCGAATGTGGCATCGATCTTTGCATAAAGCTGACTGAGTTTTGTCACGATCTCTTCCATGAGATAAGCCTCCAGGTAGAAATGAATCTATTCATCGTTTCACCGCATGTGTTGAAACTCCTTTAGGCAGTAAAAGGAGAATGTGCTCTATCGGTGAATAAATGCAATACTCTTCAACAAAAGGAGAAGGACTGTGAAGCTTGCACCTGGTTTACTGCTCGTATCCCGGTACCGGATCAGACATATCGTTGCAGAAGGCGGGATGAGTACAATCTATAAAGCTGTGGATACGAAAACCGGAAACTATGTGGCTGTAAAGGAGCTGGCCGATGTAGAAGAGGATAACGAGCTGGCCAGAGAAAATGAACATATTTTCATAAACGAGGCCAGAATCCTCTCCAGGCTCACTCACAGAAGCATACCCAGAATCCTGGATTTCTTCATTGAGAATAAAAAGAGATATCTGATCATGGAGTTTGTTGACGGATCAGATCTCCATACCATACTATCGAAGCTCGGCACCTTTGATGAAAAAACAGTGCTGGAGTGGACGTATCAGCTCATTGAGGTGCTCGAATATCTCCATTCCAGGACACCTCCGGTCATTTTCCGCGACATCAAGCCGTCAAATATCATGCTTGAGCCCATGGGGAGATTAAGGCTGGTGGATTTCGGGATTGCCAGGACGTATAAGCCGGACAGGTATTCAGACACCGTCAACCTGGGCTCAGGCGGATATGCTGCGCCGGAGCAGTATGCAAAGGCCGGAAGGCAGACAGACATGCGCTCCGATATATATTCTCTGGGAGTAACGGTTCATCAGCTTCTAACAGGTATCGACCCTGTCGCGATTGGTTTCAGGATCCCGCCTCCCACCTCAGTCAAGCCTGAGCTGAACTTAAAATGGGACAGCATAATCCTGAAGGCAATAATGCTTGAACCTGATGATCGATACAATGCGCTGTCAGAGATGAAGGAAGAGCTGATGCTGATGAACGAGGCACTGCCATCTGAGCCTGTTTCTATCCCTGCCGGTTCTGAAAAACCGGAAGAAAACTCCGAAGAGGAACAGAGCGAAGAGTATGGCGAGATTTCTCTCAGTGCTGAAAAAGGTCGCCGCTCGATCCGAAATACCCTTATAATCACCGTGCTCGCTATAATGATTATTATATCACTGTGCGCTTCACTCCATCTGTTTATCAACGGCGAGCACTCTCCTGCATGGATGAAGATCGCGCTTCTCACCGGAGGAGTATTGTGGATTTCACTCTGCGGCACTGTCATTTATCTCATTTCCAAGCGCTCACTCTGAAAGCCTGAGGTGGACAGTTACTGCTTCTTCAATTCCAACGCAGTAAAGATATCTCTTATCTTATCTGCAAGGTTGCTCGGAGTGATATTGGATTTATGCAGAAGGTCAAGAGCTCCAACTTCCTTGACCTGTTTTAGCAGATTGCTCTGAATAAGGTTTGACAGAAACACCACAGGTATCTCACGCATCGCAGGACTCTTTTTAAGCTCTCTGCATACACCGAATCCATCCATCTCAGGCATGAGAATATCCAGAATGATCAGATCAGGCCTTTCCAGTCTTGCCTTTTCGATACCTTCCTTTCCACTGTGGGCTATTGTCACGTTATATATCTTCTTCAGCTTGGTCTCATACATCATGGCTATGATGGTATTATCCTCGATTATCAGTATCTTTTTCTTTCCAGGAGTGCGCGGTGCAGGGAGGGTGATGTAGATGGTAGTTCCCTTTCCAGGCTCACTGTCAATCCAGAATTCACCGCCGTGATTGTTGATGATAAACCGGGAGAGCATCAGAGAAAGGCCGATATTCGAATCAGATTCGGCCACATCCAGGTTTTTAAAGCAGTAGAAAGGCGTGAAAAGATGCTCCTTCTCAACTTCCGAGATCCCGGGCCCGTTGTCTCTCACGGCAATGAGCCACTGTTCATCGCCTTCCCTGGTTATGGTCAGAAAGATATTGCTGCCGTTCTGGCAGAAGAGGATGGAGTTTCCAAAGATCCTTATGAGAGCCTTCTTCAGGGCATCTCTGTCACCAAGCACACAGCATTTTTCACCTTCGATCTTTCCATCTATCTTGATCCCCTTTTTTACAATCCTTTCGCGAAAAGATCCCCAGCTTGCGGTGACAAGCTCCTTGAAATCAACTTCGGCCTTGTGAAACTCCCATTGACCTGACTGAAGCCGGACCAGATCTATCAGATCCTGGGTCAGATTGGACATCTGCCTGGTGCTGTGCTTGATATGGGATACACTCTCATTCTGTGCTGCATTGAGAGCACCTGCCTCACCCTCTATCAGAAGAGACGTGTAGCCTCCTATTACCGTGAGAATTGAGTTGATCTCCATGAATGCAGTAAGCTGAAACTGAGGATTCTGATAGAGCAGAAACGGCTCACCGAAGCCGTTTTCGCCTGCACCATCGGCTTGTTCATGTGCTTCATCCTTTGTTTTGTCTTTGTCGTGTGTTGTGAAAAAATTCATAGATCTCCTCTCAGAGCATGACAAAAAGAGGTACGTCTTACCAGACCACCACATCTCCTGTAATTCTCCCAGCAGTGAGAAACCCCTCCTTCACTTTTCAACAGGGTATGTGAGGTTGTCCGGTCATATGCCGAGATAGCATTTCTGAGTGTCCTGCTACCAGGTGGAGATGACCTGCACTTTCCTGGAGCTTATCGATACAATACCTGCAGGAAGCTGGAAGCCGGCAAGAGCCCGGTCATAGTGAAGAGGATATTTGTAATAGGGAGTCGCCCTGGGAGGACGGATGCCCCTCCCGACGATCGAGCCGTAGTAACCGCTGTTGTAAGTATTGCCGTTGAGATACACAGTTGCAGCAGGCGCATATACGACGCAGGCTGTCCCCCATTGCCCCATAAGCCCGGAAGTGCCTCCTCTGAGCTCGACGGTTGTTGTCCTTGTGCTGCCGTATATCTGAAGAGAAGAAGGCTCTGTTATATTCTTTTCATTCCTGTATTTATTGACAAGATCTCCGTTTCTCAGGTTGATGTTCTGATCCATGAATATGATGACAGGCTCCTTCTCCGGTGATGATTCTATCCTGGGATACTCCTTGGGATTTCTCCTGGAATTGTATGAAGCAGTAATGCTTCTGAACTGATACGATCCGTCCTTCAGGATCAGTGTGCTTCCGTTATTGATGGTGACAGTACCGTATCTTCCAGGCGAGAGTGTTCTGGTGGTTCCTGCGGTGACATTGACATTCCCTTTTGACACGCCAAGGTCAGGGACAGTAACAGATGGAAGGGTCACCGCACTCGACATTACAACTATATTGTCATACTGAGTCTTCGAGCCATTGACAACTCTGCTGGGCTTTCCTTTCGGACCAATTGAGATATCGCCGTGGATCTTTGTGCCAGTTCCAAGACGAACACCGGATGATGAGACTGTATTGCTCCCGATATCTCCGCGAGAGTTGCTCTTTGTTTCGCTGTAAGTCCCTGCTGCTGAGCTCCAGCTGTCCGAGTCGGTGAGATACGTCAGAGTCATTCCTGAAGTATTGGTGAAGAGCGAACCCCGACCAAATGGATTGAAGCCTCCAAGCCGCACCAGTGATTCAGAAACCTTTCTCTGTTTCGCAAATTTTCCAATAGAGACTATATGCGCATAACCTGGAGGAACAGTGCGCCCGTCATATCCCTGTTTATTCGACGTGCCATCATAGTTGTTGGTGGAAAACGGGACGATCTTCTGATTGCTGTCAAAACTTACTGTAAAGCTGGCCTCCTTTACCACAGAGAGAGGCACATCGCTGAAACCGGCCTTCCAGCCTGAGTTTTTTTCAAGCTGATAAAGCGACTGAGCCACACCTGCCCTGGCAGCATTTTCTGCCACAGCACCAGACTGGATACTGCTGGAAAGCCTCAGATAGGTCTGCTGAATAGTCATATTGGCAAAGAGAAGAATTGTAACTGTCAGGATCATCAGCAGGGTAAGTATCAGAACAGAGCCCCGATCTCTGCCGCCGAACAGCGTTTGGCACCTGGTAATTCGTTTATTGCTGTTCATGTGTTACCTCCTCAGTTCTGGGGATAGACCCTGCCATCAACTGTTATGGCATTTGCCCTGCCTGAATATGTCAACTCTGTACCTATTCTGATATCCACAAATGTAGAATATGCGCTCTTCGGGGAAATCGTGAACGAAGAAGCGTCAAAGGCAGCGGTCTCGCCGGTTCCGTCGAGACGGCTCTTCAACTCTGCCAGCGTCAGCCTGCTGGCTGTGGAAGTAGGAGTGATAGTGACAGTTTTTCTGAGGAGCCTGTTAGTGCCTGAAGGTATGTAGTAGATGATATAGCTCTGCCATACAGCTTTACCGGTGGTGTCTGTGATGAATCTTCCATATCTGTCATATGGAGAGAGAAACGATATCGCCGATGGAACAGTCGGTACCGCTGAAAGATCATATGTGACACTTGATATTGTACTGCCTCTCAGCTCTCCTGTCATCCTTGAAAGAGAGCGGAAAGCGTTCATATTTACTTCAGCCTTGCTGTCTCCTGTTATGCAAGAAAGCTTTACAGGAACAAAGAGCAGCAGAATGAGTCCAAGGACAACCAGCGATATGGCGCTCGCTACTACAATTTCGATGAGTGTAACACCTGAAATGTGCCTGTTCACGACTCATTTCTCCTTGTCATACACTATTGTCTGAAACTGGATCGATTTATCTTTCCCATTTTCCTTCCAGGTGACTGTCACTACTATGTTTTCCATCGACTGCTCGCCTTTATCCTCAGGAACGGCTGAGACATCTGTGCTGTACATATATTTCGAGATGTAGGCTACGCCATTTGACGAGCCTGAGAAGCTGCACTCTCCGCTCTTCATTACACTTTTCAACTGGCTGAAAGTGGTGTTTCTCATCCGCTCCATGATATTATTGCCGACTACAGTGGCATTCTTAAGGTTTTCACTGCTTCTGACACCTGAAGCTATCAAAGGAACACACGACAGGAGAAACATGAAGGCTATGCACAGCAGAGCAAGCGCGACCATCACTTCAATGAGAGAGAAGCCTCTCTTCATCAGAAACCACTCCTCAGAATCTGAATGTCGTCCGGACCTGATTCTGCATCGTCCCCGTCTTCCGGGCCTCCCGGGATTGTTCTTGCCCTCTCTATACTGAAACGTGCGGCAGTCTCTTTGATCATATTTACCGTTCGTATCGCTTCGAGTGACTCTGATACCTGCTTCTGGATACGAAACTGGTTGATTATGAGAAGCACGTTCGTCGCAGCAGACAGGACAAGTATCACCAGAATTATCAATATTCCAACTCTCTCGGCCTTGACAGAATCGTTGAGGTTCTGGACCTGGACTCTCAGAGCTTCCTCCTGAGTCTCCTGCGGTAATCTGAAAGCGCAGGAGGATCGCGCCGGGAGGATCAGAAAAAAAAGCAGGATGGAAGCTGCAATTACAGCAGAATTCAATGCACGTTTCATTTGACACACTCCATTGTCTACATCGTAAGGCGCAATATTTCATCAATGGAAGTAATACCTTCCGTCGCCTTCAGCATTGCGTCTTCCTTCATCAGTATCATACCTTCTTCACGGGCTATTGCTGCGATGGTATCCTGACTTGCCCCGGCAGAGATCGATCGCCTGATTCGCTCTGTGAGAGGCAGTACTTCGGCAATGGCTACTCTCTCCATGTATCCGCTCCGCCCGCAGTCTTTACAGCCTGCTCCCTTATAAAGTCTGTCAGGTGGAGGATACTCAAGACCGAAGGCTGCTTCCCACTCACTCAGCTTTGGTTCATAAGACTCAATACACTGGGGGCAGATTCTTCTGACAAGCCTCTGAGCGACAATACCGCTTACGCAGGCTGTTACCATGAAAGACGGCACTCCCATGTCGATGAGACGCACGATTGCTGACGGAGCATCGTTTGTATGAAATGTAGATATTACAACGTGTCCTGTCAGAGCAGAATGAATAGCCATCTGAGCTGTTTCAAGATCCCGGACCTCTCCTACCAGGATTACATCAGGATCCTGCCTCAGAATGGCCCGCAGAGCCGTCACGAAATCAAGTCCCACCTTATGCTGGATCTGTACCTGATTTACCAGATCAAGCTGATATTCAACGGGGTCCTCTACACTGACCAGATTCTTTTCCAGAGATTTCAGGCGGTTTACAAGGGCATAGCAGGTTGTAGTCTTGCCACATCCTGTGGGGCCGGTAATCAGAATCATACCCTGTGTGGAGCTTATCAGAGTCAGAAGGCGCTCGTAGTTCACCTTCGAATATCCAAGCTGCTCAATGGTTTTAAGCGCCATCGCCTTGTTCAGAATTCTGATGACGAACTTCTCTCCGTGGATAGTTGGAAGGCTGCTCATACGGAGATCGATGATATTTTCCCGGATCCTTATCTCAGCACGTCCATCCTGAGGGATGCGCCGCTCCACGATGTTCATCCCCCCCATGACCTTGAGACGGGAAACAATTGCCGGATGCAGTGTAATCGGTACAGTCATGAATACCTTTAAAAGGCCGTCTACTCTGAACCTCACCATCATTTCAGATTGAGTGGGCTCAAAGTGGATATCGCTGGCTCTTGCCCGGGCTGCCTTCTTCAGGATGTCATTGACCAGCTTGACAACTGGCGCTTCTTCACTCAGCTTTTTGAGCACTACCTCGCCGGTGAGGCTCTCCTCATTCAGCATCGAACCTTTGCGGGCTATGCGCTTCAAGCCTGATTCCATGTTGAGATCTCCACTGTAATAAATGTTTATGGCTCTCGAAATCTCATCTGCCGAGGCATATACGACGCGTACTTCTTTCTTTGTGAGATTCCTCACCGTATCAATGGCTACAAGATCTCGAGGGTCGGCCATTGCCAGTGTCATTGACTCGCCCTCCACGCTTATCGGGATCACCCTGTCGTGCTGGCAGAGATTCTGGGAGAGCAGCTCAAGAGCATCCCATTCAAGAATCTGTTGAGAGAGCTTGACATAAGGCACTCCATAATAGATCTCCAGCAGCTGATGAACCTCTTCTTCTCCGATGAACTCAAAATCCACGAGTATCTTTTCAATGGGAAGATTTGAAGTCCGATATTTATCCAGCACTTTTTTCCACTGTTCATTGGACAGGATCTCCGAATCAATCAGATATGTGCCAAATTGTGTAATTCTGTCTTCTTCGTTCACTTTTCCGCCTTGTTGTCCGATCCTTGCCAGATTTCACATTCTAATCATAGCACAGGATTCCCAGTCTTTTCAATACTGATGTGAGGCAGTCCTGCAATCACCACAGCGTGAGCTCCATAATGAGGATTATATTGTCACAGAGGGGCGATCAGGAGACCGCCCCTCTGCAGTTTGTTATTGTAACATTTCTGATTCAGTTGAAACAGCTATACCCACCCTCTCAGCTTGCACGCCTCTGCCACGCGTGCAACAGAAACACAGTATGCCGCCTGACGCATATGAATCTTGCCGTTGTATTTCTTATACATTTCGTACACAGCGTGGAATGCATCGGTCATCTTCCGATCGAGCTGCCTGTGGACATCTTCCAGAGCCCAGTAATAGTTGTATGTGTTCTGGACCTGTTCGAAGTATGATACAGTCACGCCGCCTGCATTTGCCAGGAAGTCAGGGATTACAAAAACATTATTCTCGTGCAGAATTCTGTCTCCTTCAGGTGTTGTCGGGCCATTGGCAAGCTCACAGGAGATCCCTGCCTTTATATTATTCGCATTCTGTCTTGTGATGACGCCTTCCAGTGCACTTGGGAATAGAACAGTCACATCCAGTTCCAGAATATCCTCATTGGAGATCTCTTCACTGCCTTTGAATCCGATCACCGATCCTGTGGCTTTTTTATGCTTGATAAGCTCTCTGGGGTCTATTCCGTCCCTGTTGTAGACACCGCCACGGGAATCGCTTGCCGCCACCAGCTTCATTCCCAGTATCTCATCACCGAGAATGGCAGCATACTGTCCTGCATTTCCAAAGCCCTGAACAGCCATCGGAGCATCTTTCAGCTCTATTCCAAGCACTTTTGCAGCCTCCCTGGTGACATATATGCCGCCCCGGGCAGTTGCATCACCTCTGCCCTGAGAACCGCCGACAGGAATGGGCTTTCCGGTGATGACACAGGGATGCGCCTCACCTTTGATCTTCTCATATTCATCCATCATCCACGCCATGATCTGAGGTGTCGTATAAACATCAGGAGCAGGCACATCTTTTGTAACACCGATGATATGAGCCACAGCATCAATATACGCGCGGGCAAGGCGCTCCTTCTCAGTTTCAGAAAGCTCTTTCGGATTTACTGTGATTCCGCCCTTTCCACCACCCAGAGGAATGTCCACCACAGCAGTCTTCCAGGTCATCCAGGCTGCCAGCGCTCTCACGGTGTCGATTGTCTCGTCAGGATGCCATCTCAGTCCGCCCTTTGTCGGCCCTCTAGAGTTGTTATACTGAACCCTGTACCCCTTGAATATTTTGACAGAGCCATCGTCCATTTTCACAGGAAGGGTAAAGACATACTCTCTCATTGGCTCACGTAATAATCCCCTCGTTGCATCGTCTAGTCCAAGTATGTCAGCTGCTTCATCAAGCTGTTGCTGAGCAATCCTGAACGGGTTCAGAGTTTCTTCACATCTTGCTTCTAGTGCCATTCTTACACCTCCACTATATCTTTGTATACAGAATACATAATGTTCAATAACAGGAAGTGCATTCCCTTTTGTTTAATGCGGTTAGAGAGATTTCAGAAAGAACGATTGTTGTAACCTCAAGCGGTATTGAATGAAAACTCATCGCAGATAAACTGATCTGTTACTGTCCTCCAGAAACAAGAAAGCAAAGGCCTTTCTGCAGCTTACCGTTCAGATAGACCTGTGCCCTGTCGGGAGCCTTGATGGCGATGACTTTTATCATCTGCTCAAACTTTCTGTGATCAGGGTTTTTTATTATTGATGTAAATGAATTGGGTGAGCCAGACAGGAAGGCCGTGTTGAATATGGAATCACTCCTGTCAGGGTAGATTGGAATACAGTAGATTCCGGCTTCAACGAGATCCTGGAAAAAGTGAGTTCCAAAACTGACTTCCGGTACTATGCCGCTCTTCATGCGCGCTATCTCACCAAGAAGTCTGAAATTATTTATCTCATTATACTTTACAGGCACTCCGAGCTGTATGTTGTTGCTCCCCCATCTCCCAGGGCCGAGCAGAATGGAGGTTCGGCCCTCCAGAAATGTATTGATCCTGCCTACAAGCCTGGCAATTTCATATCTGTCTGACACACGCGGCACTCTTTCATACTGCTCGGGATCTATATAGACTATATAGTCGATATTCTCCACTTTCCCGCTTGGAATCTGTCCTGCGCAGCTGAATACTACCTCATCTTCCTGCACATCAGGTATCTCAACAGGACTCAGCTCTTCCGGAGTGCTCTGAGGCCGGCACTGCAGAATGTAGAGTCGGAATCTGCCGTCTTTCTCAACGGTTCCGGCAAATTCCATATCCAGCTCATAGCCATAAAACTTCTTTATCTTGTCTATCATAGCCCTGATTATCTCTGGAAACCTCGTTCTGGTCAGAAGCCGATCAAAGGTTATAATGGCAGGGTTGTGCATATAATCGACGGTTGTGACTGCATGCCTGATGACATCATCAGTCATTACAGAGTGAATGAATGCATTAGCTCCATCAGGCTCCTCAATAAGAATCTCCTGGAGACTCTTTGTCACAAAGGTGTTATTCTCCAGATCGATGAGATCGACATATCTCTGAGAGTATCTGACTACATCCTCATGTGTTTCAGGTCGTATCTCCGGAATTGTGAGACTGACCATTCTGGGATAGTCCTCCCCCACTCTGTCTACCGCTCTTGTGCCCAGGCCGTATACCATCCTTATCATCCCGTCTTCCTTGCGTATCTTCCCGGACCAGAGAAAGGGATTCTCGCTGAATATGACACCTGCAATATGAGGGAAGAAATACCTGCCGACTCTCTTCCCCACAACCTCCTGAATCAGAATGGCCATTGATTCATAATCATACTGCATCCTGCTTCTTTTTCGATATATGATGGCTTCCGGAGAGAATATGCCGCTGTAGATTCTCTTTATTGCATCTCCCAGAGCGTGAAGGTTTTCCTTTGATGTGCCCTGATTGGGAAGAAAGAAGGAATCATATTTGCCGGCGAAACTGCTTCCTATGTTGTCTTCCAGCAGACTCGACGAGCGGACTATTATCGGCCTGCTTCCGAAGCTATCCAGAAGCTGCCTGAGTCTGTTCCATATCTCATCAGGGAATCTCCCGCCGTGAATCTTCTCTTTGATCTCTTCATATTCCCGCTCGATGACCTCATTTGGCTTGAACTTCTGATTTCGGTATCGGAGAAGGCCGTTGAAATCGATGAAGTCTATACAGACTTCATCGCCCAGATAATAAGATTCAGGAACGGCGATGTAATCATTGAAGTTGAAGGGATCCTCCTCTACGGCGCATTGCACAATCTTATGTGCAATAAGTATTCCTGCACTCTTTCCTCCCACTTTCCCGGTGCCTGTGAAACGATTGTATACCTCCTGCATATCCTCCATGGAAAGGAAACGCTCGGCTACGTTGACCTGCTCTGGGATCTCTGTTATAAGCCTTCTGAGGAGTACGATTTTCAGCTCTCTTATCTCATACTGGTGGTTCAGCTTCTGCTGTTCAGTGAGTGAGCTGAAGTAGTTCATCTTTTGAATGAGCACCTTTGTCGAAGCCTTTTCAATATCAAGATGAAAATCGAAGTCCAGCTTCATCTTTATCGCAAACTCAGATTCTATCTCCGTACTGTGATCGACGATTATCTGTTTCAGACGGTCTGTAGAGTAGTTTATTGAGAAGAGATAGTCAATTATCTGCTTCCTGGCTTCTCTGCATCGTCCAAGCCATATTTCAGCAGATTCGAACGGCTTGCCACCTTCAGTGCTCTGTATCTCCACAGCCCTCTTCCCGACCAGCTTCTTGAAAGAGAAGTCGTTGACTATCTCATCCCTGATGAGTGTATCTTTCATCAGGCGGCGGATATAGCTCCTTACAAAATCAGGATACTGCTCAAGGTAAAGAAACACCCTGTGGGCACGCTCTTCTTCACAGGTCATTGGAAGGTGCTCCTCTGTCTGTGTTCACCGGATAGAATTCTGACATCCGGGATTTCGTGGAGATATCAGATAAACCCTCCATTTGCAAAAGCAGACTCGATTCACTGTGCTCTCATGGATCTGTTTATCGAAAGATGAACAGGCCAATCCGGTCCCACAGGGCTTACTGCCTGAAATCTATCTCAGACGGGTTTTTCCAGATGCCAGATCTTCGGCGTTCTGCAGCAGCTTCTCGATCCTGAGGAGGGTCTCTGCTGTCATCATCACATCAGCCATTGATGAGGAAGATCTCTTTGCGAGCTTCCTGCCGTTTTTTATCAGCTCACGGGGAGTGAAACCATAATCGGCTTCTTTCGCTTTGACATCAGCGCCTGTGTCGATCAGCAGCATTACCGCTTCAATATTGCTGTTCATGACTGCAAGATGAATCGGTCTCTCCTTTCTCCTGTTAGGCGCATTGATATCGGCTCCTGCTTTGATGAGCAACTCAATTATATCTCTATTCCCCTTTTCAATGGCCCGGTGGAGAGGCCGGCTGCCATTGCTGTCCACCAGATTGATATCACTGCTGTCTATCTGATTGACATAACATCTGTGCTGCAGGAGGAGCTTTACTGTCTCGACGCTGTTTTTGTCTATTGCGTCAAAAAGAGGTGTCTTTCCTGATTTACTTCGTATGTCCGGATTTGCCCCCCTGGCAAGCAGTGCAGATAGAGCCTTGATGTCGTTCGACAGCACTGCCTCATGGAGCGGCGCTCTTCCTGCCGCATTTCGCAGATTCTCAGGCCTGACAGGCTTCACCTTTTTGGTCATTCTGTCCAGCAATCCCGGATAAAGACGCTTTTCTATGCTTTTCGCTTCGGTCTTCAGCTCCTGTTCACTCAATGACTCCCTGCCGCCCCGTTCATATAGAATTCTTGCGATTTCAATGTGCCCTCCCTCCAGAGCAGCTCTTAACGGCGATTTACATAGAGGATCAGGAGCGGAAAGCCAGGCTCCCTGATCTGTGAGATAATCTACAATCTCAGTATGCCCGCCTTCTGCGGCAAGTAACAGAGGGGTTTTGAGACCTGCCAGGGTTACGGCGTCGATGTAAGCTCCCTTTTCGGTGAGTATCCTGACAATAGATATAAGTCCCTTAAAAGCAGCATCGTGAAGCGGAGTTCTCCTTGAAGAATCACATTTATTCGGGTCCGCCCCCCTTGTCACCAGGAGCTTCACAAGTCTCTCCGAGCCGGCTTCTGCTGCGTAATTAAGGGCTGTTCTGCGCATTCCGTCTGTCTCATCGAGGCTGATTCCTCTGTCAATGAGCATCTCCACTATCTCATATGATTTGGCAATGACTGCACGATGCAGGAGAGTATAAGCATTGACTGTGTTTTCTTTTGCATTGATGTTCTCCACTCTCTCCAGAAGAGGCCTCACCGCATCTGCACTGCCTGACGAGACTGCAGCGAAAAGGGCTGTGAGATTGGCGTCGAACGATGCCGGCTTCTCTTTGACGCTTTTCGCCTTTCTCTGTTTTTCAATATCTCCGGCGCGCTTTGCAGCCTTCTGATTCTCAAGGTCTCTTGCACGCTCAGCACTGACCTGCAGATACACCTTTATCAGAGAGGGGTCAATGCTTCCATATCCCTCGCACCCAAGAAGAAAGATGAAATGGTCAAGGTCGGCACTGCTCCACAAAGGAGCCCCTCCCCTTGATAACAGCCTCTGCTGTTCTTTGTCAGCAACAGCACTCCCTGTAAGAATCGGAGTACGGAGCTCGATAAACTCTCTGCAGCGTGCAGTTGCCCTTTCATCAAGGGCATTGTATTCCTTCATCTCCAGCTCCCATTCCACTGCCCAGAACTTCACCCTGCCATCCGGACCTGCAGTGACAATACAGGAGCTGTCAGGAGTTATCTGCACTGCACTGATCCTGCCGCTGTGAGTTTCCGCATTTCCGCTGATCCGACAGACCGGAACTCCGGCGTCGATGTCCCAGATGGATAAGGAAGAGAGTCTGCCAGCAGCACTTACAGCCCCTGTGACCGCCCACCGCCCATCAGGACTCAATTTCAGAGATGTTATAACCTCACAGTCTTCTTTCAGACTTTTCACTTTGCGACAGTTCTCGAGATCCCAGAGCGAGAAAACTCCACTTCGGGAGCTTCCTGTAAGCGCCCATTGACCATCAGGAGTGACAGACAGTGTACCTGTCCCTCCGTCTTCATTTAAAGTGCCTTTTATTCTTCCTGTATGAAGATCAGCAACGACCGGATTAGTGAATCCGAAAACCGCTGTCCTCAGAAGACGGTCAGCGGTGAGAAACATATTCATCCCGGTTTTTTCTCCCTCAAAGGGGAGATCTGCAATACAGGCTCCATTCTCCCTGTTCCATATCTTGAGCTCCAGCACACAGAAAGAGAGGATGAGCGTTCCATCATCACTGAAATGAACCAGAATTCGGTTTCCACCGCTGGGAGCATCTATATTCCTGTCACATTGTCCATCAGATGTACGGTAGATCCTGATACAATCGCTGCCGTGAGCTGCAGCTGCCAGGGAGCCGTCAGGGCTCATTGATACAGAATGTATCCTCCCCCACTTCCCTCCCCACTCTCTTGTAAGCTTTCCAGTTGCCACATCCCAGAGACTGAGCATTCCGGCATCACTTCCGGTTATTACAAGGGCTCCCCTGCCATCCGTGCCAAGAGCGTTGATTCCATCTTTATGAACCTCTGCAGAGGCATAACTCCACAGCGAGATGACTCCCTTCTTTTGTGAGCGGTGATAGAGGCGCTTCCAGAGAGGGAAAAGCTCTGCAGCGTGCCTGTAGCCTGGCAGATCACGGATCCTGGAGAGAGTTCCGAAAGCTTCGCTGAAGTTGAGACTCTTCAGCTCTTCTTCCGCCTGAGACAGAAGCTCTGAAAACCTCTTTCTTTCATCAACTATCTCTTCGGTCTGCTTCACCTTTGACAGAAGAGGCTCGCAGCAGGGCCTGAAATGCTCACGGATGATCTGTCTCATCCTTATCATATATTTCTGTTCAAGAGCTTTAACTATATCGACCTCGATATATGAAGTGCCATCCCTGCTCACTGTACCGTACAGGAGACCTTCAAGGGTCCTGATTACACGGTATTTTTCCATGGAGTGTATCTTTACATGACCGTTCTTTCCGGTTGTAAACAAAAGCTTTCCATCATTAGAAGCGGTAAGCTTCGCAACACCGCCGACGTGAAAGTGCCGATGGGCAGAGACAAGCTCACCGCTGGTTGAATTCCAGATTTTAATCCAGGTATCGCACGACGAGATGATAAGCTTTCCATCTGCTGTTACATCCAATGCATCCACCAGAGCTCCGTGATCAATTTTTTTGATACAGATATCGCTGTTCCATATTCTTACAGCGCCATCCAGTTCGGCAGTCACAGCCCGGCCTTCCTGACTGATGATGCTCATGGCCGTTATTTCACCGCTGTGATCTTTCAGCTCAAAGACATTTCCTTCATTGCAGTTGATTAGAAAGGCTCTATCTCTGCTGTCAGCAACATTGCCGGACTGGCCGGCTTTTTTCTTCGGCGCAACACATGCAATCCACACACAGTCATCAGAGGCTGCATGCATGCAGATATCAGACCTGCATCCGGTACTGTGCCGGCTTATCTCTTTTCTCCCGGCCAGATCCCATCTCGAGATAGAGTCGAATGTCTCCCAGTGGACTACAGCGGTCTTCCCGTCTGCAGACATCCTGACATCCTGCACATTCCGCTTTTCCAGGTCAAATAAGGAAGGCTGCAATGCATCGATCAGCCATAACCCCTGATGGCCTCCGGCCACCAGCCACCTGCCGTCGACAGTATCCAGACAATGGCTGCCAATTGTGCGCGGAGAAGGCCGCCCGCTGAAACTGTCAGTCCCATGGGGCAGGGTGATGGTCGATTCATGCCTCACTCCACCTGTATAGTCTGAGGATTCAGACATTTCATCGAGTATTCTTTTCACCGGCGGTATGTCATCAGACAACTCAAGCGCTCTCCTGAGTGCTGCGCAGGCATTTTCACAGTCATCACGCTCTCGGTGCACGATGCCGATAAGGTAACAAGCCTCCCACGACAAAGGCTTGTTGCGACGAACGGTATTCAATGCATCCAGAACCTCTACGTCATCACACAGGCCCATTCTCCATCGTGTAAGACTTCTGTTGAAGGTAGCGTAGAGATGAAGCCGGTCGTGGGTAAGTGCTGCATCCCAGAGCGCAAGTGCCTCATCTGCCCTTCCAAGATCCAGCAGAGAAACGGCTCTGTTGTTCAGTGAATCACTGCGGAGCTCCACTTCTGCTGCTTTCTCACGCCGATATGGCTTTCCTGTGACTTCCTGATAGATCTCTGCAAGGCTTTTCCAGGCTTCATCACAGGATAGAAATCGCTCTTCTGTTTTTTTCCTGAGACACTTTCTTACGAAATGCTCCAGCTTTTCAGGGACATCAGCTCTTATGGAGCGCATTGAGGGGATATCTGAATTCAGATGACGGAGCTTTATCACAGCAGCATCCTCTCCTCCCTCATCGAAGGGGCGCTCACCGCAGCACATTTCGAACAGCATCACACCGAAGGCGTAAATATCGCTCCATGGGCCTGCCTCACCGTATCGGCACTCCCATTGCTCAGGAGGCATATATGCAGGAGTTCCGACAGCCCCACCGTCCAGAGAAAGGGTATTCGCAGGGTTCTGCCCTGTTGAATTGCGAGTGACAGCTCCCAGATTGCTCAAAGCCGATGAGATACCAAAATCGGTGATTCTGAGATCTCCACTGTCTGAGAAAAGACAGTTGGCAGGCTTTATATCACGGTGAATAAGGCCCCTGCCGTGTGCGTAAGCCATGCCCTCAACGCACTGCAGAGCAGAGTCAAGTATCTCCTCCCACGAGGTTAACCTGTCCTGCTCCAGAGCATCAGCAAGTGTTCCTCCTCCCATATACTCGGCGAAAATCCGCAGAGACCCTCCTATCTCCCTCACATAATGGCAGCTCACAATACGTGGATGAAGACCCAGGTTGATCCACCCGTTGCATTCATTGACGAAGCCTTCCTTGTGTGAAGAGTCTGATGCCAGCTCAGGATTAAGGCTCTTCACTGCCAGCAGTGTATCCCATATTACGTGTCTCACGAGGTATACACTGCCGAAGCCGCCTCTGCCCAGGAGCTCCTTCACTTCGTAGAGACCGATGACGAGATCGCCTGGCTTCCATTCACTGTCCTGAAGTAACTCCGGACTTCCCGGCAGGAGCTGCCGCCCCTCTCCACAATGAAGCGTGCCATTCAGGTCAATACCTTCCTGTAATGTATCAGAAATATTATTCCCAGAGATTTCAGTCATAACTCCTCAAATAACTATCTTTTTTCCTTGTTCACTGGACCAGAACCGTGATGTCTGAGATTTCGTGGAAATGTGAAACAAACCCTCCATTGGCCTTCCGGCCTCGCTTTAATGGAACATTGGGGCGGTGGAAGAATAAGTCGAAAGAATAAAAGCACTAACAATAGATATTATACAAACGCGCATTATAAATTGCACTGTCAAAACTTCTGGAATCATCTATCAACGCTTATTTGGCAATTTAGAATGCTGCAGTTTGTTATGCTGGCGAGTATAACCGAAGTAAAACTGATGGTTCAAGCCGCATGAGGATGTATACGCCTGGAGCCGTCTATCAGTTCTGTTGTTGATGACGGTTTATGAATGAAACGCGTCCTTTACATTTTGCAAAATAACGTGATATTAATACTGGACAGGCTTTCACCTTTACGACAGACTCCTCCGGAATCCCGTGATTATAAAGATACTTTGAGGAGCTGAGAATGAAAGTAAAAACATCCGGAAAAGGCATCGCTCTGGTCTTCGTGCTTTTGACTTCGCTCATTGTATTCATGCTCGGCGTGGCAATCGCAGGGCTATCCACCCAGGAAGGGCGTAGCTCCATCCAGAGAAGCCGTCAGATAATCACCAGGCAGACCGCCCTGGCAGGCATTAAATATGCGCAGAGCCTCCTCAACAATGACTGGGACAACCCTGACATCCCGCCTCCCGGGGGAAAGATCTTCGATAACCAGTACTACGCCGAGAACGGCTGCTATTACACAGTCACTGTTGAAACCCACACGCCTACACAGTGCATCTTCAACTCCCGCGCATATTTCAGAGAGGCGCTGAGCGGCAGCAGGGAGCTGTGGGCGAGAGGAATAGAGGCGACATTCTGCAGATCATCTTTCCACTTCGCCCTTCTGGGACTTGGGACCCCCAAAGCTGTGCTGAGCTACAGCCAGACGTCTGGCTACCAATACACCTATACTTACCCGAAAAGCCTATCCATAGTCGACGCGATGATAGACGGGAACATAGGAACCGCCCAGAAATACGGCGAGATTACAGTCGAGCCCAAACCGTTCAAGAAGAAGATAAAGATCCTCCCAGGGGATGAGGGCGGAGAAATCGGCGGCGGTGAAGGTGGCGAAGGTGAGGAAGAGGAAGAAACCCAGAAAGTGGAGCTTTCCGTAGAGAGCGACGCAGTCCTGACAACGCCCAATATGCCTGACTTTGTCAAGGTGACGAAGCAGGAAGCCAGTATAGGGGAGCCTGTACAGTATCCTGAGCCGGTATTCCCGCCCAACCAGTCCAAAACGGAATACAACACGAACACTACACAGCCGCCAGGGTACTATTCATCGCTGATCGCAGAGAGTTCAGGCCAGAATATGACTGTAGGGGGAAAAGGCGTCTATATTATCAATAACTGCAATATATCCAGCTCTGGGAACGGAAACGTGCAGTTCGGCGATGGCGGCACTTATTACATAGAAAGCCTCACCGCCCAAGGGGCGGGAACAGTCACGCTCTCAAGCGGCAACTATTATGTCAAGAGCCTGAAACTTGGCAACTCCGAGAGCGGGAGCTCTCTTACAGTGAAGACGAACATAATAGACAAGAAGCCTGTGAATATCATAGTCACCGGCTCAATAGACCTGGAAGGAGTCAAACTGAACCCGCCTTTCAAAGAGGATGATGATATGCTTTCAAGACCAGGCGATCTGATCATATACGGATGCACCAGCTGTGTAACAAACAAGCTGTCGTCTGTATCAGGAAGCTTCGTTTTCCAGAACAAGAGCAACGTGGTTGACGTAAAGAATTCAACTGTAGACGGCTCGCTGATAGGAAACGTTCTAAATGTGGAGGGTAGCGGAAAATTCTCCTGCCACAAGGAGATCATGAGCGACCAGGCCATCCTCACCAGATGGGAGGAGCAGTAAGCCTGAACTTCAGTGAGCGCTGCGCTTTCAAAAAAACCGGCGTGATCGCCTCAGACAGGAGACTGATGAAAAAAAGAGGTGTTTCGTTTTTAGAAGCGGTAATTGCCTTAGGCATACTGTCTCTGGTGATATTCTCGGCAGGCATACTGATACCTCTCGCGCAGACATATTCCTTCAAAAACACGAACAGGACAACAGCCCTGACCTTGGCCAACAATATGATGGAGAAGATAAGAGCCGTCAACTTCGAGGATGTCGACACAGACTCTGAGTATCGCGGTTCAATCAATCCTCCTGTGCCGGCCTTCAACGAAGGTATGTATTACAGATATCCACCCCACCCGTACCCTTCCACAGCTGTAGATATATACTATCCCGGACCGGGAAGCACTTCAATACTTTGCCATAATGTGATATATTCGTTTGACGTCTCCGCATCGCTGGACAGGGATAAAAAAGGTAACACTATGGAAAACCTGAAGAAAGTGGACATAACGGTCCGATGGAACGAGCCTGGCAGATTGACCGGAGATCTGAAGAGCTCGGTTACATTATCTTCGAAGATCATAAAGAGGTAGCGATGACATCTGATCGCAGCCGCGCATTCACGCAGCTGGAGCTGGTAATGGCTCTCGGCGTTTTTTCCATCATCATGCTCCTCTGCGCCCAGCTGTTTACGACATCGTGGCAGCGCTTCCACATACTGAACGTGGTGCAGGATGTCAAGATGAGCGGGATCAGGGGAATGGAGAAATTTGCCGATGACTTCAATGAAACATCGACAAAATACATAATGAAGAAAGACGATGGCGGCGGCAATACAAAGTATGTATGCTTCCCTTCGCGCAGAAAGGCCGACGGCTCAGTGGTAATCGACAAAAACAGCAAGAGCACAATCTGGAGGACGTGGTTCATCTACTACCTCATTCCGGCCGCATCTGTCAGCAGCGGAAACCTTTCCGCCACGCTTGAAGATGGTCCGGGAGGGAAAAAGGAGCTGCTGTACTATCTGGTCAGAAAACGCAGGACAATACCTGACAGCCAGTCAGGAGACCCTTCGCTGGACGCAATCAATGATATAAACCCTGAACTGGGAACAATGGCTCCTGTCGTGACTGATCTTTCGAAGGGGGCGGCCACGGGTGCCGAAGTCTGCGCCAGAAATGTAACATATTTCAAGGTGGATACAGAACACGGCGGCGGCACAGATACGTACAAAGCCATTCTGGTCACATACGGAACCTATAACGGCAAGAAGTGCTCCTCCAGAGCGGAGCGGTCGTTCCTGATTCAGAACATATGAACCTGAGCGCTCATGCCCTGCACATGCCAAGCTGTCCGGCCCCTTCGAAATCTCTATTTCTGTAGCATTTAATGAGGCTTGAACACGTTCATCTGATTCAGAAGAGGGATCATGTTCATCGTGTTCATCTGACTGTTCATGGCCATGGGAGGCTGTGAGCCTTCTCTGGTGCCGTAAAAGATGAAGTTCCCGTCAGGATGGGAGGGAGCAACGTTCATATTGGCCTTTGTCGTAGTCCGCATCACACCTGTGGCAGGGTCGGCGAAATGGACAGTGTCACCTTCCACCTTGGTGATGGTGACTATGTGTCCTCTGCCTGAAGGAGAGAATTCAGGTCCGTTCAGACCTACGATGACAGGCATCTTCTCGTTGTTGACCTTCTGCTCGATCAGGCTCCAGCAGTCTGGCGAGATAACGCCTCCATCTTTCCAGTTTACTCCACTGCCGCCTGTTTCGGCATTCAGTGCGTTGAGAAGCTGGAATCCGTATCTCTGGTCAATATCGACATCGCTGAGATTCTTGCCTGTCAGGCTGTTGACAGCCATAGCTACCGATGTCTGACCGCAGGATATGCTGTTGCTCTGGGCAAGAACCTTGAGGTTGGTGACGCCATCACCCATGACCTGTGCAGCCTGCTGTGTTTCAGGAGGTGTGAAGCCTTTTCTGACTTCTCCGATGTGAGAGTTCATGATATCCTGGAAGTTGAGAGGAACAGAAGAGATTCTATTGTTGTAGCTCTCGACTCTTCCTGAGATCATTGACTGGATCTGGCTTATTCTGCTCTGTATACTCTGCATACCTTCTATATTCATGGCACTTCTCCTCGACCAGTTCTTATATATATTTTACCCTAATTTCCCCACTTTGTCTATAAATGTTACAAATTGTTAACTTTTTACAGACCCCGGAAAAACTCCGGCTTGAAGAGCTTCTCTTTCAAAGATATGTCTATCATGGACAGAAGCTTCTTCTTATCTTTCCTGAGCGTTCCGGAGAGTGGAAGATAGTTCGATGCATGGTTGCTCCTGAATATACACTGGTCCACCTCCAGATTCTCCAGAAAGAGTCTCATCTCTCGAAGCAGACCTTCAGGTCCGGGAAGCTCGAATTCATTATTGTTCAACATATTATGAAGCGGCGTGCCAGGCAGCACCATCAGCGACAGCACTGAAAGATAGCGGGGGTTTATGGCGTTGATGAGGCTCGACGATTCAACAGCGTGCACGTCACTCCATTTTTTGCCTCCCAGCCCCAGTAGAATAATAGTCGAGAGCTTCATGCCGGCCTTCTGTGCTCTCAGGCAGCCTGCAATCGCCTCTCCACATGTACATTTCTTGTTAATGAAGGACAGCACATCATCTGAACCACTTTCAAGACCTGTGTATACCATCTTGAGACCCAGCGAGCACAGCTCTTCCAGCTCCTCAGAGCTCTTTTTCAGAATCTCATTTGCTCTTGCGTAAATTCCCACACGCTGAAGCTCAGGAAATGTCTTCTTCAGAAAGAGAAGGATCTCCCTGAGCCTTGAAGTCGGGAGGATCAGAGCATTACCGTCGGCCAGAAATACTCTTTTAACCTTGCCGTAATAGTCTCTGGCCATAACAATGTCTTCAAAAAGCTGATTTAGATCTCTCATCCTGAACGGCTCTCCCTGATAGGTGCCGCAGAATATGCACTTATTATGAGTGCAGCCGATTGTCGCCTGCAGAATAAGAGAATCCGCCTCGCTGGGAGGTCTGATCACATTGCCTGTGTAACGCATGTAATCATCATCTCCTATTCCAGACTCTGCCTGAAAAACTCCCATTCGCCCCTCGCCCCGTTGAGGCTGGCAGGTTCATCGTTCCACGTCCCGAACAGGTAGATCGGAGAGCGGATATCTATGGTGCCCGATTTTTCCTTCTCCGAACCGGCTCCTTTGAAACAGATCGTAAAGTTTATCTTTGTATCGCTGAGAGTCCCGCTGAAATCTCCGGTTACGTTGTTTTCTGTGACATACTCACCTCTTACTGTGCTGCCTCTTATGCTGAAACGCATGGAGCCTTCATATTTTCTTTTCGGACCTATATCCCTGTTGTTCTTCGGATTGGCGAGATACCATCTGCAGCAGCGCCAGGAAGTCGTGCCGTCCCGGTGCGTTCCTGAGAAGATGGAGTAATATCTATTTCCGAACTGTCCCAGATTGAACTTCTTGATCAGATCGTTGCATCCGTATCTCTTCTGGCTTTTTTCAAAGATGACAGGCTGCTTTTTTTCATCGAGCCATTCTTTGCTCTTCTCCAGCTCTATGTCCATCCTGAGAACTGATTTATAGGCATCTATCCAGAGAGTATAGTTGTCCTCAGTGGAAAGAGGAGGCTCAGTGAGTGGAATGAGACCGTATTTCAGATATCGGCCCTGAATTCCATCCAGAGTGCTGAGCTCCTGGGCCGCTGCGGAGAATACGCATAAAGCCGAAATCAAAAATACCATTGATAAAACAATCAGTCGCGCCATAGTAAGCCTCCTTATCCTGCAGTTTTCCGTGCAGGTCTGTTTCTATCCATATTCTCATCCATGAGGGATTTTCCATATCAGTACCTTTTCATCTTCTCCACACGTTGCACAGTTGCCTCCATCAGAAGAGAAGGATATCTCGTTGATCCTTGCCGAATGTCCCTCAAAAATAGACAGAAGCCTTCCAGAGGATGCATCCCAGAGGCGGGCTGTCGCATCAAAACCCCCGGAGAGCAGAAGTGCCTCCTGTGGATGAAACTCAACAGAGAGCACTCCCTCCTTTTCATCGCCCTTCACTGACAGACGTTCCAGACCTGCATTGACATCCCAGAACTTGACAGTCCCGTCAAGCGATCCGGAAGCCAGTGTCTTTCCATCAGGGGAGAAAGAGACAGAAGAGACCCTGGCTTTGTGGCCTTTCATCACGCTCTGCAACGAAGCCGATTTAACATCCCAGAGCTCTACCAGCCCTTTTTCTATTGCGCAGGCCAGTATATTCCCTGAAGGTGAAAATGCCACCCCATTAGCCCGTTCATCTTCTATGTCAAGAACAGCCCTCTTTTTGAACACACCATTCTCGTGGTCAAGAAGAACCACCTCTTTCCTGGAGCCAAGTGCCAGCATCGTTCCAGTCGGTGACAGGGCAGCGCAAAGTATCTCAGAGTTGCAGGCAAACACATTTCTGGCAGCATCCTTTATAGGATAATGCCAGGATATGAGCTGTCCGTCACATGAAGCAGTAATGATTCGTGTATCATTCGTTGAGAAATAAAGCGCACTGACATTTCCGAAGTGACCTTCCAGCTTCCCATCGCCCTTAACAGCAGTCGTATCGTCAGGATAGAAGATATGGAGAGCTGTAAGAGTTTCCAGCAGCTTTTCACCTACTGAATCAATAAGCGATCGCCTGGCTTTCCTGATCACCTGAAGCGGGGCGTTACCACCCTGCTCGAGAGACCAGAATCTGATTTCACCGTTCCCGCAGCCGACAGCCAGAATACGAGCATCAGCGCTGAATGCGGCGCATTCAGCTCCCTCCGGGTGACCTTCCAGTACTTTGACAGCCTTACTCTTCATAGGAATTTTCGGCGCAGTCACAGACGCAGCGCCTGGCTGGGACGCGGCTCCCGGTTGAGGTGCAGAGACCGCCTGGTTTGCTGCAGCAGCAGGTACTGCTAAAGCCTGATCTTCATCAGATGCCGCCGCGCTGGGTGATGCCGAAGCCTTCTTCGCGGGCGCGGATGTGGATGCAGATGACGCTGTCGATGAACTTCCTGCCGGGAGTGCAGACTGCGACATCTCAGCCTCAAATTCAGCCAGTGCTTCATCGGCAGAAACCCCGGCTGCCGATTCTTCAGTAGTCTGAGATGACTTTGATACCGCAACTGCTGCAGGGAAAAGCCTCTCGATACTCCAGATACGAAGAGTCCCATCGGCATTTCCTGCTGCACACAGCCTTCCGTCACGTGAACAGCAAAGGCTCATTACTTCTCCTGCAGCGCGAGAGAGTGCCTTTATCATTGTTCCTGTCTGCGAATCCCATATCCTGACAACGCCATCTTCACCTCCGGTAAAAAGCCTGCTGCCTTCAGGAGAGAATGCCAGTGCATTCACTTTCCCCCTGTGAACCTGTATTATTCTGAAGACAGTCCTGGTTGTCACATCCCACAGCTCCACTTCACCGCTGGAGAGACCGCAGGCTATGAATACGCGCTGAGGCGAGAACGCCAATGAATGAACCTTTTTCCTCTCATCGCCTCTCGGGAGACTGCTTTTTACCCAGGTTCTGGTGTCGAAGAAAAAGACCTTTCCATCCAGCGATGCCGTTGCAAGGACTCTGCCTGTCGGAGAAAAAGCCACTTCTGTCACTGATGCTCTGTGCTCATCCAGTGTTTTCCTCAGGCTCCAGTTTTTTGCATCCCAGATAAGGACTCTCATGTCTTCTGAACCTGAAGCGAGGTAAGTACCACCTGGTGAAAATGCCACCGAGTATACAGCGCTCATGTGGCCAGTGAGCGATATGCTTTTCTCCAGGCCATCTGACTTTTTCACCTTTACCGATGTATCGCGTGATGCAGAAGCGACCAATGTGGCATCCGGAGAAAAGGCGATGCTGTTAACCTCATAGTAATGCTCTACCCATGCGGCCTTCTCCCTGCCTGATGAGATGTTCCACACCCGTATCGCCCTGTCCGCCCCACCGGAGGCAAGAAGATCTCCATCACGTGAGATATCAACAGAGAATACTCCACCTTTATGCGCTGTAAAGTCGACACTCAAATCTGAAAAAAACAGCGGAACCGGTGTTTTTGCGGGAGCAGGCAAACTCTGGCCGGATTTTTGCGATGGCTGGCCGGATGCTGCCGGAGGCTGGGCTGCCGGAGGCTGGGCTGCCGGAGGCTGGGCTGCCGGAAGCTGGGCTGCCGGCCCCGGCACAGACGGACTCTGTACAGACGGACCAGGCACGGACGGACTCTGCACAGACGGACCCGGCACGGACGGACTCTGCACAGACGCTTTTGACACATTGGAGGCCGGAGATTGAGCCGTCAAAGAAGAAGATTGCCCTGATACAGCACCTGGTGAAGCCCCTGCCGAAAGAGTACCGTGCAAGGTCAGATTCGAAAGCATATTCTGCAGCGCTCCAATCTCCTGATGGAGCCTCTGAATCTCCCTGTCCTTCAATGCGACTTCCTGGGATGTCTGGGTAATGTTCTGGCTCTTCTTTGCAGCCAGAGAGCTGAGGCTGCTCTGGAGGGTTGTAATCTCATTCTGCAGTTTTTTTATCTGTGCATCCTTTTCTGATTCGCCCAGCAGAGCCTTCTTCATCTCGGCGGCACTCTGGAATCTGTTCTCCGGCTTATACTGGAGAGCTTTTTCAACGATGGCGGCAAAAGCAGGTGAGATACTGCTGTTCAAAGCCCTGACAGGCTCAAATGTAAATGGAGCCCTGGCCTTTGGGTCGACACCTGTGATAAGCCTGTGAAGTGTTGCACCCATTGAAAAGATATCGGAGCGCTCATCGGCTTTTCCCTCATAGTGCTCTGGAGAGGCATATCCCTGCGTTCCTATTGCGGTTTTCGTTTTTCGCGAGCTGAATATGGTGGCGGTACCGAAGTCCACCATGAATATCTTGCCTGTGGCCTTTTCCAGTATGAAGTTTTCAGGCTTGATATCACGATGGATTATCTTCCTGCTGTGAAGATATTCCAGAATATCCACTGCAGTGAGAGCAAACTCACGTGCTGTTTTTTCATCCAGAGGAAGGCTGCAGGCGTGCTCGAGGTTGCTGCCGTGGATAAAATCCATCACCAGATAGTATCTGCCCTTTTCGACGAAAAAGTCCTTTACCACAGGTATATTGGAATGGCGTATCTCACTGCAGAGTATCTCAGCCTCGCGCTTGAACCATGAAATGGCATCGCTGCGCTCCTTCTGATCTGTAAAGTTATCCAGCATCTCTTTCAGGGCAAAGATCCTGTCCATCAGGCGGTGATCCTTCACTTTATACAGGGCACCCATGCCGCCTTTGCTCACCATCTGAATCACTTCATATCGATTATCCAGCATAGCGCCTGCAGCAAGATCACTGGATGTGAGAGGTGAGCCGCACTGGTTGCAGAAGCGGGCTCCATCTTTCTGTGGGGTCTGGCAATAGGGACAGTTCATTGTCATCTCCTGAACTGTTTTGATGTTAAAACCATATCTGAATGTTCTATCTTGTATTTACTCCGCCCTGCCTGGAAAAGCCTTCCGACGGTAATCTCCCTGAATCCACAGACAGAATTTCTGAAGCGCTGCAGACGTCAAGGGAAAGGCACCCAGCCGGCTCTTTCAACTTGATTGGAAGGTTAAGATCACATATAAAAGAGTTTCTGCCTGAATGAAGAGATAAGAACAGCTCTTCAGGATTCTTATGGAATAGAGGAAATCAAACCTGACAGGATGAACTGTTACTGATGCTGTTACAGATCGGCTTATAATGCAGGATGAGACAGGATGAAACCTGAGCGTAAAAGACTGATCATTATGGTATTGTCCGGGGCGGTTATGATAGCTCTCGCCTTTCCGCTTTCACGATATCTGCAGAGCCGCGGTCAATCTGGAGAAGCCCCTCTCGAGATCGCCTTTATTGGAGGGTGCCTCATGATCATATCTGCATTGACCGTAGGCTTCCTGATAGTGCGGTGGCTCTACGGAAAACTTAGAGGGCCTGATCCAGAGTAACCGGATAAGAAAGACAGGCTGTGGCCCTTTTCTATCACTATTGTTATACTCACCAGCATAACAAACTGCAGCATTCTAAATTGCCAAATGAGCGTTGGTAGATGATTCCAGAAGTTTTGATAGTGCAATTTATAATGCGCGTTTGTATAACAGAATGTTAATAAAAGAGTCTGTCCCCATTATTCTATCTTGTCGGACATCTGGCTGTATCCCATGGCTTTGGCATCCCAGGGGCCGATGCTGAGCTTTCCGCCGTAGCTATCGTAATCGTGAATCTTCCTCTTTTCGATCTCTTTGTTCTTGAGAGCCTCATCAAGCTTCCCGTGGAGCGGGTGACTGTCATCGTCTGCTATCTTCTCAAGCGCCTGGGGATCATCAGCAACTGCCTTCATAAGCTCCGGATCCTTTATCTTTGTTGTCATTCTCGTATCCAGGCCTTCGTTTCCATTAATGGAAATGTTGTGAAGCTCCAATTCCATATATTTTTCCTTTGTCTCATTGTCCTCCACAAGCCTGCGCCGCATTACCGAATCCTGCTGTGATGCCCTTCCCATCAACTGCGCGTCACCGCCAAAGAGCTTGGCGGCGACATTAGCCTTCAGAGATGTACTCTGGCGGTCGCCATAGTATTCTTCCCTGTGCCCGTTATCACTGTTAATTCGATGGCCTTCCTCGAAGGCATATTCAACATCGCCTGCTCCTGTCAGGTTGAAGCCAGGGAAAGAGGCTTTGACAGCTCCCTGCCCTGTTGCAGAAATGGCTTTAGAGTGATCAACCTCATAAGGCTCCATGACTTTTGTCTGTATCTTGTCAAGCCCCTTATTCATCTCGTGTATCGGAAGGGCCTGCATCCCCATGGGTCCCATCATGGTGGCTGCGGATAAATCTGTCGCATCTTTCAGGAGATTAAGCTGAGTTTCACTCATATTCCTGGTTTCCTCGTCAGATTTGCCAAGTTTATCCCCTATCACATTGTTTACTGCCTGCAGAGGCGATGCTATGGTCGAATCTATGACCTTGTCTTTCATATTGCAGATTGGCTGCATTATATCCAGAGGATTCTTGGCCGCATTGGCAATAAAGCCTGTTTCATAAGCCGCTCTCTGCTCGGGATCGTTCGGATCGATGCGGTATTTTGTCCTTTCATCGCTGCCGAAAAGTGCTGTGAGCTCTCCGGTAAGGCCTGCACCTGGAGAGTTAGGGTCCTTGCTGTTTCCTGCCTTTGAAAAACCTATCTCCTCTCCGCCTTCAACCGACACTCCCTCTCCATTCTTGTTTATGAATGTAGCCAGTATATCCCCTCCGTCCTTCCTTATTGCCACATCCTTCGAGCCTGTAAAAACACCGGCAATCTGTGGGCATTCAGGAATTGGAACCTCAATAGCTCCGGAACCGCCAAATCTCATCTCCTGACCATCCTGCAGCTTCGATCCGTCCAGTCCTGAAGAGCCGAACGCGCTGTCCAGCTTCTCCTGCAGCATCCTGAGACCGCCGGCAGCAGCATCGTCTCCTTCATCGGCTAATCCATTCAAAGCATCCAGGCCTGCCCCGGCAAGATTCTGCACTCTGTCCTTCGCTTCGGAAGGCAAGCCCTCGGAAAAAGTCTTGAAAATTTCTGAAACAGCGCTGGATCCGCCCTCTTTTTCCCTCTGTTCCTTCCCTTCCCGGGAAATTTCGGTGCGATCATCATCCCTGCCGATACCCAGCTTATCAGCGGCGCCTTCCTGAAAACCTCCCTCTTTTCTGGGGCCCTCCGCTTCTTTGCCTTTAACCGCTTCCTTTGCGCCCTCGGCTTTCTGCGGCTCTCTGGCATGTTCGGCACCCTTGCCTGCTCCGGATACGGCTTTACTGACAGAATCCTTCACTGCCGATATCGCTTTGAACGGATCGCCTCCGTCTTTTTTCTCTGCCATGTTTACTGTCCCCCTGTAATTTATAATTGAACCATACTGAATATCGTATTAGCCTGACAGCCTCTAACTAGAAAAGCTTCTGCTCTTTTGCACCGGTAGCATCATATGCTGTTTCCGCAGCTTTGCCGCCAAGATAGCCTCCAATCAGCGAGGCTCCCAGACCTACAGCAAACCCGGCAGCCGTACCTATGCCTGGTACGACCGAGCCTATTGCTGCCCCGGCAAGTGCACCGCCAAGCATGCCTCCTGCAGTTCCACCTCCAATGCTGACAAGATCCTTGTCCGTCACTTCACCGGTAGTGGCTTTGTCAATTCCCACAGACACTGCAGGACCTATTACCGGGACTGCTTTTCCAAGAGCGGAACCGGCAGTCTGCCCAAAGCTCTGACCTGCGGCTCTTCCCAGGTCATCGGCACCTTCCCTTGCTGCATTGCCGGCGGCCCTTCCCAGGTCATCGGCACCTTCCCTTGCTGCATTGCCGGCGGCCCTTCCCAGGTCATCGGCACCTTCCCTTGCTGCATTGCCGGCGGCTTCTCCCAGCTCGTCCGCACTGCCTCCGGCAAATCTGCCGGCTGCACGCTCTGCTCCCTGTGAGGCACCCTCCGGAATTATACCGCTGTCATTGACCACCTGTTTGATCCCGTCTATCAGATTACTGAAAAAGCCCCCTTCCTTCCTGTCAGAGCCTGAGCCCTGCTGCAGCTCCTCATCCTGCAGATCCTCACTCATTTCAGCACCATCTGGCGAAGAGCTCCCCTGCGCCGAAAGCGTCGGGAACTGCCAGGGAACTGCCCTGGCACTGTTCCCGCTGAGAGAGAATCCAGGAAGCTTATGCCTGCTATCCATTATATCACGTAAACCTGCAAAATCACCTATCACAGATGGCCTCCTAACCTCCAGCACCAGATGCTGAAGAGTTGATGAAAGACTTGCAGCCTTCCTCTCTACCTTATACCCCATCAATATTAAAAATATCATAATAATGCCTTAAAAAAATCTGAAATAAGTTGATTCATGTTAACTTTCATAGAATAGTTTGTAAACTTCCGGAAGAATTCTGTTACAGGCCGTGTGGAGAGCAGGAAGACAGCCGGGCGCACGTACGTTAAAAAGGAGCACCTGATAATGCTCCTTCAGTCTTCGCCTGTAAATTCAGAATCCTAGGATGCCTTGGAGGCCATCTGCTTCTTTGCGATATCTGCATACTCCCTGAATGCCGCCATATCCGATACTGCAAGATCTGCCAGCATCTTTCTGTTTATGGTGATGCCTGCGTTTTTCAGCCCGCTGATGAGGCAGTTGTAGCTGAGTCCGTTAATTCTGGCCGCAGCATTTATTCTCACTATCCAGAGTGACCTGAAGTGTCTCTTGTTGACCTTTCTGTCTCTGTATCCATAGGTGAGGGCGTGGATGACTGCTTCACGTGCTGATTTGATATGCTTGCGCCGTGCACCACGATAGCCCTTGGCAAGCTTCATTATCTTTCTTCTTTTCTTTAATGCAATAGTACCTCTTTTAACTCTTGGCATTTTATACCCTCCTTAGTACTCCTCTGAGATCTGTCAATAGAAGCTGTGTGCGATATCGATTCTACATCATGTAAGGGATGCACATTGCGATGTTCTTTGCATCGGTTGGTGATGCAATGACAGTCTTTCTGATATTTCTGGTTCTCTTCGGAGACTTCTTTTCTCTGATGTGCTTGCAGCCGCTGAACTGTTTCATTCTCTTTATCTTTCCCGTACCTGTTACCTTGACTCTCTTGGCAACGGCTCTTCTGGTCTTGATCTTAGGCATAGTTTTCACACCTTTCCAGATTGAATATCCTTATTAAAGCATAATGTATATCATCAATGGGCCGAAAACTTTCAGGAATACTGTGCACGATATTGCGATTCACCTTATCGTGCTGAAAAGCATCCATTTACGGCAATGAGAAGCTTTGCTTCCCGGTCTGCTCAAACTCAACACGCCAGTTAAGCATGATGAAGAGCTTTAGAGCCTCAGCCCGACGTAATCTCCTGAGCATAAACGAAATAACCGTATACTGCTCAGGCTGAACCCGGGGAAAAGGTCATCGGCAATAGCTCACAGTATATTATTCAGCATTTCATCACCTACGGAAAGCCTGGGACTTACGATGAAGTACCTGCCGGCGCTGGTCCGCCAGGGGCGCCCGGAACTACAACCACGCTTTTTGGAGTTAGAATCATTATCATATTCTTCCCCTCGAGCTTCGGCTTTCGCTCAATCAAAGCTATAGAGCTTACTTCCTCAAAGAGCTTTTCCAACAACTGCTCTCCCAGCTTGGTGTAGACTACTTCACGCCCACGGAACATAAGCGTGACCTTTACCTTGTCGCCTTCTTCCAGAATCCTCTGAGCAGTCTTGCTCTTTGTCTGGAAGTCGTGGTCGTCTATCTTTGGACGAAGCTTGACCTCCTTGACTTCCAGCGTCTTCCTCTTCGCTTTTGAATCCCGCTCTTTCTTGTGCTGCTCATATTTGAACTTACCGTAGTCCATGAGCTTGCACACCGGCGGATCGGCATTGGGAGATACCTCCACCAGATCCAGTTCCTTTTCTTCCGCCATGGCGAGTGCATCTTTGATCGCTATTATCCCCACCTGCTCGCCTTCACTACCGATCATCCTGACCTGCTTTGCCCTTATCTCTTTGTTTACCCGAAGTTCTTTGGAAATATAGGTCACCTCCTCGCGATCTTTGTGCCACAAGGCGCGGCTGCGAAAAAAAGAAGCGGAATCTCTCCGCTTCTCAAAAGATATCACTGATACACGTGCTCCATGAGCAAGAACAGCTCTTTTGTCAACCTTGCTGGCAAAGCCGCAAGGTGAGAAGCGGATTGCTTCTTCTTAAGCGTGCACCCAACGCACATCTGGTATTCTGCATGAGTATATCAAAGCCTTCGATAAAAGTCAATAAGAAAATCATTCCATGAAGGAAAATCCCGGAGAAAGAGATAATTAAAGATGTGAAATCATATATAAAAAACTTATTTACAGGAAGTGAGAGCAATGACAGATACACACACTCGTGTGCTTATTGTATTTCTTTTTTTATCCTTCCTCGCAGGATCGCTCTATAGTTGCAGTGGGAACCATTCATCTCCCACAAAGGCAGCAGAGAGCTATATACAGGCACTCCAGAAGAACGACTATCAGAAAGGCTGGAATCTGCTCTCTGAAAAAACACAGGGAGACATTGCAGACCCTTCCGATAAAAAAGGTAAAGACCTTTTCAAGGAAAAGATGGAGGAAGCCCTGAAAGATGCCTCAATGAAAGCACAGCTGATGACCTCAAAAGTGTCGAAAGAGACTGTAACAGGAACAAATGCCACTGTGACTATAATTTTTTCTGATGGACAGGAAAAACCACAGCAGAAGAGCCAGGACATAACTCTTGTAAAAGAAAAGGGGAGCTGGAAATTATCCTTTTAAACAAAGCAGCAGTAACGTGAAGAAAAGAGCTGAAATTTATAATGTCTAATAACGACAACTCAAATAATGAATCTCCTGTCTCGCTTTCTGATATTCTTGAGATTCCTGCAATTAAAAAGTTTCAACGGGCCCTTCTGGAAAAACTCAGCGTCAATGTTGCAGTGGTCAGCAGGAATAGCAGGATTCTCTCCCTGTCAACCAGGATCAGTAACAGGATGGCGAATCTCTTCTTCGAGAAAGTCATAAGCTGCAGCGATACAGGCGAGTTCGATACCACGCTGTTCTTTCCAATCGACGAAACAGTAATAATGATACTCTATCCGATCGTCATGCAGAATGAACGCCAGGGAATGCTGATGGCCGGCCCCATCATCAAAAACCGGCTGCAAGGTCCTGAGATTGAATCTCTCTCACGCCGGTATGACCTCTCACCGGGAGAGATCAAAAAGATACTGGAACAATCTCCTCTAATCGAAAACGACGAACTCAGAATGGCGCAGAGCCTGATCGAATCATATGGAGATCTTATCAATCAATACTATACCGATAAGATGGCATCTCTCAAGCACCTTCAGGAGATATCGGCACTTTACAAGGTGGTGAAGTCTCTCAACTCATCTCTCTCACTGAAAGAGGTGCTGGGAAAAGTTCTCCAGTCGTCAACAGAGCTGCTAGGAGCCAGTAATGGCTCAATAATGCTGGTAGAGGCAGATTCCCCGTGCCTCAAGATATTCGTCGCATATGGATTGGATGAAGACATCATTAAGAATACACGCGTTCAGCTCGGAGAGGGGATCTCCGGAAAAGTCGCACAGACAGGAATATCAGAGCTGATTATGAAGGAAGACAGAAGGAGCACCTCTACCGGGAGAAAGCGGAAGAACCAGAGCTCGGCAATATGTGTGCCTCTTTCAGTGCAGGGTCAGAACTTTGGCGTTCTGAACATCAGTGAATCAATCGACAAGAAGAACTTCACCAGAAAAGACATGGAGTTCCTGGAGATAATAGCCTCCAGCGCAGCAGTAGCCATCAACAACGCCAAACTCTATGAAGGGCTTCGAAAAAAGGTGCAGGAGCAGGCTACTCTTCTCTACATCGGTAATGCCATAAGCTCATCCCTCAATCCGGACACTGTACTGCAGGAAGTGCTGGACAAGGCAATCAAGCTTCTGGATGCCCAGAAGGGCTCACTGATGCTTATCGATGAAGATGCCGGTGAGCTCAGAATCGCCAACGCCTGTGGACTGAGCTGGGATATCATAAACAATACGAGAATAAAGATCGGAGAAGGCATCGCCGGCAGCGTTGCTGCTGAAGGCTCCCCGCTGCTGCTTAGAAAAGGTGAAAAAGTAGCTCAGTCACAGAGCAACAAACGCTTTGAGCAGCTCTATTCGGCCGTTTCCGTGCCTGTGACCATCAAAGACAAGGTAATTGGCGTTTTAAACATCAGTGATCACGTCAAAGGTGAAGACTTTACAAAAGAGCACGTCGCCCTGCTGCAGATGTTTGCCACACAGGCTGCCATAGCCATTGAAAACTCCCGACTCCACAGGGAGCTGAAAGAGCTTTTCGTCGGTTCGGTAAAAGCTCTCATCAATGCCATCGAGGCCAGAGATCCATACACCAAGGGACATTCCATAAGAGTAACCCACTACTCTTCAAAGATTGCCCAGGCTCTCAAGATGAATCAGGAGGAAGTTGACAATATTCAGTACGCGGCACTGCTTCACGATATTGGAAAGATAAAAGTGCAGGATGACATACTGCTGAAACAGGGTAAGCTCACGAAGGAAGAGAGACTCGCGATTCAGGAGCATCCAAATTATGGAGCTATCATCATGAAGCCTGTCAAAGCGTTCCAGAGAATCCTGCCTTTCCTTTACTATCACCACGAGATGTACGCAGGCTCCGGCTATCCTCAGAAGCTAAAGGGAGACAGTATACCTGTCGAATCAAGAATAATAGCAGTTGCAGACTCCTTTGATGCAATGACCAGCGACAGGCCTTACCGGAATGCCCTCTCTATTGATGAGGCTCTCAAGGAGCTTCAGATTAATTCAGGCACACAGTTCGATCCCCAGATTGTGGATGTGTTCGTCAAGCTTGTGCGTACTGATAAAACATGTAACCCCCGTTTTGCCGAAGAAAGCCCCATCATATGAATGAACATCTTCTCGATTCTCATCACTCATGGAGGCATCGTGCATGAACAAAGTGAGTGATTACATAAGATTGATGAACGAGACTCCCTCTGCCTCAAAGGGATATGACGTGATAATCGTTTCGGCCGGCAGCACCTCTGAGGCCATTTACTGGCAGGATCGCCTGTGCTCATCACGCGGTATTGTAAGCAACAGCACCTGTATCATATACTCTGTCACCGAAGACTGGAACAGCCCTGACGGAGCCGGCAATCTGCTGGGTACGCTCTATGCCTGGATGAAGGCTGATGCCCTCCACAGGGCTCATTTCGGGAAGTCGCTGACAGGAGAGTTGAAAGACGGAAACAGCGTTGCCATGTATCATATTGCCGGACTCGGAACGAGGATGGCCCCCCTTCCAGGAGCAGAAGGCGGCTCCAAATCAGGGATCAAGCTCCCACGCCTTATAATGCTTCACGATGAAGCTGTTCCTGTTACAATCATGGAAGCAGTGATACTGCAGACAGGACCATTTGCCCGCTCCAGACAGGGAAGACTTTCAGTATGGTGGGGGGATCAGGTCTTCATCCCGTGCATATTTGATTCTCCAGGCACCCATCACGCGGAAATCCTTGCCAAACCTGCTGCATTCACCCGGGATATTGAAAATTACGGCCTCCTGTTCTTCGGTGAGCACGGTGATGCCCGGCAGCGGGAAAAGATGCCCTGTGAGGCAATACGGGCATATCTGGCAGAAGAAGGTAAATCTGAAGAATGCCTGGCTTTGAGTCTGGGCTCCTTCTCACTGAGCAGCAGTCTTCTTACAGCACTTCTCGAGGAATATGCAGATGAGCTCAGGCGGAAAAGCTCCCGCCTGAACAGCGACGGCGATTTCTGGCAGCCCCTTACTTCGCGATGTGATGAATATATCAGGGCAGGTCGCTCCGGAGAAAACTGGGAAAGAGTTCATGCTTTCTGGAAACGTTTCAGGTCGAATCATGGAAGCACGATGCGCGACTTCGGAGCCCTGAACATCGGGGAATCATACTGGTGGGATTATGGGCAGCTCAAGCTTTATCGGAACAACCTCCTCAAGATGCTTTCAGATGGCGCTGAAGGACGTGCGGCAAGGGAATTCTTCGGTTACTACGATGATTCTCAACGATGTGGAGGCGCCACAGCCGGCAATGTGCAAATGTCTAACAGTATCGTTCAGGGAAGCAATGTAAAAGCCGGCACAGTGGAGAACTCCATAGTAATTAACTCAACGCTCAACAGTGCAGAACTCATTGATTCACTGGTTATAGAGAGTACTGTGGCAGGGCATCTGGAGGGAAAAGGCTCAATATCATACAGAGATCTGGAAGATGGAGACCTCAGACTGCAGGAAAATGAAGTCTCGTGCGGTGTTGTCATCCCTCCTGATCAACGGTTCAGCATGAAGGTCCTGATCGACAGCAACGGGAAAAATCACTGGAAAGAAAAGATTATGGGCAACAGATACTCCTTCGCAGAGCTGCGTGAAATCCTCAGAAATATTGACAGAAAAGCTCAGGAGATTGAATATTGTCGTATTAAAAGAGAGATAGAGCTCGGTCATCATGCGTAAACCATTACCGTGACATGCTTTTTTATTTTTTTCCCCCTGAACCCCTTTACTTTTTTTAATTCTGTACTGATAATACAGATAAGAGAAATTCCATATTATCGAAAGGAGGAACTCAAATGTTTGGAGGCATAGGCGGCGGTGGTAGTTCAAGTGCAATGACTCAGGCTCAGATGCAGCAGACAGATTCGCTTCAGGCTGAACAGACAGCAATGCAGATGGCTGCCGAGAAGCAGAAGAATGAGTGGACAAAATGGAAGGTGTTACAGGATACTCAGACAAAGATTTATGAAATCCAGCAGGATGTCACACTGAACCGTGCAAAAGTACAGGATAAGATGTACAACAAGTGGGACGAATATATCAGAGGTTAATAACGGTGTAACCGAAGGCGGAAGGTCAGCACCTTCCGCCTTTTTTATTTCTCTTCGAGGATTTTCGGCTTTCAGGACCAATTATACTTATAACTCACGTAAATCAGGTTTATAATGACAGCGTGAGTTATACTCTTGAATACAACGTTGCTGTCAGTTATTCTTTTTGCAGAATCACACGAAAGGTCATGCCAGAATGCACTATCCCGATGAGCCATCAGAGAGCACACGAAGAGCCCGAATTGAAAAATGCGGTTACGATGCAATTTTGACGTGGATAAATAGAAAAAGCCTCCTGAAATCCTTCCTCAGGGCATTTCTGGAGAAAGCCCGCGATGAGGATCTTCAAGCAGAGCTGTACCTGGTGGGAGGAAGCGTAAGAGACATTCTGGAAGGAAAGAAGGAGATCAAGGATATCGATCTGATGGTATCTGGTCTCTCCTTCACAGAGACTGAGAAGATCCTCTCCTTTCTGAAATCAGATAAAAGTCTCCGGATAAGAGAAGTCACCAACGCAGGGAAACACTTTCCGGTATTCAAAGTTTCGGTGAGATGGCCTTACCAGATTCTTCCTCTGGATGTGGCGCTTGCCAGAAGCGAGATAAGTACCGGCAGAGGCCACCGAGATTTTGAGGTCACCACAGGCGTTCGTTCAAGAGAGGATTCAATGAGGAGAGACTTTACCATCAATGCCATCTTCTTCAGGTTCACCCTCAGCGGTGATGATCTCTCAGGCGTACTCGTTGATTATCAGAACGGGATAGACAGCCTGGTGCACCGCGAGATCAGAGCTGTGGGAACGCCGCAGGCAAGGTTCACCGAGGACCCCCTCAGGATGCTGAGGGCCATACGCCAGAAGAATGAGAGGCCTGGCTTTGTGATAGAAAGAAAAACCTGGGAAGCCATCTGTGAGCTGATGCCTATACTTATTCAGACAATCTCCAGGGAAAGAATTGCAGAGGAGCTTGTCAGGTCACTCAGGGCTGCTCCTGCTCAGACATTCAGAGACTGGAGGGATTCAGGGGCATTCAGGATACTGATTCCGGAACTGTCATCACTTGACACCGACACCGAGAATAAGACTGTCAGAACACTGGAAATACTGGAAAAAGAGAGCCCCGGAAAAGCAGTCACCGATACAGTGCTTATTGCAGCGCTTTTATCAGAGATTGCGCTCTTTGAATGCAATGAGAAAAAGCTGAACTATCGCATGAGGAACAATGCTGGAAGAAAACAGCAGGGTCCTGAATTCTACCGATTCTATCAGTGCATAAAGCCTGATATCATTGCAAGGCGTATGGCACTCCCCCACCTGAAGGAAGTCTCTGCCCTTCTCCATGACCTTACCTGTCTTGACAGCCGGCAGATATTGAAACATAAAAATGCTGTGGCAGAAAGAATACTATCGGGATATACAAATCCCGATTCACTCATAGCTCTCTACCAGGCTGTTCAAAGAGTCCATGGAAGTGAAATGACAGATTTTTCAGCATTTCTTGAAAGAACGGCAGATATTCCACATATCATTGATGGTCAGGATCTGCTCGACGAAGGCATCCCTCCGGGTCCGAGCATGAGCTTTATTCTGGAAGGCTTGAGAGAACGTGAGCTCACCGGTGAAGTTACTACAAGGAATGAAGCCCTGGCTCTTTCCAGGGAGCTCTATACTGAGTTCAGAGAATACTTCACCGGTGAAAACCACCGGAAAACACTGATTACACGAACGGGAGGTAGCAACATTGATAATTGACAGTCATACCCACGTGCAGCGAGTGCCTGAATCATTCTGGGACTCACCGCCGGAACGCCTTATAACGCTGATGGATGAGGCAGGCGTTGATAAATCGGTGATAATGTCATATGGAGGGGCGCCATCTGAAGTAGCGGTTGACTATATACATCAAGTGGCGCAGCAGTTCTCTCCCCGCCTCATCGCCTATGCGAACCTCGATCCGAGAGAGGGAGAGAAAGCCATCGCCCTTCTTAAATATGCAGTAACTGAGCTGGGTTTCAGCGGTTTGAAGCTCCATCCTGTGGCTTATGAGCTGCACCCCTCCGATCCCTTATCAGTAGATATACTGAAAGCGGCAGGAGAGCTTCGAGTGCCTGCCCTCTTCCACTGCGGTGATGAAGAGTTCACGCTTCCGCTTCAGCTTGCCTGCGCGGCAAGGCTTGTCCCCGATACCATAATGATTCTCGGACATATGGGCGGATACTTTCACGTCGAAGATGCGATCAGAGTTGCCAGGGAATGTCCTAACATCATACTCGAGACTTCGGCAATGCCCTACCCTGCATTAATCAGGAAGGCAGTGCAGGCCATCGGCTCAAAGCGTGTACTGTATGCAAGCGATGGACCGGGGTGTGTGCCTGTTCTTGAAGTAGAGAAGGTAAGGCTGGCAGGCCTGACGGCAGAGGAAGAAGAAGACCTGTTCTGGAGAAACCTTGTGATGCTCCACACAATGAGAAAGGGGAAATCAATCAATGATAATTGATGCGCACGTCTACTGCGGACAATCCATCATGGGCTATGGAGCTTCTGCAGAGGAAATACTGAAGAAATGTGATGCCCTGTCAATTGACAGGGCGGTGCTGATTCCGGTAAAGCCTGTAAGCTATCACCTTGGTCCGGAGAACAACTTCATCGCAAGGACTGTCCAGGACCATCCCGATCGATTCACAGGATTCGCCCGCGTTGATCCCCGTCTGGGAGGAGAGGCAGAGGCAGAGATGAAAAGAGCCATCCAGGATCTGGGCCTCAAAGGCCTGTATCTCAACCCCTGGGAAGAAACCTTCCAGATTAATGAGAGCTTCGTATGGCCGCTGATGGAGAAGGCACAGGCCTTAAAAGTCCCTGTGATGATTAAAGGAGGGCATCCTGTAGTATCTCAGCCTTCCCAGATCGCCGATCTTGGAAAGCGCTTCCCAGAGACGATAATCATTGCCACCAGTGGAGGACAGATCAATATATGCGGCGGAGCCCTGGAGGACGCAATGATTATGCTGGAAGAGAATAAAAACGTCTATATGGAGACTTCAGGGATCTACAGGGAGGATTTTATCGAGGAGATGGCAGGAAAAATAGGCGCAGAGCGCCTCATATTCGGCAGCGGCTCACCTGTCTTCGACGCCCGCCTTGAGCTTCAGAGGGTAACCAGAGCCCATCTTGGAAAGGCAGACAGAAACAGAATAGCAGGCCTCACAATAAAGAGCCTGCTATCGCTTTAAGGTTCATATAAACCTTTTTTAAATATCAGGGGCCTGGATCCCATCCAGGCTCTTTTTCTGGATCCTGATTCCATCTATCTCAATCCATTCATCAAATATCTCAACCTCTCCGGGCTGTGATACATCGGTCTCTGCTTCATCCTTCTCCATCTCTTTCCCGATGACTTTGTATGAATGATCCAGATTTCCCTCTGTCAGCGACGTGAGCTTCCCCTTCTCCATATCGAAGGAGAACAGCTTTCTGGAATCCTTATCTCTCAGAATCACTGTTCTATCTCCAACTACACTCTGTGGATAGAGCTTTTCACCGACATCAGGGAGCCGGTGAGTCCCTTTAAGAGCTCCTTTCCCATCAAATTCGGAGAGGACGCCCTCACCGTGGCCTACTATCAGATTTCCAGTTGAAGGAGAGGTCATGATCCTATCAGGCCTTCCTTCAACAAGAATGAAACTCTCATCTTTACTTCCCTCCGGAGAAACCCTTCCGATGTGATATCTGCCAGAGCCTATCTTCTGTGGTACGTACTTTCCAGGCGACGATGTCAGTCCCTCATGATAGCCGGGATTCGGTATCTGCTCCTCTGCTCCGCTGCTGTATATCATTGTGCCATCAGGCAGCTGTGAATAGACGGGGCTGGTGCTGAATGTCCCTGTCTTCCACTGTACGTTTCCGCTTTTATCAATACGCTCCAGTGAGAGCTCACTGAAAGTCTGTGTGCTGTAGAAGCTGTCATCCATTGGAGGATGGGGCATCCCTCCAAAGCGGCGGCCGAAGGGGCCGAAACCAAGGCCGATGTGAAGGTCGTCGTAGTGTGACGACTGTGTCGTGGTTGCATTTGTCACCCAGAGCCTCACTTCGCCGGAGCTGTCCACATCGAAGTGATCTATATATCGTGAGAAGTTGGATTTCGATTCAACCGGATCTTTGAAGGTGCATTCTTCCTTTCTGCTTCCATCTTTCAGATCAACCGCATATATCGTATTACCGTCCCTCATGTAGAGCAAATCTGCAGATGCCTGCAGCAGCTCATGTCCCTTGATTCCTTTCAGGGCATCAGGCAGCTCAACCCTGGTTCCTTCGCTGTCTACTTCATAGAGCTCCCTGGTATTGTCACTGACAAAATAGTTGTTGCCTGAAGAATCTATTAAGTGCCTGCTGACGCCTTCCTCAAATTTATGTTCAAATTTAACTGTTCCATCAGCATTCAGAGCCACAAGATCAGTTCTGGTGCGAGCATAGACAGTGCCATCCGGTCCCTTCTTGACATCCTGCAGACCTTCTTGTGCAATAGGAGCCTCCCATTGTATCTCTCCCTGTGGCGATACATTAGCGATATACCCGCACACCCCTTCTCGTTCCTTCGGTTCTCTGGAAGAGCCATAGGAAATGAAAAGACTTCCATCAGCAGCAGTTGTATAAGATCGGACACGATAGTCCATATTCTGCTTGTCAAGTCCGCGGGTATTCAGAATCGATGAGGCACTGGCGATGTTATTCAGAGAGGAAGCGCCTGTCGAAGGCCGGGAGCCCCTTTCATATCCATCCAGAGGAAGGGGTTCAATTTCCTCTTTTTTTAGAGTCTTGCCGGCCTGCTGTGCTGCAATGTGATCTGTTCCTACTCTGTCTATACGCATGAAATAAGCCTCCTGATCTGCTGCAGAGAATGGGTGAATATCTATCATATTAGCAGAAGCAGAGGCGGCAGTCAATTAACTATTTGTTACCAGATTAAAGTCAGACTCTATCTCTGTAAAACGGCTTTCATTTATCTTCATCTCCCCCAAGAATCCAGGACTTCAGTGCATTCCTCTGCTTCTCTCTCTTTTCCTGCTCTCTGTCAAAAACCTTCGAAATTGCCTTTTTTCTGGCAATCTGGGAATCCAGATCCCTGGAAAGCGGGGTATACATGGGTCCGCCCTTCTCCTCAGGAGGGACTTCTTCCATCTTCATCTTTTCCTTCAGAATCTCCTGATCCTTCTGGAGCGCTTCTTGAGTTCCGCTGAATACTTTCGCCATCGCTTCCTTCTCTCTGCGCTTACTGTGCACGGCAAACTCCAGCCAGTTGTCTCCACCTTCAGATTTGTCATTCTGCTGTTCTCTGTTCATTGTCACCTGCTCCCCTTCCCCTGTTCAAATAGTTTTTCATACCTGCAGTCATAAGGATCATTGAACTATGAAATCAGTCTGCTGTATGCCTCCATATATTCACTGCAGTGTGGGACCAGACGGTGCGCTTCTCCGAAGCGCTCCAAAGCTTCCCCGAATGCACCAGTCTCTATCGCAACCAGGCCGAGAAGAAAATGTGCATCTACAAATCCCGGGTCTCTCTCCAGCGCCTGTTTCCCAAAACTCTGCGCCTCGCTGTATCTGCGCATTGAAAGATGTACGAATGCCTCTGCAGTCAACGTGAGCGGTGTAGCATCTCCAGGTGGAGCCACAGCATTCTTGAAGCTCTCAACAGCATCAGACTTCTGTCCTGTCTGCCAGAGCAGGCGGGCCAGGCTGAAATAACCGTTGGTATGCCAGGGGTACCTGGCAATAATTGATTTAAAAATTTTCTTTGCTTCTTCATAAGCTCCTGACTGAACTTTTTCTATTCCAAGAAAGTTGTGCAGAAAGATGGTGTCGGGGTATTTCCTGATTCCCTCCTCGCATAACACCAGCGTCTTCACCACATCGCCCTTCATATATGAGGCCATGGTAAGCAGAATATAATCCTGCGCGGTGATGAGCGGGAGTTTTTCAAGAGACTCCCATTGTATCAATGCTTTTCCCTTATCGCTTCTGAAGTGGTAGATATAGCCGAGACTGAATCGGATGAAGCTGTTCTCAGCTCCCTGCTGCTCCATTTCTCTCAGCATCTTCTCGGCTTCATCGTATTTATTCTGCAGGATGAGCGCCGATATAAGGCCTTCTCTGACTCCCGGAACACTTCCGTTATTCTTCTCAAGCTCTCTATACACAGACTCAGCCTTCTTCCCCAGTCCCTGCTTCATATAGATCGACCCAACCGTCAGTCTGGCAGTCAGGTTCTGCGGATCTATCAACAGGAGCTCGTGAAGCTCTTTTTCGGCTTCCCCGTATTTGCCAGTCTGTACAAGAAGATTGCAGAGATGGTATTTAGCAGTTGTATTATGCGGATTGAGAGACACGACTGTCCGCAGCTCTCTCTCTGCTGCATTAATGCTGCCTTCTCTCGAATATAGAAGTCCAAGTGTCAGATGGGCGCCTGTGTGCTGATCGTATTGATTGACAAGAGTGGCGAGAATATCGTGTGCCTCCTTCAACATCCCCTGCTCATAAAGTATCCAGGCTTTCAGATACAGGAGATCAGGATCGTTGTAATACATAGGCGGTATCTGCGAGAGGAGCTCCATTGCCTTCTTATTCTGTCTCTCCGTGTAATAATCAAAAGCAAGCTCCAGGTATATCTCCTTGTTATCCGGATCGTCTTTCAGGGCTGATAACAGGTGCTCTTTTCTTCCTCTCCCTGACAGCACAGTCATGTGACGCCTTACCTCGATAAGAGCAGGATCCATTGAAAGTGCCTGCCGGTATGCACTCAGCGCCTCGTCTGTCATACCTTTCTTTTCCTTCAGCCGACCGATGGAGAGCCACGTAAGAGTTGTGTTAGGTATGAATCTCACTGCCTTTTCGTAGTTTGCAAGCGCCTCGTCCTCCCGTCCCATCTCTTCCAGTAAAAGGCCCAGTCCGATCCAGTTCTCCACAGAAGAAGGCTCAAGCTCAATCAGCCGCTCGTGACAGACCAGCGCTTCCTTATGCCTTCCAAGAGCCATCAGGGCAGCCCGTTTATTTTTCAGTGCCTGAGCACTGGCTTTGTCCATTGACAGGGCTCTTTCATAGCAGTCCAGTGCTTCATTGCTTCGGCCCATCTTGAAAAGTGCATTCCCTTTTGTAATCCAGGGCTTGATATCTCTGAAACAGAGTCGGGTTGCCTTTTCGCTCTTCTCCAGAGCCAGTTCGAACTGTTCCGCCATGATAAGCACTTCAGCCCAGTTGACCCACATCGAGTAGGAAATCGGTTTCAGCTTGACCGCCTTTTCAAGACAGGCAAGAGCATCTGTGAAATTTCCCATTTTCGCGAGAACAAGCCCCTTGTTGGACCAGGCCACTGCCAGTGACGGGTCAAAGTGCAGAGCTTTTTCAAAGCATTCAAGCGCCTCCCTGTAACTCTCTCTCAATCCCAGGGAATAGCCTTCATTACATACCTCGATGGCTTTCTTTTTCATACCATTTCCTCTCCCTGTCTGCAGGCTTAAAGATTCATGCACTTTTCGAAACAGGTGAACTCAGGCACTCTACTCCAGTTGAAATTCCGTCCTCTCTCTGCCCTTTTCTTACTCAGGAAAGCGTCACTGCAAGGGAATAAGTGCAGTTTTAATTCGACAGAGAGAAGTATGAACCTCCCGATAGAGGATTTTGTCGTCTGAAAGCGAAAGTATTTTACGATAGAGGGCTCAGAGAATCAGTGAAAAGACTTTTCTCCACATCATTTTCTTTTTATCAATGTATTCCGGACCGGTCTGCTGCTGACAGAGAGCCCGCTTGGAAAGCCAGGAGAGATGAGGCGGTATAATGTCATCTACAGTAATAGGCTTCATGGCCAGTCCTCGAAAAAAAGGCAACAGCAGCATTCTTCTTGACAAAGTAATGGAAGGAGCCGCTTCCCGGGGAGCCAGAACGGAAAAGATCATACTCAGCGAGCTGAACCTCAAACCGTGCATATCATGCGGAGGCTGCAACAAGACCGGCCTCTGCGTGATAAAAGACGATTTCCAGAATCTATATACACTCCTGAAGGAAAACAGCTGTTTTGCCTTTGTATCCCCATACTATTTCTGCGGTATAAGCGCGTTCGGCAAAAGCTTCATTGACCGCTGCCAGTGCATCTGGGTCGCGAAATACAGGCTCAGGAAGCCGATTGCTACCAAGAGTTCGAAGCGGAGAGGCATTTTTATAACTTCCAGGGGGATGCCTGGCTTTGACGGCTTCGAACATATCAAAGCCGGGGTAAAAGCATTTTACGGTGTCAATAACATTGCCTACTATGACGAACTTCTTGTAGATGACTGCGATGGGAAAGGCCCTGTCTCTCACAGGATTGATGTGCTTGAGCGAGCCTTTACCTGCGGCCAGGTTCTTATTACCGGTTGAAAGGATTACTTTTTCTTCCAGGAAAAGGGCGGAGCGTTGCCGGCAATCCACTGAAAAGGCACTGTACTCTTTTTTAATCCTTTCGAGGCCTCTGCAGGAAGGGCAACACCCTCTCCCTCCAGAATTGAAAGGAATTTGCCCACAATGAGAGGATCAAACTGTATTCCCGCATTCCTCCTGATCTCATCGACTGCCTGCTCTACCGGCATGGCTTTACGATAAGGACGGTCCTCTATCATCGCGTCAAATGAATCAACAAGAGATACTATTCTGGCAGAGATTGGTATACTTTCTCCTTTCAGGGAATCCGGATAGCCTGTTCCATCCCATTTTTCATGATGATGGCGGACCGCCGGAAGTATATGCGCAAGGCTCTTTATTGGCTTGAGTATGGCTTCCCCTATTACAGGATGCTGCTTCATTATCTCATATTCCTCGTCCGTGAGCTTTGATGTCTTGTGTACTATCTCTTTCGGTATCTGCAGTTTCCCAATATCGTGAAGCTCGCCGCATTCCCTGAAAGCGTGCTTATGCGCTCCGAGGAACTCAGTTATGGAGTCTTTCTCTCTGTCGCCTGCCTCTGCAAAAAAAACTCCTGTCCTGCCTATATCCCTGAAGAAAGCGCCGCGCTTGATCTCTGCCACTTCGCCCGGATCGAGTCCCAGTTCCTGTGCCAGCGAAGCAGACCACTTCATGACTCTCTGAGAGTGCTCATATGTGAAGTTGGATTCCACCTTCATCATGGCAGCGAGAAGCAATACAAGCGATTCTTCATCTTCCTGCTCATCCTCATCAAGAGTCTTCCTGAGAAGAGACCATATGCTCGTGGTGGCAAACTGTGTGGCTGTCTTGAGGCTGCTTTTCATGCTCTGGAAATTGATGAGCCCCCCATCCTCTGATTCGACAAACTCGCTGAATTTCGAGTAGAGGGTGCTGCGCTTGACGTTTGTTCCAAAGTCATCACACGCCTCTTCTTTAGAAGCTGCAGGAGCTGATCCCGGTTCCGAAAGCTGCTCGCCATGGGATAGCGCTCCGGCCTCTTCTCCCTTTCCACCTGCATCTGTCTTCCCCGGTGCCGTAGAAGATAAGTGCGGTGTTGTATCAATCTTCATCTGCTTCTTGATCTCCAGAAAGCTGCTTTCTCCCGGAACCTGAATCATGCTGTGAATCTCCTGAACTGTTGATTTACTCTGCGTTGTCTGGCTGTATCAGCATATATCATTCCCTTTCACTTTATCACGACAGAACGATGTCAAGTAAATAGACAGACATTAAAAAGGATATTCTCACTTCATATTGAATGGGTTTTATCGTTATCTTGCAACTCCTTATAAAAAAACAGGATAGTCCACAGACACATGAGCAGTGAACTGATCGAAGAGCTCACCATGAAGTCCTTCGACATTATTGACCGCTTTCTGCCTTGCACGGCCACCATCAGGGGGGTTCATCGTTATGATGACGTTCTTGAAGATTGGAGCGATCGCTCCTGCGCTTCAACCGGAGAAGCCCTTTCCTCGCTGGCAATGCAATTGACATCGATCCCTCTGCAGAATCTGCCGGTTTCATCATTGACAGCACTTATTCTGACCACTGAAAGCATCGCCGAGACGCTGCATCTTCTTACTTTTGAACGCCCCTGGGAATATGATCCCCTCGTCTATCTTCTGCCTCTGGGCAGCGCGATTCACTACATGTGGGAGCGTGACTACTCTCCGCTGAAAGAGCGCCTGGAAGTCATGGCATCCAGACTGGAGCGTTACCCTCAATTCCTCAGAGAAGCACGGGAAAGGCTCAAGCCAGCCTCTTCATTCCATATTCGAAGCGCCATACCTGTTGCATTCGGAGTGAAGCTTTACATTCAGGAGCTTCTGGTGTGGATAAATTCGACAGCCCCTGAATATGCTTCTCTGATAACTGACGGCGCAACAGAGTCGATCGAGGCACTGCTGTCTTTTCGGGAATACCTGATGAATTCTCTTCTGCCGGAAGCGGACATGAGAAGACCTTCCTACTATGCATCGCTTCATCAGAAGGTCCGGAAGGAGAGCCTGACACTTTACTCTCTTGAGCATCTCTGGGAACTGGCTGATACAGGGCTTAATAATGCGATGCATGAGCTGAGAGCCCATGCGTCGGTATTATCCGGGAAAGAAGACTGGTCGGCACTGACAGAGAAGTACAGAAGAATCCATCCATCGATAGAAAAACTGGAAGAGAGTTACATGCAGGCGATTCATTCTTCACAGCGATTCACAGAAGCGAATATTGCAGATATCCCTCCCGGACCGCCGGTGCGCCTGATTGATACTCCCATGTTTTTCAGGATCAAATACCCTACTGTAAGTTTCGCCGCAGCCGGAGGGCTTGAAAACGTGCAGCAGACATTTCTGTGCCTTACTCCGATTGTCACAGGCTTCTCTGAGATAGAAGAGCTCAATCAACTGGCAGAGCACTGCAGAGGCAGGATAGATTTCACAACAGTTCACGAAGTCTTTCCAGGCCACCATCTCCATCTGCTCTATGCTGCATCACATCCTCAGCAGATTATAAGAAGATACCGCTCCCTGATGACGTGCGAGGGCTGGGCTTTTTACTGTGAGGAGCTGGCAAGGCATAAAGGCTATCTTACACCTGAAGGCATTCTTTTCTCTCTCGAAGCCAAAGCCTGGCGTTTTGCCAGGATGTGGATCGAAGTAGGGTTCCATTCCGGAAAGATCAGCTACCTCGATGCGTGCAGAACAATAAGAGAAAAACTGTGTGCCACGCAGGAAACAGCCGAAGCAGAAGCGCTGAGATGCATCATCAATCCTGGCGAGGCAAGCTCATACTGCCTGGGGAAGCTTGAGTTCGATTCACTGAAGCAGGAATACACGCTGAAGAATCCGGCTTTAAATGAAAAACATTTTTATGAAGCCTTTCTTAAAGCGGGAGCGGTACCTGTCAGACTTCTTTCGATCATGCTGGGACTGCGAAACGAAAAAGAGAGCTCATCACTCATGGCTTCACTTAAAGCACTGATAATGACCACTAACAGGCACAGGAACTCTCAAAGCCTTCTTACTGCTTCTTCCTGATTAAAATGTTGAACTCTTCAGGTGTCTTCTCTGCCACCACAGGTCCATCAGGCTTTAATACGAATTTATATGTGCTGTCTTCCTTGCAGAAAGGACAGGGCAGCACTTTGGAATGGTACTGGGTAGTATCGAAATCCAGAAGCGGGAGAAAAAGACGCCTGCATTTGGGACATTCCAGCATCAGAAACTTTTTCTGAGCTGTGTTCTTCACACCGAGATCACAGGCACAGGAATAGCAGACATAATATTCTTCACTCTTATCGTAATAAAGGATAGGCCCCTTCATATCATCATCGTTGAAGTTATTTTCACATGCATAGCAGCGCCAGAATCTTTTTCTCATGTATTCCTCCTCTATAAGTATAGAGACAATTCATCCACAATAGGACTTTTCCTTCATGACACGAATGAATTCCTGAAGCCTTCATCGCATCTCCACACTGAACAGGGGGTAGTATGAAACATCTGGAACTCAATCCGGATACGCCTGTATGTGAAGCGCTCAATATCGTCGAGCAGCGGGTCTGTAACAGCTCTACTTATCACGGATTGAAGGCCACGCTTTTCCCGACAGACTTCTGGGTATATCAGGAGCTTATATTTCAGCTGGCTCCTGATATCGTTATCATGTCCGGCGAGCTTTCCAGCGGCACCCTGCTGGCTGTGGGGCACATGCTCCAGACTGCCGGAGGTGGCAGACTGATTGTTGTCCACACAGGTAGGGACAATATCTCTGAAGACGTGCTTTCCGTGGTGAAAACCACTTTTCTCCAGGGCAGCATGGAGGGGCATTATAAGGAAGTTGCCGGCTTAATCGGTGCTGACGATCAGGTTCTTATGATTCACCGCAGCTCCACTTCAGGTGACTCTCTGCAGGCCTCGCTCAAAATGTATGGAACATTGATCACAGAAGGAAGCTATCTGATACTGGAGAAAACTCCTGACGTTGCATATGGTGCATTTACCCTTGCAGTTGATGCATTTCTGCTGGATAATCGATACTTCAGGGTCGACAGGAGCAGAGAGCCTTTTGTCATCACATCAAATCCCCGGGGATATCTGAGACGGACCGGAGCAGAAGAACTTCCAGGCAGAGATAGAAAGCAATCAGCACCCTTCAGGAAAGGTCTCAACGCCGGCATCATCAGTTGTAATGTGACAGATAAAAATGGCAGCGTTCTCTCCGAGATCGATGATCTGGAAGAGTTTAATGTGCACCTGGAGTGCGCTTTCATCAGAAAAATTGAAGATCCTGTATTCTGCCTGGCAATCACAGATGAGGCAGGAGAGATAATCGACTATTATAATTCCAGATATGCAGGCATAGAGACCGGTACCACAGGGCCGAATGAAACTGTTTCCATAACATTCGAAGTGCAAAACAGCTTCGAAAAGGGAGAAATCCTGATTGCAGCCACCATTGTCTCCTCTGACGAAAAGGAAGTCTTTGATCTAAAAGAAAAGCTTGCCATACTGACTGTCGCATATCCGTTCCGTTCAAGGAGGAGATGTATCCAGATGAGGCCTTTGAGATATATCGAAGACATTATGGATATCAGTGTAAAAAGACTCATTCCTGTAATTCATTATCGCCTGCTTGCCAGGTCGGTTTACGCAGGCATTAAGACCATTAAAGCTCCCTTTGACTTCTGGATCTATCAGGAGATCATCAGCGAAATCAAGCCTGATGTGATTATTGAGATTGGGAACGCATACGGCGGAAGCACCCTTGCCCTGGCACACATTCTGGACAGGGCCGGCAGGGGCAGAATAATCGGCATTGATCACGATCACGAATTCGTTCCGCAGACTGTAAGAGATCATCCGAGGATAACTCTTATTACCGGCGATGCATGTAACACTGTCTCCAGGGTGAAGGAGTTGATCAAAGCCGGCGAATCGGTTCTGATAATCGAGGACAGCTCGCACGCATACGATAATACTGTCAATGTCCTTTTGACTTTCGCTCCTCTGGTTACAGAAGGCAGCTATTTCATCGTGGAAGACAGCATCTTTCACCACGGTCTTGACAGTGGGCCCATGCCGGGGCCTTTCGAGGCAATAAGGGAATTTGTTGACAGGAACGATGAATTCCTGATTGATCGCAATAAAGAAGCTTTTTTCCTGACTTGGAATCCCACAGGATACTTAAGAAGAGTTGAAGGGAAGCAGAGTGCCCTTTGCCATAATGGGAATCAGATTAGAGAACCTTGATTCAATAAATTTATTGGCAGCGGTATTGACCTTTCTCACTTTTTCGTTTATAATATCACCGCAAGAAGTGAGGGCCTATAGCTCAGCGGTAGAGCGGTCGGCTCATAACCGATTGGTCCCTGGTTCGAATCCGGGTGGGCCCATTTACACTTCTCGCGGCCCCGTCGTCTAGCGGCCTAGGACACCACTCTTTCAAGGTGAAGATCACGGGTTCGAATCCCGTCGGGGTCACTCGCCCACAGGGCGGATAGCTCAGTTGGCAGAGCATCTGACTTACATTCAGGAGGTCGGGGGTTCGAGCCCCTCTCCGCCCACTAAATAAAAACCCACTGTTGACAACGTCCCAGGGGTTTTTAATTTTATTCAAGGACGGCATACAGCGGCATAAAAAAGACCAAAAAGCATGGGAATCTGGCAGATATCTGGCTTGTTTTGGCAGTTCAGGCTACAATGCAGACTTCCCTGGGATCGCCGCCTGATTTTATCAACTTGTCGAGATAGTCAACGATGAACTCGTTTTCCTCGTTGAACGTCGCGAACTTCTTCACAAGAGGTGGATCGCCGTGGAGGAGGGCACGGTAGCCTTTATGTGTGTCGGTGCCGCCGTGATATGCGACGATATAATAAAATCATTGAAAAGACATGGTGGTGGGGCCTCCCGGGCCGACAAATAAACATAAGAGAGGAATCATAATGGAAAGCATAAGTAGAATCAGAGATTATGAAAACACCAGCTCTCTTTTTGAGGCTGGCAAGCAACTGCCGGAAAATAAAGAGACACCTCAGGAAACACCTCAGAATCAATCCACCGAAGTACAGAGCGATATGACAGACTTCTCTGATGAATCAGAAGAGATGCTGGCCGCAACGAACACTACAATGAGCCCAAAGTCCGAGGATGTGCAGAGAGAAAAAGCAGAAATTGTTCAAGAGTATAAAAAGTGGTATGATGATAAAAAACACCAGTCAAAAGATAAACTCGTGTGCGATGAAACACAGAGAGACATCCTCAAGGATATGGAGAAACACTTCGGTGGTCTCGACAGTCTGGAAAACTGGAGTATCGGACCTGTCTACGCAAGAAAACAGCCTGGTGGCAGCTACGGTCATTATGCAACTGGAATATTTGATAAAGAAGGAAAACTAGACAGCATCTTGGATCCAGTTCCTCCGAGGTCTTCCTGGACCTGGGTTCAAGATGCACCACGAGTGTATTCACCTTCAGACTGGTCAAGAAAATGGAGTTCTCCAATTTATGGTGAAAACGATGTACTTCCAGATAATAAAAACCCCAAGCGCCCCCACGATAAGTATTTCAACGATTTCTCCAATGATAAGGAGATCTTGCACAGATAACTGTCCATGACAAATCTGGCATAACCAGAATTAAGGCAGGGTGCATAATGACAAGATTGTATTTCGCTGTGTTATTTCTCCTCGTCTGTATACTCACAGCCGGATGCGGCACATCGCCAGAGAAGGCGATCTACCAGGCAGCAAGAAAGGGCAAGACTGAAAAGGTGAAGTCTCTTCTGTCAAAAGACCCGCATCTCATCACTACCGTTTTCAAAGAGGAGTATACCATCGTCAATGGTATTGTCACTTCGAAATACGAAGACAGGGACGGCGATACGGTACTCCACTGCGCACTTAAATATAACCACCAAGATACTGCAGAGCTTCTCATCGCACAAGGTGCGGATATCAGTGCAAAGAACTGCTGCGGAGATACTCCTCTCCACAAAGCCTCAGAACAGGGACTAGCCGGCAGCGCGGAACTGCTCATATCAAAAGGAGCTGATATCAATGCAATAAACATTAGAAACCAGACTCCTCTCTTCTATGCTGTGGACAAAGGGCACAGAGATATCGTGGGGCTCCTTGTTTCTAAAGGCGCTGAGGTGAATATCGAAGACAGGGATGGAGAAACGCCACTGAATCGTGCCGTGGAAAAAGATTTCGTTGATATAGCTGAATGCCTTTTGAACAAAGGGGCAACACTCAACAAATCAGGGACAACCCTTCTTCATTTAGCGGCTCACTCCGGAGCTCTCAAAACTGCAGCGTACCTTCTGTCCAGTGGTGCACCGGTCGACGGGAGGGATAAGAATAACGATACACCCCTCTTGTGTGCACAAGGAGCAGTGTCGGCTCTTCTCATTGAAAAAGGCGCTGATGTTAATGCCAAAGGCCAGAATAACGATACACCGTTACTTCGGGCCGCCCAGCAGCATGCTGCGAGAGAGACATGGTTTCTGATATCAAAAGGCGCCAGGGTGAATGCCAGTAACACAACAGGAGATACTCCCCTGCACTACTCTTCCAATGGGTGCCTCAGTATAGTAAAGCAGCTTATAGACGCAAAAGCAGATGTCACAAAACAGAACATTTACGGCCTCACACCACTTCATAAGTCATCCACACTGGGATACCAGGATATTGCTGAGCTGCTGTTGTCCAATGGGGTGGATATCAACGCCCGTGACAATATGGGCAGAACCCCTCTCGACTATGCTCTGGAGACTGCCGATGATACACATCGTCCAGAAGAGATACGGGAACGGTGCAGAAAATATGCCGAGTATCTCAGGAAAAAAGGTGCCACACAATAAAGAGAATCCTTTTCAAGGGGTTCTCTGATGCCCCCCAGAATGATTAAACCGTTATCTCTCGAAATATTGAAAGAGAAAATCACAGATCCCGGCAGGGAGCTTCTGAGGAGACTCTGCCCTGGGAGTCAGCTTGGAAAGGCCCACTATCATGGCATCAGAGGACAGCATCAAACGTCGAGTGCTCCCTTTTTTCCGCTTCATCACAGAACCAGAGGAGAAATCTCATTTCCTCTGTTTCTTTAATGCTCAATGCTTCCTTTCCTGATTTCACTGAGATGTGTATCCCATAACCGGTGTTCTCTGGTGTTTCAAACGAGCCGATGAGATCTGTACCTTCCAAGTCTCCAAATCTCTCTGCGAAATGTGCGGGTATCACGGCATTCAGCCTTTCCTGCCATGAGATCCTTTTTTCAGGGAGCGAGAAGCGTTGATGATCGAGATGCATACAGCCCAGAACCCAGGCATATTTCTGCCAGGCCGGTTCCTGTGGATCTGAAAGATACATCAGGAGAAGCTCCAGGCTGTCTTTTTTCCATGCTTCGCTCAGAGAGGTGAGGTTCATTTTCTGGACAAAGGTAGAGAACGTCGCTCCCATGGGGAGCTTCTCAGGTGATGCCAGATTCAGGAAATAGTCGGGGAGTATCTCAAACCGGCTCTCTACATCTTTCCAGGTAATTGACCATACGAGGAATTGACCGCTTCGCAGGATGGCGAGGCGCTGTGCCGTGTCGCTCCCTATCCTGTCACGGTGATAAAGTAGCCGTCGGTGAATATCGCGATGGGCCTGCCTTTATCCTGTATGCGGGCCGGGCGTATGAGGGAATCAGCACGGCTATGGATAGCCACTCCATCAGCCGGCCCCAGGTGAACCTGAGGCTCTATATAATATGCCCTTTCAGAGACCGTAAGAAGATAACCGGGCTTGCAATTGACCAGCTCCTTTGTAATCGTAACCGGCTTATTTCCACATTTCATACGCCTGAGTGCTTCCAGGAATCGCGCCTCCAACTCGCTTTCAATAATGGAATTCATGTTGACGTTCCGCAGGGTGTCAATCTTTGCGAGATGCCCGCGGTGGGTCAGGATCTCGGACAGGAGCGCTACGCCTGTGGAACGCGATGTCTCTTTCATCTCGTGACTATGCCGGTATGCATAGAGGCAGGAGTAACAGCCATCGCGATCTGAATCAAGCACAAAGGCGCAGCTTGCAAGGTGCTCCCGTGCAACATGAAGCACATCGAGCAGAGGTGAACTGAGAAGCATAAGCTGTTTCAGGTATCCCGTGCCTCCAGGCACGGTGTCATAGAGTACGAGATATTGCTTTCTATAGGGCGATCCGGGAACCGGCTCGTCGCAGACCATCGTCTGGAGATGATCAATGTTTCCTCTGAAGGTCTTCTTCAGCCCCAGGTGGAGAGCCGCAATGAAAGAATGGAGCTTATCCTTGGATCCGGAAAAAGTGGTCACAGGAAGCAGTATTCTTATCGCCTCGGAATCGAATTCGCGATAAAGGTAGACGCAGTCGGTGAAATTGCCTTCCGCCTTCGGTTTCCTGGCCTTGCAGGTGAAGGTGTGCTCAGGCGCATCACCAGGAGTCTGTACATTGCCGCAGTATCGGCAGATGATGAACCCCCGACGTGTAATATCGACACCGGCAATTTTCACCTTTTCGCCGAACTCTCCCCTCTCTGCAAAGTTAATGTCCCTGAATGTCGCCTTTGACAGAAACTCGAAGCCGAAGGGGAGATCTTCACAGGTGAGATGCCATGCATCGGTGATATTGACATCTTCAAAATCCACCATCATTGCGCGGTTATAGAAACTGGGCTCACGATCATCATCATCATCGCTGATTCTGCTCATACTGTCATTGGAAGTGGCAAAGACCTGGCGCAGTCGAATCATGGGGCGCTCCTGGCCTTTGTCGGACCACATGGTGCTGCCGCAACGCAGACAGGAGCTTCGTTCCTCCTTCACTCCTATAAGCTCGGAATGATCGCAATTGTCACAGAAGCGCCATTGCTCGACGGGCGAAAGGGAGACTTCCACCTGGTCGACCTTGACATGCCGTCCCCCTGCATAGAAGGTGCTTGAAGGAGCAAGCTCGGCTATAGCTGCAGCGGCCGGTCGTACATAATCGAAGGCCGCAGTCTCAAAAGTCCCCCTGCCAGCCGACGTTTTTTCATTCTTACGGTAGATGATGGAATGGAGGGTTACCCCTGCCTCAGGGAATGAGTAATTGGGGATAAGCCCTTCATCGGTGAAAAAATTGAATACATTCTTTTCGACAAGTGTCTGAATGAGCTGCTGGATGCCATTTTTCTCTCTTCTGAGAAGCCGGAGTTCTTCCTCATAGTTGAGGTCTTTCACGGGATTCGACTCCTTTTTCTTGATCCGCTCCCTGAGAGTGCCTACCTGTCGTTCAAATGCCTCCTTCTCCTTCAATGTGGAGATAAGACCGTTCATAATCTGATATCTCAGGCTTCCTGAAGACTCGCCGTCGCCATCAAGAAAGCGCTTCAGGTGCTCGCAGGACTCGGGGCTTATTTCGGCATCGGGACCCGATGAGCAGGCCTTAGAGAATATTTTAATAAAGTTTGCGAGAAGCTCCGTCCCGTGATTCTCGATGAATTTGATAAATGTGTAGGGAAATCTGTCCTGATTTTTAGACTTCACGTTGGAGAGTACGAAGGAAAGCTTGTTGGGGAGCATGGAAGGTGAAATGCCGCGTGCCACCCAGGTATCGAAACAAAAGGCCGTGAATTGCCTCTCCAGGACCGCTGAAGCATTAAGAAAGACACCAGGCGGCTGCACAACGCCTTCAATCATTTCGACAGGATTTGCATAGAAATAAAGGTCATGGGGTCGTGCGCCTGCAATATGGCGTTTTTGATGTATAACGTTTTTTACAGGAGCTTTAGCATGATAAAGGTAACCAACCCCCTTTCATGTGTTCGACGGGGAGGATCCATGTCCTGGAACGATCCCCTGTGATCAATTATACAGGGGCACAGTGACACATGGATGTCAGTGGGGAAAAGAAGATTGTCGCAAGATTGTGAGGTTGTTTTCTACTGCCAACCTGTCTCGGGGTTCCATTTCTTTGTAAAGGGCTGATGGATGAGCAGTGCCTCGGTCGGTGGGGTGAGAAAGAGCCTCAATCTTGTGACGATTCCCTGAAGATCGATGGCAAATCAATTCAGAATATAGCCAAAATCTTCCTGCCGTTCCCTGCTGAGTAGCAAGAGGCGCTGCCTATTAGAATCAGCAAGATTTTTGATGGCCTTTTTGCTCACGACAGCGCCTCCATATAGGGGCGCATGATTTTTGATACCCGGCAGATCCTTGCACAATGCCATAGATCGTCTATTGAGCAACTGCGCTTCTGCAGGCATTCTTTGAGAGCTTCCAGAGCAACATCAATGCCTATCTTATTGCGGAATTTAAAACAATCTGCTATGGTCTTCGCGATATTGAAGACTCTTACTTCCACCCCTTCTATGGAGTGGCGCTCGATGCCCTCTTTAAGACATGCAGGAGAATAGCGTACAATTATTGTGGGAACCCCCTTATACGCAGGGCGGCGATCTCTGCGACCTATAGCAACCCATACTTTGAAGGGATTCTGCGTGGTGAGCTCATGAAACTCCAGGGCGGACAGGAGACAGATTACTCCTCCCGGAAAGGCAACTGACACCTCGACAAGCCCGTGGTGCTCAGAGATGCTGCGTTTTGGAAGCGTGTAGTAACCACGGCCGGTTTGTGTTATGAGGCCACGAACCTTCATCTTGCTCAGGTAAGCCCTTGAGATGTTCATTTTGACAAATGCTGAAGTCTTCACGACGCCTTGTTTTGAAAGCGTGCGGAAAACCTTATCGGACTTGTTTTTCTTCTTTTTTGGAGTTGACATTTCGTATATAATTATACAGATTGTACTACGTTATGTCAACTATTATCGCTTGGTCAGATCAACTTCAGCGCTTTGAAGACGCCGTTCGAAAGCCGCCCACACCGTTGCGTAATCCTTCTCCCGGTCGCAGCGGTCGAAGGGTGCCACATACTCTATGACGTGCTCCCGGGGACCTCCAGGGAGGGTGTCATCGGTGATGGTGCGCTTCACCGTGCCTTCTGTCATGTGCCGTATCTCTTCCCACTCGGGGCGGGAGAAGCCCACGCCGGTGAGGCCTTTGCTGCAGGTGAAGACAATGCGGCCCCGGCGATCATACCAGGTGTCCGACTCGTTCTGGCGCAGCACAGGGAATTGGATACGGTAATCGTGACAAGCTCATCGAGGGTGAGGCCAAGTGCCATGGCCGCCAGCACGTCGATCTCGACAAGAGCCTGCCGGCGGGCGTAGTCGGTGCGCAGCGCCACATTCCGCTCCCACGTGGGAATGAGCCGCTGGAAATTGGCGTTGTCGAGACGGGGGTCATCTTTTGCCCAGCAGTCGGCGGTGAAGGCAGGGTCGAAGCACTCGCGCCAGAGGTCGGCGTAGTGGGTAGTGAGGCAGGTGAGGAGGAGGGCGCGGAGGTGGAGCGCCTCGCTGTCATGCGCTTTGTTATAATGGTCGGTTTGGCTAATATGACTTCCAGGCTTATGGGAAAAAGGAAGGAGTCGCAGTGTTGATTCATAAAGATCGCCTTTTCCTGTAGTCTTGATGAAAAAATCATACAGGAGAGAAAGACAAAATGAAGTAAAAGAGAGAAGCTGCTCACCGTTCCTGAATGTTGTAGAATTCACGGGGTGTACATGAGCAACACCAGGAGGAAATATGCCTGAAATGAGGGTTCTTTCTCCTGACTGGCTAAGTTGTCGACGTGCGCAGAAACGATAGCAATCCGTCACCAGCACCTCCTCTCCCTTCGCCACCTCCCATGGCACCCTCGGTGTCCGGCGGCGGTATTCATCGGCGCTGCAGGCAGGCACATAGTTGGTTCGGGGGAGGTAGTCGTCGGGGATCTCCTCGAGGTCGAGGGTGTCATAGTGGTTGTTTGCCGTGCATATAGCTCGAGGTGTCTTGTAGAATGGATTTCCCACAAAGAAGTGTGGTCCTGAGAGGATCCACTCAGAAGCTGATACAGGGAAGCCTGTTTCCCGCCTTATGGTGCCATCTTTCTGGGCATTCGCCTCATGCCACATCTCAAGTGAATAATAGTCATCGCTGATATCTCCCAGACGCCGAGGGTGGGCAGCAAACTTCCTGAGCACCTCCACAATCTGCCGGGAATGGGCATTAGGAAGCCTGGCCTGCAGAGGTGGCGTCCCTTCATCATCATAGAGCTTTGCAAAGAGGTCCAGATCAGATTCAGTGACAGCTACGATCCGGTCATTGTGGCCTCTGGTGCTCCATTTCCCTTCATCATCTTTTATTCCCGGAACCGAGCCGTAACCTTTGTGCTCAAAACAGGCGTCGACAGTTGCAGGGGAGTAAAGATTGGAGATACTTTGAAATATGAGTTTTCTTGATACATCGTGGCTGAATACATTAATGCTGAATCTATTATGATGATCAACATCGCTGAACAGTATCAGTTCATTCACAAACTGAAAATGCCCCCTCAACCTCCGGTACACCTCCTCCCTGAATCCCCCACCCTTCGGGTCATCGTAGATCCCCTCCGGATGAAGGGATGCGATTTCCGGCCGAGCCCGACCTGCTCGATGATGCTTTCAAAATTCTTTATGGCCGTGTAGTTCTGCCCGATGAAGCTTACGCCGAACCATGCATGGACCAGAGGATGGCCCTTCCTGTTTGGAATGAGACCTGACATGATGAAAATTGTCTCTCCGCGATCAAGAGACTCGTTCAGCGTGATGACAGGAGCCTCGGGCGCCTGAAGAGACCCTGCATTCTGTCGTTCACCCATTCAACGACAGGGTTAAGAGGCCATAGATAGGACATCCGCGGCCAGGCACGCTCCTCTTTCCTGCTCTCGGCAATCTCGTGCTTCATGTCGTCGGGGCTGGCGGTAAGGGTGAGAACACCGTTATCAGGCCATACCTCTCTGGGGAGAAGGGAAAAACGCTCCTCGAGCTCTTTCGAGGCCACCAGCGCGATACGCCGACTGTCTTTATGGAACTCAACCTGAAGCCCCTCAACAGATGACAGGGAGGTGAGTGCAGCCTCCAGATAGATATAGTCATCGGCATAAAGAGAAGGAAGTTGGAGGATGCTCTCACGCATGTCCTGTTCACCTGACGTTTCGCCAATCTCAGGCGCGCTCTGCATGAGAAGAGCCAGAGGATCGAAGGTCGTGTCTTCGAGGGCCTTCTCCACTTCTTCGGCGCTCTTTCCTTCCTCGATCGCCTTTGCGGGGAAGCCCTCCTCAGCATCTATATCGTAGAGATTCATAAGCGCTGCAGGATCTCCGATGTTTTTGCGCGCTTCCTCCTCTTTTTTTATCAGGAGCTCCAGGATACGCATGTCACCTTTGATTTTCCGCTCATCGGACTGGGTGATAAGATAGACTATCTCAGGCCTTTTCTCCTGGCCATAGCGGTCTATGCGGCCGTTCCGCTGTTGGAAGATCATAAGTGACCAGGGGATGTCAAAGTGAATCATGCGGTGCGAAAGGAAGTGAAGGTTGATTCCCTCTGAGGCGACATCTGAAGCGATGAGCAGGCGAACCGGCGATTCTTCCTTGCCAAATGCTTCCACGACATTCATTTGATCGTTGTCGGACATTGTACCGTCAAGCGTATCGATGGCGCTCTCACTGAGCCCCAGATCCAGTTTCAGCTGCTCTTCAAGAAACTTCAAAGTCTCAATGCGCTCAGTGAATATGACAAGCCGGTCATCTTTTTCTCTGCCGCTCCACCTGATACTTTCAGGACCTTTGCGGAGGAGGGTCAGGAGCGTCTGATATTTGCTGAACTTTTGCACCGTGATGGCTTTTACGTCCTCAAGCAGTTCCATGAGTGAGAGAATATCATTATCGTATTGAGGGTCCTGAAGTTTTTCCAGGCGTGCAAGACGGTGCTCGATGGTCTCGATGCATGCCCTGGGGCTGGAAAACAGCGCCTTTTCAAGCATCGTCCTGAAAAGCATCTCGCCACAGCGGCGCTGATCGAGGCTGGTGAATTTCATCTGTGCCAGGGTGTTGAAGGCTTTCTCCTCAGTATTCGACGCTCTGCTTCTTTTCTCTGTCCCAGTGAGGATTTCAACAATGGCAACAGAAATTCCAAACCTTATGGATATAAGGCTCGCAAGATAGATAATAAGACCAACAAGGAGAGGAGTGAAGTCTGCTCTCATAGCGCCCCCTGTTTATTTTTATTAGGCTGCCTGTATTACTATATCTGTTAATGCGAAGCAGGAGTCATCAGCTATAAAAGCGCTTAATGGCGAACTCCATCGCCCAGTGTATATGTCAGCCAATTACCTCCTTCCCAGAAATACTCTCCAGGGCAACCATCTGTTCTTTGAAAGCGCTAATCAGAGGAGTAATTGAATCGTTCTTTTCCTGGTGCATAATGAGTGAATCCTGAATAGCCTTTCTTGTGTCGTAGAATGCCCGCTCGAGTTCACTAATAAGCTTCCTGTTGAGCTTCTTTATTACCCGATCCAGACCATCGAGCACCGAGTATCTGAGTTTACCTGCATTTCGAAGGATGAGATGCTCCGCCTCTTCCAGTGCTTCTCTTTTAAGAGTCCTTCTCAATATATGAGTGGGGAGAGCGCGGTACAACAACTTTTTTACTACATCAAAGAGGCCGGATGAATAGCGTATATGATCCCAATAGAACTCCGGCCATTTCAAAGTGAAGGGTTCAAGCAGTGGAGGCACCGCCTCCACATCGAAGAGCGCCATTGTCTCTTTTCTGACTTTCAAAAGCAACTCATCAGCTCTCTTCAGAAGCAGAGACAGCCTGTCTTCACAGTGTTTGCAGGCCTCCTGAATAAACTCATCCTTCTTTCCTCTGAAAAATGATGGGATTTCTGTATCAAGATAGAATCTGAGTGCAGTAGAAATCCCTTTATATCGCTCATTTTTCTTCATCTGTCTCATGACATCGTATATTCCTTCACTGACTTTCCTCATGCCTTCACGTTCGAGTGCCTCCGTCCTCTGCCAGATCTCCTGGGCAAGGCGCCGTTGCTCAGCCCCGAGCGAGTCCCTTATCCAAAGGCGCTCTTCTCTAACTTCCGCTTCAAGTGCCGAAAGATCCTCGATTTTTTTTGTCAGATCTTCCAGGGGTGTCTCCAGTGTTTTTATTTTCAGCATGAGAGCGGCTCGAGCTTCCTCGAGAATCGCCTCTGTTTTCATCGCAAGCGCTCTGCAGAGGACCTCCTCTTTTTCTTCCACGAAAAACCCGGTGATATGATCTTCCAACCTTTTCATCCCGCTTTGTTCCCAGGCTTCCTCGCTACCCGCCCTTCGCCCCTCCAGTCCTCTCAATGCAGAGACAGGAAAAATTTCACAGCTTCCTTTATGACAGGTCTTTTCACAAAGAGTCTTTTCCAGAAAGGAAAGCATCTCTTCACGCTCTTCTGTCTTCAGATAATCTGTCTTGTTCAGGATAAAGAATAGATGAGTGATTCGCTGAGACACCACGTTTAGAAATTCCACTTCCACTTCAGTCAGCGGTGGATCTGGCGATATAATAAAAAGCCCCACGTCACAATGTGGGAGAAATTTTAGTGTCACATCCGTATTGTACGTGAATGTTGACCCTATACCTGGTGTGTCAATAATCACAATTCCCTGTGAAAGAAGCGGTGTGTCATGGTCGAGCTCAGCCCTTTCGACGCCTTTTTCATTTGCTGGGTTCCCTTTTTCAGTAACATATTCAAAAAGTTGCTCTGTTTCAGTTTTTTGCGTTCTGCCATCAATAAAACGTATTGTCAACCCAGGCTCTCTGCCATATTTTATCAATGTCGGCACAGAGGTAAGAGGAAGCAGTGCGCTCGGCAGAACATTGGCTCCCAGGAATGCATTAATCAGTGTGCTCTTTCCTCTTTTAAACTGACCCAGCACAGCAACATGCAACAGAGATTTTCCCAGGCGGTTAAGAAGATCATCCAGCTCCTGCGCATATCGCCCCCATGGTCCTTCTCCCTTGACCAGAACATCGAGAGCCTGAAACACTTCCCTTCCTCCGTACATGTGATGCTTCAGTTGCTCCCGTACTTTATATGACGAAGCCTCTTTGTCTTTTGTGATTTGTTCTTTCATTGACCTCACCTAAAAATGAAGACCCCTGCAAATATGCAGGAGTCATCAGCCTCTTGGCATTCTGGCGAACTCCATCGCCTTCTCAGTGCCCTTATTATATCAAAATCAAACATATTTTGCAATCCGTACGAAAATATCTGTGGGCTGCAACGTCACATATAACCCCAGAAGTTTAATAGCGGGCTGGCAGCACCGCACCGGGGTCGCGGCAGACACGCCTCCATTCACTGCATCAATCCTTCGACGGCGGCCTGCCGCGACCCCTTATCTGAGCACTATGACATTGTTTTCTGCATCGCACATTGTTCACGCGCTCCGAGCTCCTCGGCGCGCCTTGAGTCTTGTCGGCACTCGACAGCCGCGAGGCTTCCTCAGCGCTGACGATACCGATGCTGTCAGCGATACACTGGTAAAAGGCGACAAAATCGCCACACTGTTCAATATGGCCCATCAACGTCGCGATCCGGGATTCCATCAGCTCCCGCCTCCCTTCTTACACTGTCTTATGATGCAGCCTGACCGGCTCTCTCATGAACAATACAGCAGAGTCCACTGACACATGTGTGTCAGGTTCAGGCCGAGCTGGGCATACCAGATCCTGCCGCGCCTCTCCCGCCTGGTGTCCGGCCTGGAGAGGGACATCAGCTCCGTGACCCTCTGCATATGCTCCTTCAGTCAGGCAGTACCCATTATCAATTGATACCCGAAGTTTCTTGAAGGTCATTGTTCAGAGTCAGCAGGAGAATTATAAATGTAGATAAACTGTAAAGGGAGATTTCCTGTAGCTGATATCAATGGCACAGGCGGACTGAAACACACACATAAGGAGGTGCCGCATGTTCGTTCAGCAGTTTTTCCTGAAAGGTATCGCTCACAGCTCTTACATTGTCGGCGCACACGAAAAATGCGCCATCATAGACCCACGGAGAGATGTGGAGATATATCTTAAAGCCGCAAAAGAAATGGGCTACCGCATAACCCATATCCTGGAGACTCATCTGCACGCTGATTTCATCTCAGGTCACATGGATCTCGCAGCAAAGACCGGCGCAACAATTGTCGCGCCGAAAGCGGGAGCCTGTGCCTTTCCTCATCTGGCAGTCTCTGAAGGGTCAGAATTCTCCATAGAGCATCTGATCTTCAAAGTGATGGAGACTCCCGGCCACACGCCGGATGGTGTCAGTTATTGTGTTTATGATTCATCACGTGGCAATGAGCCTTGTGCCATCTTTACCGGAGACACGCTTTTTGTCGGTGATGTGGGGCGGCCCGATCTCTTCCCCGGAATTGCCGATGAACTGGCTGCTAAGCTCTTCGACAGCATACACAGGATTCTCACGCTCCCCGATTTCGTTGAAGTCTATCCGGCACACGGTGCAGGCTCCCTCTGCGGTAAAGCGATGAGCGCAAAGCGCACATCCACTGTCGGCTATGAGCGGCGGCTCAATCAATCCCTGCAGCCGTCAACACTTAAGGAGTTTCAGGAGCTGCTTCTCAATGAGATGCCGGCAGCGCCGGATCATTTTTCGCGATGCTCTGAAACAAACCGCCAGGGGCCGGCGGTGCTCGATACGCTTCCCGTACCGCGTGCTCTGGCGCCAAAGGAGTTTAGTGAATATATCCAGAAAGGCCATACGGTAATTGATCTTCGAAGTCCGGCCGCTTTTGGCGGGCAGCATATACCAGGCTCACTTCACATCGATGTGACAGGGAATTTTGCCACTTTCGCCGGATGGATTGTGCCGGCCGAAAAGCCTGTCCTCCTCGTCGCCGACATCCCTGCACAGATCGAGGAAGCCATTACGCAGCTCAGGCGAGTGGGCCTCGACATCATAGCAGGATGGCTTGAGGGATCTATATACCGCTGGTCCCTGGCCGGTCTGCCTGTCACGTCCCTTCCCCAGGTGTCTGTACACGATCTCCCGATCCGCTGCAAGGAAGGTCCTTTCACGCTGCTGGATGGAAGATCTCGGAAGGAGTTCGACTCCTTCCACCAGGAAAAGGCGATCCTGTGCCCTGCTCCTGATGCGCGATCTGTCGATCTGTCGTCTCTGCAAGAGCCGGTATACTACATCTGTAACTCAGGTCACCGCTCGAGCATGGCGGCAAGCATTCTGATGTCACGGGGCGTCAGGCAGGTGGTGAACGTGGCAGGAGGGATCACGGCGTGGGCAGCGGCAGGCTTCACCTCGAGGTGCCCGATTACCTATTCACTCCACGGGCCTCAGCGTGACACCTAGTTCGGGAGCTGCAATTCCCGTGCGGAGACGCTGAAATTACAAGAGAATAAGGAGGATCGATGTACGACATTATCTTTGTCTCACTGTGGCCCTGGTGGGCTGGAGGAATAGCCATTGGTCTCTTCGTGTTCCTGTTCTTCCTGGTCACCGGGCAGGCACTGGGAGTCTCAACAGGGTATGTGAACCTCTGCAAGCTTGCACTTCCTGTCAAGAATCACTCGTTCTTTCAGGCCAAGGCCTATGACCGGAGCTCGAACTGGAGGATCTTCTTTCTCGCAGGAATATTTGCAGGCGGATGCATCTCTGCTTTTGCCGCCCATAATGCGGGATTCAACTTCAGCAAGGGCTTCGAGTATCTTGCCCATCTCTTTCCAGGTCCCCTGAAATTCGCCGTGCTCTTTATCGGCGGGCTTTTTCTGGGATTTGGCGCACGCCTTGCCGGAGGGTGCACCTCAGGACACGGCATCGTGGGAATGGCCCAACTGGCACTCCCGAGTCTTATCTCCACGCTCTTCTTCATGATCGCGGGGATAATCATTGCCAATCTCCTGGTCTGGATGCGGGGAGGAGGTATACTCCCATGATGCTGGTTTATTTAATCTCAGGTGCTTTTTTCGGATTCATATTGTCACGGGTGGGGGCCACGTCCTACGATTACATCATGAGAATGTTTCTCTTCAAGGATCTGCATCTCATGGGAGTCATCGGCGGTGCAGTGGCTGTCGCCATGGTTGGGATACAGATCATAAAGCGCTTCAGACTCAAAACCCTGGGGGGAAATACCATCGAGATAAAGCCCAAAGAGGGATCGCGGGGAAATATCATCGGCGGTCTGCTCTTCGGAGTGGGTTGGGCCCTTTCCGGCTCATGCCCCGGGACTGTCCTCAGTCAGCTTGGCGAGGGAAAGCTGGCGGCACTCTTTACTTTTGCCGGAATGGTGACGGGAACCTATCTCTTCGGTGTGCTTCAACCACGGATCGCAGCGCTTATCTCCGGAAAGCGCTCCTGAGTGCCGGAGCGAAAGGGCCGCAAGGAGTGCTCTCATGAAGGCTCATGACTATATTAAGAAAAATCTCACAGGCGATCTGGCAGCAGGTGTGACCACCGCTGTGCTGCTGATCCCCCAGGCGATGGCATACGCCATGCTGGCGTCGCTTCCCCCGCAGATCGGCCTTTATGCCTCGACAGTCCCACTGGCCCTTTACGCACTGACCGGCTCCTCCCGTTTTCTCGCTATTGGTCCGGTTGCCATTATTTCACTTCTCGTGGCATCAACGCTTGCCGAGCTCAAAGCTCCTCCGGAAAGCGCGACAGGAATTGCCGTGCTGCTGGCCCTAATAAGCGGAACAACGCTCACCCTGCTTGGCATCATCAGGGGCGGCATCGTCGACAATTTTCTCTCCCACACCGTGATCAAAGGCTTCACTGGAGGAGCAGCCATAACCATTGCGTTAACTCAGATGGGGAGCCTGAGCGGCATGCCGGGCGTCCACGGCGGGACCGGTCTTGAGTTAATCTATTACACCTTCACACAGATCAACCATATGCACCTGCCTACGCTCGCCACAGGATGCGGCAGTCTTGCGGCACTGATAATCCTGCGCCGCATAAGTCCTGAAATCCCAAATGCCCTTATCGTGCTGGCTCTTGCGACTGCATTGACATACTATTTAAGGCTCGACAGCGGAGGGATTGCCATCGTCGGCACCGTGCCCTCAGGATTCCCTGCCCCGCAGATACCGCCCATTGATATCTCCCTGATGTCAAGCCTCATTGTACCGGCCCTCATCATAGCACTTCTAGGATACGTGGAGTCAATATCCATAGCCAGGACCCTCGCCACAAGGAACAGGGAGGCTGTCGATTCGAACCGTGAGCTTATTGCCATAGGGCTGGCCAATATGGCAGGCTCCTTCTTCCAGGGCTGTCCTGTCGCCGGAGGCTTCTCCAGGACTGCGGTGAATTACCAGGCCGGGGCAAAGACGCGAAACGCATCACTGTTCACAGCACTGATAGTGTCTTGCGCAATTCTCTTTCTCACTCCCTATCTTTACTACATTCCAAAGGCTTCCCTGTCAGCAGTCATCATTGCAGCGGTCCTGCCATTGATTGATGTAAAGGGAGCAGAGAGGCTTTTCAAAGTGCAAAGGAAGGATGGCCATGTCCTAGTGGCAACTTTCCTGCTCACGCTCATATGGGGGGTTGAGCAGGGTATACTCGCCGGGATACTTGCATCACTGGGACTTTTCATCTGGAGAAGCGTGACTCCGCACTGCGCCGTACTCGGACGCCTCGAAGGACATCAGGAAGTATACCGTAACGTGGAGCGCTATGATGTTACCACATGGCCTCACGTTGTGATCCTGAGAATTGACTCATCGCTGTACTTCGCGAATGCCAATTTCTTTGAGCACCGTGTCATGGAGCTCATGTCGCATAATGAGGAGGCCCGTGCGATAATCATAGACGGGAGCGGCATAAACGATATTGATGCGCCCGCAGAAGAGACGCTGAGGAACATCTCTGATAATCTGAAAGCCAGAGACTGCCGCCTCTATTTTGCCTCATTGAAGGGGCCTGTCAGAGACTTGCTGGAAAAATCAGGATTTGTGAAGCTCCTGGGCACAGAATGCTTCTTCATGACTATCACAGAAGCCCTTCACCATATTGAAAGCCTCCGGAATAATACGCCATCTCCATTACAGGCTCACGGTACAAATACCTGATAAATCTCACCTGGAGATATTCTGCGGAACACAACACAGAACGGTATTATCCTGGAATGCGTACAAAACACTGAGTGTCAGAGCCTGCCATCTATCAGATGCTGGATAAGCGGTGCCCACATCTCAGTTCCTAACTATCGAGATGTTATGTAATCGCCAGAGCCCGCCTGGTGTTAAAGCGCAGCCGCTTCAAACGCAGAATAATCATCACGGTCAAGCAAATTTGTTATACTCACCAGCATAACAAACTGCAGCGTTTCCAGAAACCTGATAACTTTTCCCTGTGGAACCTCGCACAGGAGATTCATACCGGACGGATCTTCTCTCCCATTGTCGGCGGCCTTTATGTTCTTTATGTACCATTGATGGGGATTTCCACAACGCTGGTGCTTATGACAGGTGTGTGGCTCCGTCTGAAGATGGGGAAAAGAAAACGCTTCATTAAAGAACGCATTGCTGCAGATGACTCCAGGTGATCGCCTTATCATCGATGGGACGTTGCTAAGAAATGGATCTCCTGCAGAGGCGAAAACCTGTGTAATGGTTGCGTAAGTCCGGATACTGCCATTTCCTGTTGGCGCAGCGGAAATGGGCTGCGGCTATCTGGCCCCACGATCCGCCTCTGATGACCCGCCATTTACCGCTTACAGGACCTTCAGGATTCTTCAGGGGGCTGCTCCTGTAATAGTGCACGGAATAGCAGTCAGAGCACCACTCCCATACATTTCCAGCCATGTCCAGAACTCCGGCAGGGCTTGCTCCTTTCGGGTAAGCCCCGACTGCAGTCGTTCCCCTGCTGTTCATATGGCACAGCGAAGCGTCCCAGGTATTTCCCCACGGAAATATCCGTCCGTCAGTCCCTCTCGCCGCCTTTTCCCACTGTGCTTCGGTGGGGAGACTGCCTCCTGCCCAGCGGCAGTATGCCATGGCATCAATCCAGGTCACGTTGACGACAGGGTGATTATCTTCTTCTGCCTTTACATACTCTTTCCAGTTGCTTCCCGGATCATATCCTGTATCTGTTACGAACCGGGCGAACTGCCTGTTTGTAACCTGATATCTGCAGATATGGTATGAGTCGAGGCTGACAACGTGCTGAGGATGCTCGTCGTCATTCCCCTCGCCATCAGGACTGCCCATCAGAAACTCACCGGCAGGGATCAGAACCATGTCCTTTGCCGTGACCTTTGCAAGAATTGAGTCATCCGGCGCATTGCCGCAGAAATAGCACAAAGAGGATGAAACTGGAATTCTTTCATCACAGTGAGGGCATGTTCTTGTTTCAGGCTCCTCATTGGCACAGACGAGTCGATCAGCATTGACAGCCATTTCCCGCTGCAGGTCATAGTCCGCTCTGGTGACAGCGTTGTTCAGTACTGCATATGCCTCATTGATTTTTTTCATTTTATTCTCTGCGTCAATGCCCTTGTATGTATCTGGATGGTATTTCCTGACAAGTGTTCTGTATGCCGAAGAGATATCAGCAGTATCAGCAGATGGCTCAATTCCGAGAATTTTATAGTAGTTCTTCAATTATTCCATCACTTCCTCATATGGAGGCTGGAGCTGATGTTATGATCGGGAAGCTTCCAGAATCTTATATTATACTCGCACCTGTAAAAACCTCTGTCGCTCCGATGGAACTCATCCTGATGCAGTGATTAACTGTGAAAAGCCCATACCTTACAGAGAGAATGGTCAGAACAGAAAAACCGGTTACAGCGAACTCCCGAGCAAAGCTCTGGCGATCCGGGCACACTGCAGCCCATGAAAGTCCAGGAATCTCTATAGTATCGCAGTATCAGAAAATTCTTCCCTTCCAGTGTGTATCCATTGGATTCTGGTTGATTGTCGATATTTACAAATAATTCCATTTGTGATATAATTGCTGAAGAAGTTTAAGGTTTACCTTCTATGTGAAAGCTATAAAGATACACCAGTCTATTTTAAAGCAGCCCGGTCTCAGGGATTAGTCATTGAATAATAATTTTCTTTACAATCCATGACAGTAAAAGACTGCACAACAACCAGAATACTCACAATATGCTGCCGGAAGGAAGACCTCCTCAGCCTGGCTCCCGAGTTGAAGGAATACTCCTCTGGTTTTTGTTTTCTTACTGCCGATTCAGTTGAGCACGGTATAGAGAGAGCCGGAGCCGACTTCCCTGATATAATACTGATCGGCACTCGACTTGATGAGACAGATGCCTTCGATATCTGCAGACACCTGAAAGCCGCCCCCTCAACCGCCTCCAGTTCAATAATTCTCATAATGTCTCAACATGCGAAGCCCTCCGATTATCAGAAAGGACTTGAATCCGGAGCCGATGCATTTCTCAGGAGGCCTTTCAATGAATATGAGCTCCAGGCACAGGTAAATCTGCTGATGAAGCGTGGAAGGCGCAACAGTGGCTCCGGGAGAGATTCAGAAAACAGTTACCGCATTTTCTTTACAGACTCCCTTGACGGCATCTGCATTCACGACTTCGCCGGGCGGATCTATGAAGCCAACAGGAGCGCATACTCGCACCTCGGTTACAGAAAGGATGAATTCCTCAACATGTCGCTCACAGAGCTCATGACTCCTGAGTATGCAGCAATGATGCCTGAACATGAAAAGACTCTGCTTGAGAAAGGATATTGTGTTTTTGAAAACATTTTTATCACAAAGAACGGTGCTCCGGTTCCGGTCGAAGTGAGCAGTAGAATCATCAGCTTCGAAGGAAACGAGGCCATCATATCAATAGCAAGGAATATAACAGAGAAAAAGAAGGCTCAGAAACAGTTTCTCGAAAGCGAAGAGAAGTTTTCAAGGATCTTTCGATCCAATGCCGTATTGATGGCGATCACGACACTTGATGAGGGATATCTCATCGACTGCAACGATGCGTTTCTGGAAAAAACAGGATACACAGCTGATGAAATACTCGGGAAGACTGCTGTAGACTGCGGGATCTTCCCGGACCAGTCGGCAAGGAATATTATGGCTGAAAGGCTCGAAAGGAATGGCTCCTTAAGTAATGTGGAGCTGATGGTGAAGACAAAATCAGGAGAAATCCGTCCGTGGTCATTTTCATTTGAAATGATAAGGCTCAATGGGAAGGACTGTGTGGTCTCCATAATGCACGACTTGACGGAGAATAAAAGAACAGAGGAAGCGCTCAGGAAAAGTGAGGCAGAGCTCAGGCTGACACTTGATGCAACGACTGATGGCATCTGGAAGCTGGATACTAAAAGCAACGAGCTCCTGTGCAGCTCTCGATACTATACCATGCTGGGATATGAGCCATCTGAATCCCCCCTTGCCATTGAAGACTGGAAGAACCTTGTTCATCCCGATGATCTGCAGGAGGCCCTCAAGTATATCAGTAATTTTTTTGAAGCAGACAAACCTGTCAATGCTCCTTTTAATATGGAATTCCGCCTCAGAACAAAATGCGGCGATTATAAATGGATCCGCTCAGTGTCGAAGGTAGTAGAGAGAGACAGCCGTGGAGACGCGGTGCGTGTCATAGGCAATCATGAAGATATCACAGAGCGCAAACTGATAGAGCTGGCGCTCCTGAAGACAAAAAAGGATGCGGAAGACTCAAGCCGATTCAAATCAGCCATACTTTCCAATATGAGCCACGAATTCAGGACGCCGTTAAACGGCATTCTAGGCATGACAGACCTTCTCCGGAATGAGATTGAGAATCCTTCTCATATTGAAATGCTCAAAATAATAAATATCTCCGGACAGAGGCTCTACGAAACACTCGACGCATTCATGAAAATGGCCCAGCTTATGGCTGGGAAACTCGATATCGCGCCAAAGGCAACTCTGTGCTCCTCCGTTGTCAAGAGAATCATTGTCAAACTGAGCGATCAGGCTGCGGAGAAGAACCTCCCTCTGTTCCTCGAGATACGCCAGGACAGCGAAATCGTGGTTGATGAAAAGATATTGCAGGATATCCTGTATTATCTGGTAATCAATGCCCTGAAATTCACCGAGAAGGGAGAGGTAAGAATAATAGTGGACGCAGTCGACATAGACAGAGCTGTCACAGCAGTAATTCATGTAAAGGACACAGGAATTGGAATCCCCTTTGAATACTACGAACAGATCCTGCAGGAGTTCAGACAGATCAGTGAAGGCACCTCCCGTATCTATGAAGGAATGGGCCTGGGGCTTTCACTGGCGAAAAAGATGACGGAGCTGCTTGGCGGGACATTATCCTTTGAAAGTCTGCCGGAGCAGGGCTCCATATTCTCCATCGCATTTCCTGCTATCTTTATAGACACTGCAGAAAGGCAGTGGGAAGGATAAAATGGTATGGCAAAATTGAAGCTTTTTCTTCTCTGTGACGACATACGGAAAAGAACAGACGGAAGATACGATGTAATCGGGCTTACCAACGCAATCGTCGCCACCACTTTTCCGATTGAAGTTCCTGTTGTGTTTTTCATGGTATGGGAAAACGCCATTGAGGATATCAGAGGAACAGTGAGGTTCACACAGCCAGGCAGAGAAAAACCGGTTGATATCAGTTTCAGCCAGCCTGCCGGAAACAATCCTTTTCTGCCTTTAGATATCCACTTCACTGTTACCATAAAATTTCTGGGCCAGGGTCTTCATTTTTTTCAGGTTTTACACGATGATCAGGTTGCAGGCGACTACAGTCTCTTCGTGGATTTGAAGAAACAGCATTAGAACTCAGTTTGCTTCGCTAAAAAAAGGAGATAACACCGTGGTGAAAAAAAAGAGAAGAAACGCTATTCTGTTTCCCGGCATACTGCTTATCATCACTTTCTATATGGCAGTTGCGGCTTCTCCATCCGGTGCAGCCAGGGAAGACAGCAGCTTCATAACTCAGGATGTCCTGGACAGTACAATCACTGCACTGATAAAGGACAGGGGCGAAAAAGAAGCACCGAGGATCAGGAAGGGTGTAAGCCAGGTTGCTTCCAGATGGCTGGAGGAAGACGGAACGCCTGAGCTCTTCAATCATTTCTGCAGGGAGCAGTTCATGTCTCTGAAAGATGCCAGTGGCTTCCTGAAGCGCGCAGATAAAAACTTCGAACAGATAAACGGGCTCTTCCAGGAGATGTACATCCACGTCAATGAGCCGCTTCAGGTGGAAAAAGAGCCGATAATGCCGGCAGACTATCTCTTTTCAACTGTGGCACCATGGTCGCACATCACAGATGATTTTTTCCAGTCAAAAGTGGCCTTTGCCATTCTGCTCAACTATCCGCTTTATACACTGAAAGAGAAGATGACTCTGGGCACAGGCTGGACAATGCAGGAATGGGCGAAGGAGAGACTGGCAGAGATGTTCAACTTCCACATCCCTGCACAGGCCTATCAGCAGGCATCGAACGCATATTCCAATGCCGACGGATATTTCAGTAATTACTTTATAGTAATGAACAGCCTGCTCTCCCCTGACGGGAAGCGACTTTTCGCCGAGGGACACCGTCTCTCCTCTCACTGGGGACTGAGAGATGAGATCAGAGAGCTTTATAAAAGACAGGATGGACTGAAGAAACAGGAAATGATAGCACAGGTGATGGACTGTGTAATCTCCTCCAGCATACCGAAGGGAGTTGTAAACAGCTCCGAAGTGGACTGGGATCCGCTGAGCGGCAAAGTGTTCTGCGAAGGAAAAGAAGTCAGTCTGGTAAAGGATGAAAACACCAGGTACCACCAGTTCAGAGATATCTTTCAAGCCACAAGGATCGTTGACCAGTGCTTCCCTTCCCACCCCACCGTCCTTGACCGGACTTTCAACCTTTACCTCGAATTGCCGGAAAAGGATGTTGAAGCACAGTTCACAGCTGTACTCACCTCACCTGCAGTAAAGAAGACGGCGAAGCTGATATCCAGAAGGCTGGGACGTCCGCTCAAGCCATTTGATATCTGGTATACAGGTCTTCACTTCAACAACACGATATCGGAAGACAAACTGAATGAGATAGTAAAAGAGCGGTACGGCTCTATACAGGCTGTAGAGAAGAGCCTGAAGCAGATACTCATGAAACTGGGATTTTCAGACGAACGGGCCCGGTTTATCAGCAGCAGAATTAAAGTGGAGCCCTCCAGAGGTGCAGGAGAGGCTCTGGGAGCAGCAATGCCTGAATCTCTGGTTCACATGCGAATTAACATCGACAGGAAGGGCCTGAATTACAAAGGCTATAGAAAAGCGATCTATCTGCTCGGCCAGTGCACTCTGCACGTGCTAGCCAATGACACCGGAGAATATGCAGTAATGAGAGGAACACCCGGCCAGGCTTTTGAAGAGGCTTTTGCCCTGGTCTTCCAGTCCAGGGACCTGGAACTTCTCGGTCTTACTCAGAATAAGGCAATGAAAAACATGGAAACGCTCAACACTCTCTGGAGCGCCTATGAAAGGTCTGGCTCCTCACTTGTGGCTCTTAGACTCTGGCGCTGGATGTATGCGCATCCGGCAGCATCACCGGAAGAGATCCAGATCGCGACAATTGCAATATCGAAAGAAGTGTGGAACTCCTATTTCGCACCTGTTATTGGAGAGAAGGACTCAGCCCTGCTTTCCATATACTCCCACCTGATAAGCTCAGACCTCTTCGTGCTCCAGCACTCCATGGGACGGATAATACAGTTTCAGATCGAAACAAGAATCAATGAAAATAACCTTGCCACGGAGATGGAGAGGATGTGCAAAATAGGCAGAGTCACGCCAGATATATGGATGAGAAGTGCATCGGGAGCACCTGTCTCTCCTGATGCACTCCTCAACGCTTCAGATGAAGCGTTGAAGGCAATGGGTGAATAGGCACCGGATCAGTATGACCTGTTGATTATGTTGTTGGTAAAAGGATTTCTGTTAACCACGTTGTTTGTGAAAGGACCGCTGTTGGATCTGGTCGGGGCTGATGCATTGATCGACGGCCGGTTATACTGATAATAATAGTAGGGCGGATAGTAGCGACTGTAATTATAACCGCCGTAATAAACAGGAGCGCTGTTGGGACTGCTTGCAGGAACCGATCCGCCATCGAATTTACCGACAGGGATGTTGCCGATCTCCTTTGACATGATCGGAGTGACACCGCTCTTGCTGTAGCGATAGTCCCACGGCGCCACCGGTCTGGCCTGAGACCATATGCCGATCTTCATTGACTGAGCTTCAGCCTGCGCACCGGCCACAGCAGGCTCACTGTAAACTCTGGAATCGTACCACGCAAGCCCTGCCCTGGCAAGCTCAACTGACGCGTCCTTGCCATCTACGACCACTTTTGATACATAGCGCCTGCTGTGATCAAGGCGCTTCACGTCAACCCATACATCCCTGCCTTTCAGCATATCTTCTGCATACTGCTTCGACTGCCCGCTGAAATCCTGTTCAGCAGCCGGGCAGTCAATGCCATAAAGCTTCACCTCATATGTTTTCTCACCGCTCTTGACAAAGATATTGGTGCCGTCTTTCACAATCTGCACCTGCCCGCTGAATGACTCCGCGAAGGACGGAGCGGTGATCAGCAGAATCATCATTGAAATGAATATAATTGTTCTCTTCATATTCCACCTGCCTGATTAGACATTCCTTTCCATAAAATATTATACCACATCCGCACTCTTCCTTCATATGTCTCGGTACTTCCATAGAAACGTTGCCTGCCCCCCCCCTGTGGGGGTAACGACCGCGTTTGCCTGTCCCTGTAAAGGGGGGAAAGATGGAGCACTGCCTGTCCCCGAAGGGGAGTGCAGGCAGTATTCCAACATTCCATCATTCCGATTGTGAGCGAAGCGAACTATGTTCTCTCCATATGAAGTTGAAATTTTTAAAGAGAACCACTTAAAAAATTCACGAATCATCCGATAACTGTATAAAGGACTGCCGTGATCCAAGGATGGAGATTATTCTCAAGGAGGAGAGAAAATGCAGGGCATAGCCAGTTTATTAATTCCCCAGTCTCAGTATCTGACTTCTTCTACCGCCGCTGACGAAGCCACTTCCCTGTCTCAGACATCAACTGCTGCTGAGGAAACTTCTCATGAATCTCAGAGCTCGATCCACAGCCAGACCAGCTTCAGCATATCCAGCGAAGCAAGGCTCATGAACTTCATGTCAGGAGGGACCAGATTCGATGTGAGCGAGGCAAGAATCAATGTGACAATGACATCCACCACAGAGATGAGTAAGCTTGACGACTCAGTTGATAAAGAAATATTGAAGCTGGAGCTTTTGCTGAAGAGCATCGCCAAGGATCCTGAAGATTATAAAAGACTGAAGGGCGTCCTGACTGAACAGATCAGGATGGCAAGAGAGATCATGTCATCGGGAAAGAGCAATCAAGCCCGCCTTTCAGCCTCAAAAGGTACTGTGGAGGTTCAAAGCCAGAGAGTCACCTTCCAGCTCTCTTTGAGCATTTCCCGTGTTGAGACACAGGCCGAGATCCAGGATGTTCAGATAGCGATGGCAGACCCTCTAATACTGGATATGGATGGAAAAGGTATTGAACTCACACCTGCAGGGAAAGGAGCCTTCTTTGACATCAACGGAGATGGGAAAAAGGACTCCACAGCCTGGGTTAAAGGGAACAGCGCCTTTCTGGTGATGGATAGAAACAACAACGGCCTGATCGATGACGGGAGCGAACTCTTCGGTGACCAGCACGGAGCATCGAACGGCTTTCTGGAGCTTGCACGCTTTGACAGCTTGAGGGATAACATCATAGACAGAAAAGACTCTGTCTACAAAGCGTTGAAAATTTACCAGGATCTTAACGGCAACGGTGCAATCGACAGTGGCGAAGTAAAATCTCTTGAGAAAGCCGGTGTAGCTTCGATAAACCTCGACTTCTCGAATACAGACGTTCAAAAAGACGGCAACAGAATGATCCTGACAGGGAATTTCACGACAGCAGACGGTGCAAAAAGAGATATAATGGATGCACTTCTGGGATATCGAAGCTGATTACAGACCTCTGGAGTGGATCACTGTAAAATAAAAAGGAAGAGCGGCCTGTCATTCATAGACATCAGGCCGATGAGCCAGTCTGTTGGTCCACTTCTTCTCCAGACTGGCAAGCTCCAGGCTGTAATCGCTTTTCTCTTCATCATTCTGATCCACCAGTTCCAGAACTTCAATGGAAAAGCTTCTTTCACCGAATTCATTCCATTCCCGCTGAAGATCCCTGTCTTTATGCGATCCATATTTAAGCACAAACCGATTCTTGTTCAAAACAGCATTAATATTGCTGCTGGAAGCAAACAGGAGCTTTCCGTTCTTATCGTTGCTGATCTGATACACTCCTATGTCTTTGCGAGCCTGTTTATACTGATATTTCAACTCCTTACGTGAAGGCATGTCTGTCATCTCCATTTTCATATGCTAAATCTTCACCCAGTAGCGACTTCCGTCTCTATCTCTGTCTAGAAATCCATATTCTATAAGATATCTCCTGACAGTGACATAATCATCATAGACACTCTCGAGAATCGCGTTGACTTCCTTCTCCGAATAATTCCTGTCCCTCTCGAATCTGCCTGCAATATGGGTGAGCACAGCCACCTTTCTCTTTTCCCTTTTGGGAAAGCTGAGCAGAGGCCCATCCAGCCCGTCTTTGAAATAAGCTTTCAGCAGTTCATCCCGCTCACGCTCGGTGATTGCATATCGATCATCAACCATTGTGGCAGTCCGATGAGGAGGCACCAGTCTCTCCCTGAGCGATAATCTCTTCTCAAGAAGGCCCATGATGGCAAGAAAAACTCTTGACTGCCTTTCTCTTTCCCTGAGGAGGAATCTATGGTTCCTTACAGTCGATGTGCTTCCGCCTCCCAGTCTGGTTACGATCTCATTATCACTGCATCCTTCATAGAAAAACCCAAGCAGGGTCTTCATGTGATCAGTCAATCCGGTGTTCTTTCTGTCCATGTTGAGAAGAAACTCAAACGGCGATGAATGCTCATCCTCTATATGAAGTGAAACAGCTTTCTCCGCGTCGTGAAGGGAGTCGCCGACTTTATATATCGTACCCTGCTCCCATATTCTGCCACAGAAAAGGCAGAAAAAATTCTTATTATCTGCGTTGAAGGCGTATCCACGCATCATCTCTTCTATTGAGGTGTTCATAAAACGATCTGCAGAACGATCCGTCATAAACTTAACAGTCCTTTGTCTATTTATTATTAGATATTATAACTATATGTTTAGTTTTTGTCAATAGTCCGGAGAGACAGGAGTCTGTCCTTTTCATCAGCTCCGTCTGCGGTACAGAACAATGCGCCTGAAATCCCTTTCCACTTCGAAGGAGCTTTGGAAGCATTCCATATAGCTGCTCGCTGCTGCATCGGCACCGTTGACTGTCTCCAAGGTGATTCTATGGAGCGGCTGGAAATGACGGTTAAGCATCTGGCGGAGCGGAGACATTATCTGATGAATATCCGGGTCGTCAGGCTCCACATTGAAATTGACAGATGAGCCGTTCCTCTCCGATATCATTACCATCTGTGCGCCGCGATAGACGCAGTGAGTCCCGGGAAGGCGCCTGGGCATTGCTCCCTTCATGAAAGGGAGCTGAATCCCACACAGCGATATTGGGTCCATTGCATTGACGGTATATATGGCATTATCCGGAAGGCTTCTCTGTATTATCCGGAAAGCACGGGGAGAGATGAACTGCGGCCCTGGAATGCCATTGAAGAAGGATCCGGCAAGCACCTCACCTGAAAGCTCCATGAGTCTCAGAGTGCGAAAGATACCCGGCCATCTGAATTCAGGGTACTCTCTCTGAAGGAGCTCACGAAACAGGATTCCATATCTGTCCAGCAACAGCCTTACCCGCTCCTTTTTCTGCTCCTCCTGAAGCAGAAGGTCATCTGTGACAGCATCCCTTTCGAGCCGGTACCAGCTTCCGATCTGCGGAGCCGAGACTTTCCGCCGCTCGGCCCTCATGCGGCCTGCACGGCTCTGCTCCCGGCCTCCGCGCCTGCGACTGACTGAAGACGAATCGTACGGCCTGTCCGGAAACCCCTGAGACTGGAAATTGTTCAGGATGCCCCGCCGGAGCACCATAAAGGTATCGTTTGACAATTTTCCGCTCCAGACCCCTTCCCAAAGCATTGCGTTCAGTGTGACCGGATCAAGTCCTGAAAAGCGCAGAAGTGCCTGAAAATGATAGCGTCCCCTGTCATAAGGGAAAAAACTGTCGGCGGTGAGTTTTTCCTTTCCAGGCATTGACGTGTCGTGTAGAGAGCGCTTCCCGGCTTCAATCAGATCCATATCAGATTTCAGACAGAAGACTATGCGCCTCTGTTCATCCCCAATCCATAAGAGGTCTTCCTCCAGCATCAGGGAATCCAGCCACGATGGACTGTAAAGCGGTACACGGGCAGGAAGGATCTCAGATTCCCACATCTCTGCAGGCGCCGGATAACAAGACAGCTGAGAAAGAGCCTGATAAACACCATCAATGTCATTCTTAGGATTTGTGAGTCCGTGATAATGGGCAAGAAAGAGAGGCAGCCGTTCAATCTCAAGAGCCTCGAATGATGGTATGGCTGCTGTGCGGCTCATTCTGAGCAGTGTTTCGAAATTTTCACTGTCGCATATCATTACCTGCTCGTCGTGTGTGATCAGCTTTCCTGTGATAAGCTTCTGTATATCAATCAGCTCTTCCTGAAGGAGATCGGCATTTCTGATCCCCAGCGTGGAAGCGGCGAAAGATAAGGGCCTGGGTCCATAGAACTGCAGCCACTCTCCCAGGAGCAGAGAAGCTGACTCGCTTATGGCGGAATCAGGCATGCTGCCTGATCTACTTTCATGCTGCATTAATGCTGCAGCATCTCTCTCTGCTCCGCTGACTGCTGTGCCTGACAGAGCTCCGCCGACTGCAGCGCTCTGTCCGGCTGAGGTTGAATCGAAAGCCTCCACTTTGACTTGCCTGTCATTTCCATAGAAGAATTTTATGATCATCGCCAGCTTTTCAACAGAAGCTGTCAGCCGGTGCGACAGGGAAGGCGGCATTATGCGCACCATCTTGTGCATCACAGGTCCTGCAATCTCTTCAAAAGGCTTCCCGTGATCCCTCTCGATGGCAGCAGTCAGGGCATTCCACTCATCTTCAGGGATGAGCAGGCGCTCCTTCACCCAGTCAATGAGGTCACGGTCTGTACCTGGAGAGTAGCCGGATGAGAGGCGCATGCGCTTTCTTTCAAAATGTTCTACTGTCTCTGCTGAAACGGGAGGACGGAATCCAGGCGAGAATACCAACGAGCGTATCAGATCATCTCTGAGCATGGATGGATCACCTGAGGCGGGCTGATCCTCCCGGTACATGTAGACATTGATCTGCTCCCACGTCACCGTCTGGGCAAAAGGGCTCGCATGAGTGGTATGAACCTCAGAATGCTTTATTATTCCTGATTCCAGCTCTGAAAGAACCAGTAAAAGGCTCTCGATATCGAATTCGTCGTGAAGGCAGGTCCGCCACGTCTCGAGCAGTATGGGAAAATCATCATACTTCCTTACAGCGTTCAGGAGGGTCTGTGAGCGAAGCCGGCTCAGCCAGAGCGGCATGCGGAGATTGAACCTGCTGGGTGTCACAAGCAGAGCCCTTCTTGCACATTCTCTGAATCGGGCTCCGAAAAATCCCGATTTTTCAAGCTGCCGCCTCAGCATTGGCATTAAGGTCGTTTTGCTGACCATAGACAGGATCTCATCACCACATACTTCGTGAGTTGATATGATGATGATGGAATCATCAGATGCATAGAGCTCCGGGCTGTAGCCGAACTGCTCGATCCAGGAAGCCTGCAGAGCCAGAGCATACGGTCTGTTCACACGGCCTCCCCAGATTGTATGGAGCACTGTCTGATGCACAGGAGCCCCGCCCGGTCCGGAATCGACATATTCAATGACCAGGTGGTGGCGATGTGGAAGATCACATCCTGTGGCCTCCTTCTGACGGACGAGGCAGTTAATCAGTTCTCTTGCTGCAGCATCGTCCATGCATCTCTTCTGCCTCAGCTCGGCCATCAGCTCTGCAACAGCCCCGCTGCGGAGATATTCGCCAGCCTCTTCCATGAACTGCCCGATCCTCGCAGAGTAATGAAAATCCCTGCCGTAGCTATCACCTTTCCAGAAAGGCGGCAGAGGTCCCGGTGTTTTCGAGGGCGACACCATCACATCGTTATGCGTGATGCGCTCGACTTTCCAGCTCTGCGTTCCAAGGGTGAAGATGCTCCCCTCAGGGTTCTCCCAGACAAACTCCTCGTCAAGCTCTCCGATCCTTGCACCGGTCTCGATGTGCCGCATGTGGAAATAGCCTCTGTCAGGTATCACACCGCCGCACATGTATATGAGCTGCAGTGCGCCGCTCTTTGCGGAAGCCGTATTGTCGAGCCTGTCAATCGATATTCTGGGCCGCAATTCTCTGATGCGGCTCTCGGCATAGCGCCCTGCCAGCATCTCCATCACACTGTCGAAGACCTCCCGGCTGAGGTCGTGGTATGAATAACAGGCTCTGACAAAGGCATGGAGCTCGTCCAGGTCCCAAATCTCCATCGCCGTCATCGAGATGATAGACTGGGCAAGCACATCAAGCGGGCACATTACCGGCTCGATTGCCTCAATATCCTGCTCAATGACGCTGCTGGACAACACAGCAGCACTTATGAAATCCCTGGAATGGGTTGGGATCAGCGTGCCCCGGCTTGTCTCGCCTACCTGGTGTCCTGCCCGGCCAAGCCGCTGCACTGCAGATGAGATTGAGAACGGCGACTGGATCAGAACCACTTCATCGAGGGAGCCGATATCGATCCCCATCTCGAGAGAGCTGGTCGCTACAATAGCCTTCAGTTCACCTGTTTTCAGCCTGGATTCGACCACTTCCCGAATCTCCCTGGATAGAGAGCCGTGGTGGGCATATGCGACATTCTCTTCTTTTTCACTGTTTATTATCAGAGTGATCTTCTCTGCAAGCCTCCTGCTGTTGGTAAAGAGCAGAGTAGAGCGATTCCTGTCTATGATACTCCTGAAAGCGTCTGCAAAGGGCTTCCAGAAATCTTCCCTCTCTCTGTCTGCCGCCTCTTCCGGGAAAAAAACTCTGAGCTTATAGCTCTTGCTGACCTTCGATTCTATTACAGAAACAGGGCGGGCAGAGTAAACAGGCTTGCCGGCTTTCATGGTCAGACTATACCCGCCTATGAAAGCCGCCACCTTATCGAGAGGTCTTATTGTAGCCGAAAGGGCTATGCGCTGGAATTCACCGCACATACGCACGAGCCGCTCGACTGCAGTCATCAGATAGGTTCCCCGCCTTGAGTTGAAAACCGCGTGAATCTCATCCAAAATGACAGTTGATATTCCGGTCAGCGTCGAGCGCCCGCCTGCGGAGCTCAGCATCAGGTTCAGACTTTCCGGTGTCGTGATCAGAATCTCAGGAGGATGGCGCTGCTGGCGGCGCCTTTCATCCCGGGGAGTATCTCCACTCCGTGTCAGAGCCCTGATATCAGGGAAGGGCCTGCCGGCAGATTCAAATACCTCTCTGAGCTCATTGAGAGGCTGAATGAGATTTCGCTGTATGTCATTGTTCAACGCCTTCAGAGGCGATACATAGAGCAGAGTGGTCAGGCCTGAAGCACGCTTTCCGGTGATCAGCTCATTGATTGCCCAGAGAAATGCAGTTAATGTCTTTCCGCTTCCTGTAGGCGCAGTTATCAATATGTGCTCACCTTTTGAGATCAATGGCCAGGATTGGGCCTGCACATCAGTGGGAGTGCCGATTCTCTCTATGAACCACTTTTCAACAATGGGGTGAAATCTGGATAGCTGATTGAATACCTTTTTCATGACGCCCCTGAAAACCTGTCCTTTATCCGTGCTAACCCTGCCTGAACCTTATATCCGGGATTTCGTGTAAATATGAAACGAACCCTCCATAGTGCCTGTTGGAAAGCTCTGTTCACGCAATCAGCCGGTCAAAGGATTCGGCAACTGCCCGGCTGATGTCATCGAGAGCAGCCGTTCTGTCGGCAGGCGTGACAAGGGACGTGCGGGAAGAGTTTCCTTCGGCGATGATGGCTGGTATTGCAGCAAGTCTGTCGGCGCTGCCTGTCTCCAAGAACATCACCCTGCGGAGGTTTTCTACACTTCTGAGATATGACAGAAGCGAGACGGCACGGGGATCTTTCAGAACGAGCGGCGATTTCCAGGTCTCTCCGTTGGCGCGCTCCCCTGAGGCCAGACCTGCCTGTCTGGCAAATTCACAGAGCGCTTTCCAGAAGTTAAGCACATCGTCGTTGGCCGATTCGAGCGTGTCTCTCATGGACAATACAGTGGCTTCAACCAGAGCCTCACGCATGGTTTGAAGCGCATCGGGAGAAGGCAGGGCGGCATACCCTCTTCTGAGGCGGATAAGCGTATCTTCTATGGCAAGAAGGTTCAGAAGGTTGATGCCGTAGCTCACACGCTCATAAGCCGCTTCAGCGCAATCAGGGAGAGAGGTAATGGCAAGTCTTTCAGTGCTCATCAGGCAGCTCCCTGTACCCGCATGAAGGCTTTTACAATGGGGAGGTTATGAGTATAAGCGGAGGCATCGTAATACGGCGGGTATACACATTGCCCCCTGTACTGGCTCGGCACCTGCTGACCGTATTCCAGAGCAGGCATGGTGAGGTCTCCGGGGTCCAGCACGTGGGAGCGAACGCCATAGCCGGTGAGCGGTGCTTTTGAATCTTCAACCGACGCAACCCAGGAGCGGCCGCTCTTGTCGCGATAGAACATGTACCGGCTCGAGCCGTCGTGAGACGGATATATATAGGCATCTATCCTGCCGTGCATGGGATGGTTTATCGTGTAGTGATCCTCGAGCTTCCTGAACTCAGGTCCCCTGCCGGGATTTGAAAGAGCGAAAGACGAGGGCTCTCCATATCCATCAGCCGTTTTCCTGTCAAAACTGCCGAGGGAATCAACTTCAAGACCTTCGCTGAACTCCTTCGGAGGTTCATGGCCTCCAAGGGTGAGGCCGCCATAAAAGGCAGTGTCTGCATCGGATCTGGAAAGAGTCCTGGAGCCCTGCTCCAGCCTGGAGTAAAGCATTTTCTGCATGGGTACGGGAATATTTGTAGACTCTTCAGAAGCAGAGCCTTTTCCAATCCATCCGCTAGGGCCGAAATGCGAGGCCGATCGCCAGAGTCCCTGTGATTTTGAGAGATAGAATGTGCGAGTCTTGACATTTCCGGCTTTATCCTCAACATACGCCACGAAGGCCGGACGCCCTCCTGCATCGCTCTGATAAGGCGCTGAGATATGGATCTTCCTGTCTCCCGCTGAAATGGTGGAAACAGGCTCGAGGCCCCGGGATGCCAGAAACGATGTCGTGAGAGGCTTCGCATCATTTGGATATATACCTGACGGATTGGGCATGAACTGAGCCCTGCTGAGGATGGCCTGTCCTTCAGCTCTGGAGAGATTCGATACGGCAAAAGAAGCAGCCGGCTCTGCTTGACCATTGCGGCCGGAAGCCTGAAGATCGGCCTTCTGTACTGCCGGCCGCTGCTGAGGTTCAGGCTGCCTGACTGTCTGCTGATTCATTGAGCCGTTCTGCAGTGAAGGCCTCCCGGCGTTCCCGCTTCCTGCCTGAGGCGGCAGAAGCTCGGGATTTTCTGACAGAATACTCTGCATGGTCAGGTCTTTTCTGAGCCCGCAGTGAGTCATACATAACAGCCCGTTCTGTATTCCACTGACCTGCCAGCCTTCCTCGTGCGCTCCGCTCGAGCGAAGCACCCTCAGAGAAGCGCCATAAGGTATCAGTTGAGGATTTGCAGCCAGGATCTGTCGCAGCTGGGAGGGATCATATGTCTTCTGGAGGCCGCTCTTTTCTACAACAAGCTTTCCGTCGCCTGTCAAGGCGGCTATGTGCCAGTCTGACTCTACATTTCCTGAAGTACGTGTAACCCGCAGTGCCCTTCCGGGAGAAAATACCTGTTCGTAAAGAGCCGGACGGTGAGCTCCGATGTGCGCGCTGTCTGAGGCCTGTGTCCCTGTCACTGCAGCCTGCCCCGCTCTCTTTCCGGGAGGAGCCGTTCCTGCTGTACTCTGCATGCGGTCGGGATATAATATTCCGGTTATATTCTGCATACACACCTCATAGTGCACTTCTACCATTTTATTATAGCAGTTTAACTGTGAGAGTTCTTTAACAAAATGTTAAATGTTCATTTCAGGAATGTAATATTTTGTCACCTTCAACTGTTTTCATATTTTACTCTCTCCTCGATCAACTGTGACAAGTGGCTGATATTGTTCTTCAGGATATTGCCGGATGCTCGATAATCAGTTACAATGATGCCATGATCACAACAGGAATGGAATTCAGGATCAGAGACGGGAGACCGTCAGATATAGACGATATCGTAGAAATATACAGGCAGAAGAAACTTTTTCTCTCCATGGCATGGGCTTCCAGAGGGGAAGAAGTACAGCAGCATTATATAAAGAATCTGAGGATGCAGAAGGGTCACTTCGGCTCCCATCCGGATCTCAAGGTATTGATTGCAGAAAGGAAGGCAGACGGGAAAGCGCTCGCCTACCTTCTTGTCTTTCTGGATTTCGTGGAAGCCATTACAGGAGAAAAACAGGGACTTGTTTTTGACTATGGGGTATCAGGAGAGTGCCATGACAGCAACGTAATTCAGGCTCTGCTCAGCAGAGCAGAGGCAGCAGTGCTGGAAAAGAAGATGAAATATATTGTCATCGAGCTTTTTCACGATGATGTGAAGAGCTCGGAAGAAGTCGAAAAGGCGGGTTACAGGCGGGAGATACACCGGATCATTAAAAAAGCTGAATTCCGACCTGTGAAAGCCCCTGAGCCGGATCCCTTCACAGTGAGAAAGGGCTGCAGTGAAGATATATTCTTTGTTCTCTGGCTCAACACACAGTGTGCCGCCTTCATCATCCCGTCAGGCAGGGAAAGGCCGCACGATGAAGTGCAGTTCAGATTCCTCGGCATCTATTCAGGCATGTCTCTGGCCGAGAGAGAAGAGTTCACATCGCTCATCATAGAAGACAGGATAAAGGATATTTCCGCAGGCTATCTTCTCTTTAAGACTTCCAGCTCTGATGTAATTACCGGAGACAGACTCGGCTATATCTACGACATAGCCATTCATCCGGATTACTGGGGCAGAAGGGCCACTCAAAGGCTCATGAGAGAAGGTGAAAATTACATGGCCGAAAAGGGCATGGCCTACCTTCTGGGCGATATCAGCGATAACAATCAGAGAGCCCTGAAAACTGCCATAAAAAGCATAGGCTTCTCACCGGATCGTATCAGGTGGATGAAAAGACTCACAGCAGATCGACCGGAGTCCACTGCGACAATGATATGACATGGGGCCTTAGAAAGCTGATTTAATGTCTCGGAACTTCTATAGAAACATTGTAACGACCGCGTTTGGAATGATGGAACACTGGAATGGTGGAATGATGGGGGAAAAAAATGGTGAACCCCTCAAAAAACTATCCTTTATCCATGTTCACTAGATCGGAACCCTGATGCCTGAGATTTCGTGGAAATGTGAAATAAACCCCA
>Ga0302251_1000087_pt1 | contig 113636 bp, 87 predicted proteins | sample AAG_RA_Gln_MG_FD_193534 | JGI IMG/M metagenome (GOLD analysis project Ga0302251, IMG submission 193534) | Enriched activated sludge microbial communities from anaerobic digester in WTTP, New Holstein, Wisconsin, United States - AAG_RA_Gln | ecosystem: Engineered > Bioreactor > Anaerobic >... | reverse complement strand
CGAAGCCGTGGGGTATTTGTGTCAGCGATTTGTCCGAGTTCGACGCGCTTTACCGCAAGGCCGGAGGAACGGACGGCGTGTACGTGCAAAGTGTTCGACAGGGCGGGCCGGCCGGAACTGCGAAACCGCCGCTTGCGGCGGACGACATCATCCTGACCGTCAACGGCAAACCGGTGAAGAACGCTACCGAGTTTGATGCCGTCACCGAAACGCTTGTGAAGGACGCAACGGAACCCGTGCCGACCCTCGTCACGGTGGAACGCGGCACCGAGGAAATCGCAACGGTCATCGAGGTCGGTCTGAAGGACCTGGAAGATCCCAGTTTGGAAGCCCGAAAGGCCCACCTCGCCATTTCCACCCAGGTGCTGACCGAGGAGCTCGCCGCCGGATTGGGAAAACCCGGCCAGAAAGGGTTCCGCGTCACGCGCGTGCAGGAAGGATCCACCGCCGAGAAAGCCGGTTTGAAGACAGGCGACCTGATCACCTCCCTGGACGGAGAGGAACTTCCTGCTTCGCAACCCGAAGACGCCGACCTTCTCGCCGAGATACTCCGCCAGTACAAGGTCGGCGAGCAAGTGACGCTTACCCTGATTCGCGACGGAAAGTCGTTTGACCAGGCATTCACGCTGGAACTAGCGCCGGTATCGGTTCGCGAAATGAAGCGCTACCGCGACGACACGTTCGAGTTCACGGCGCGCGACCTGTCGGAAGACGACCGTGTGGACGACCCGACGATGAAAGACATGACCGGGGTTCTCGTCGAAAGCATCGAATCCGGCGGTTGGGCCGCCCTCGGAAAACTGGGTGTCGCCGACGTTATCCTGAACGTGGACGGAAAACCGACACCCACCGTAGATGACCTTCGACGAGTGATGCGCGATATCGCCACCGCACGTCCACAGCGTGTCGTGATGATGGTCGCTCGGGGCGTGGACAAGGCGTTTGTTGAACTTGAGACAGACTGGTCCAATTCTGCGGCCGGTGTGAAGAAAGGCGGATCGGAATAATGCAAGCCAACAGAAGACCGGCGGCGCTCGCGTTGTGTACGCTGATCGCGGGACTTTGCATTCCCTCCGCCGAAGCGCAGGGCAACCGTCCGGTCACGGCGCCCCGTGTACCGCAACCCGTTGTCGCAACAACATCGGCGGGCATTCGCAGTATCGCCAACCGCGTCGGGCCGTGTATCGTAACGGTTCAGGTTGTTGCGAAGATGACAGTTTCGATGACAGGAAGCCAGTCTTCGGACCGCGAACAGAAACTGGAAACGTTCGGCACCGTCATCGATCCGTCCGGCCTCACTGTTGTCGCGCTGTCGCAGATAGACCCGCTGGCTGTGGTCGGCCAGTTCATCACCGATTCCAGCACCAACTTCCGGTCGCAGATTACGGACGTCAAGATGCTGACGGCGTCCGGCGCGGAGATTAAGGCAACCATAGTTCTGCGCGACAAGGACCAGGACATTGCCTTCATCCGGCCTGCCGCCAAAATGAACCCGGCGCCGGTTTGGCTGGACATCAAGAAGAACACCCCTGTTCAGGTTGCCGATGAGGTGATACTGGTCGGACGAATGAGCAAGGTGTTGAACCGTGCCATCAGCACGCACGTCACACGTGTTCGCGCCCTCGTCGACCGCCCGCGCACCCGTTACGTGCTGGATATGCAGGAAAGCGACGAGTTCGGGTGCCCGGTGATGGCGATGGACGGCCGCGTGGTGGGTATACGAGTCATCAAGGTCCTGCGTCCGCAGGGATCAGATGCCCGCGCCCGCGCCGCCGACCTGAACAAGAACACGATGGCTGTCATCGTTCCGGCGGAGGACATCCTGGACGTGATGTCCCAACTGCCGCCGGCCAAATAACCGAACAAGGAGAATCCATGAAACCATATCAGACAGAGCCGACACCGGCGAAACGGGTACCGAAACCCTGGGGTTACGAATTGATTTACGCCGCCACCGACCAGTACGTCGGCAAGATAATCCACATCAACAAGGGCGAGATGCTGTCTCTGCAGTATCACAACCTGAAGGACGAAACAATCTATATCCTCCGCGGCGTGATGGATTACGTGGTGGAAGGCCCCGACGGCGAGATGGGAACCTTGCGCCTCGAGGAAGGGATGTCGTACCACACGGTTCCCGGTCAGAAGCACCGGATGGTTGCCGTGGAGGACCTGGACGTATTGGAAGTGTCCACGCCGCACCTGGACGACGTGGTGAGGTTGGAAGACCGTTACGGCCGCGAAGGCACCAGCGCGGCGTAACAACCAGCGTGAAGAAACGATACAAACCTAACCCCCCGTCCCCCTCCTCACGCGTGGGAAGGGGGTGCCCGAAGCGTCAAGCGGAGGGCAGGGGTTAGGAAATCCGGCCCCTACCCGGATTCCGTTTCTTTGCACGTGCGATGTGCCCCCGGTGGCGGCGTTACACGTATGCCTCGCGCAGAATATCCGCCGCGCTGGAATCCAACTGCTCCGTGCGGCGGATATCATCGAATTTCTGCAGAAGATCCGCCACCCTCAACCGCTTCTTCTCCGCGCCGCTCACGTCCAACACGATCCTGCCCTGGTGCATCATAATCAACCGGTCGCCCATGTGAACGGCCTGGCTCATCGAATGCGTCACCATCAAGGTCGCCACCCGGTCCCGCGCGAAAATTTCGTTGGTCAGGCGTATCACCTGTTCCGCGCTTCTCGGGTCCAGGGCGGCCGTGTGCTCGTCCAGCAACAGCAGGCGGGGTTTCTTCCACGTGGCCATCAGCAGGGTCAGCGCCTGCCGCTGTCCTCCCGACAGGTTTCCGATGTCGTTGTCCAACCGGTTCTCCAGACCGAGGCGCAGGGCGCTGACGTGTTCCTCAAACTGCTGTTTCATGGAACCGCTGACCGCCCAGCCCAGGTTGCCGTGCCGGCCGCGCCTGGCGGCAAGGGCCATGTTCTCGCCGATTGTCATCCCGGGCGCCGTGCCCGAAAACGGATTCTGGAACACGCGCCCGATGAATCTCGCCCGACGGTGCTCCGGCCAGTCCGTGATCTCCCTGCCGTCCAGCAGGATACTGCCGGAATCCGGGCGGAAGGTGCCGGCGACCGCGTTCAACAGGGTGGACTTGCCGGAACCGTTCGTCCCGATGACAACAACCACACTGCCCTCGTCGATGGTAAGGCTGACACCGCGCAGGGAGCGGACTTCGTTCGGGGTGCCCGCGTTGAACGTCTTGCTGATGTTGCGAATCTCAAGCATTTGCCGACGCCACTTCCTTCTTCCGCCGCCCATCCATCAGACCGGGAATCACAAGGGCGAAAAGAACAAACACGGCCGTCACCAGTTTCAGGTCGTTGGGATTCAAGCCGAACCGCAGGGCAATGGCAACTAGCAACCGGAATAGAACCGAGCCCAGCACGGTACCGGCGATGACAAGCCCCAATTTCCGCGTGCGTACCAACGCCTCTCCAATCACGACGCTGGCCAGTCCCCACACGATCATGCCGATGCCCATCTGCACGTCCGCGAACCCCTGATATTGCGCCAGAAGAGCCCCGGACAGGGCGACGAGGCAGTTGGAGAGCCCTAATCCGATGGTAATCAGGTTGCGCGTATCGGCCCCCAGGGCGCGTATCATCTGGGGGTTGTCACCCGTGGCGCGCATGGCGGTTCCCAGGTTGGTGCGGAAGAACAGATACAGCACCAGCGCCACCACGCACACCACCGCGAACATCAGGATCAGCATCGCCACGTCCTTGGTCGGGACGTCCCATCCCGCCAGATTCACGGCGGCTCGGTTGCCGGTCACCTTCAGCCCCATCGCTTCGGCCTTGCCGTACAACGACGGAACATCAAGCAGAGGCACGTTACTGCGTCCCATCACGTGAAGGTTCACCGAATACAAGGCTGTCATGACAAGGATTCCGGCTAGAACGGCGTTGATCTTCAGGCGGGTATGCAGGATTCCCGTGATGAGCCCCGCCGCGAATCCCGCCGCCCCGCCCAACAGCGTCGCCGCCACGGGATCAATTCCGGCGACAAGAAGAACCGCGCATACGGAGGCTCCCAGCGTCAGGCTTCCGTCGGTCGTGATATCCGTAACGGAGAACACACGAAAGGCGATGTACACGCCGAACGCGGTGATGCTGAGTATCAGACCGATGGTGAGCGAGCCCAGGAGCAGGTTCACGAAACCGCCTCCTTCCCCGGTTCCCGATCATTCGCCGGAGCCACCGGTCCCACCCAGGCGACACCGTGCGAGAAGAGGCTCTCTCCGGCGCCCGCGCCGGGCCTGTCGTCGCGCAGAAGGTGAAGGACCCCGTGCACGACGCCGCTGTCAAAAAGTGCCTTTACTGTTTCCGTCGGACCAAGAACGCCTCCCGGCAGGAGGCGATACGGCACCGCCACAGCGTGGAAGTGGCACCGGATTTTTCCATCCGGGCACATCGGCCGCAGGAAGTCACTGTACCTTTCGCCGGGATTCGCGCACGCGACACCGGTCACCAGAGCCAGAGACCCCGCGTGTTGTGCGTCCTGCGAATACGCGATCCAGTCACGGATTCCCGGAAATCCGAAGTCGGCCGTACCCGATACCGGCGATTGCTTCAGCGAAGCGCCAACCAGGCCGCCGGTCTCAACAATCGCCGTCAACCCCACGGAGTGCGAAGACACAGTCTGCATCGCGGCTTCGACAATTACCGACAGCGGAATCGGAACGGCTTCGCCCTTCGGGGCCAGTCTCAGAAATCGTGAATAACGCCCCTGGAACACCAACCCCGAAAGCATTTGTGCCTCGGGAACATAGGACTCCTCGGCTATCAGGTAATCCGGCGCGCCCGTCTTGCCGGTGGGCAGATGCACCCCGGTGCCGACCGCCGCCAGCAGTTCACCAAACGAATCCCGGCAATCCTCAAAAGCCGTTCCAAACGCTCCGATTCCGACCGCGCAGGTGTCTTCCGTCAGCGCCAGTGCTTCGCTTGAGACACAATTTCTCAGGTCAGCCGAACCAACCGTCCGGCACGTCAGCGGACCGGCATCAGGCAACTTGAACACATCCGCTGTCAAGCGTCCGACTTCCAGGTGCATGCTTTCCGGAGCGGCCGGTCCCGAGGATTCGCGCGGAGCCTCTCCGGAGTCCATCAATCCCTTCAGGCCGGACATCTCCAGAACCTTGTTCACGACTTCGGAAGGTTCGGTGACCTGAAGCACGCCGCCCACGTTCTTCAGTTCCTTCCAGTACATCAGCAGGATACGGATGCCGGCGGAACTGAGAAAGGTCGTGCCGGAGAGGTTGAGGCGGATGTTTCGCTCTCCGGCGCGAACCGCCTCCGCCAGTTCCGCCTCAAGACTGCCCGCCCAGTAACCGTCCAATCGTCCGATGATCCGCCATTCGGTCGCCGAGCCCAATTTCGCGCGTTCGATTTCCATCAGTTGTCCACCACCTGGTCGGCGCTCTTTATCACTTCTTCCGGAATACGCACGCCGAATGCTTCCGCGTTCTTCGTGTTAATCACCAGAACCGTGCGGCTCACCATCTGAATCGGCATATCCCTGGTGTCCTTCCCGCGCATGACTTCGTTCAGCATGCGTGCGGCATCGCGACCCGCCTGCTCATAATCGCGGCACCTGGCAAGCACCGCCCCCTCGGAAACCACCTGCTTGCTGACGAACGAAAAAACGGGGACCTTCGACTGCCGGGCGGCCTTCATCAGCGCCGCGAAGCCGGGATTGACGGTATTGTCTGATATCTGGCAGATCACATCGGGCCGGCGTTCCATCAGCGCCAGGGCGGCGTCCGCCACGTCGGCGCTGGATGTCACGGGACTGGCAATCAGTGTGTATCCCGCCTTTTTCGCCGCCTCTTCCAGCCCGTCCTTGTAGACCACGCTGTTGACCTCCGACGGGGTAAACAGGGTGCCGATCGTCCGGGCATTCGGCAGAACCTGCTTCACGACCTTCATCTGGCCCTCAAAGTCGCTGACAACACAAACGCCGGTAACGTTCGGAGCGTGATCGGTAAAGGATTTGCCGACTCCCGCGGCCAACGGCGCGCCGACATTGGAGAAGACCATCGGTATTGTCTTGATGCGCTTCAAAGCCGTTTGAAGGGTGGGGGTGCTGACGAGGAAGATGACATCGGCGTTGGATTGCGCGTCGTCCAGCAGATTGATGAGGGTGGCCATGTCCCGTTGGGCGGAACCTTCCTTGCGGACAAAATCGCGCCCTTCCACCACGTCCAGTTTCTTCAGTTCATCAAACAGTCCCTCATGAACCGCCTCAGCCGTGTTCTCCTCCGCGTACTGGATGTAATACAGACGCCATTTCCTGGTGATTGGATTGCCGGTAGCCAGGTTGTCCGGTTTCTTCACCAACGCGCCCTTGCTGTCGTAAACGACGGCCGCCTGCCGGCGGACTTCGGCGGGAAAGGTCCAGTTTTCGCGCAGTCCGGACAACGCCTTCTCGTTGATCGCCAGTTGCCGGGGCACCACGTTTTCGATGCGCACTTTGGCCGGATCGGCGCCCTTCAGTATCCGGGCGGCCAGATCGCCGGCCGTCTGGCCGACGTTGTAGTAATCGGCTCCCAGGGCAAACAGGGCCCCGTCCGTCACGATAGTGGGACCATTGCTGAACACCGGAATGTCAGCCTCGCGGGCCGCCTTGATAACGGATACGGCGGCCGCTTCCACCGTGTTGTCGCCGCCGATCCAAATGGCCTGCACGCCCCGGGATGCCAGCGACTGCGCCGCCTGAAGCACTTCATTCGTGTTGTCCGCATGCGCCTCCACCAGTTTGATGCCGAGCTTCGCGCACTCGTCACGCGCCAATTTCGTGCACGCCTCCGAGCACTGCTCCGACGGACACCATACCTCGCCGATGGTCTTCAGGTCCGGCTTGATGCTTTTCGCCAACCGGATGATTTCGCGCACGGGTTGGAAGGTGCCGATGCCGCACAGGTGGGCGGGATGATCGGTCGGGCTGTTGATGCCGACACCAGCCCCCATCGGATCGGTGACGGTGGCGAAGACGTGCTTGACGCGCCCCCTCTTGTTGGCGGCGGCCATCGCCTGAAGGGCCGGGGTGCTGACGGTGATGACGAGGTCGAAACCGCCCTCTTCGATTCCGCGCGCGATGCTGTTGGCGGTCGGGAAGTCGCCCTGGGCGTTGTAACGGGTGATCTCCACGGAACTGCCGTGCGCGAAGCCGTTCCTGCGCAGGCTTTCCAGTATCCCGTTTGAGGTATCGTCCAGCGCCGGGCGGGACGCGAACTGGAATAGCGCCACACGTGGAACCGGACGCATGGAAGAGGTCCGGCGGCCCCAGTCAGCCACCAGGAGCACGGCGGCGGCGAGAACAATCAGGCAGACGCCGAGGGTCAAACGCTTGAGGGCATAGAGCATACGCACCACTCCTCATTCGGCCCGGCGGCACCCAGAAACTGCGAATCAGACACCCCGTAACCCGAGACGCCGCGGGCAGGCGCACTTTGCGAAGAAACCTGTCTTCGTGATTATGTGTCGTCATTGACGCCAAAACAGAAGTGCCCTATCATCCTCATGTAACGCGATTCATACAGGTCGTTACAGGAGAGTATGAATGAGAAACTTACGAGGCCGATGGGCATTCACGCTCATCGAACTGCTTGTCGTCATTGCGATCATCGCCATCCTGGCGGCGATTTTGTTCCCGGTGTTTGCCCGGGCCCGTGACAGAGCCAAGTTGACGACATGCCTCAGCAACCAGAAACAGTTGGCGCACGGCATCCTGATGTATGCCGACGATTACGAGGGCACCATGCCATTTGGCATCTCCTTCGTCGATGGAGGAAATCGGCCGGGCCTGGAAACCTACATAGGTTCCTACCGTCAGCGGAAATACTCCCTGCTTTACCGCTACACCGAGCCGTACGTCAAAAGTGACGGCATCTACCAGTGTCCCTCCGATAACTCCCGCGTTGAGAACGCCAAGGCCGGCGCCAACTTCAACGACGAGGTGTCTTACCGGTTCAACCCGTACGGAAGCGGTGCATGGGCGCAGGACGGCTCCAAGGTCACCAATCCGAACGGGCCGTTCCGACCGATGAATATCAGCCAGTGCACCCGTCCCAGTGAATTCGTTCTGCTCCGCGAGCGGCTTACGAATTACCACTGGAAGGTAGTGGAACCGAGCGGTGTGGACTATACCAAGCGCCGCGCGCCGGTTTGCACCGTCGACGGGAGTGCCAAGATGATTCCCGGACACGCATTGCCGGGCGCGCCTTCGTGGTCCGGCGTGGATAATTCCTTCTGGTGGACCGGACGGGAACCCATTGACGGCCCCCACTAAATCCACGACTATCTCACAGCGGAAAGCGGTCTTGACGACCTTCCGCACTTGGTGTCTTTCGCCCCGCGCAACCCTGCGCGGGGCAATGGAACCGATCCGCGGTTCCGATTAAAGAAAGGTTTGGAGTGGTACTTATGAGAATGCTCCCCCTTCGATTCACCTTTTCCGCCGTCGTGATGACCGTGCTTGCCGGCATCTCGTACGGAGCCGCGACCCTCGTCGAGACGGATGTCGACGTGGCCGGCACCCCGGTCCCGTGTTACGTGATGGAAAATCCATACTTGCAGGTAGCCATCCGCAAGTCCGACGGCCGCACCATCGGCATCATCAAGAAGACGGATCCTGGAATCGGCACAAACCAGACCCGCCCGTCGGATTATCCCGCCTACCTGGACCGCGTAAATCAAAAGAATCCCACAGGACAGGCTTTCACCGTTAATCCGAACGGTGACGACAGCGCCGACAAGGTATCGCTGAAGGTCAGTGAAACCATTGATACCACGGCCGGCATCACCTTTGCGGTAACGAAACTGTATGAGTTGCGCGACAACAGCAAAGTCCTGGAGACCACGCTGAGTTTTACCAACAATGACGCGCAAGTCGCCTGGGAACCCGCCAACCCGCAGAACGGTCTCGAATCCATTGTATACGCGCTGGCTGGTGGGGCCACGCCTTCGGGCAATGAGGCGCAACTCAAAACCGCCCTCGGCATCGATGCCGTCACCTCCGGCACCCTCTGGTGGGGCGGCGCCCCGACCGGCACCACCCCGCGCCCCGAAGTCACCGATGGCTACGTGGCTTTTCAGAACAAGATAAATAACGTATATGGTGTCGTCACCTGGGACCTGCCGTCACAGCAAGCGCACGGAGTTTCCGGCGTTTCAGTTACCAAGTTGCTGATTTCCGCCACCAGCCGCTATCAGTTCGAGCCGATTTACGTGCGTGCGGACGGTGGCGAAACGGTGGCGTGGAAGCAGAACTTTATCGTGGATGATGATATGGCCGTCGTATCCGGTGTCACGCCGGACGCAGTCGCCGGCATCATTCCCGCCAACCCTTCGTATCCCCAGGGATCCACCGCCACGGTGGCTTTCAGAATCAACAGCATCAACCGCTCGATGGCCAAGTCGTATGACATCAAGGACATTCAGCTCATCGATGTGGCCACGTCCGCCGTTGCGAAAACCGCCACGAACATCACGAACGTCGCGGTGGCCTCGAATGCCCATGTCCTCGCCGGCACGAAGCAGTTCAACCTGACCGGTCTGGCCGTCGGCGCCTATGTGGTGAAGGCTACGTTGACCGCGGCCGGAGACGGAACGGTGCTTTCCACCCTCATGTCCAAGCCCATCATGATCACCGCCGCCGACGTGAAGGTACAGCTGTACCAGGACACCGGCACCGGCAACTGGATTCTGGAGAATGAGGTTCTTCGAGCCAACATCACCGCCAATGGTGAAATCACAACACTGGAGTTGAAGGACGCCGAAAACCGCAACCAGGTCAACTCCAGTTACAACCTGTTCCGCGACTATGTGCGGCCCTTAGGCTCCAGCGTGGGCTTCACCGGCTATTATGCCACCGCGGACCCGAATGGCACGGATACGCCTACGCGGAAGTCCATCCTGTTCGCCAATGGATACAATGCCTACGGCGATGCGAGCAAACTCTTCACACTGGAATCGACCAGCCGCTCACTTCAGGCCGACCTGACCTACACAAGCCAACTGCCGGATACCCTGACAGGCCAGGGCTTCTTCTCGCACTGCGCAATGGCGCCGGGCGGAAGCGGCAATGCCAATGACCGTTTCACCGCCCGCGGCACCAGCGGCTTGCTGACACCGCATACCGCATCGCAACGAATCTGGTATGGCTACCGGCCGCCTGCTCAGGCAACCACCGAACTTGAGGATGTGGAATTGACGGAACCCTGGATGGCGACCACCGACACGGTGGTTACCGACGCTATCGCCATCACCTGGGACCGCACGAAACAACTGGAGTTCAGTTCGATTCCCGAAGGCGGTACAAACAAGGTGACATTGAACTCGGTCTTCCAGGCCAGCAGTTTCAACCGGCACATTGGTGAAGCGCATTTCACCAACATACCGGGCTACGGAACGGTGTCCACCACGATGCACGTTCTGGCCGGTTCCGGCTTCAAACTGGTAGGTTACGCGGAAGCCAAACGCGTGATGGCCGGTATCTGGCCGAACGCCGCCGAGGTACCCGCCGGATCGGCGCTGTCGTTCAGCGTCGGCCTGACGAACACCGGCACCACGGAGCGCACGTTCGACATCAAGAACATCGCCATTGTCAAGTCCACCGGCGAACCCACCACGGGTCCGACGGATGAGACCGGTATCGTTCTGGCCGCCTCCGCGCACACCACGAAGGACCTCAACTTCCTGGTGCCGGTCGGACAGTCGCAGGAAGCCTACGTGCTGAGCGCCGACCTTTACGAAGGCACAACCAAGGTCGCCACGCTCACCTCCCTGCCTTTTACCGTAACACAACCCGTCATCGTAGCCAATGGTGACGTGGACGGAAGCGGCATCGTGGACGGTGCGGATGCCCTGCTTGCTCTGAAGATAGCCGCCGGATTGAGCGCCTCCGACGCCGACCAGATTGGTCGCGGCGATATCTTCCCCGATCCGGGCGACAAAGCGTTGACCATAGAAGACGCCACGGCGATTGCCCGTAAAGTGGACGGACTGTAAGAGCCTCCGTCCGTAGCGAAAGAAGGCGGCCCTTCTTCCGAACACCGGAGGAAGGGCCGCCCCGTGGATGATCATTACGAATTGATTCAGGCACCAGGCATCAAACTGCGTCGTCCTGAGCGTCAGCGGACAAAAACCGGCACTGTTACAGTCAGTCGAGGCATCCTGAGCGGAGTGAGCTTGAGAACGCAGTCGCCCATACGGGCCCGCACGGGATGGACGCCGGCGCACTTCGACTACGCTCGTTCCTCGCTCCGCTCAGTGTGCCTCACGCTTGTCAAACCGGATGATTCGGTTCAGATTCCCCATAAGACAGGAGATGATGATGGCACGAACCCGAAGGACGATTCTGCACACGCTCGGCGGACTGCTTCTTGTGCTGTTCGCCGCCTCCGGAACCGCGCCTGCGGCCACCAGCGAAGTCGTACTGACCATTCTGCACACGAATGACATGCACGGCCGCGCACTCGCCACCGAACCGATGACCGACGAAGGTCCGGGTGGGCTGGCCCGCATCGCGACCATGGCCAAAACCATCAAGGCCGCCAATCCCGTCTCCATCTTCCTCGACGCAGGCGACGCAGTTCAGGGAACGCCGACCGAGTTCATGAATTTCGGAACCTCGATGATTCGGGCGATGAATGCCGCCGGTTACGACGGTATCACGCTCGGCAACCACGAGTTCGACTGGAGCGCCACCCGAACGGCGGACCTCGTCCGATTGTGCAACTTCCCGGCGTTCGCCGCCAATGTCCGGTCCACGGCTACCGGAGGCGTTTGGCTACCCGCGCGCGAGTCCTTTATCTACACCCGTGGACCGCTGAAAATAGCGGTTTTCGGACTGGCCACTCCGGGCACGGTTCCCCTGCAGTGGCCGCCTACCATCAAGGGCCTCCGTTTCGAGGACCCCATCGCCACAGCAAAGAGAATCGTTCCCGAACTGAGGTCGAAAGCTGATGTGGTCATCTGCCTCTCCCACCTGGGATATACGGATGACAGGGTGCTGGCCGCGTCGGTGTCCGGTATCGACTTCATCATCGGTGGCCACAGCCACACGATTTTGAACGACCGCCTCAAAATCGGCACTGCGTACATCGCGCACGCCGGTTCCTATTCCAGGCATCTCGGTCGTATCGACGCGAAATTCCGGCAGACAACATCCGGATGGGCACTGGATTCGGTCAACGGCGCCAACGGGTTGTGGTGGACCGGCGCAGGCTATCCCGGCACGGCGCTGATCCCGGTTACGGAGGAACAACCTTCCGATTCGCTGGTCCGAAACTCCTATTCCGACGCTTGGAACCGCACCCAGACAATGCTTTCCGAGGTAATCGGCGAGGCTCCCCGCGCGATTCCCGGCGAAGGCGGGGCCACGAATCCGAAGCCTGTACAGGTCCTTCTGGCGGACCTTCTGCGCGAAGCCGTGTATGCCGATGTGGGCGTTATCGACGGCGCCTGGGGAACCGACCTGCCGGCCGGAATTGTGACGTCCAAAACCATTTACGAGATGGTCACCGGGTACACACGCCAGAACGTCGTGGTTGTGCGCGCGAAGGGTTCCGACATACGCAAGGCCGTGGAACGGATATACGGTTCGGACAAGTTCCGCTACTTTGGAGGAATTTACGGCTCCATTGCCCGTACCGCCCAGGGAGTGCAGTGGCGCGACGCGCGCATAGGACGCCTTGCCCTGAACGAATCGAAGGAGTACCGACTCGCCGCCCCGTCGTATCTCATCATGGATACGCCGGAATTCGCGAACTGCCCGGTCATTTCGGACCGCGTGGGCTGGGTGAAGCCTTTAATCATCGACGCCATCCGCAAGCGCCGTGTATTGACGGTTCCAGACGACGTGATGTTGCCCTCGAAACCGGCTCCCATCCAGAAACCTTCCGCCGCAACCGGATTGCAGGTGATGCCGTGACAACCGCCGATACTGCCGGAATCAGGGCCGTGCTGTTCGACATGGACGGCACACTGGCCGACACCTTTCCGGTGATCATCGACGCCTGGAACGCGACGACAGACAAAGCAATCGGACGTACTTATACACCGGAGGAAGTCATCGCCCTGTTCGGCACCCCGGAACACGATATGCTGGAGAAGGCATTAGCCGGTCTTGAACCCGAGAGGATCGCCCAATCGATCGAGACGTTCCACCGGTTCTATGAGGAACTTCACGGCGAGATCCAGCCATTTCCGGGTGTCGATGACCTCTTGAACGAATTACACTCGCGTGGCGTGCGCATGGGAATCGTGACCGGCAAGGGCAAGCGAACCTGCGCCCTTACGATCCGCGCGTTCGGGTGGACGGACTACTTTGGGTCGGTGATTACAGGCGACGATGTCACCCTGCAGAAGCCACATCCCGAAAGCCCGTTGAAAGCCGCCGGCGAACTGGGCATTGAATCCGCCGAGTGTGCCTTCGCCGGTGACAACCCGCTCGACATACAGGCCGGCAAAGCGGCCGGTATGGTTTCCATCGCCGCCGCCTGGCACCCGGTTTACGAGCAGGCTCTTCGCGACGCGCAACCCGACTTCCTCGCCGAAACGCCGGCGGACATTCTGAATCTGCCGGGCCTCCCGGTAATAAGGTGACGGCAATGGGGCGATAACGGCTTACGTAGCCAATTATGCCGCGGCGGTGGTTACCTGGTACACGGTCTTCAACTGCGTCACCATCGGTTTCCCCCGCGCCCTTACGGTTGAGGTCACCAACTATGAGGGGCGCGGTATCCGTTCGGCGGGTTTGATTGTCGCTTTCGCCCTCACACTCGGCGCGTTGACCGGTTGCATCGGAGGCAGGCCGACTGAGTATCTGGCGCTTGCCGTGGCGGCAGGGGGATTCGGCGCGCTGGGATTCCTGGACGACCGGTACGGCGACCGAACGGTGTCCGGATTCCGGGGCCACCTGACCGCCGCCCTGCGGGGCCGGTTCACCACCGGATTCGTCAAGATGGCGGGAGGAGCGCTGATTGCCCTTCTCTGTGCCGTCATCCTGGGCACTCCCTGGTGGTTCCTTCTGAATGACGCCGTCATCATAGCCCTGCTGGCGAACGCGCTGAACCTGCTCGACACCCGTCCAGCGCGCGCCTCGTGTGTAGCCGGCCTCCTGTGCATCCCCGCCCTTCCTTTGTCATTGTTCGCTCTGGCGGCGGCATTGGGGTGGTTTCCGATAGACAGACAACGCAAAATGATGCTGGGAGACGCAGGCTCGAACGCGCTGGGTGCAACGTGCGGCGTGCTCTTCCTGGTCACGTACCAGAATGACTATGTCCACATGATGGCGCTTGCCGTGCTGATGGCTTTTCACGTGTGGACGGAACTGTTTTCCATCAACGCCTTCATCGCCCGCCGGCCAATCCTCGACCGTGTGGACCGATGGATACATGGAACACCGCCTTCCGATACGGGAGTCTGACCGATATGTACCGAATCTACTGCCTCGTCACGTTGTTCCTGCTTGCGACAAGCGTCGTCCGCGCCTTCGACGCCACACAGATCCTCGTTGTTTACCGCGCCGGATCGGATGATCTGAACCGGAACGGCATCGGCGACTCCGAGGAAATCGCACGGTACTACGCCGAGCGGCGCGGCGTGCCGGCAAGCAATCTGTTGAGCGTAAAAGTGTCCTTCGGCGACAACGGAATGGACAATCCCAGGCTGTCGTGGCCCTGGGCGGAGTTCCGGAAAGACCTCGTCGAACCGGTCTGCAAACGTCTGAACAGCCTTGGCCGTGACCGGATGCGCGTCATCCTTCTCTGCCCCGGTATTCCGGCGCGCGTGATGAACCCCAAGGATAAGGAAGAGTCCGCCGACCTGGCTATCGGTTGCCCGTTCCTTATCAACAACCTCGGCACGAACTTCCGGCGCAGTTACGAAGTGTGGACCAACCGCTACGGTATGCCCCGCTTCGACGAATTCCGGGTCAACCGGCAGGGGCCCGACGATGAGACACCGTACCTGGTCAGCCGCATCGACGGCATCAACGTGACCGTGTGCAAGTCCCAGATTGACGGAGCCATCTATGCCGAAACTTACGCGGTTGACGGATTCGCCTACCTCGACACCCGCTACGGGGATTATTCCGACGATGACTTGCGCAAGTGGATCAAGAACCCCTATTACAACTCCTACGCGGACATCGACAAGTCAATGGCGCTTGCGAGCCTGTTCTACGCCGATGCCAAACTGAAGATTCGCAAGCAGGTGGATTACGAGGTCGTTGGGGATGCGAAGCCCGGCCTCAAGTACACCGACGGCACGCCCGCCACTTCCGCCCCGCGCGCCCTTCTGTACGCCGGGTGGTACAACTACGGGCAGTATATGCCCGTTTGGGACTGGATGCCGGGTTCGGTGGCGGTGGATTTCAACTCCGCCAGCCTGTACGGCCCCCGAACGGTCGGCGCTTCGTTCGGGGGAATGGCGCTGTTCAACGGAGCCAACGGGGTGACCGGTTGCTTCACGGAGCCGGGCTCGATGGGCCACTCCATGCCCGATGTGCTGATGTACTACTACACGAAGGGCTACACGTTCGCCGAAGCCGCCTGGCTCAGCATCCCCGCCAAGCCGATGTTCTGCTACTCCATCGGCGATCCGCTAATGAATCCGTACGGCCTCGGCCGGGGTCCGGATACTCGCATCGAGGAACCGGATGTGACACTGGACAAGGACGGCAAGAACGTTGTGGTCCGCATCCGCATGAAAGGCCGGGCTGACATCGCGCGGGCGAGGGTCATCACGCTGGACAAGGCCGACGATTCCCGCCTTCCCCCGGCAACCTGGAAGGACGGCCTGTTCCTTCGCGAGCACCTCCTCACCACGCCCGTACCCTCAGCGAAGCCCGCCGTCATCGGCGTTGTCGTCACCGACCCCGCCGGCAACACGGCTCGTGTGTGGAAGGACTGGGTGCTGTAGGGATTATCTCGCGGGCACGGCACGCTTCTACTCCCCTCCTTTTCAAGGAGGGGCTGGGGGTGGTTTTTGGGAGTCCAGACCGGGCAACCACCCCTAAATCGGACCCTGTGCGGCCTGGATTCACCCGGCACGGTATGCCCACTCTCTCCCCCAAAACGGCGAATGGGGCCCGGTCCAAACGAACCGGGCCCCACCGTTTCCGGCATTGCCCGAGGCAAACGCCTCGAGACAAAACCGCTTTTACAGACCGCTCAGCCCTCTGTTGATCTTCGCGGCGTCCTTCAGCGTGATGCTTCCGTCGCCGTCCACATCCAGGCGGGCCTTGTCGGTCGTCGTCGCCTGAATCAGGCCGCTGGCTATGTCAATCGCCTTCTTGACATCGGCCACCGTCAGAGGCAGGGTGCCGGTGTAGAAGGAGAACGAGTACGGCTGGCAGACTTCCCTGGTCAGCGCAACCACATAGGTTCTGTTAACCGTTAGCGGAGAGTCCGGAGTAATCGTCACGGCTGTGTAGTCGTCGTTCGGTGTGATCATGCACGAAACGGGTGTACCATTCAGAATCAACTGAACGTACGGATCCATCGCGGCATAAGGATCGACCGGAGCGTTGAAGGTAACAGTGATTGTCGCCCCCGTTGCCACTCCCGATGCGCCATTTGCCGGTGTTGACGAAGTGACAAAAGGTTGCACCGTGGTCAGGCTGTTGAAGCCGTACACCTTGCCCGCCGTGGAGCCAGTGATTACCACATCGCCGGCCAGTACGGTCGGCGTGTTGAATCCGCCGGCAACGGCACCCGGGAAGGCCGCCGTGTCCTTGGGATTGTAGATGTGCTTGCGGGCCGCCGTGGCCGAGTAGGTCACGTCGTCCGGCATCGTCTCCACACCCACGAACTTCGTGTCTGTGGCGTCGGTGCCGCCGTAAACCACGCGGCTGTTTACCGGTGTCGCGCCTAAGGAACTACCCCGTACGGCGATGATGCCGGAACCTTCAGCGAATCCCGTGCCGATTTCGGCGATGCCGATGGTGTGGTTGCCGAAGGTGATGCGTTCGCCGTTGGCCGGATTCAGCACCAGGATGGAACCGTTGGCCGTTTGGCCGCCCTTGGTGGCGAACAGGATTCTGGTATCTTCCTGCAATCCGGAGTTCAGCTCCGGAATCGCCGAATTGCTTTCAATCGGCGATGTGGGCGTATAGGGATTGCCGCCCGTATTCGCTCCGCCGTTGCTTCCCGCAACCCATGGAAGTTTCGTTCCGGAGTCCAGGCTGATACCGAACAGACCGGTCGTTCCACCGACTCCGGCGTAGTTCTCGGACGTTGTCAGCGTGCCTGTGGCCGGCCGGCTCCTCACCGGACCGTTGGCGTCGGTAATCTCCGGGAAGGCCTCGGTAAGGTCCGTGTGCTTCAGCATCACAATCTTGCCGTTCTTGCCCTCGCTGTCGCCTTCCGTGCCGCAGACGGCGATGTATTCAATCGGCATGCCGGTTCCGCCATCGGAGGCGGATGTCTTGCCGATGGCTACGCGGTTGGCCGCCGCGCCCAGGTCGGCCGACTTCGCCAACTGGGCTCCGGTGCTCGCGCTCAGCTTGTAGATGAAGTTGCCGGCCGTGGCGTAGAACACAGAGGCATCGACCGGGTGGGCGGCAACGGACTTCACGCCCGTGATGGACAGATTCTTGGCCGCCTCTGCTCCAGTCCCGCCGTTCAGAATGTAAACACCGCCGGCTGTACCCACAAAGAGCAAACCGCCTTTGTGAGCCATATCGATGGCGCCTGTCACCGGAAGGCTGATGGAGCCGGAACCTCCGAAGGCCGCGTTCGGCGCGCCTGTTACGGCGTCAAACGAGTAGACCTTGCCCGCGTCTGTCGCGGCGAAGGTGTTGCGTCCGTTCGCTTCGGTGTCCACCACCGCGCCGGTCACGTTGGCCGTCCACTTGGGAGTGTAGGCGTTGTATACGGTTTCAGTTACCCTCGCCACCAGTGAGCCGGAAGTGGCCGACACGGTAAACGGGATATCGTATGTGCCCGAGTTGTTCAAGTCGATGGTCGTCGGCACTGTGAAAGTGCATGTGAACGACGCGCTCTTGCCGTCGGTCGAAACGGTTCCCATGGTCAGCGGAACCGAAGCCGCGCCGCCCAGTTGGGTCAGGTTGCCGGTAACGGTCACGTTGTCGGCAACGATGCCCTTGGAATTGAACACATCAACATTGAAGTTGATGGGCACGGTACCCGTGTTGGCTACCACGGCTTTGTCCGAGGTGGCAACGGCGGAGAGGGGCGGTTGCAGGCTGACGTTGGTCAGAACGTCCGAGGTCGGGCCGGCAGTGTTCGGACCCAGAACGGCGAAATACCTGGCCTGCTGGCCGTGTTGATACACACCCGGGTTCAAGCCGATGAGCAGGTTGCCCGCCCGGTCGGCTTCCACGAAGTGGACGGCCTTGTCGGAGAAGGCTATTCCGCCTTCCGGGGTCGGAATCTGGGTGACGTCAATGGTGGCGTTGGCATCGATGGAGCCGTCCGCCGCATTGACTTTGTAGATGCGGTTCCAGAACGCCGTACCCGTTCCGCCGGACACGGCAATCCACACCCAGCTGGAAGCCGGGCTATTGGCGTTGAATCCGGGGGCGAGGCTCACACCGCCGCCGGTGAGGCTCGCCACGGTCAGCGAACTCCCTGCCGCGCTGAGGTCAGCCGCAACAGCGGCGAAGAAGTTGGCGCTCCAGGTTGTGTCTTCCTCAAAGGTAATACCGTTGTCTGTCGATTCCCACTTGGACAGGTTGGACGGCGTGTTGATCGGTCCGGTTCCGCCGTCTGTCACCTGAACCTTGAACAGGAAACGGTTCGTCACGTCCACCGCGACATCGTGAACGTTCAATCCGGCGCCTGCCGCAACCACCGGCCCGCAAACGTCGGCGATGTAAGCTCCCCCGCCAGAGGTAGTCAGGTCAGACCGCGACCTTCGCAGAGCGCTGATCTTGTTGCCGGAACTGTAAACGATGAACGGATCGGCGATGCTCGGGTCCGTATTCGGCGTGATGGCCATGCCGATTGTGTTGTAACCGGAGCCAATCATCGCCGGGCCCTGGGACATATCCGGGTTGAAGACAATGTACCGCTGGGTACTGCGGTTCATAATCGCCAGGCGGTCCTGAGGGTCGTTCTGCACGACAGCGGCGCCCAGCGGCCAGGACGTGCTTGCGTAAAGGGCGTACAGGTCCTTGTTGAAGAGGTAAGAACCGTCCGATGCGTAGACCCAGCAGTATTTCTGCTTGTCCTGGTTGAAACCAGTGGGCAGATAAATGTAACCGTCGTATTTGCCGCCCTTCCGCTTGTTGATCTCAGCGGCAACCAGGTTGGTGGATGCCGGGGTGGCGCGGTTGTCCGGCGAGGTGGCCGGAACGATGATGGCCGCACCGCCGGTACCGGCCTCAGCCGCGGCGGTGGCGGTGATGGTGGCTGTTTCAGTGGCCGCAGTGGCGGGCAGGCTGACGGTGTTAACACCCTTCGCCGTTCCTCCGCTGTAGGAGGAACCGCCGCTCAATTGGATCGAAACATTGGTGGCCGGTTCGTTCAACCGGTACTTCAGGATAATGGTATTGCCCGCGCCGGCCGAAACGCCGACATCTGTTACGGTAATTGCCGCGTTCAGTGAAGCCGCCGCCGAAAGACCCACGATAACAGGCAAAGCGGCCTTCAGCAGGCGTGCGGCATGATGCAAGACGAACATGGAAGTGCCTCTTTCTCGATGAATCGATATCGTTCTTCGATGGGGAGCGCGGCGAGTGGGCGCCGCGACGGTCGGGGGCTGGAATACGAGACGAACGCACGCCCACCAGCCTTGAGCGCACGGTCCGCAGATTGACATATGCGTTGTGTGACCAGGATGAAGGACAGGCTGACGGGTTCGAAGTTCCTATCCATATATACAATGTTTCCGCCAGGTTTCCTACACAACCACGCACCGGGGCAGGTGTCAGGTGTCAGGGGTCAGGTATCAGGGGTCAGGTATCAGGGGTCAGGTATCAGGGGTCAGGGGGGCTTCCGGTTGCCCCTCCTTTTCAAGGAGGGGCGAGGGGTGGTTGCCGGGTTTGTCTGCACGCACAACCCCAACTCCGCCCTTCGCTAAGCGCTTCGGGCTCCCATTCCCCAGTGGGGAAGGGGCCGGGGGTTAGGGGCTTCCGGCTTCCCCTCCTTTTCAAGGAGGGGCGAGGGGTGGTTGCCGGGTTTGTCTGCACGCACAACCCCAACTCCGCCCTTCGCCAAGCGCTTCGGGCTCCCATTCCCCAGTGGGGAAGGGGCTGGGGGTTAGGGGCTTCCGGTTGCCCCTCCTTTTCAAGGAGGGGCGAGGGGTGGTTGCCGGGTTTAAACCCGAAAAAACCACACCCAATCTCTCCATGAAAAGAGGGTAGCACTGCGATCGCGGTCCAAATGGTCTGGCGTCAGGCTCATCCTCCATCCTCCCAAAAACCAAAGGTCGGGTGGGACGAATCCCACCCGACCTAGGAACTTCGGCCTTAAGGCCTGAAGATGATACCTGTTATACAGGCGTAAGACTAGAGGCTTAGGAGGCCTGCGGCAGTGAGCCACATGCAAACTGCGGGAACGGTCCGCTGGTGCACTTGCCACACGCAAGAGCCGCCGTCTCGAACATCTGCTCGGAGAGCACTTCGGGCTTCGAGTAAACCTTCTTGTCCTTCGCTTCTTCCTTCATCCTGTTCACCCCTTTCGCGGTTACTATCTGCGAGGATTATATGAGTTCGGTGCGGCCAACACGTCCCCACCGAGATTGGAACTTGGGGCCTTGTGTGGCCCACCGTGGCCAATCGCTACCATTCTTGACCACTGTAGCAAATTGACGCTGTATTGTCAAGTTGCCGGGTCGGGTGGCCATTCTTCCACAAATGGACACGGTCTTTCCTGCGCCGTGCACCGATATTTGTTCGTGCAAATTGCGGGCCAATCCCTCCGTTTACACGTCATTTCAACGGCTTTGGCGCTTTGTTTCCGGCTAACCACCCCATTTGAACGCATACACCGAGCCGTCCATACACCCGACCACCACGTAGTTTCGCACCACGGCGGGCGAGGATACAACCGGTTGCGGTAATGCGGCTTCCCACAGCAACTTGCCGTTGGTTTTGTCCAGGCAGATCAGCCGGCCCGAGGGCGGATCCGACATCTTGCGCTGTGCTCCACCAACAAATATGACGTTATTCGTCACGGCCGGTGACGAGGTGTAGCTCTGCTGGGTGGAAAAACCGGTGGTGTAACGCCACTTTTCCTGGCCGGTTTTTGCTTCCAGGGCTACAATCATCTGATCCGGCGTGCCGATTCCCACATACACCGTTTCTCCGTCGTATGCGGGGGACGAGACGTAGGATTGCTGGATTTTCGGATCATACCTCCAAACCAGTTTTCCGGTGGCGCGGTCCAGGGCATACACACCCGTGTCGTAGTCTCCGGGCGCGCCAATGAGCAGGTTGTCCGCAATGGTAGGCGTATGGAAGAAGATGCCGCCATTGGTTTCATAGCGCCATTTCTGTTTGCCTGTTGCGGCGTCGATACCATAGAACCCCCCGTCGTTGGCGGCCGCGTACACGGTGCCGTCGAGGAAGGCTTGCGAGGAATACACGAACTGGCCCGGACGCTGGGGATTTCCCGGAATCCCGCTGTCCGTGCGCCATTTGACGACGCCGCTGACGGCGTCCACGGCCCAGAAATCCTTGTTGGGATAGGCGGACCCGAAGTATACCGTTCCGTTGACGACGTTGGGAGACGACGTGTCCAGACCGCCCGTACGTAATCGCCACTTCAAGGCGCCGTCCGTAGTAACGCAGTGCAGGGCGCCATCACGCGACGTGACGTATACGTAGTTTCCCGCCACGCACGGTGTCGATTCCACCCATCCGAGAGCCTCGGTGCCGGCTCCGGTGGTGGGTTGTTTCTTTGCCGTGTGCGTCAAAATTGTTTTCTCGTTGCGGGAAACATCGTACCGCCACTTGGTTTCACCGGTCGACAGCGAGACGGCCATCAGTGCGCCGCGCGATGATCCGCCCACGTTGGCATCCCGGGTTCCGAAGTAAACGGTGTCACCTGATATCACGGGCGATGAAACAATCGCCGCCGCACCCTTTGACCACACCCAGTCTTTCTGCAATGTGCTCACGGGTATGGTCAATGGAACAAAGGCAGTCCTTTGCGGATTGGCCCGGAACATAGGCCAGGACTCACCCGGCACGAACTTCACGGTGATGTCCGAGGCCGTCGGAGGCGTTTTCGGTGTTGCGGGCGCGGGTTTCGCTGGCGCCGGCTTGACTGCCTTTGTTGTCACAGCGGGTTTCGCCGGTGTTTTCGGTTTGGCCTTAGGCGGCGCGGCGTGCACCCCGAAGGTGAAGGCGATAAGCGCGGCAATACCAGCGGTTTGTGTCAGCTTTTTCAAACGCATTCGGCAGATTCCAGTCGTCCGTCGTGGATATGGGAAGTCTTACCCCATATCGAGTGGGTTGTGCCACGCCATCCCGCCTCGGCTACAGGCCGGGTTTGCGGGTCATGGCGTTGACCTGGTCGTGATACAGCAGAAGCTTCACATGGCTGTCTGCAAACAGAACATTGTACCCGGCCTGGGCAATATCGTTCGGATTCGAAACGTCCTTGCCGGAGAACCGGTGCCATGGGCTTGTGTCGGTACTCAGCCCCGTATCGGCGGCGCTTTTGAATTCGTTCAACCGGCGCCCGCCGCGCCACATATCCGGCCATTCCTCACGCGGAACGTCCGTGTTCGGCGGCGCGGAGTTGTAGGCATAGGACACGCCAAATGCTACCCACAACGTGTTTACATTGAAACCGAACGATTTGTTCCCCGCGTCGCTGGGACACCGGAAGATATCCTTGTTCTTTGTGTAAGGGGCCAGGACATTGTGCAGAGCGAAGGGATCCGCCGGCGAGGACGACACCAGACCCTTGGCGCGGGGAAGGCATTCCTCGTTGTCGTTGGAGTACATCAACAGCGACTGCCCGATCTGCTTCAGGTTGGATACGCAGGTTGTCTGCTTTGCCCTTTCGCGTGCCCGGGCGAACACAGGGAACAGGATGGCGGCCAGGATGGCGATGATGGCAATAACCACCAGCAGTTCGATAAGGGTAAATCCCCGGTTTGCGCGCCCGGAAACGCGAACAGCCGGCATCACGGCGAAACCGCCGCTACCGGCTGTCGGCAAATCATGGTCGGGGTGAATGGATTTGAACCATCGACCTCTCGGTCCCGAACCGAGTGCTCTACCAAGCTGAGCCACACCCCGATATGTGCGGGATTTAATCATTGCAGACGCTCATCGCCCACAGTTTCATCATCCAGCATGCGTTATCATACCACATCGAGCGGTCGATTTCCAAGCGCTCGGCCAGGTTGCATGCCTGTGACCTTCGGCGGGTTACCGCTTCTGGCGTCCGGAACGGCGTGTCCCGGCCAACCGGCCAGCGGCGGGCGCGACCCGCGGTGCTCATCCCTACTATATCACGTCTGCGGGAAAAAATCAGTCAAAAAGTTAAATACAACAAAAATGTTCACAAACCTACAACTTTTTTTGACTGAGCGTGGAACCGGGGAGAGAGCCCATCCGGCTCTCACGGTTACTATGGTGCAAATCACGGGCCAATTCAAGCGTCACGGTGTTAACCGCCCCTCATCCCCGCGCGTTTCGATTCGTGTCGACAGGCAACATAGCCTTCCGAACGCGAACTCGAATCTTTCCAACCGGTAAACTCTCCGTGACACAATGATGTTACATACAAGGAGGTATTCCGCTGTGGCAACTAATCAAGATCCCTTCAAAGTAACCGCCAGCTTCAACTACGGCGACGGGCGTACCGCCGGGCTTTACTCTCTGCCGAAACTGGAAGAAGCAGGATTTCCAGGTGTGTCGCGCCTTCCCGTGAGCATACGCATCGTGCTGGAATCGGTTCTGCGGCACTGCGACGGGAGGCTGGTTACCGAAGACCACGTGCGCGCTCTCGCCAACTGGCAACCGAATGCCGAACGAACGGAGGAGATCCCGTTCGTCGTCGCACGCGTAGTTCTTCAGGACTTTACCGGTGTTCCCCTGCTGGTCGACCTGGCCGCGATGCGCTCCGCGGTCCTGCGCGCAGGCGGAGACCCCCGGACCATCGAACCGCTGGTGCCTGTGGATCTCGTGGTCGACCACTCGGTCCAGGTGGATTTTTCCGGCACTCCGGATGCCCTGCAGAAGAACATGGAAAAGGAGTTCGAGCGCAACCGTGAACGCTACGAATTCCTGAAATGGGGAACCCAGGCGTTCCGCGGATTCCATGTTACTCCCCCGGGTATCGGCATCGTGCATCAGGTGAATCTGGAATATCTGGCGAGGGGCGTGCTGGAAACGGACGGCGTCTTCTATCCCGACACCCTTGTCGGCACCGATTCGCACACGACGATGATCAACGGTCTGGGAATCGTCGGCTGGGGCGTCGGCGGTATTGAAGCCGAAGCCGCGATGCTCGGTCAGCCGGTATACTTCCTGACTCCCGATGTCGTCGGCGTCAATCTGACCAGAGCGTTGAAGCCCGGCGTGACGGCCACCGACCTCGTGCTGACAATCACGGAAATGCTGAGGAAGGCCAACGTCGTCGGCAAGTTCGTGGAATTCCACGGCGAAGGGGCAACGGCTTTATCCTTGACCGACCGCGCCACGGTTGCCAACATGGCGCCTGAATACGGCGCGACGATGGGCTTCTTCCCAATCGACGAGGAATCCTGCCGGTATCTCGCCTCCACCGGCCGCTCCGATGAACAGGTGGCCGCGTTCCGACAATACTTCAAGACGCAGGGAATGTTCGGCATCCCCAAAACGGGAGAGATTGACTACAGCGAGGTTCTGCATCTGGACCTTTCCACCGTGGAACCGAGCATCGCCGGGCCGAAGCGCCCGCAGGACAGGATTCGCCTATCCGATGTTCAAGGCACCTTCACGGGATTGCTGACCGAGCCAACCGGCTGGGGCAAGACCAACACCCCGGCGCGTTTCCCGATCGTGGGTCAAACGAAAACCTCCGTGGAACCGGCGGAAGGAATCGGCAACGGTGATGTTGTCATCGCGGCAATCACCTCCTGCACCAACACATCCAATCCGTCCGTGATGCTGGCCGCCGGCCTGCTCGCCAAAAAAGCCGTCGAAAAAGGCCTCAAGGTTAATCCTCTTGTCAAAACGTCGCTGGCGCCCGGTTCGCGCGTGGTGACCGAATACCTGGCGAGAACCGGCCTGCAACCGTATCTCGACGCACTCGGCTTCCAGGTCGTCGGGTACGGCTGTACAACGTGCATAGGCAATTCCGGCCCGTTGGATCCCGCCGTTGAAGCCGCCATCCTGCAGAACGAACTGGTGGTCGCCAGCGTTCTGAGCGGTAACCGCAACTTCGAGGCCCGCGTGCACCCAAGCGTCAAGGCGAACTTCCTGATGAGCCCTCCGCTTGTCGTCGCCTACGCCCTTGCCGGCAACGTGAACCGCGACCTGACCCGCGAGCCGATAGGAACCGGCGCCGACGGGAAGGATGTATATCTGCGCGACATCTGGCCGACGAGCGGCGAGATCGGAGAACTGCTGGCCGCCGCCAACGACCCGGATACGTTCCGCGCTTTGTATCGTGACTTCGCGGAGCAGAATCCCCTGTGGAGCGCTATCCCATCCGGCGAAGGGCTTGTTTACGACTGGGATTCCAAGTCCACATACATACAGGAACCGCCGTTTTTTGTGGATTTCACGCCGAAACCAAGCCCTGTCACCGGCATCACCGGCGCACGCGCCCTGGCCGTGCTTGGCGATTCCGTGACGACGGACCACATCAGCCCGGCCGGTTCCATCAAGGCCGATTCGCCGGCGGGACGCTATCTCCTGGAAAACGGCGTTCCCAAAGAGGAATTCAACTCGTACGGTTCCCGGCGCGGCAACGATCGGGTGATGGTCCGCGGCACCTTCGCGAACGTCCGGATACGGAACCTGATGGCGCCGGGTACCGAAGGCGGCGTTACAATCCATCAGCCGTCCGGCGAGGCGATGAGCATCTACGACGCGGCTGTGCGGTACCGCGAACAAGGCGTGCCGTTAATTATCATGAGCGGGCTGGAATACGGCACCGGCTCGTCGCGCGACTGGGCGGCCAAGGGAACTGCACTGCTCGGCGTGCGGGCCGTGATCGCGCGGAGTTTCGAGCGCATCCACAGAAGCAACCTCGTCGGCATGGGCGTGCTTCCGTGCCAGTTCCCGGAAGGAGAATCGGCGCAGTCGCTGGGTTTGGACGGGACGGAGGTTTTTGAGATTGCCGGCCTGACAACTCCGGTCACTCCCCGACAGAAAGCGACGCTCATCGCTCAAAAACCGGATGGCACTCAGAAACGGATCGAGATTGTCGTTCGTGTGGACACACCCATCGAGGCCGAATACTACGCTCACGGCGGCATCCTGCCGTTCGTTCTGCGGAGTCTGCCTGGGAACAGCGGGGTTTGACACAACACAAGGTACGGATTGAACAACATCAGGCAATAGCGAAAGGCGAAATCAAACGATGACGGAAACAAAGATGCAGTACCGGCGGCTTGGGCGCGCGGGAATGGTGCTTTCGGAGGTCGGGCTCGGTTCATGGCTGACGTACGGAGGCGGCGTGGCCGAAGATACGGCCGCGCAGTGCATCCTCACGGCTTACGACCACGGTGTTAACTTCTTCGACACGGCGAACGCGTACATCCGGGGCGAAGCCGAGAAGGTGGTCGGCAAGGTTCTGCGCGAACTCCCAAGGGATACGTTTGTTCTCGCCACCAAACTCTACTTCCCGATGCGCGAAGGCGCGAACGCTTCCGGCCTCAGCAGAAAGCACATCCGCGAACAGTGCGACGCCAGCCTTCGCCGCCTCGGCATGGACTATATCGACCTCTACCAGTGCCACCGCTGGGACGCCAACACGCCGGTCGAGGAAACCATCCTCGCACTGGAAGACCTGGTGCGCGCCGGAAAGATCCTCTACTACGGCGTTAGCGAATGGTCGGCACTGCAGATACAACAGGGGCTCAATGTCGCCCAATCGCGCGGATTCTACGGGATGGTGAGCAACCAGCCGTGCTACAACATGCTGGCGCGCGGTATCGAGCACGAATTGGTTCCGATGTGCGAAAAGGCAGGTGTCGGACAGGTCGTCTACTCCCCGCTGGCACAGGGTGTACTTACCGGAAAGTACCTGCCGGGCCAGGCTCCGCCGGAAGGAACCCGGGCAGTTGATCCGAAGCAGAACATTTTCCTCGCCGGCCGCGAATTGATGCACGACACGACCCTGGAGAAGGTTCAGCGCCTGAAACCGATCGCCGAAAAGGTGGGGCTGACCATGGGCCAACTGGCTCTCGCGTGGATTCTGCGCCTCCCGAATATCACAAGTGTGATCATCGGCGCGTCCAGGCCGGAACAGATCAAGGAAAACGTGGCCGCATCCGGCGCGATACTTCCATCGGAGATTCTGGAGGAGATAGAAACGGCGCTGGGAGGCTGAGCACTACGGACCTATACGCTCGCGTCAGTCTCCCCACCTCTTCCGGTGGAGAGACCGGGGTGGTTCTTTTTGGGGAAAACAAGCACGGCAACCACCCCTATCCCCTCCTTGGAAAGGAGGGGAATCGGAAGGTCCGCGTCAGGCTCCCCCTTCTTTCCAAGGAGGGGACCGTAAGGTCCGCGTCAGGCTCCCCTCCTTTCCAAGGAGGGGTTGGGGGTGGTTCTTTTGGGATTCGTTGTCGGATCCATCTATCGTGAAACGCCCTATCTTCGGCGCCGTTTCTCTTCCGTGATGCGTTGGTACGTCTCGCGGTAGCGGCGCACGCTGTCACGGAACATCAAAAACAACCCGAGAGCGAACAGCGTCCACGTAATCCAGGCGGGAGTCGACACCCGGCCGCCACCCAGCAGGTTCACCGACCAAACAAGCGCCGCCAGGCCGAGGAACAGCACGTAGAGATACCGCCGACGCCGGTAGATGCTGACAAAGGCGAACGTCAGCGACACACCGGTTACAGCCGCCCACAAACCCATAATGCGCTCCAGCGGAGTGATCACGGCAGTTCCCGGTACAGCGCGGATTCGATCTCAAACCTCGGTATCGTTGCGGCGCAAATGACCTTGTCCGCCCCTCCGTAATACAATCGGAACACGCCGTCGCGTTCGATGCACCCGGTCGGGAACACCACGTTCGAAATCCAGCCCTGTTTTTCGAACTCTTCCTCGGGCTCAATCAGCCAGTCGTTCAAGCGGACCAGCACATTCGACGGGTCGTCGGCGTCCAGCAGGGCCGCGCCCAGGCGGTACGTGTGTTCCGGCGAGATCCCGTGGTAGAACAGCAACCACCCCTTCTCGACGCGGATTGGCGGAGGTCCGGACCCGATGCGCTTGTGGTCCCAATGGCCGTTCCGCACCCGCATGATGCACCGATGGTTGTCCCAGTGACGCAAATCGTCACTGAACGCGAGCCAGATATCCGGCGCCACGCGGTGCAACATTGCATACCGGCCGCCGATCTTCTCCGGAAACAAAACGGCGTTTTTGCTGTTGTATTCCGGAATCACCACGCCAAACCGTTCCCACGACCGGAAGTCCCTCGTTCGCGCCATCGAAACCCGTGTTCGCCAGGGCGCATCGTCCAGAGTGCCCGCGTCGGGACGCCCGATGACGGGCTCCACCGATGCGGATGTGAATGTGGCGTACACCCAGCCGTCCAACACCACGGCGCGCGCGTCCTCCACGCCAAGGCGGTCCATCGGGTCGTTGACATCGCCTTCAATGGCCGGAGATGAATCACGCTCAAAATGGACACCGTCCCGGGACCACGCGTGCCCCAGGCGCGACAGGCGGTCGATGCCGTGCGCGCGGTACAGCAGGTGGATGACTCCGTCCACCTCCACAGCCGCCGGATTGAACACGAATTCCCGCTCCCACCAGACGTGGGACGGCTCGAGTACGGGATTGTGGGGATCACGGATCAATCGGGGAACAGTCACGCCTTGTCCTCCAGAGGTATCGGGATGCGTTTCGTCAACCGGACGATGGTGCCTTTCGGTGATGCCAGCCATTCCACGCTGTCCATGAAAGCCTTCATCAGGTAAAGGCCGCGGCCGCCTTCCGCCGGATCGGACGCCGACGGAAGCACGATGGCGTCCGGTACGAACCCGCGCCCGTGGTCGGCCACCTCGACGATGAACAATCCGCCCTCGTGCAATACCCGCACGTGTACGCAGGACCTGGGCCCGGTGGAGCCGTGCCGGACGGCGTTGGCGAGGGCTTCGGTGAACGCCACGTCGATGCGGTCCGCATCCTCTCCCTCGAATCCCAGCCGGTTGGCCGCTTCCACCACCTGGCGCCGGGCACGGTAAATCGCCTCCCCGATTGAGTCCACACGCAATCGGAGCAGGGTCTTCACCGGACGTTGGGCGGCGGGGCTCATGGAGGTTACGTCCGTCGTCTCACCACCGGCTCGGTGGGTGTCGGTTTGTAGGTGTCGGTTGATACCAGTTCGCTTCGTTTGCGGCCGTTCTCGGTAATGGTCCGGTACACCTGTGCAATCAGAGTGTCGCCTTTGTAGCGCGAGGTACTGCTGACCCGCACGGTACGTTTCAGCGGGGAGTCGGCCCAGGTTTCAATAATCAGCGAACTCCTGCTTGTGTAGGCGCGGAAATACAGTGGGGAATCCGTGTCGTTTCGGAAGGCAAGGTCCTGGCGTCCCCAATACACGGTGGCGTCGCGCCCCGCGGGAACGTACTTCACTTTCAGCGAATGATTCCTTCGCTGGGTGATTGGCAATCCCATCTCCAGAGCCACATTGTACAGCGTGGAGGAAACCTGGCACAGCCCGCCGGCGAGATCTTCCACCATCTTGCCGTCCTTGAACACGATGGCGTTCCGAAATCCGTCCGATTCGCGCCGTTCGCCGACCCAGTTGTTGAACGAGAACGATTCGCCGGGTTTGACGAAGGCGCCGTCCAGTCGACTGGTCACGAGGCGCAGGTTGTCGGTCCGCGCCGCCTCGCGCGGGTTGAAGCGGGTTGCGAACTGGCCGACCCGGACATTCACATTCATCAGTTCGCTCGCCGTAAACGGCGGTGGCGCGGGCTGAACCACCAGTTCGGCGCTTCTCGCGCGCTGGTTGGCCAGAATGGCTGTTTTCACACGTTCGGCAGATGCCCATATGTTCACGCGGCGCCCGGGCTTTCCCTCGCGAACGTTCCTGTTCCTCGGATCGCCTATGAAACGCGGAGCCACCGGACGCTGGTTCACCGCCCGTGCGGCGCGCCGGATGGAAGCCTTCGTCTGAGCCTCGTCGAACGTCAGCAAAAGCGGAACTCTCGGTTGCGTCCACGCCAACTTGAGCATCGCGGGAACGTCAGCGGAAACGCCCAGAGCCTCGTATGTCCGGTGATAGGACCGCCCCTTGTAGCGCAGTTCAAACGGCCGTTTCCAGACCGGTCGCAGATTGTAGCGCACGATATTGCCGGCCCGGGCTTCCGTCATACCGCCGACGGCGTATCCTGAGATTGTTACGCCTTCAGGATACTTCGGCGGACCGGGTGGCGTTTTCGGCGCGCGGGAGCATCCCGAAAGGCCCAGAAACGCGACCGGCAAGGCTACGATTGCCAACCTTTGGAATGTTACTGAAAGCAAACTCAAACTCCCGCGAAAAAAGTCTATCCAACCACGACTGGACCGGTGATTCCGCCGTACAATGTCATGATACCACGTGCCTGAGCAACGCTCCAAAGCGTCTGCCGGGCCCCGAGACATCCAGACCACGGAGCCAGAGATGCTGATAGTACGAACACCCACCGAGGGTGAACTGGAACGCGCGGCGGAAGTTGCCGCCATCGCGTTTGAAATGCCGGTATCGGAATGGAACGAATCCTACGCCGTCCGCCTCAAATTGCACGGACTGGATTTTGCCATCGTCGCCGAACTTGACGGATGCATCGTGTCTTCCATGATGCTGATCCCGGAAGGCATGAATTTCGGCGACACCGCGCTGAAGTCCGGTTCGGTGGCCGGCGTGGCGACAATACCGGAAGCGAGGCGCGTGGGCGCGGCCGCCGCCATGATGGAACACGCGGTTCAGCGACTGAAGTCCTGGGGAGCCGTCGGTTCGCCGATGTGGCCGTTCAGTTTCGCCTACTACCGCAAGTTCGGCTGGGAAATGGGTGCGGAAACCCGGGCCACTGTCTGGCCCCGCAACACCGAATGGCTTGTCGAAACCACCGAGAAAATCGAACCGATGGCGCCCGGCAAGCCGGAAGACATCATCTCCGTGTGGAACGTGGTTCAACACCATCACCGGTGTTCCACCGTGCGGACGCGCTTGATGTGGGATAACATGCTTAAAGCCTTCGCGGGGGTTCCCGAGGAAGGCAAACCGAAACGCGGCGGCCTGGTGTGCAAGCGCGACGGGAAACCGGTGGGCTACGCTTTGTACACGGTTCCCGTGCCGGTGGAAGGCGAACCGGAAAAGGTACTCGAGGTCAACGAACTTCGGGCACTGGATGCCCGTGCGGAAGTGGCGCTGGCCAAAGCCCTGCCGGACATCGCCCCGAATGAGAAGATCCTCGCCCACATGCCCCCGCACTGCCGCATCCGGTCCTTCGCGAAAAGACCGGGCGACCTGGAGGTCAACCTCGGTCCGCTGTTCGGATACCGCGTTACCGATCCGGCACAGATATTCGGGCTCATGAGCACCCAGGCGCCACTGCCTTCGCTGACGTGGAGTGTGGAAGACCACCTGCTTGGCACAAAAACCTGGCGTGTGGAGTTTCCCGGCGACGGGGCTCAGGTAACCGAAGTGAAGGCGCACCCAACCGTAACGTGCTCCATCGAAACGTTCTCCCAGATTGCTACCGGCTACCTGACGCCTTCGGTTGCGTTCGCCGCCGGATTGTTGCGAGGAGAACCGCGCAGTGTGTGCGCCGCCGACCAGGCGACCGCGCATTGGACAGCCCCGTTCCGCTCCTACTGCGAAACGGGCTAACCGCTTACTTCAGAACGCGGGTAACGCGGTTGATCTGCGAGTCCAGCGGGGCGGCCGCCGCCAGCATGGTGGTGGTAACTTCGGTCTGCTGAACCACGTCGGCGATGTCCTGCAGAACCTGTTCCGGCGGCAGAACGCGCACCTGGTCCGCAATCAGGGCAAACGAATTGGCAATCAGATCCAACTGGCAGTCGATGTTGTTGATGATTTCGCCCAGTTCGCCGATGCGGTCGCGCCGCTTGGTGATGACCTCGATGTTTTTCGTCACAATCTGCCGGTTTGTGTCCGAGGTCTGGGTCTGCAATCCCGCCTGCAGTTCGGCGATGTGCGCGTCAAGCGCTTTCTGAATCTGCTGAACCAGGTCGGAGACCTCCGACGTTCGCGTGGACGAGACCATCGCCGTGGTGACAGTACTGCGCGCGGGTTCCGCCAGCAACCTGTTGGCGAGTTCCATCAGGCGGTCCGCCCAGTTGGTAGCCGCGTTGAACGTTGGCGCTCCGGGCCGCACCATTTCGACGAGGTACTGCCGGTAACGGGCGTCCTTGGCCGCGAACTCCAGAAACTTGTCCAGCAGGACATCCATCTGCGTCAGAACGTCACGCATGATGTCACTGCCGTACTCGCCCGGTGTCAGCGCCGGAAGCTGGTTCCGCAACGCTTCCAGGCGCTGGAACCGCTGGCGGTCCTGTGACCGAAGCTTGGGCAACACCTGCCGCTTCAGCCTTGCCCTCTGCTCGCGCAAAGCCTTTGCACGACGCGCCTCAATCATTCCCCGGTACCAGGCCGTATCGGGCACGAATAGCAGATACGCCACCTCGGCGGCGACGACACCCATCGCCGCGAGAACCGGGTGCAGTCCATTGGCCCAGGTCAGGCCGAACAGGCCAGCCATGCCAAAGACGTTCATCGGTTCCCGCAGGGCCATCATTCTCAGATTGTGGTAGCGAATCATAGGGATTCCGCCTGTTCACGGGCTTGGATCAAGGGTTCGTTGTCGACCGGCACGCGCGTCTCCAATAGCGGTTTCGGCCCGCCGGACGCTGTGCGGCTCATCTGCGTTTCCACCAAGTCGGCATATCCGGGGCGCGAAACTCCCACGCCCATGAACGACAGAACGTCCTCCATCGGCGCCGGATTCATCTGGCGGACCGCTTCTTTCGCCGAAATACCCATACGAGCCGCCTGTTCTTTCACGAACACGGACTTCTCCGGGGAAAGACCGGCAAAAGCCGCGCTTCCGTTCAGAAACGCGCGGACCAGGCTCACCGTCCCTTCCGGATTGTTACGCGCAAACATGTCCGAAACAACGAGAACATCGGGCATGCGCCGGCGCTGTTCGACCCCGTCGGTAACTGTCCGCAGGGACCAGCCGACCGGCGGGCGTCCTATCTGGTCGATCCGGCCCGCCACAGCGTCATGCTTCTCCGGAGATCCCGCCAGCGTTTCCACGGGCTTCATCCGCATGATGACCTTTTCCGCGTGCGCGGGCGACAGCCGGAGGTCCTGTAACAGGGTTCTGATGACGTATTCACTCGATGTGGCAGGTATGTAGGCAGTGCTTTTCAACTGATGCCAGTTCGACACATCCGTCCGAGTCATCAACCTGTCCGCTCCCTCGCGCCATGATACCGGCAGAATGACGCGAAAGCCCGAATTTCGTTCTCGCGAAGCGTACACCACAGTCGGGAAATCCACCACGACCGCGTCCCAAACACCCGACGCAACCTTGCGCAAGGCATGGGCCGGATTTGCCTCGGCCTCCAGTGAAACCTCCGCCACGGACGACTTCAGTGCCTCGGACGGGACGGGATTTGTGCCGGTCAGATCCGTCACGGCCAGGGGCGGAACTGCCACGTAGCCGAGAATCACCCCTCTGTGCTGTTCGACGACTTCCGTTTTGTGCACAACCACGCGCAACGGGCGAGGTTGGCGGCGCCAGGAAACGGGCAGTATCAACCACACCGCCACCAGGGCCGCCAGCGTCAAGGCCAGGATAACGAACTTGCCTAGCAGAGTCAGGCGCATGGCGTCCTTTTACTGCTGTTGTTCGATCGTCGGAGGCTCGGTCTGGGTTTCTTCCGCGGTTCCCTGCAGTTGGCGCGTGGACTCTGCCGCGGGCAGTAAACCGAGTTGGCGCTGGTATTCCGTGTACTCGTTTGAGACGGCCAGTTGCGCGGCCTGAAGTTCCACCTGCGCCAGTTGGGCCTGCGTCGACCTTCCGCTGACCTCCAGCATACCCTGGGCCTTGGCGAAGCGCTCGTCGATGCGTCTTCCGACGTCCTCGAGCACGTTGGCGTCGTCTCCGACTTCGAACGACTGCCGCAGTTGCGCCATCTGCTCCAGCATGGCGGATTGCTTGTTGCGGTTGATCTTCTGGATGGCGACCTGTGTCCGGCGCTCCACCTCGCGCTCATAGGCGTCCAGCAGTTGCTTCGCCTGATCCCCCGCCTGCTGGGCGAGTTCCAGTTGGCGCTCCTTGTCGGGGATGGAGATCTCTATGTTCTTCTTGCGCGCGATGAGGACTTCGGCGGCTTGGCGTGTGGCTTCACCACCCCGAACGGCGGCTATAATCTGCGGTTCCAGATTCGCCAGTTCGGCTCTTGCGGAGTCCAGGTCGGCCTGGGCCATATTGCGCGCGCCGAGTGCGCTGGCCACGGCCATACGCATCTTGGGAATCTTGGCGCGCATATCGCGCATCAATTGCTTGAGTGTGAGTTCCGGATCCTCGGCGTTCTCGAAGAACGCGCCCCAGAATCCGCGCCATATCCGAACGAACCAATTGCCAAACATCGTCTTGACACCGCTTTCTGTGCGTGATGATCGTGGGGAGGCAACAACGCCTCCCGACATGTCATACGCGCCCGACTGCTCCGTGGTTACGCCGATACCGGGTCGGATTACGGATTTGATGTTTCGGGCGCGGTGGTTTCAGAGTCCCGGGCAAAAGTTACAACCCGGCTTGCCGTCACGGGAACCGGTTTCCCTTTCCGCACGGCGGGACGGAATTTCAACCGGTTGACGTAATCCAGTGCCGCGTCATCCAGGCGTTGATCACCGGCGGACTGCTCCACGGTGGCATCTTGCACATCGCCGTGTTCGTTGACAGTGAAGCTGACCCGCGTCACGCCTTCCACCCGTTCCTGCCAGGCGTCCGTCGGATATCTGAGAACAGGATTGTTGATCTGCGCCAGTTCGCGCTCGGCAGAAGCACTGTTCGGGGATGCGGCGTTCTTCTGAACCGGTTTTGAGGCGGTTGGAGCAGGCGCCGGCTTGGGTAACGTCACCGGCGGCTCTACCTGCGCTGGCACCGGAGGTTCCATCGGTACCGTTGCCTGCGGAACCGGGGGGCTGGCCGACATCGGCGGCGGAACTTCCACCATCGATACCTTTCCGCCGACCGGCGCCTTGCTCGTAGACGTTGCGACGGGTTGGTCCGCCGGCAGGGTGTCCGGCGACGGCTCAGCGGTTTTCACGCCCATCTGGTAGGCAAACCACACAACAATCCCGCATACCGCCAGAATGGGAAGTAGAATCCAAGTCAGGTTGGAGTCATGCCGGGATCGTTTTGAGCGCATCGCGGTTTCTTCGTTGATCAGTGAACGTTTCGGTTGCATACCTGGATTATATACGGTTGATTCACACCGGGAACGACTGGAAGGTCCTTGCTTCGAACCTACTCGCCGTTCCCCGGCTGACGGTGTGATTACAGAAGTTTCGTCAGGTTGTCCACGATGACCTTCTTGGGTTGCGCGCCGACAATCTGACCAACGCGCTGACCACCCTTGAAGAACATGAGGGTCGGGATGCTCATGATGCTGTACTGCGAGGCAACGCCCTGGGATTCATCAACGTTGACCTTGACGACCTTGACCTTGCCGGCCATTTCCCGCGCAATTTCATCCACAACCGGGGTCAGGATATTGCACGGGCCGCACCACGGCGCCCAGAAATCCACCATCACCGGCACGTCCGAGCCAATCACCTCGTCCTGGAAAGTCGCATCCGTCACGGCCTTGACATCACTCATTTGTCTGTTCTCCTTGTTTCGATTATTGTCGGTCTACTCTTCACAGCATTGTATACACGTCAGCCAGGTCATAACCTGACGCATGGCCAGGCTCCGGTGACTGACGGCGTTTTTTTTGTTTTCGTCCAGTTCCGCCATGGTCAGCCCAAGGTCGGGCAGGAAGAAAACGGGATCATATCCGAAACCGTTGTTTCCTCGCGGTTCCCGCAGGATGATCCCCTCAACCGCCGCCGAGGTTTCCCAAAGCGCTCCGCAAGCGTCGGCTACACAGGCGGCGCACACGAACCTCGCCGTTCTCAAACCATCGGGAACGTCCGCCATCCTTTGCAACAAGAGCGCTATCCGGTCGGTGTCACTGGCATGTTCACCCGCCCACCGACGTGATTGCGTTCCGGGTTGGCCGTTCAGTGCGTCCACCACCAGGCCGGAATCGTCGGCCAGTGTCATCTCTCCGGTGGCTGACGCAACGGCGAGGGCCTTGATGCGCGCGTTTTCGGCGAAGGTAGCCCCCGTTTCCTCGATGTCCGGTAACTCCGGTGGAGCGGCCCGAACGACCCACCCACTGTCCGCGAACATCGCCCGAATTTCCCGAATCTTATGGGCATTGCTTGTCGCGAGCGTCAGCGACCGACAATTCTTGTCACTTACTGATGACCTTTGGCTCATCTCTTGCGTTCCGTGTAACTCATTCCGCCGCCAACGCCTGCTGTTGCCCATCCAGCAGTGCGCGGATACCGATTCCCGCCTGGTCCAGCAGTCTGTCCAACTGGTCGCGTCCAAAAGGCGCTCCCTCGGCGGTTCCCTGAACCTCGACAAACGCGCCGCCCGACGTCATCACCACGTTCAAATCCACCGACGCGATCGAATCCTCGGAGTAATCCAGGTCCAGCAGTGTACGTCCGTTCACGATGCCTACACTGACGGCGGCCACGGCGGCCAGCAGGGCGGACTGCTTGACTGCCCCCGTGCGTATCAAACCACTGATGGCATCGACGAGAGCAACATATGCGCCTGTGATGGATGCCGTGCGGGTTCCGCCGTCGGCCTGTAGAACGTCGCAGTCAATCGTGATCGTGCGTTCACCAAGAGCCTTCAAATCAACCACGGCGCGTAGACTTCGGCCTATGAGACGTTGTATCTCCATGCTTCGACCGCTCGGTTTCAGCGTTTCGCGAGGGGTGCGAGTATGGGTGGATCGCGGCAACATAGCATACTCCGCGGTTACCCAACCCTGCCCGCTGTCTTTCAGGAACGGCGGCACGCGGTTTTCAACGCTCGCGGCGCACAGCACGTGCGTATCGCCCATCTCAACCAGGCAGGAACCCTCCGCGTGCTTCAGGCACCGGCGCGTGAAACACAACGGACGGATTGCGTTGTCGGGACGTCTGTCTTTTCGTTCGAAAGTCACCGTATTGTTCCTGTCGCTCCTCTGATAACGGGTGCGTCACCGCCCCCTGAATGGTAGGGAACACGGCCCCCGGTCTTCAAGATTCCGCCGCTTGCCCAAGCGCTAACATGCGTGTGTAGCTCTTCTGATTTCCGGCCGTTATTCGAACTATGGCTCCCAAATCCGATCCACAGATATACCTCATCAAAGGCAAGGATCCGGTGCTTTGCGCCGAGATGACCGATAAGGTCGTGGCGCAATTCATCAATCCGGCGTTCCGCGATTTCGATCTCGACCGGATGGACGCTCGTGAATCGGATGCCGAGCGTATCCTGGCCGCGGCGGGAATGGCGCCGTTCGGGTCGTCCCGGCGCGTCACCGTGGTCCGGAACGCCCTGGAACTGCCGGCGGACACACTGGACGCACTGGAGAAGGGACTGCCCGCGATACTCGGCACGCTATCGGTCGTCGTGTTTGAAGCCAACGAAGTGGCATCGAAACCGGGCGCCGAACCGACCGATCGTAAGCGCGGTCCCGCGCGCGTGTTGCAGGTGCTGACCTCACTTGCCAAGTCGCGCGGAGTGGTGCAGACGGCCGATGCATTGCACGAAGATCAAGCCCGGGCGATGCTTGTGCAGTTGGCGAAGGAAGCCGGCGTCGAGATTCAGCCTGCCGCGACTGGACAGATTATCGAGCGAATTGGATTGGATACCGGGCTGTTGCGCACCGAGGTCGGTAAACTCATCGACTACGCGGGTCCGGGCGGGCAGATTACGCGCACGGACGTGGAAGCCGTGGTCCCGCCCAGCGCCGAATACAGTATCTTCCGTATGCTGGATGCCGTGGCCGGCGGACAAACCGGCATCGCCGTTGCCACTTTGCAGGGACTGCGCGGCAACAACGAGCCCGTACAACGGATACTTGCCATGCTCAGTCGGCAGTTCCGGCTCATCTGGCAGGCCCGGCTGGAACAGGATGGAGGGAATGCCGTTGACCGCATGCCGGCCGAGCCGAACCTTCGGGCGCAGAAGGAATTCACACAGAGGAAGGCAAGGGCTCAGGCAAAACGGTTCGACTGGCCGGACCTGCGCCGTGCCTTTCGCCTGATACTGGAAACGGATCTTGCCCTGAAAGGCATCGAGGACGCCACCACGGACGATGACGAGACGCTGGAGATGCTGGTCGTCGCGTTGTGCCGAAGGTAAAGAGAAAGAGGCCACCCGGAAGGGTGGCCTCAAATCTTACTGCTTCGTCGTTGGAATTACTTCCGGCGGCGAATCAGAGGCAGGACACCGAGGCCGAGCAACGCGAGCGTTCCGGGTTCCGGAATGTTCGTGATGCCGCCGCCGGTGACGTCACTGCTGAACGTGCCCTGGGCGGGATTCTGCGGATTCGGCGCATAGGTTCCGGCAAAAGTAATCCAGCCGGCTGTGCCAAAGTCGTAGAATACCGGGTGCTCCGGGCCGGTCAACTGAGCCAGATGGCCGGTGGCGGAGCCGACACCCATGTTGTTGAACACGATGTCCATGGACAGCGTGCCGTAGGAAACACTCCAGTCACCATTGGGTCCCGGCGGTGTGTCCCAGATGCTGTCCATATCGTTGTCGTACCAGATCCGATAGTTGCCATCGTAATGAACCGTCGCACCACCGGGAACCGGGGTAACGGACATCACGGTGCCGTCCATGAAGAAACGGTACTTCGCCAGGTCAGCATTCAGCAGTTGCGGGTCGCCAGGCAGGTTTTCAGTCCACGACGTGAAGATTCCCGGAGGAGCAACGTTGAACGAGTCACCCACTTCAGCAATGAGCGGGTTCATGTTGCCCGGACCCTTGACGTTGTTGACTGTTCCCTGGAAGCCGGCGATCCAGGCAAAAGCCGAATTCGGGGCCAACAGCATAACTGCGGCCGCGATGAGCAAGTACTTGCGCATAATGTCACCTTCCTTTGAAGATAGCGCGCTCAGAGACATGACCAGGCGCAGAACCACGGCTAGCGGAACGCGGACTGCTCCTCGTCTTAATAACATTGTTGCACATTTCGGGCCAATGTGCAACGTGTGAAATGCGATTGCACTGGCATCTGCCGAATATGTGGTGACGTTTCATAACGGAATGACCGGGTGTCCCGTTCATGAAAACTGAGGCCACCCGGAAGGGTGGCCTCAAATCTTACTGCTTCGTCGTTGGAATTACTTCCGGCGGCGAATCAGAGGCAGGACGCCGAGGCCGAGCAACGCGAGCGTTCCGGGTTCCGGAATGTTCGTGATGCCGCCGCCGGTGACGTCACTGCTGAACGTGCCCTGGGCGGGATTCTGCGGATTCGGCGCATAGGTTCCGGCAAAAGTAATCCAGCCGGCTGTGCCAAAGTCGTAGAATACCGGGTGCTCCGGGCCGGTCAACTGAGCCAGATGGCCGGTGGCGGAGCCGACACCCATGTTGTTGAACACGATGTCCATGGACAGCGTGCCGTAGGAAACACTCCAGTCACCATTGGGTCCCGGCGGTGTGTCCCAGATGCTGTCCATATCGTTGTCGTACCAGATCCGATAGTTGCCATCGTAATGAACCGTCGCACCACCGGGAACCGGGGTAACGGACATCACGGTGCCGTCCATGAAGAAACGGTACTTCGCCAGGTCAGCATTCAGCAGTTGCGGGTCGCCAGGCAGGTTTTCAGTCCACGACGTGAAGATTCCCGGAGGAGCAACGTTGAACGAGTCACCCACTTCAGCAATGAGCGGGTTCATGTTGCCCGGACCCTTGACGTTGTTGACTGTTCCCTGGAAGCCGGCGATCCAGGCAAAAGCCGAATTCGGGGCCAACAGCATAACTGCGGCCGCGATGAGCAAGTACTTGCGCATAATGTCACCTTCCTTTGAAGATAGCGCGCTCAGAGACACACGAGGGTTATGCAACGCCTAGCGGAACGCGCACTAAGCCCCGTTCACACTTAATCTATGCACAATCCGGGCCATTTGGTTCCACAATCGGCACGCTGGAACACATTCAGACACGTTTTTTCTCACGTCACATGCGCCTTCCTTCTGAACAGCGTACCCACCTGAACAGCACGATCCACTTGAACGGGCGTTTCGCCGACAGCATATACCAAAGGTATGGAGCGACAACGGCTTCCGGGGTGTTCCATTGTTGGACGGCGGTGCTTCGCCACGGCGCCTACGACCACAAACCTTAAGGAGTAACACCATGGACACGGATATCCGAACTCTTAGACGAACGATTGACGATCTTCTACTGCGGGTGGAATTGCTGGAAACCCGCATCTCGATGTGCGAGGACTATGTACGAGACCAGGAAGCGCGCAAGGAAGCCGAGGCCGACCCCGACGCCAAGCGGTCGTTCCGCCATGCCTGATTTCTGCTCGCGTGTCATAGAATAACGCAGGCAAGATACAGGCCACGTGAAAGGACACGCAGATGGTTAACGCAGGCAAACTCGACTCATTCCGCCGGATTCACTTCGCCGTCACACCGACTCCGCTGGAGCCGCTGGAAAACCTGGGCAGGGAATTGGGAATTCCGAACCTCTGGGTGAAGCGCGACGACCTGACCGGTTTCGCCGGCGGTGGCAACAAGGCGCGCAAACTGGACTGGCTGATTGCCGATGCCCAGGACAAGGGTTGTGACTACATCGTTACCACGGGTGGACGCCAGAGTAACCACTGCCGAATGACCGCCGCGGCCGCCAGCAAACTCGGCATGGGCTGTTCGCTGGTTCTCGGCGATCCCGATCCGGGCAACCGCGCGGGCAACCTGATCATGGACGTTATCTTCGGCGCGAACCTGGTCTTTATCGGGGAAGCGAACCTGGAACAGATGCAGGACGGAATCGACGCCGAGATTGCTCGTCTGCGCTCGGAAGGTAAAAATCCGTACATGATTCCCGTCGGCGGCGCCACTCCGCTTGGCGGCGTTGCTTTCGTTGATGCCGCGCGTGAGTTCGCCCGTCAGATCGAGGGCAGGAATATCGACACCCTCGTCATTGCCGTCGGTTCCGCCGGCACATCCGCCGGTCTTGCGCTCGGCCTGAAGATATTCGCTCCGCACGTGCGCCTTGTAAGTATCAGTGTCAGCCGTTCCATCGATCGCCTGCGCCAGTACATCGCCGACAAGGCCAACGCTTCCGCCGAGTTGATGGAAACACCGATTCGCGTCACCCCCGACGACTACGAACTGCACGATGACTACATCGGACCCAAATACGGTGTGCCCTCGGATGGCGCACTGGAAGCCATCTACATGACGGGTCGCACCGAAGGCCTGCTCTTGGATCCCGTATACACAGGCAAAGCCATGGCGGGCCTCATCGGCCTCGCGAGGCAGGGACGCTTCGCAAACAGCAAGGGCGTCGCGTTCTGGCACACCGGCGGATTCCCCTCGCTGTTCGCCTTCGAGAACGAAGTGGCCGCGTACAAACCCTGACACCCGGGAATGCCAATCTACCGATTGGCGTAGAGCCTACTGCCGGTCAGGAGACCGGCGATCCCGGGATGCCTGCCCCTTGCCCCCGGACAAACGCGCCTCCCCGTTGCCTTACTATATGGAGGTTGATATCTCAAGGTGCGACGCGAAGTTTCGAAAAAGCGCTGTCAAAACACCTTTCACCAAAAAGAAGGGGCGCGAAGCACGAAACGGGAACTTGCACGCTCGGGTACCGACACGGTAACCGACCCGGCAACCGGCACGGATAGCGGCGATACGCGCGCGCGTTCCCAGAATCAGATGTCAGAACCAGAAATAGAAATAGAATCAGAATCACACACTCTCCCCCTTTCCCCCTCAATGGGTCATCCGGAGCCGGACAGGGAGTGTATGTGATGAATCATTGTATAAATGCCATCCGGACCCGAACAACACGCTCTTCGAACGGTTCCGGGAGGCGTACCCGAAGAAGGTCGGCCGCTTGGGCGCCGGTTGTCGAGGACCGTGAGGATGTTACAGCCGGACCGACTACCCGTGCCCCCGGGTGCTTGAACACTGCGTCCAACGCATCCCTGGAATCGATGGAACCCGTAAGAGTGTTTCGATGTTAAACGATTGAGCATTCAAATGGGAACACGCTACCAGGGAACAACCGAAGATATCCGGGCGCTGAACGCCTTCATCAAGCTGATGCGGGCGGCCGAGTCGCTGACTTACCGTCTGCACAAACCGCTGTCGGAGCACGGGCTTACCGCCAGCCAGTTCGGAGTGCTGGAATCCCTTCTGCACCTGGGACCGTTGTGCCAGACGGAACTGGGCAGAAAGCTGTTGAAAAGCACCGGCAACATCACGCTGGTCGTCGACAACCTGGAGAAGCGCAATCTGGTACATCGCGATCGGGATAGCTCGGACAGAAGGTTCATCACAGTGTCCCTGACCGATGACGGACGTAAACTCATCCGGCAGGTGTTGCCGGAGCGTGTACGTCACATTCGTAACGAAATGGATATCCTGAACGCGGAAGAACAGGAAACCCTCGGCCGCCTTTGCAAACATATCGGCACACAAAATCGGGGGCACGAACTTGAAACCTGAAATCCAACGCACTCTCGCGCTCGCAGGACGCATTCTGCTGGCGTTTATCTTCTTAAAGTCCGGTTACGGTAAGATCACCGGCTGGGAACAGACCGCCGAGCACATGGCCGGTGCCGGAATGCCGCTGGTGCCTTTCTTTCTGCTGGGCGCCATCGTGCTCGAAATCGTGGGAGGCATCCTGCTGATCACCGGCTTCGGAGCGCGGTTCGGCGCCGCCGCGCTGGTGCTGTTTCTGATCCCGACCACATTCATCTTTCACGCGTTCTGGGCTGTTCCGCCCGATCAGGTGATGGCGCAACAGATGGCCTTTATCAAGAACCTGGCCATACTGGGCGGACTGCTGAACGTTCTGGCTCTTGGCGCCGGCCCCGCGATCAGCACCGGCAGTACTTCCGTTTGATCCGTTAATAAAATCCGTCAATGAAAGGTAAGAACATGAGTCAACAAACCAACCGAACAGCCAACACGTCCTATCCCGTGATGAACGCGGTGGCGAAACGCTGGAGCCCCCGCGCATTCACCGAACGCGACGTCTCGAAGCAGGACGTGGGTAGCATCCTCGAAGCGGCGCGCTGGGCGGCCTCGTGCTTCAACGAACAGCCCTGGGCGTTCATCGTTGGAACGAAGGACGATCCGGAAACGTACGACCGAATCATGAGCACGATGGGCGAGTTCAACCAGGCGTGGGCCGGCAACGCGCCCGTGCTGATTCTGGCCGCCGCCAAGGCCACGTTTGCGCTGGACGGTCGCGATAACGCGCACGCGGTATACGATCTGGGCCAGGCCGTCTCGGCACTCGCTTTGCAGGCGACGGAACTGGGTCTCGCCGCGCACCAGATGGCCGGCTTCGATCCGGACAAGGCGCGCGACGTGTTCGGGATACCGGAAGGCTGGAGCGCCGTGACGGTTACGGCCGTGGGTTACGAGGGCTCGCCGGATACGCTTCCGGAGTCTCTTCAGGCCGCCGAAACTACGCCAAGGGAGCGAAAACCTCTGTCCGAATTCGTGTTCCGCGGAACGTGGGGCACGCCTGCCGCGGTTACCTCGAAGGCTTAAGAAGAACCATCACGATCCGGTCCTTGATCTGAGGAGGGGCCACAAGGGCGAAATCTCCCTTTGGCCCCTCGAACCGGTACACAGGCATACGGTCAGAGCCGCTGGAGCCCTTCGCGCGTTGAGGATTCGGCTGAAGCCGCCATTCAGGGGCGTTGTTTTTGTACCATTTCACGGCGTCTTCCATCGATCCCGGCGATTGAAACACAAGCACGCGTCCCATGCGCTTGTGGCGCATTCCCAACCCGACCACGATGCGGGTGGTGGCGGAATTGGTCGTGGCGGTGTCGAACACCCAGTCGGGCGGTACCGGTATCCCGCCAAGGACCTGAGGCAGTTGCGCGGAGGTGATCGGCGGACCGCTTCTGGCCATCACGCCTTTCAGCGTCGTCCCCGCTTTGTGCGCATAGAACGCGAGCACAACCATCGCCGCGATGATCAGCACGACCGCCGAGACGCATCCGAAACCTATCCACCAACCCGACTTGCGCTTCCTCTTCACATTGATAGAATAGTAAGTGACATCGATGTCATGCCCGTCCACACGGCCCGATGAAAGGAACGAACCCGCCATGACACGCATTTTGACCGCCGCGGCGCTGTTGACGCTGGCCTTCAGCGCACACGCCGCCGATCCCGAACGGTGGAAAGATCCCAAGCCCAATCTTCCCGACCTGTCGGTCCGCTTCATCCAGCGGGAACCCCGGTTCAAGGGAACGAAAGTGGACTGGATCAACCTGGACGAACCGAACGGCAACAAAGGCAATCCTGCTTCGTCGCCCATCGTGAACGCGAAAGAGCAGAAGTGGCCGAAAAAGGGTCAGGAAGTCACGTTTACCGCGCACGTGCGCAACGCCGGCCCGGTGGCAACACCCCGGTTCGACTGGTACTGGGTTATCGACGGCAAGGACGTGACCGGCCCGGCGGCCAACGGCTGGGTGGAGAGCCTGGCGCCCGGCGAGGAGAAGTCGTTCATCATCAAGTGGCGTTGGAAAACCGGCCGGCACTGGGTGGCGTTTGAGACGAACCGGGGACGGAAGTTCGACGAGATCACGTTCAAGAACAACGCCCTGTGCGACGCCACCGACGCCCTCTCGTTCGCTTTCTTCGTGCAACCGCAACTCTACGACTGGTTCGCAAACGTGAAAAGCGGGTTCGATTCGTACTCGTGGGACGACTGGGCGCAGTACCAGGTCGCCGAGATGAACCGCACGTTCCGCGACGAAATCCACCCGGCGACGCCCAACGGCATCGACGTGCGCGTTCGCTTGGACCGAATCGAATTCCTGCCGCGCGACTTCAACGACCCCGGCGGCATGCACACTCCCGAGGGCGAGAACAACGTGGACGGCGGAAACGACGGTGTGTGGGGTTTCACCATCGGATACCTGGAGAAGGACGAGACCGGCAAGAACGTTTACGAGCGCATTCCGCATTGGATCACCGGCGTCGAGTGGTCGCTGTTGCACGAACTGGGGCACCAGTTGGGCCAGCCCGATTACTACCTTCTGCCGATATCGGCCAAGAACAACGCCGCGTTGCCGGGTGTCATCTACAATCCGCCGTCATGGTTCCAGGACCAGATGATGTTCAGCGGCAACTACTCGCACGATTCGAAGATCGGCCAGGGCAAGGGCGTGTGGGATTCCGGCTACCGGTTCTGGGAGGAGGCCGCCGCGCGCGCCTACAACCGCGAACCCACCCTGCGCCGCGGGTTCTTCGGCAACTTCCTGACCGATGTTCCCGCAACCAACACGTTCGTCGTTCTTGGCGATGACAACAAACCGCTGACCGACGCGAAGGTCGCCCTGCACGTCGCCATCTCGCGCGAATACGGCAACGGTCGTTTCGACGCTCAGCCTGACTTCACCGGAACGACCGATGCCGATGGCAAATGGTCCCTGAACCGCTCACCGTGGCGCGTGATCATGAACTGGACCAGCAACGGCGCCATTCAGTTTATCGTCACCCCGAAAGAGGGCGAACAGCGCGTGGGATTCCTGAACATCTGCGACTTCAACCTCGCCTATTGGCGCGGCCACACGAAGAACGCCACGCTGTATGTGGTGACGAAAAAGGTCAGCGAAGTGAGGAAGTAGGGGCAGGCCGTATTCCTGACCCCCGCCCTACGCTAGCGCTTCGGGCACCCCCTTCCCACGCGTGGGAAGGGGGACGGGGGGTTAGGCAATTCGTTATTCCTGATTGACCACCGGCGCGGGGACTGGCACTGCCGGCGGTTGGCTCAGCGTGGTGCTCTTGAGGAAGTCCTCGCGGTAGACCAGTTTCTCGATGATCTCGCGTTCGTAAGCGCGCGCCTCGGCCAGAGTCTTCAGACTGTATTTCGTCATCACCTCGGACAACACGTCGGCGAACGGGCGGATACTGCCCCGGTTGACCTTGCGATCGAACAGCACGGCCATTCCCGCTTCACTGGCCACCACGTCCGACACCTTTCCGGTTACGGTTTTGCCGTTGACGGTTACCTCCACCGGGTCGTCGGCCGGGTAGTAGTGCGCCTTGGCGGTTTTCACCTGGGCCACGCGGAACGGCACGCTTTTTCTGCCGGCGCGCTGGAACACCGCCGTCAGGCGCTTGTCGTTGATGACGGCCATCACGGCGTCAGGACCGGTCAGTTCCGCGGCTGTCGAGGGATCGACCACCACCAGTATCCCCCGGTCGTCGAAATCGATGCCGAAACGGCGGTAATACCGGTCATATTCCTCCGGGTTGTCCTTCTTGAGGCAGGCCAGCACCTCCATCAGCGACCCGGTTCCCCTCTCGCCGGTGATGAACTGGATGAAACCGATTGACACCCATCCGGTGTCGTAGGTGTTTACCGATTCGAAGCCGCCCTCCATACGGGAAACGGCGCGCAGAATCTTGTCTTCCGACGGATTTGCCCCGGCGGCCTTGAAAACGGGATCGAGTTCCTCCTCGGGAAGGTTCCTCAACGCCGGTCCGTAGATGGCGACGCCCTGTGAGAAGCGCAGGTAAGCGAACCGCTCGCGCATGCCCAGGTTGTCCGTGTACCGGTACACCTCACCGTCGTCGAACGTGACGGTGTACGCGCGGGGAATCACAAGGCCCACAAGCGGCGGTGGATTGCCGGCGGCGGCCAGCAGGTCCGGAGGTATCGGTCCCGGATGCGGAGGAGGGGGCGCGCCGGGCTTTTCGCGCTGTTTTCCGCGTGCGGCAAGGTTGGCCTCGATGGCGCCTTCCTCGGCGGCCCATTTGTCGTACGCGTGGCGGGCCTTGACCCACGTCTCCCAGGCCTCGAAGTTGGGTCCTTCGCCCACCGGTTGCACGCTTGGGGGGTTCTTGCCGGCCGAGATGGCGCGTTGATACGACCAGAACCAGCGCGAGGCGTCCGGTGTGAGGCGGGCTTTCCAGGGTGAGTCCTCGGTCTCCACCAGAGGCGCGGTGACCTTGTAGCGCCCGGGCTCGTTCCAGTACGCCGATATCTTCGCGCGCTCATCGTCGGTGAACACCGAAGCGCGGCCGAATGCCCCGCTGACAGCGATGCAGACGACCAGCATAAATGCGTGCCGAAGTGCCATATGCGCCAACCTCTCGATCTTACGGCTGGATCGGGCCCAAACGAGCGGACTTGTTGCCTGCGAAATCATATGCCTGAATCTCGTACGACACCGGTTCGGAAACCGGCGCGGATGTGTCAACGTACACGGTGGGCTTGGTTTCCCTACCCGACTGATGCCGCGTGATGCGCGTTCCGTTACGGTATATATCATAACCGCAGACGCCGATATTGTCAGAAGACGGCAACCAGGACACCCTCACCGAACCGTCGCCCTGCCGCAAAATCTTGAAGTTCACCGGTTCGGTCGGCGGCTGTGCGTCCAGTTTCCGGTTCGCCATGTAGTCCTTCCACGTTTTCTGCCATCCCGCGGCCGCGTTGTTGGGGCTGTAGTAGTGGCTCCAGGCGAACGTGATGGCCGTATCCACGTACGGCCTCACCAGTCGGAGCTGTTGAACCAGGCGGTCCATCGTGCCGGACGTCCAGTCGGTCTGGTCGAATGTCTCGGTATCGACCCAGAACCTCAATCCGGGCTTCGAATCCACAGCCTGCTTCAGTGCGGCGAACCATTCCGCCAGTTTGTCCAGCGTCAAACCGCCGGCGCCGACGCAATCCTGCGGGCAGAAGATATCGCCCTTCCCCAGCGAAGTATTGGCAAACACGTACTTCCACAGGTCGCGGTAGCCGTTCGCGTTCACACCGACGCGGTAGTTCATGAACGGGCACAGCATCACCGGCATATCACGGTTCATGCGGTGAAGGTGCGATACGTTGATTTCCAGCGCCTTGGCCAGTGTCTGCTTCTGCGCCGGCTGGTTGTAGTTGAGGTTGTCGACCTCCCACACCCAGTACCACCCGTGAAACGCTTTCGGGTACTTCGCCTTGTAGCGGGCGTAGAGCTCGTCGGCGATGCGGTTGCCCTCGTCCATCTGGGCGTACAGCCACGTCGGGTCGTTGGCCGCTTTCGCCCACCAGTCGGCGTTGAAGTTCAAGCCCAGGAACACCTTGATTCCCATCTTCTCGGCGTTTCTGAGGCAGGAATCCACCGGGTCCTTGTATCCCTTGGCCTGCCGGTAGCCCCGGAGTTTCGTGGGGTACCAGGTCTGGTGTGCCTTGCTGTCGGCGGTCGAACCAAAAATCAAGTAGGTCATCCCGAGTTCCTTCATGTAGCGGTACTCGGACTGCCACTTGTAGTCCTCCCAGTCCTTGACGAGGTACTCCTGGATAAAGGTGCCGGACATATACATCGTGCTTTGAGGCATCCTTGGAGCGCCGGCCAGACTGGAGACACCGGACACGAGCCAGAGGATAACGAGCAGTTTCAAAGGAATTGCCATCCGTATGCGCTCCTATTGAGCAAAAGCCTGCACTTCGGAGCAGGATGCGAAGTTCTGTTTCGGGTCGTCGCCGCAAGCAGGACGGCCGATCACGCGCACCGCAACGGCCGACACCGGCGGAAATCTTGCTTCGAATTCCTGGCCGTCGGCGAGGCTCTTCGGGTCCGTGGATGTCGTATCCGGGTAGGAATCCAGCGTGGCGATGGTCTTCCACTGCCCGTTCGGGGATTCCATCACCTGCACGCGCGGCTTGCCACCACCCGCAACGTCGAACCAGCCCCCGTCGTGGTAGTAGCGCCCCTGCCCGAACACCACGCGCGAGATGCGAACCGGTTCGGCCACCGATACGGCGAACCAGTCTTCATCGCGTTTCTCCAGGTTCCAGGTCACGCGGAAGGTCTGGAAGTCGTCGTCTGCGATGTCCATCTCCTGGTTGCCGCGGCGCGACACCGACACATCGCCCGCAAAGAACAGCGAACCGTCCGCCTTGCGGACCGGAGCCCTTCCGGGCAATGACAGCCACACGACAAAGCGGCTCTTTCCGTCGCCGCCCGCGTTCGCGAAGGGCGTCAGGTACAGCGGGCCGACGTCGGCGTCGTTGTTCACGCGGCCTTCCGTCTCCCACACAGGCTCCGCGCCTGGCAGGCGTTTCAACTCGAGCTCGAACCCGTAATCCGCGTTCCAACTCGCGAATCCCGGTCTGGACACAGCGGGATTCCGGGCGGTGTCCAGGGCAAGGACCAGCGGCCCCCACATCGCCGCGGCTTTTCCTTCGTTGGTGTGGTCGCCGATGATGAACCGCGGTCCGACAGCAATGTTCAGCGTCACCGTGTCTCCCCGTTTCCACGGCCGCAGTATCCGCGCATAACGGCCAGGTTCCGCCTTCTCAGCCCACGGTTTCCCGTTGATGCCGATTTCGGCGGATTCCGTCCATGCCGGTATATACAGCCGCAACGGGAATCGCGAGCCGTCTTTCGCGGGGAATACCTGCAGGCTGACCTTGCCGTCCAGCGGGTAGTTACCCTTGATGACGATCCGCACGGCGCCGGAAGGCAACGTTGTCCGCACCGACCCGTGGTTGTAGAGGTTCACCGCCACGCCTCCGTCGCGCGAGGTCATCGCGGCGAAGGTGGGAATCAGCGCCAGGCCGCGCGGACCGCTGGAGAGACAGCAACTGGTGGCGTTTCCCATCGGTTTCCGGCCCTCCAGCGGCGTGTAGTACGACCACTTGTCGCCGGTCGGAGCCTGCGCCCCGATCAGGTGGTTGTACACCGTTCGCTCGAGCTCATCGGCGTATTTCGCGTCACCGGTCAGGGACAACAGGCGAATGTTCAGTTGCTCCCACGTCACCGTGACGCAGGTTTCGCCGATGTTGAAATTCTCTTTGTTCGGGAGTGCATGGTCAGCCTGAAAATGCTCGAATGAGGACGTTGTGCCCGTGATGTAACGCCGGTTGGCGGTGATGTCCTGCCAGGCGATTTCGGCGGCCTTGAGGAGATTCGAATCACCGGTCACCCGGTACAAATCCAGCGCGCCGTTGAGAACTGACAGCATTTCGTACGCCTTGCCGTTGGCGACCTTCTGGACGGATTTCTCGCGCAACAGCGTCGAAATCACGGCGGGTCCGCCCGGCGCGTCGTAGTGGACCACGACGTACTTGGCAAAATCGAGGTACCGGACGTCGCCGGTTACACGGTACAAACGAACCATCGGTTCCAGCACACTCCCCGAAGCCATCCCCTGGTGACTGCTGACGTTCTTGTCGTTCAAATCCAGTTGGCCGGGGCGGTCGCCGAAGGTCTTGATCAATAGGTCGCCCGCCTTCCGGCACGCTTTCAGGGCGGAGGGACTGCCGGTGTATTCGTGGTAGGTCAGCAAGCCGATGAGGTTGTACTTGTGGACCCACACGTCCCACGAGGTCCAGCGTCGTGCGTCGGGATAGCCGCCCAGATAGCCGTCCGGCTTCTGTGTTCGAATCAACCGCGCGGCAACGCGGTCTATCTTTTCCTTCAGGTTGAGATCGCCGGTCTCTTTCCAGGCGAGGGTGGCCGCGTGCAGAAACTTGCCGGCGTGTTCGCCCTGCCATTCCTGGTGCGGGATATCGCGCCGCTCGAATGTGTCGAGGAGTTCCCGCTCATCAACAATCTGCAGGCGTTTGTAAACGGACGCTGACAACCGGTCGCCCAGCATGCCTCCCCGAAGGGAAACCGCGCCCGGTGTCAGCGTCTTTAAGGAATCTATCGGCGGAGCCGCCGATACCGCGCCGGCAATAAGGCCCGCGCAGACGGCGGCCACGGCCGCATGAACTCGCGTAAAGGTTCTCAAATAATCAGCGTTTCTTGTTTACTGTTTGATCGGGTTGTCCCACATACACCCGGAGGATCCCCACTTGGTAACGCGCGGATCGAACTGGCTGGCCGGAACCGCCTGTGCGTGACCGTCGAAGAACATGCAGTTCACGCGGCCGTTGTGGCGCGCGAACGGACGGACGATCATGCCCGACCACGATGACGGCGTGCTCCAACCCTCGCTGTTCTGGTTGCCTGTTTCCGCGTCGTTCGGCAGATAGAAATAATAGATGTCCAACGTCTTGGCGTAGAACATGTTCTCCTTGAGTTGCTCGTAAGGAGGTTCGCTACCGCCCGGACCGGTTTTCAGGCTGGCCGGCAGTATGGCGGCGGAGTCGGCGGCCCAGATGGTGGCCGAAGGCTCCTTCACACGCTTCTCCGAACGGCCCGGAGTGCCCCAGTAGTCGCCGGTTTCGCGGCAGATGTACCAGTTCACACCGTATGTCGTCGGGTATGGAGCAAGCTTCGTCAATTTTGTCCGGTCCAGGTAATCGGACGGACAGGTAAAAACTTCCAGATTCTTGGTGTAGGGTTCCAGCAGTTTGGTGAACCGCTCACTTACTGTCCCTGACGGGGTTTTGTACGCAATGCCGTAAGGCACCAGCATCCCGTCGTAGTCGTCCACATACATCCGGGCCGACGTTCCGATCTGCTTCATGTTGGACAGACAACCCGTGGCCTTTGCCCTTTCGCGGGCCTTCGCGAACACCGGGAACAGAATGGCGGCAAGGATCGCGATGATCGCAATCACCACCAACAGCTCAATCAGCGTGAAACCTTTACGTTTGTTCATTCCTTCTTTCATTCCTTCCTCACTCTCGCGTCCGTTCACGCGTTGGCGCCTTCCGGAATCGCGATTGCCCGGGCTCCCCTCCGCGGCGAATACCGCGGAAGGGAGTCCGAAGCGTGTCTTTCAGCCCGCTAGAAACCGGCGAGACCGTCGGTTTTTCGCAGGATCATCGTGGCGTCGGTGATATCGACCTTGCCGTCGACATTCACGTCACCCTGTGCCTTACGGGTTATGATACCCTCCAGGCCGCCGGCGATCCGGAGTGCATGGATGGCATCCAGCGGGGTCACCAGGCCGTCGCCGTTGATGTCCCCCTTCACCCCCGTGAGGGTAGTGACGAACGTTGCGATCGAGAATCCGGTCGATGCGCCGCCGCCGTCCGGCTCGGGTTGGTGCCGTCCGCGGCTGAGGTTCATCAGCCACTTGTCACCAACGCTGGGCGTAACGCCTGCATACCACATACCGACGGACATCTCGGCAAATGGTATCTTCATTTCGGTATACCACATCTTGCCGACGGTGTCCACGCGGCTCTTGAAAGTAAAGCCCTGTATGTCGTATTCCAGCCCCCACAGGAACGGACCGGCCTGCCTCCAGGCGATGTCCGCCCAGCTCGGGTTGCTGGTGTTGGAGTTGGTCATTATCTGCCACTGCTCGTTGCCGTAGCCGAGGACAGAGCGAGTCGGGCCAAGCCAGACTTCAAACACGTCGTCCGCGTTGAAACTGGAACCGGTGTACCAGATGGCGCTGTTGTCGTGACCTGTTGCCACGGCGCGCATGCCGGCCGGGTTGGGTTCCTCGGACGCAAATGCCAGGTACAGGTTCACCTCGTCCCACAAAGCGTAGGCTTTGGTGGGCGCCTGCGGCCAAGGAGCGCCGTTGTAACCCTTCAACAGGTCGATGGTCTGAGAGGGGTTCCATTCCGACGGGTTGAGAACGCCGTCAATGGTGATGGGTCCCTGCGTCTGGGCAATCTGGAAGAAGCCCAGTTCATCGCCCAATTTCAGGTCGATGTTCGCCCAACCCGCCAGACCCAGGCCGCCCTGGAAGTACGCCGGGGCGTAGCCGTCCAGCGTGGCTTCCACGCCGGATTCGCTCCAGGAAGCGGCGTCGATGCCGCTGTCCTTCGTGGTGTAGAATCCGTTTGCATCGGCCGTTACCACGATTTCATCGGTGCCGCCCACCAGAACACGAACCTTGGCGCCAGGAGCGGGATCGCCGTTCGGCAGTGTCACATGGCCCTGGACAACAAGCGGGAGATGCTCCCACAAGGTAAAGTCGGAAGGCAGGCGGTAGCCGCCGTAGTTGGGAACCGTAATCTTCGTCGGCTCGTGGTCCGGAATGCTGATGGTCAGTTCCACCATGCCATCCGGAGCATGAAGGGCGAAGATGCCGCGGTATGGTTCAGTAGTCACGGACTTGCCGTTCGCGGAAATGGTAACTCCCGCAATCGGATTGGCCCACGATTCCTGGATGCGACCCTGGATGATGCCCTCGCCGTCCAGGCGGTGGCGCTGGAAGCGGACTTCATCGTAGAGGATCCGACTGCCGCCGGGCACCGTGGCATCCCACATGTAGGTCATGCGAACCATATCGCTGAACTCGTACATGCGCAGAGGATTGGTGTTGGCCATCATCGACCAGGGATCGGTTCCCGCGCCCCACATGGCGTAGTCGCCGTCCCACGGATACCAGTCCGGTCCCGCCCAGGGCGGGATGCCGTTGAGGTAGCACGGCAGATAGTAGTTGCCGCCGGCGCCGCCGTCCAGATGGCGCACACTGGTGCTCTGGATGTAGGCCTTGCCGCCCTCGATGATCGGGTGGTGGGCCCAGTCGGTCTGAATAATACCGGTTCCAGCGGGATCACCCGTTTTTATGTACGCCGAGCGGGTCCCGTCCACTTTGTCATCGGTGGTTGTGCCGAGCACCCAGTCCGAACCGCTCCACCAGCTAAGTTCCCAGTTCTGGGGCGGATCGCCCGCGTCCCAGCTTCGGTAGTTCTCGAAGGAGGGATTCGGTGCGATGTTGCAAGCGGCTTGTCCGGCGTCGGCAAACGCGCTCTCCACCGTTGTGCCGCCGTCGTCGGTGGCGCTGGTAACGGTGTAGAAGGCCTTGGTCAGGTCGCCGGGAGTGGTGTCGACGAATTCATAGTTGGAGCCGCCCGAGGTGTCGACCGGGATGATCGAAGTGTTTATCTTCGTCCACGGTCCGTTCTCGGTGGTTCCCTTCCACACGTTGTAGCCGAGGTTGACTACACCGGGCTCACCGTTCCACCGCACGCTGACCTGAAGGCCGGTTCCCGTTTCCTTGATGGTCGGGACAACGTTCAGCGGTCTGCGCGCAACAGTCGGCGTGGTGAACGCATCCTGTATCACCGTGCCGCCCACCGGGACTACAAGACTGCGGGTAACCGTGTAGGCCCCTTCAGTTTCATAGCGGATGGTGTAGCCGCCGGCCGGCAGATCCAGCGTGTAGGTTCCGCCGGCGCCGGTCGTGGTCGTGGCAATGACATTGTCGCCATTCAGCGCGGTGACCGTGGATCCCACAGCCGGAGCGCCGACTGAAGTCGTCAGTTTGCCGGTGACGGTTCCATTTCCGGTCGCGTCGGTCAGGTTATAAACGGCAACGTCCCAGTTACCGGCCCCGTTGTTCTTGACGTCGAGGTAGGAGACGAGGAGCTTGCCGTTGGCCACGCACGGATAATCTTCAGCGAAGGGACCGCCGGTGACCTGGTAAACGTTCGTGCCGTCCGCATCCATGCGGAAAACGTGGTTGTTACCGTCCGCCGCGCCCTTCAGGAAGAAGATGGGTCCTCCGACAACCGCCTGCGTCGGATCGGTGACGTATCCGCCGACGTAAAGGACGGTCATGTTGTCGCCTTCGCCGTCGCCGTTGGAGTCCTTGGGATCAACGCGGCAGATGTCCAGGTTGCCGCCGCCGTAGTTGCGGCCGAGAAGGATCTTGCCGTCCGGCGTCCAACTGGCTCTTTCCACCTCGGAATCCGTCCAGTTGGTCAGTTGCACGGGGATGTTGGTTCCGCTTTCGGGTTCCGCCTTCATCACCCATAACTGATATCCGCTGGATGGAGCCCGCTTGGAGGCGAAGGCCACCATCGTCCCGTCCGCGCTGATAGCCGGATAGGAGTCCATCTCGGTGTTCTTCGTCAGCTGTGTCGGCGTGCCCGTGTTCAGATCGAGCAGGAGGAGGTCGGTGCTTGCCCAGTCGGTGGTCCAGCAGTGGAAAACAAGCTTGGAGCCGTCGCCGTTCAGCGAGGGCCATTCGTCCTGCTTGTCGTCCTGCAGGTCCGAAACACTGCCTGTGTCGAGCCAGAACCGCGCGCGGGCCTGTCCGGTCCCGTCGCTGTTGGCGTACATAACGTCGTAACTTTGATAGGAATAATCGATCCCGCCCCGGGTGGCCAGCCAGGCGATCCTGGAGCCGTCCTTGCTGATACGGGTAACATAGTCATCCGTAACGGATGTCGGGGTCAGGTTGGTGGGCGGTCCCGTAACAAACTGGGCCGCCGCGGGTAGCGCCAGCAACAGCGGCGCCGCCAGGGGCACTAGCCATCTTTTCAATGACACGTGCTTCCTTCCTTTCATATCCACTGCGCGACCGGTGCGAGGCACACAGCCGCGCCGTCGATTTCAAGGCCGCGCCGCGAAGGGCGCGACCGGTTCGGCTCATGGGATCGCGAAGCGCCAACTCCCGCTCTCCCCGCCGATATGAAGTCATGGGGTGGAAAGATGGTCTCAGCCGTATTCGGGGGCGAAGGCCCGCTTATGAACACGACTCATGGTGAAGGTAATTGCGGCCGTGCAACGCCGTGCCAACGAAACGTCGCACTCGCCGAATGACGCAACTGGTCGGGACGCCGCTTACCTGCGCGGCGTGAGAGCAAGTCGGTATCTTCGTTCGAACCGGTCGAGCAACATGGGAAGAGGCCGCGCCGGTTGATGAAGAGAGTATACGCCAAAAATCCCCCGCATGTCAGGCTGTTGACGGCCGCAATACGGGAGGCGGGATAAACGAAGCGCGGAAAGGCGGCCGTGTGAATGTGACAAGCCAGCGAGGCAAGCCACCCAGGAACCCTGCTCATCGATTCCCACGCGGTTCGGGGCATGTTCAGGCACCAGGCGCACGAGCGAACCATAGGAGAGTCGGGGGACCGGCACAGCCGATCCAAACCACAGCCCAGGAGTGCGGGCCGGCGGCTCCGATTGTGATCCGGGAGCCGGACCGGCCTTCGTAAAGTAATCGCGGACCGCGCGGACGTCACTTTGACGTCCTGAACTCGGGAGGCGGGAAGAGGACGCGGCCCGCGAAACCGATCGAACTGACTGCCGGCAAGACCCCGCCGGCGACATGATGATGTTATAGAGTACTATAACAAAAGTCAAATGTTTCGCCAGCCATTTGCAGCAACTCATTCGGCTCTTCAGTTTCCCTTGCATTCAAGGGAGTACTGGGGGTGGTTTTATAGGCGAAACAAGCACGGCAACCACCCCTGTCCCCTCCTTGAAAAGGAGGGGAACCGGAACACCCACCCGACGCTCCCCTCCTTGGAAAGGAGGCGGAACCGGAACGGGCACCGGGCGGGATTTGGAGTTCCGGCCACTCAACGGCTAAGTTATACCCGTATGATCCCGGATGCAGGATCCCTTCCGGTCTCCCCGCCGCGCACGTGGAACCGGCGGTCCAGAGCTTCATCCCCGCTCCGCCCTTGAACCTGAATCCATGCGCAGATTGGCGAATTGCTGAATGGAACATGCGAATCTTCAGATCCTCATCGCAATCGTCGTCGTTACGTTCCTGATCCTTTACTGCATCTTCTCGGCCCGGGCCGGGCGCAAGATGCACATCCGCCGCATCCCCGGCCTGTCCGAGATTGACGAAGCCGTGGGGCGCGCCACCGAGATGGGCCGGCCCGCGCTGTTTCATCCCGGCACGGGGCAGATTCAGGACATCGGTACCCTCTCGGCCCTCGGCGTCCTTCGGCACGTGGCCGGAGAGTGCGCCCGGATGGGAACACGGCTGATCGTCACAACGGCCCTGCCCGTCATCGTCCCGATTGCGGAGGACATCGTCAAGCAGGCTTATGAATCGCACGGACGGGGCGAACTCTTCCGCGCCGAGGATATCCGTTTCCTGGCGGCCCAGGGCGACCAGCTTGCCCTCGCCACCGCCAACCTGATGGAACGGGAGCAAACGGCTTCGCACTTTTTCTTCGGCCTGTACGACTACACGTCCCTCCTGCTCACCGAACCAGGCCAGCGCACCGGTGCGATGCAGATTGCCGGAACCGACCAGTACTTCCAGATTCCGTTTTTTATCACCAGTTGCGACTACACGGTCATCGGCGAGGAACTGTACGCCGCCAGCGCCTACCTGACCAAGGAATCGACGATGCTGGGTAGCCTGGTGGGGCAGGACTGGGGCAAGATTCTCATCATCTCGATTATCCTTCTCGGCGCGATCGCCGTGACGCTGGGATACGGTGACCTGGCAACGAAAATCGTGGGGGAATACAAGTAACCATGTGGAAAAGACGCCTCATTGCCATCGTTACTTTTCTGGCGGGTCTGTATTACTTCCTGGAGTTCGTTGTCCCGCCGACCATACCGTGGCAGTCGGTTTCCGGCCGGGTCCTTGATGTGACGCCGACGGAGATCCGCCTTCAATCCGGCGCCGAGGTTCGCAGTGTCGGTCTTGAGAAGAAGATACTGATCTTCCGGCAACGCGTGTCCGGCACGCCGGAACGCGTGGAACCGCAGTCTTTGTCCGCGGGCGACACGGTGACCATTGGTCCGTCCACCTACCTTTCGGACGGCATTGTCAACGTCAACAACTTCTTCATCGTCCTCAGCACCATGGCGTGGGGCATGGGCCTCATCAGCCTGTGGCTTCAGCACAGCACGGCGATCCGCAAGAAGAGCCCGGAATGGTACGGCAGTATCATCTTCTTCATCGCGATGGTTGCCGGGTGTATCGCGGGATACGGTTCGACCGCCGAGGCGGGCTGGACAAAGAAGACCTACGATGTGGTTTTCAACTATGTCCTGCGCCCGGCGGGTTCCACCGTGTTCTCGCTGTTGGCGTTCTACATGGCCAGCGCCGCCTACCGCGCTTTCAAGATCAAGTCGCGCGAAGCCCTGCTGATGATGGCTTCCGCGCTGATCGTTCTCATCGGGCAGACGCCGTTCGGATCGTGGCTGACACAGGGATTGCCGGAAGCGATGCGCCTTCCGGCCGTTGCCCAGTGGATACTTTACATCGCCAACTCCGGGGCTGTGCGCGGGATGTGGTTCGGCATGATGCTGGGCGCCATCGCCGTCGGTCTGCGCTTCTGGTTGTCGCTGGAACGCGGCGCCTACTTCGATATGGAGTAACGGATCATGGTCACATTACTTGACAGATTGCAGACCATCGACCGGCGCTGGATATACCTGTGCCTTGCGCTCGCCTGCGGCATCCCGTTCATACGCCCCTTCCGCCTTCCGACCGGCGTCTCTCCCGAAACGCAGAGGTTGTACGACACCATCGAGAAGTGCCCGGCCGGCAAGGTCGTGCTGGTGGACAGCGCCTGGGATCAGGGAAGCCAGGGAGAGAACGAAGGACAGGTGGAAGTGGTGTTCGACCACCTGTTCCGCAAGAAAATCCCGTTTGTGGTCGTGTCCAATGACAACCCGCTGGCGCCCCGGTTCGCGGAAGAGGTGATCGCCCGCCTTGTCCGGAAAAAGTACCCGGACAGGAAGTATGGAACCGACTGGGTAACGCTCGGCCTGTTCAAGGGCGACTGGCAGGGGATGCAACAAATCTCCAAGGACATCCGCCGCCAGTATCCCAGGGACTATTACGGAAACTCGCTGGACGATTCAGACAAACTGCCGCTGATGCAGAGTGTGCGCAATATCGACGACATATACCTCGTCTTTTCTTGCACGTACACACCTTCGGAAAACTGGATCCCGTTCGTGCACGGGGTGTACGGAACGCACGTCGGCTTCGGTTGCACCAGCATCCAGTCCACCACCTATTACCGGTACATCCTGAGCGGGCAGTTGTCCGGTATGCTGGTAGGCGTGCGCGGCGCGGCGGAATACGACTCCATCCTGCATCCGGACATGGCGGACCGCGACAGCCAGGGAACACGCTTGATCGTTCCCCTCGCCTTCGGTCAACTGGTCATCATCCTCGCCGTGGTTATCGGCAATATCGGCTATTTTGCGTCGCTCAGAAAGGAACGCCGGGATGCCTGACACACCGCATTACCTGATCTGGCTGGCCGCGATGGTCACGCTGGGCATCTACACGTACCTCTGGAGCGACAACAAGCTTTACCGCATGTTGCTGAACGTGATGGTTGGCCTGGGCGTGGGCTACAACTTCATCGTCATCTGGAACAGCGTGCTGGGACCACTGTGGTGGGACCCGATGGTCAAGGGCTTCCAGAACCGCAGTTGGGGTATGGCGTGGGTGCTGGTCGGTTTGCTCGGCCTGCTGTGGTACGCGCAGTTCAGCCGCAAGTACCTGTGGCTTTCGCGCATCGTCATCGGCATGACGCTGGGAGCCGGTGCCGGCATGGTGTTCAAGGCGCAGTTCCTATTGAATATGCCGCAGATTACCGACTCGTTCCGACCACTGGTCGCCCGCGCCGACGGGTCTCCGCTGGCGGTGGCCGGTTCCTCTCCGTTCAGCCTGTCGATGACACTGAACAACATCATCTTCGTAACCACGATTCTGTGCGTGATGGTGTACTTCCTGTTCTCCATCGAGCACAAGGCGAAACCGATCAAGGGCGCGGCGACGATGGGACGCTGGCTGTTGATGGTCAGTTTCGGCGCATTCTTCGGCAACACGGTGTTTACCCGGATGGCGGTGTTCCTGGAGCGCCAGCAATACCTGATTCAGACGTGGGCGCCGATCGTTCCGTGGTGGTTCTGGGCGTTGTGCGTCGCGGGGATACTGTACGCCGTGGTGACGTCCAGAAAGCGGCGGCCGGATATGGATTCGGGTACGGACGGGTAGGTAACAGCAACACGGTGCGTCGTTGCCAGGATTTCACGATGCCGGGGGACGAAAACGCAGGTCCTCGCTGACAAGTCACGCTCAGGTTGTCGATTCAGCCGGCACAATTCGAGCTCGCACACGTCCCCCTGCTCGAAATTGTTCTTTTTGTTTGTGCCTTTGTGGCAAGATTCCCCTTCGTGCCTCCCCCACGGGCCGGAGCGTACGCCCCGTATGGGTATGGCTGTGGTTTTCCGTCCGGCCCTGACACCCGACACCTGATACCTTTCCCATTGACATCCCCGTCCGAAGCATGCGACAATCAATATAGAACAGATGTTCGATTGATTGAGGCTTCATCATGCGGCGCTGGGTCGGGTTTATACACATCGATGGTCTTTACGCACGCGCGGAACTTCAGCGCGGCGCGCGCGCGCCCCTGGCCGTGGCCGAACGCGGGGTTGTGCTTGACGCCTGCCCCGAAGCCCGGCGGCGCGGCGTGCACCCCGGCCTGCCAGCACCCCAGGCGAAACGTATCTGTGCCGGATTGAACGTCGTCGCCTACGACCCGCATCACGTCCGCGCCGACGCCGACCGCTGGATGCGCCTCTGTCTGCGGCACGCGCCCTGGCTGGAACCCCTCGCGCCGCACGAGGCTTTCCTGGACTTCACCGGCTGTCCCGACCCGCAGGCCGCCATCGCCGACGCCCACCGCGCCGTATCGGAAACGGGTTATCGAGCGCGTTCCGCGGCGGCCTCGAACAAACTGGTGGCCCGCACAGCCACGATGGTGCCGGACACGTTCAACAACCCGGTGACGCTGATTCCCCACGGAGCGGAGGCGGCGTTCCTGGCTCCGCAACCCGTTTCCGCGCTGTGGCCCCTGCCGCCGAAAACCCGCCAACGGCTGGAGCGTCTGGAGTACGACAACATTGCGGAACTGACCGCGGCCGCCCTGGCGGAACTGCGCGCGCAGGTGGGCGCCGATGCGCCGCTGGTGCACGCCCTGGCCCGGGGACGGTATCCCGACCCGGTGCGCCCGGACTTCCCGCCGGAGACCCTGCGGGCAAGGATACGCCGCGACGACGGAATGGAGCGCCGTGAGGAACTGCAGGAAGCGGCGAAGCGCATCGCCGATGTTGTGGCCGCTCAACTCGGGAACCGATGTTGCCGCGTGCTTTCGCTGTGGCTTGAGATGGAAACCGGTGCCCGCATCGAAACCCGCGAAACGCGCCGCGTGCTGGACGCCGGTTGCGTTCTCCCCGCCGCGCTTCGTCTGGTGGAGCGGTTGCAACCGAAGGCGCCGGTCGTTGCGATGGCGCTGATTGGGGCGGATATCGGCGACCCGCCGCCGCTGGAGGGCGATCTGTTCACGCTGAACAGAATCCGGCGTAGACGCGCGCTGGAGGAAGCCGTTTCGTGCCTCGACGAGCGCTACGGCAAGCGCATCCTGTTTCCGCTGGCCGAGGTCCCCGTCCCGTGGCGCGTCCGGGCCTGGCAGGCGTTCTGGGAACGCGTTTCCGGTGGGAAGAAGGACACGGGATTCAGGCATGCTGAGCGGAGCCCGAAGGGCGCAGTCGAAGCACAGGTGCCAGAATCGGAACCCCGTAGGGGCACGTTGCACGTGCCCAACAAGGATTCAGAATACTCCCCTTGGTATTGGGGGGCCGAGGCGGCGCGGGAATGGGACGAACCTTCGGCGCCCTGGGAAGGCACGGGCGAACGCCGTTACGCGCGCGTCATCCGCCCGGACGGCTCGGTCGAGGAATGGTACCGCGAGGGGGAAGAATGGCACGGAGACGTGGTGGAAGACTAGGGTGGAGGATATGTTATACTATTGGTATGAAAGGAGGTGCTCGTATGTCTGCCGTCAAGACCGCTTTGTCGTTGCCCAAAAGACTCTTTGATGAAATGGAAGAAGAAGCCCGCCGGCAAAGAGTGCCGCGCAGTCGTGTGTATGCCGAAGCCGCCGAAGAATACCTGAGGCGTCGTAGACAGGCGTCCCTGCTGGCGCGTATCAATGCCGCCTATGCCGACGGGCCGAACCCCGACGACACGGCGCTTCTCGAACGGGCCGGTGTCCTTCTGGTCAAGTCTGAGGAATCCGGCACGTGATCACACAAGGCGATATCTACTGGGTGGATTTGGGCGTTCCATACGGATCCGAGCCCGGCTACCGAAGGCCGTGCGTAGTCGTGCAGAACGACTTGTTCAACAAGAGCAGAATCAGCACTGTGATTGTCTGCCTGTTGACAACAAATCTTCAACGGGCAATCGCACCCGGCAATGTTACGCTGGAGGCCGGTGAGGCCAACTTGACGCAGAAGAGCGTCATCAATGTTTCGCAGTGTCTCACCATCGACAAGCAACGCCTTCAGGAGCGGATCGGCGTCGTGTCCCGAAAGAGGCTGGATGAAGTGCTGAACGGCATCAGCCTGGTTCTGGAACCAGTGCAACCGCCCGAGTGATGCAATACCCATGAAACCCGATTGTGACAAACCGTACGAAGGGCGCCGGACGCGCAGGCCGAAGCCGGAGTATTCCGGCTCAGCCCCGCCGCCCACCGGCGCCGAGTACGTGGAACTGCACGCGCACTCACAGCACAGCCTGCGCGATAGCGCCGCGCACGTGGAAGACCTGGTGGAGCGCGCGAAGGCCCTCGGCATGCGCGCCATGGCGATCACCGACCACGATTCCGCCGCCGTGGCCCCGGAGTTCCGCGCGGCGGCCCTCGCCTCGGAAATCCGGCCCATCCAGGGCGCGGAAATTTCCTTCAAAGGCACGCCCGACGGTCCGTTCCACCTCACCCTGCTGGCCGAGGACGACGAGGGGTTCGGCAACCTGTGCGAGATTCTGACGCGCGCCCGGAGCATGCGGTTCGACACGGCGCCGGTGCGCGAAGGCTCGAAAACCCCCTGGGGTAAGGCCAGCGTCCCGCTCGCGACGCCTGAAATACTCGAAGGGCTTACCGAACATTTGCTCTGCCTCACCGGGTGCGTCAAGTCCGAACTTTCCCACCACCTCCTGCGCCGCGAGGATGAACCCGCCGAACAGACCCTCGCGCGGTGGGTGGACCTGTTCGGCCGCGACAACGTGTACGTTGAGTTGCAGGACCACCGCCTCGGTTTCGAGCCTTCCCTCAACGCCCGCAAGTGCGAACTCGCTCAGCGGTTCGGGGTGCCCGTCGTCGCCACCAACAACGTCCACACACTGGTCCGCGAGGACTTTTGGGTCCACGAGGCCCTCGCTTGCTGGCGCGCGGGAAGGATGAGCCGCAGAGAGGTGTTCCCGGACCGCCCGCGGAGCGCCGAGGTGTACCTGAAGAGCCCCGACGAGATGGCTGTTGCCTTCGCCGGGCGCCCGGACGCCCTGCGCAACACCCTGGTCATCGCGGAACGGTGCCGGCCCGTGCTGGACCCGTCCATCCGCCGATGGCCGCGGTTCTTCCCCCCGGAAGGATTCACCGAGGAAACCTACCTCGACCACCTGACCGGAATCGGCGCCCGCGCCCGGTTCGGCGATCCGCTGACCGACGATATCCGACGCCGCATTCAGTACGAGTTGAGGCTTATCCGCGACAAGGGATTCGCCGGGTACTTCCTGCAGGTGTGGGACACATGCCGCTGGATGCGCAAGGAGGATATCCTGTACCGCGTGCGGGGCTCGGCCGGCGGAAGCGTGGTCGCCTACTGCCTCTACGTCGGCACCATCAACCCCTTTGAGTACAACCTGTCGTTCGACCGCTTCCTGAACGAAGCCCGCAATGCCCCGCCGGACATCGACCTGGATATCGACAGCCGCGAGCGCGACCGCGTGGTGGCGCACGTGCGCGAGGTGTTCGGACGCGAGCGCGTGGCCTCGGTGGCGGCGTACAACACCGTGCGCGGCAAGTCCCTGCTTCGCGACTTCGGCCCCGTGTTCGACCTTCCCCCGGAAGCCGTGGAAATCGCCGCCAAGTCCCTGCGCAACGTCAACGCGCACCAACTTGGCGAGGCGTTCGACAACCTGCCGCAGTTGCGCGACGCCGGCCTCACCCGCGAGCCGTTCGAGCCCATCATCGAACTCGGCCGCCGCATTTCGCGCTTCCCAAGCCACAACCAGACCACCGTCGGCGTCGTCATCGGCGGCATCCCGCTGGCCCGCGTCTCGCCCCTGTGGCCCGCCGCCAAGGACGGCGAAGCGGCCGTTTCCTACGACAAGGATTGGGTCGAGAAAGTGGGTCTCATCAAAACCGACTTCCTTTTCCTGCGCGAACTGGCCGCCATCCGCGACTGCGTGAAGAGCCTGCGCGAGTGCCCCACTGCTCCTGTCGCTTTGGATTACGACCGCATCCCGCTGGACGACAAGGCCACCTGGGCACTGCTCTCGTCGGGGCAGACCATCGGCGTGTTCCAACTGGAGTCACCCGCCCAGCGCGTGCTGATGCAGAGGATAAAGCCGAGCCACATCTCGGACTGCGTCGCCGCCGTGGCCCTCATCCGGCCGGGACCCATCACCGGCAACGCCGTCGACCCGTTCGTTCTGCGGCGCACCGGGCGCGAGCCTGTGGTGTATCCGGACGACCGGCTGAAACCCGTGCTGGAGGAAACGCTGGGCGTGGTGATCTACCAGGACCAGGTCATCGAACTGGCCATCGCGGCCGCCGGTTGGAGCCCGGACCGCGCCGACCAGTTGCGCCGGCGCATCAGCCACGCCCGAAGCAAGGACAAGATGCGCGGCATCCAGGAGGAGTTCACCGCCGCCGTGGTGGAGAACGGCTTCACCGAGGACGTCGCCCTCTGGTGTTTCCGCAGTATCCTCGGGTTCGCCTCGTACGGATTCTGCCACGCGCACGCGGCGGCGTTCGGCGAAACAGCCTACAAAAGCGCCTGGTTGCTGGCCCACTACCCGGCCCACTACCTGATGGGCGTGATGAACAACTTCCCGATGGCCTACTACCCGCTTCGCACCGTGGTCTCCGAAGCCCGGCGGCGCGGCATCAAAGTGCTCGGCCCGGACATCAACCGCAGTTCCACCGACGACCGCGCCAACCATTCCACCATCCGCGCGGGCCTGAAGCACGTGAACGGCATCAAGAAGCGCACGCTGGACGCCATCGAGACAGCGCGCGCCGAAGGGCCGTTCGTCTCTACCGCCGATTTCTGCATCCGCGTGCCCGCCTCGCGCGACGAAGTGGAATCCCTCGCCCTTGCCGGCGCGTTCGACCGCCTCCACCCCAACCGCAAGGCCGTCCTGCGCGGCGCGGAACGCCTCACCCGCGAAGGCGCCGACCGCCGCGCCTTCCCCGGCCTGAACATGGGCGCTTCTCCACTGCCCAACGCGCGCGACTTCACCCCGTACGAAAAATCCCTGCGCGAACTGGCAACGCTCGGTTTCTGCGCGGGACCGGACCCAATGGCGTTCCACCGCGAGCAACTGCGAAGGGTCGGCGTGCAGACCTGCGCCGAGGCCCTGGCCGCCCGGCCCGGCCACCGCGTTCTGGTGGCCGGTTGGCGAACCCGCGCGCACACCCCGCCCATCAAAAGCGGAAAGACCATCGTGTTCTTCATGTTGGAAGACGAAACCGCCCTGGTGGACGTCACCGTGTTTCCGGATATCTACGACATCTACGGCCGGGTGATCTTCAGCGAGCGGATGGTGGTCGTTTCCGGCACGGCGCAGGACCGCGACGGGGCGTACTGCCTCGTGGCCGAATCCGTGCGCCCCCTGCGCGAGGTTCTGTCAGCCGCCCGCGAGATGGAGGAATCCCTGCCGGTGTTGTCCGACACATCATTCGCGGAATGCGGGTGGGAGTTGCCGGTGCCAGGATTCGGGATTCCCATACGGGCCGAACGGCAGGATTCAGGATTCAGGCCGGACGCCCCCACGCGGTTCGTCGCCCGGTAGGAGCACGCACAATCGCAAAAACCTGATTCGGGGCAGAGCGCGAGTGCCAATGAGAAGGTGATACAGATGATGGGCGTTTGTTCGGGCTCCGCTCAATGTGCCTCTTTCCTGAGAGCCATCTAGCAAGATGCCGAATGTTATCATGTCTGGGCTTGGCGTCGCCTCTCGATATCGCGCGGTTTTCGGTCATATAATCCTTCGTTCGTAATACCTTCGGAGGCTGGAACGGGCTGGCGAACAACCTTCCCACCGGTACGGCTTCCCCGACCACAAGGATCAAAGACCGTGAAACGAACGCTTCTGTCAGTCCCCGTGGCGATTCTGGCCGCCGCTCTCTGCGTCACGCCGAGCGCGAACGCAACGCATGGGTATTTCTCCTACGGTTACTCCACCAAGTCGAAAGGCATGGGTGGAACCACCGTCGCTCTTCCCGAGGACAGCCTGGTTGCCTCGGTGAATCCGGCCGGTATGGCCTTCGTTGGGAATCGCATGGATGCCGGTCTCGGCGTCTTCGCGATGCGTCCCAAGTACACCATTACCGGTGAGCGCCACGCGCCACCCGCGTTCAGCCTGTACCCGGAAAGCCAGAAAAGCGAAAAGTTCAGCTTCCCGCCGCACCTGGGTTACAACAAGGTCATGGCGGACGGCTCGACCCTGGGCATTTCCATCATCACCAACGGCGGCGCCAACACCAGTTACCCCGATGACGCCTCCGGTGGAACCGGCACGTTCTACGGCGGTGAAACAGGCGTGCGCCTGGAGCAATTGTTCTTCCTCCCCACTTACGCCAAAATGGTCGACAGCAAGTCCGCCATGGGCATGAGCGCCCTCATCGCCTACCAGAGGTTTGAAGCACGCGGTTTGAATCACTTCGGCGCTTTTGTCGCCGACGGCAATCCGGACCGCCTGAGCGACAACGGCATCGACAATGCCACCGGACTCGGTTGGAAGTTCGGATACCTGACCAAACTGACCCCGAACCTGTCCTTCGGCGCTTCCTACGCGACCCGCGTCAAGATGGAGCGGGTGACGAAGTACGAGGACCTCCTCGCCCAGAAAGGCCGCTTTGACGTTCCCCCGACCGGCACCCTCGGCCTTGCCTTTAAGCCCAGTGCAAAATCGGTTATCGGATTCGAAGTGCAGAAAATCTGGTACAGCCAGGTGGCGGCCATCTCGAATCCGTTCGGCAACCTGCTGGAAGGCACGCACGATGGGGATCCCAGTAAACTGCTGGGCGGCGAAAACGGCCCCGGTATGGGCTGGAATGATGTAACCGCCTACAAACTGGGTTACCAGTGGGAAGCCAGCCGGAAGATGACCTACCGCACCGGCGTGACCTACGGCAAACAGCCTGTGAAGAACAGCGAGATGCTGTTCAGCCTGATCGCCCCCGCGATCCAGGACCTGCACCTCAGCGCCGGTTTCACCCGCAAGATGGGCGGCACCAGCGAGATCAGCGGCGCGCTGGTCTTCGCCCCCAACAAAACGGTGTCCGGCCCCAACCCGTTGGACCCGACACAGACCATCACGCTCAAGAACCACGAGTTTGGAGCCGAGGTCTCGTGGGGTAAATCGTTCTGATTGCCTGACCCCCGCCCTTGGCGGAACGCTTGGGGCTCCCCCTTCCCACACGTGGGAAGGGGGCCGGGGGGTTAGGTGGGGCCGGGCAACCACCCCCAAACCCCTACCTTGAAAAGGAGGGGAATCCGACGTGGCTCGTCATCGATTCACACACCGCTCAGACGGTTCTCAAGGTCACAATCCCATCGCCTTGCGGTAAATCGAAACAGCGTCGTCCAGCGTCACCACCCCGTCCTGGGTCTCTTCCGGCAGTACATCCAGAATCGCTTTACGCTCCGCTGAAGGTGATTCAAAACCTGCCGCGATTTCCAGCGCTTCCACGGCGTCCGCGACAGTGTAGTACAGCGTTGCCGCCACCGATTCATCCGGTCGAACGAGATAAACGGGTTCCAGCGGAACCGCCAGATGCCCGTCGAAGTCACCCTGCACGAACAACCCCTGGCCTCCCTTCGGCCACGTGGCCCGGGCGCGGAACGCCTTCACATCCCGCACACAATACAGCGAACCGTTGGGCGGTATCACGGTGCCGGGACGGAAGGTATACCGCACATCGCCGGCAAGTTTCCAACCGCTGATATCCACTGCTGTCGTGTTCGGATTGGCGATTTCGACGTATTCCTCTTCCTTGTTTCCGCTCACGGGCGAACGGTCCACCGCTCCGAACACGATGTCGGGTTGCGGAACCTGCCGGTCCGGAATCAAACGTCCCGGTCCGGAATGGGTATTGTACAGATGATTCCTGCGAATACCCAGGTAAGCGGACTTCAGGATATTGACGCCGGTCAGGAAACTCTGGTTATAGCCGTACTGGTAGGTCCACTTGGCCCGGTCCAACACCACATCCGGTGCCATCAGGTTGTACAGCTCATCACAGCGTTTCTCGAACTTGAGTTCCGCGGCGGGCGTGCCGGGCGGTTGCAGCAGGTCGTCCATGAGGGTACGCAGACGACGCAGATACATTTTCTGAATCACCGGTGTCCGGTGCATGGCATCGATGAACTTGTTGTACAGGTTGTCGCACTTCTGGTGGGCGATATCCCCGAACAGGGGGTGGCTGTAGGGATCGGCGGAAGCCCATATGGTATCGTTCAGCACACCGCCTTCCAGTGTGAAGTTGCGCCCGAACGTCAGGTCCTTGTCCCACGGCAACATCGTCCACTCGCCGGTTTTATCCGTGTCGCGGTACAGATAGTAATTCTTGGCGACATGGTCGTTGTCGTGCATGATGGTGGTTGCCGCGATGTAGTTGATCGTCGCCCAGATGTCCACGTTGTCGCACAGGTAGGTGAACAGCGGCTCGTTGTACTGGTTCACGCCGGTCACCAGCGCCTGCAGGTCGGAGTTGCCCTCAGTTTCGCGGGTTTTCTTCTCCACATTGACGGTGGCGCTGGTGCAGTCGTTGTACATCTTGTAGAGCGCTCCGTCACCGTCCAGGCCGTTCCGGTTGAGCATCGTTTCGTCCGGTTGCTCCACGATGACGGCCACGCTGTGGAAAGCGGCGTTTTGCTGAACCCGCACAGGAAAGGCGTAACACCCTGCCACACCGGCGTTGGTGTAGGTTTCCCAGCCCAGAATCTGCCGGATATACGCCTTGTCGCTGTAGGTGCTTTGGAGGTTGAACTCCTCAACCGGCGGTTTCTCGTCGTCCACCTGGAAGTAGAATCCCGCCGACATGTCGAACTTGTAGTGCTTCTTCGGCCACGAAGCTGAGCTCTGCCCTCGTAAACGCGTGAAGATATTGTCGTAAAAGACGCCCCGGTAGAAGCAGGAGGATTGCGTGCCCGCCTCCGTGGCCGCGGCGGACGGATTCTGCACAAACCAGTGCAGTACCGGCAGTGCCGTTGTTAGAGCGGGGTCCAGAACCACGGTTCCGTAATATTCGGGGGCCGTTGGACCGACGAACAACGGCGACCGGCTGGTATGTGCCACCGTGTCCGTGGCCGCGATATAGTATCGGACCATCGAACCGGCGGTGAATCCAGCGCCCGGTATCACCGCGCCGAATACACCGTCGTCCGCCTCACCGTCGCCGTGCAATCCGTCGTCAAGCATTGTAATTGCAGACGTAGCGCCATAGTTCATGCGCCACGTCAAAGTTACGGCATTAACCGGGGCCGTGGTCAGCATAACGCGGGCGGTAACCGTCAAGTCCTCGCCGGGAGAGGGCTGGCTGGGAGTGTGGGCGATGTCGCTGATTGCCGGTCCCTGGTCCGCCGATCCCGTACCGTTCGGGCCGCCAGGCGTTGGAACCGAAAAGAACCGGATGACGTCCGGCTGTATTCCCGTGCCCACGAACCGCACTATCTCGGGGAGAACAAGGAAATCGCTACTGGTGGCACTGGCGTTCAAGCCGTGCACGGCCAGCACATTCTGACCCGCAACAAGGGCGGATTTATATGCCGTGATATCGATGTATTCCCACTGAACAGCCAGGCTGTCCTCGTGGGTCCGGGTGGCGACTGAGCGGTATCCCAGACTTGACGGGGCGTTCCGCGAGGCGACCTTCACACCGTTCAGGTAGGCTACGAAGCCGTCATCATACTTCATGCGGAGGGTCAGTTGTTCCGTCGGGCTTCCGTCAAAACTGAAAGGAATCCTCAGGTAGGCTGTACCGGACACGTTGTACATCTCGGACAGAACGTTGAGCCCGATCAGCGATTCGTAGCCCGTCGAGCGCTCGAATCCAAGCCCGGTCTGGCCGGATTTCCAGGAAGAGTCGTTGAAGGAAATCTGCGTCCACGTAAGACCCCAGTTGTTGTTCGGCGGCACCACGGCTTTTGCCGCAGTCGGAGAAGGGACAACCGGAATTGTGGTTCCGTCGTAACCCATGCCGTATGAAACATCCGTCTGCTGGGGTGGATAAGTGGGACCGTATTCGCAGGATAGAGAGAGATCCGGACGGTACAAACCGACGTATTCACCTTGTGCGTCGAGCTTGTAATTCGTGTGCAGTGGCTTCGCTGGATCCCGGCGGTCCTTGTCCGATGCGAAAACGATCATGTAGGCACCAGCCTGGATCGTGACCGCCGGAAAAACCCACTTCTGAGGTTTGTTCTTGCTGTCCGTCAGTCCCCATCCTTCCAGATTCACTGGCACGGATTCCGGATTGTACAATTCAATCCAGTCCGAGGAATCGCCGTCTTCGTCGTAGAGGCAACCGTCATTGGAGGCCACAAACTCGGAGATCAGGACCGTCTGGGCATAGCCTCGTCCTGTGTTGATGACGAACGCCGTCAGAAGAACCGCAGACGCAATCAGCAACCATCTTTTCATGGGGGGAAATTTCCTTTTATGTCACCGCGACCAAACGTGAATGCTGGGACGCCTTCCACGTGAATGATACCATGGAACGTGTAACCAGGTCGAAATCCGCCCGCAAACCGAACCATGAGCAATCCCCTGAAAGACTACCGAGACACCCACAGGCAGATCCGCGCCCTGTTCGCGGACTTTACCAGTTCCCACTGCCCGGACTGCGCCAATCCCTGTTGCCGCAGACCTGCCCGTATCGATGATTACGATGTCCTTCTGGCGGAAGCGCTGGGATGCCTGCCCGATCAGGCCGTTCACTGGAAGGGAAGCGCCGAGACTCTGGAACTCGTTTTGCGAGGCGATGTCGGCGATGAACCGTGCGAGTTTCTGGGTGAAGACGGGTGCTCATTTCCCTCAGACCTCCGGCCGCTGGGTTGTACCACCTACGTATGCAAGTTCATGGAACGCGACCTCAGCAACCGCGAATTGCGGGAGATCAAGTCGCTGGCCCGCAAACTGGAGAGACTAAGGGACGCGCTTCTGCGGGCAGTGGGTGTGCGTAGGCGCTGACCGCTGGCAGGGTGCGGCAGTGTCAGCACAAATACACCCCGCGAACAGGCTGTTCCGCTTTTCCACAAACACATCCGTCGCCAATAATTTCCATGGCATTTTCATCAGAAGCATCAGAATGGTGGGCTGACGCGTGTCTCCGTTGTTGATCCTGGTCATCCTGGTTATCGTGCTGGCGCTGGTCTTCGACTACAGCAACGGCTTTCATGACTCAGCTAACTCCATCGCCACGGTGGTCGCCACCCGCGTACTCCGGCCGGGTCAGGCCGTCCTATGGGCGGCCTTCTTCAACTTCATCGCGGCATTCACGTTTGAACCCGCCGTGGCCAAAACCATCGGCAAGGGCATCATCGATCCGACCATAGTGGACGTGAACGTCATCCTCGCGGCAGTCGCCGGAGCCATCTTATGGAATATCGCGACGTGGTATTTCGGCCTGCCGTCCAGTTCGTCCCATGCACTCGTAGGCGGCCTGGTGGGAACGGCCATCGTCAAGGTCGGCCCTGAAGCCGTCATCGGCGCCGGCCTTCGGAAGGCGGCCCTGTTCATCGTCGTATCGCCCACCCTCGGCATGATCCTCGGCTTCATTCTGATGTCCATCTCCGTGAGGATTCTGCACAATGCGCGGCCCCGACGCGTAACTTCCTGGACGCGGATACTTCAACTGGTGTCATCCGCCTGCTACTCATTGAGTCACGGCTTGAATGACGCCCAGAAGACGATGGGCATCATTGCCGTCCTTCTGGTCAGTATGCAACCGCGTATTCCCGAACTGCAGAACACGCCGCACTGGTTCATGCCGACGCAGGATATGGAAACGGTACCTCTGTGGATCATTTTGTCCGCACATACTGCCATCGCGCTGGGTACGCTGTCCGGTGGATGGCGCATCGTGAAAACGATGGGCATGCGCCTCACCCATTTGAATCCCCTTGGAGGTTTCTGCGCGGAGTCGGCCGGAGCATTGACCATCATCGGCGCCTCGATCGCCGGAATCCCGGTCAGTACCACGCATACCATCACCGGCGCAATCGTGGGTGTGGGATCCAGCCGGCGATGGTCGGCTGTTCGCTGGGGGTTGACGGTCCGGATTGTGTGGGCCTGGATACTGACCATTCCCTGCACGGCAATCCTTGCCGGTGCGGTTTACTACCTCGTGGCTACCATTATCCCCGTACTTCCGACAGCGGGGCAAGCCTTTGTCGGATTACTGGCGGCAATCGCCGGGTTCTACTCACTGGTCGCCTGGTTACGCAGTCGCAAAGTGACACCGGTAATCGCACTGAGCGCCGCCGACGCGCCGGCAATACACTCCCAGTAATTGGAATCTTGGCCCGGGCGAAAGCCGCCGCGCGAGGTGAACCTACAAGACTCCCCGGCTCGTCAGGATCAGCCGCAGTTCGTGCAAGCGGGCATCCAGTGAGCCGTCGTCCAGCATTTGGCGGTATCGATCCGGGAGAAACGCCTTGCTTGTGCTGGACCGGGCGGCAAGCAGTTCCATGTACTCGATGGTTTCGGGGTCTTCCTCGCCGGAGGGAACATAATCGTCCATCACGAACAGCACGTCATCCATGGTCACGATCTGCCGGTCCTCCAGACCCGCGTGCTGGTCGGTAAGTTGCGCAATCTTGTTGAGGTCGGCCGGCGAGTAGTTTTTACCCGCCAGTCGTTCACGCACTGTGGTCCAGTCGCCCTCCGGCGGAGTTATCTGGTTGTTCCTGAAGGCGCGTTCCAGAATCCTGATCTGCTGATCGGCGTCCGGGAGAAACAGGGGCAGACGCAAATCGAACCTTCCCGCCCGCTTGCTGGCCGCATCCACCAGGTCGGAGCGGTTCAACAGCGCCACCGGGATGACGAAGCCCTGCAGGTCCGGACGCGACAGGAACGCGCTGAACATCGCCCACACGCGCTGGCGGACGCCGGAATCGCCCTCGTCGCCGGAACCGCGCCGCCCGAAGGTCTGGTCGTATTCGTCCAGTATCAGCAACAACGGGCCCATGGCCTCCAGAATTCCCAACAGCCTTTCAACGTTCGATTCGGTGCCGCCGACGTACTTGTTGTAGAACGACTTCAGCACCACCGTTACGAGACCGCTGGACGAACCGAACGCCGTCATCAGGAAGGTTTTGCCCGTGCCGGGCGCGCCCTGCATGTAAATGCCCTTCGGGATGCGCCGCGTTCGGCCGGCCTTGATGTCCTCGACAATGCGGTTCAGCAATTGCTTCTGCTGTTCCATCCCGCCGACGACTTCCAGCCCCGGACCGCCTTCCACAACCTCCGCAAGGTCGCCGACGGTTTTCTCGATCAGCCGCTTCTTCTCGTCGATCACGGATTTGAACGAAAGCGGCTCTTTCCGGTAGCGCGCCGAGCGGAGCAGATCGTCCAACTGCTCCAGTGTCAAACCGCCGGTCAACTCGGCGAGACGCGTGTCGGTCAGTTCACCCAGTGCGTTCGGCCAATCGAACGACTTCAGGAATCCCCGGATGTAATCAAGTCGTTCTTCGCGGACAGGCAACGGCACCTTCACGATTTCAAGCCGCGAAGAGGAGGACTGGATCTTCGAGTGCACGTCCGAAAGGCTTTCGGTGACCAGCAGGATGATGCAGTCCTTGCGGTCCAGCAAGGGATCGGCGGCCCAGCGGCGCAGAGTCATCAGGCAGTGCGTGACGTGCGGTTGGTTCAGGCCAACGTCCATCGACGGAGTCAGCGCTTCGACGTCTTCTATAATCACCGCCACGTTGTTACGGGTCGCGATGAGGCGCTCCAGAAGCGGCAGAACCACCGTCGGGTCGGTGATGCGGCCCAGTTCGACGGCCGGCAAGGCGGAAGGCCCGGTCTGAACGCCCCGGTACACATTCACGAACTGCAGGAGTTGCTGTTCCATTTCGGGCGTTGGACAACCGAGACCGCCGCTGAACGAGTACGTCACGACGAGCCGCTGGTTCCCGCCGGGGCCGGCTCCGAGAAGGGCGCGATGCAGAAACGGAACCAGCAGATGGTACTCGCCCGAATTTCCGAAGTAGTCACGCACGTTGCCGTACAGCAGAAAAACGGCGGAGGTTCCAGCTTCGTAGCGCGCTTTGAGGTCCTCTGCCCACGCGGGAAGAGGTGTCAGGTTGTTTGGAATCATTGGTCGGTGGTTGGAGCGGGCGTCGGCGCCGTGGGTTTGGAGGCTTTTTTGGCGCCCTGGGACGCGCGCGGACTCTGGATGATCGGCTGTTCGCCCGGCTTGAAGACGAATATCTCCTGCGCCGACATCGATTCCCGGCGCCCACCCAGCGAGGTGTACGTTACGGCAACGCCCTTGTTCGTGCTGTAATAGGCGCGCACGTTACCGTTCCAGGAGGGTTGTACCGGCAACATACGGAGGCTGGTGTGCAGGCGGCCGAACGCGACGCTGTTCAGGCGCACGGTGGCGTCCTTGTTGGTGGCAAACAGGGCGCTGTCCACGCCGATCTGCGCCACCTTGTTGTCCACATAGAAGACCTTGATGGTCGCCCCGAAGCGTCCCTGCCCCATCGGGATAGCCTGGTAGCCCTCGATGACGCAACCGGCTTTCTCGTCCCGCCAGCCAGCCGGGCCGCCCGATGTGCCGGTGACCATCGGTTTCGCCTTCCAAACATTCACGGCTTCGTGAACCTGGCCGGGGTTCATACCGAGCTTCACCGGCCCGATGCCCTCACCGGGCGTGATCCGGTAATCGGGCGTCACGGCGCTCGCGGGAACGCACAACAAGACCAGAGCACACACAACAACAAACGGTAACAATGTCAGGTGTTTCATCACTTCCATTGTACCGCAAGGCAGTCAATCGGAGCGGTCAAGGGGCATAACCGGAGGCAGGTTCGCCCTTGAGGGCGCTTGCAATGTACTCCAGAACAGCTTCCAGGTCCGAGATGATGTCCTCGTTGCAGAACCGCAACACACGAAAACCGTTGGCACGTGCCCACTCATCACGCACAGAATCGCGTTCTTCTGTTTCGTCATGGATGGCGCCGTCCACCTCCACGGTCAGGCGAGCCGAGTGGCACTAGAAATCGGCGATGAACGGCCCGGTATTGTGCTGTCTGCGGAACTTCGCTCCACAAAGGCGGCGGTTGCGCAGAAACTCCCATTGGAGCGCCTCCGCCTCGGTCGGAAGTTTACGCATTTCGCGAGCGCGCTCCAGCAGGGCATCGGGTATCCGCCGGGCTCTGCCGGCCAAGTTCGACAGGTCGTCGTTTTGCATATGAATCCCCTCACCCCCAGCCCCTCTCCCCGCGGGAGAGGGGAGTTTTGGTCTCCCGTTTTCGTTTCCCCCTCGCCCGCAGGGCGAGGGGGCCAGGGGGTGAGGGCTCCGGGGGGTGAGGGCTTACTCGTCCCAGGAGTTTTTCGCGGGCTCGGCAAGGTCGGCGGCGTGGGTGACGTTGTTTCTGCCGCGTTTTTTGGAGTAATAGAGGGCTCGGTCCGCCTCGGCGATGAGGGAATAACTGCTGAGGGAACCGGCTACGGATGTGGCGCCGCCAAAGCTGGCGGTGATAGGACGGTCTGGCCACGGCGCGCGCTCGACGGCGCTCCTCAGGCGTTCGGCGATGGCGAGGCATCCGGCGCGGTCCGCGTCGGGAAGCACAATCACAAATTCCTCGCCGCCGTAACGGGCAACAATGTCGCTGTCGCGCGCAGTGGCGACCATCAGTTGGGCCAGGCCTCGTAAAACTTCGTCGCCCGCGGGGTGGCCGAAGTCGTCGTTGTACGACTTGAAGAAATCCACGTCCAGCAGTAACAACGACACAGCCGACTTCATGCGCACGGAACGCCGGATTTCGCGGTCCAGCCCTTCGCGGAAGGCGCGGTAATTCAGTAGGCCGGTCAGGCCGTCCAGTTGAGCCAGCGCCTTAAGCTGGGTGTGCGCGGTATGAAGCTGGGCCTGGCGCACGGCCAGTTCCGTGTGGGCTTCGTTGATCAGGCGCACCTGGTCCTCCAGCCTGCGTTCATACTCTATGCGCTCGGTGATGTCGATTCCCATGCACACGAACTGAAACGGCACTCCCTCGCGGTTGGTGAGGGCCGAATGCGTCCACTGGATATCGCGCCACGTTCCGTCTTTCGCCACCCAGTGCGCTTCGTGCCGGGCCGGCGAGTGACCGGCGGCGAGTTCGCTGAACACGCGCATGTACGTGTCTTTTTCTTCCAGCGGTGAAAGGGCCTCCCACATCACCTTGCCGACAAGATCGGAGGACTGGTATCCGGTCACGTTCTCGCAGGCTTTGCTGAACAACTGGATTTTCCCGTCCAGGTCGAGCAGAAGAACAAGATAACCGGCATCTTCCACAAACGCGCGAAGCAGTTCCCCCTGGCGGCGGGAGGCCAGTTCGGACTCTCGGTCGTGCGTGATGTCTCGCGCGGAGATGGTGTAATGGGCCAGCGATCCGTCGGGACACGCGTGGGCGACAATCGTCATCTCGACCGGGATATCAACGCCCCCGGCGCCGGTCAGGGCGCCAGGCCCGGACCATGAACCTGCATCGATAGCCTGGGCAAAGGCGCCTCGCAAGGAGTCAACGGCCCAATCCGGCGCGAGGTTCGCCAGCGGTTTCGTCGGCAACGGGGCATCTGATGACAGGCCGAGCAAACGTCGAGCGGCAGTGTTCAGATAGATAAGGCGTCCTTCTGCATCGGCGGCGCCCAGAAAATCGTTAACGGTCTCGGGAATCGTGCCGACACGTTCCCGTTCCTGCTGTTCCAACACGAGGCCGGTGACGATTTCGGCGAACATCACCACTCCGCCCACCGCGCGGTCGTCCTGCCACCACGGCCTCAGTTCCCACCTCAACCAGTCTTCGCGGCCGTCGCTCCTGCGCCATCTGACCGCCAAAGCCGAGGACGGCTCGCCAAGCAGGCACCGCGTGCAGGCATCCCGCAATTCGGCTGGCAGATCCGGAACAGCATCAAACAAGGAAAGGGTTTCGTCGACTGCGTTGGAATCGTCAAACCAATTCAGAAGAGGCCGGCTGGAACACAACAACCGCATGTCCGGATCGAACATGGCGAGAACAACCGGCGCGTTTTCCAGAATGGCCTCGGCGTACGACAGACAAGAGTCCGTTGCGACACCATCGGCTGACGGGTCCTTTACGGGGTTGCAAACGTGGCTAACAATTCCCGCGATGCCGGACACGCTTCCCAGGGCATTTCGCGACGTTACAAGGTCCAGGCGAACGCGGTGATAAACGCCATCGTTGCCGAGGAAGCGAACCACGGGGTGCACATGCCGTTCAACACCATCCAGAAGTTTCCGGACAGAGGCAACCACGCCGGAACGTTCATCGGGGTGCAGGCAGTCCAGAAGGTGGCCGATCTGCCCTTCTTCCAGGGCGAATCCGGTTGTGTCGGACCAAGTGTGGCCCAGAAGGGTAAACAACCCGTCGCGTTGTCTGATGAAACCCGAACTCATGTGGGATAGGCGAATCAGCGGAATCGGCGGGTCCGCACGCGTCTCACCGTGTGGGTTCGGCGTGCCGCGGAGGTTCCGGTGCGGCCGGGTGGGAATCCCATAAGTTCCGGCCTGCTGTTCGCTGTCACTTTCTGAATATTGTTATGAAATCGCTAACGGCCCTGGGCCGGAGTTGCCGGACACGGGATGTCGTCCACTGTCGGAATGTGCGGGGTATGCCCTACGCGTAAAAGCCTTCTCGAAGCGCCATATCATACAGCAGACGTCCAGATCGTGTTTTGCTACCTGCCATCCGGGACGCTGATTCCATTGTACGTGATTTTACCGCGTTCGGAACCGCTGATATTTCCGACAGCCAGGCTGATTACCAATTGCTGCGAAACGGAGGACCGCACACCATGCTCATAATTGGCCGACGCGAAGGCGAGGCTCTGCACATCGGGGATGATATAGAAATCATGGTTCTGCAGATTGCCGGAGGCCAGGTGCGAATCGGGATACAGGCGCCGGATACTGTGCGGGTGACTCGCGCCGAACTCGACGATCGTCCCGCTACTCGCAAACCCGAACCGGAGGCCGCGCCGTGATACCGGTCCACACACGCGTCCGGTATCTGGCCGCCGCCGCCCTGGCGGCCGCCCTGGCACTCGGTACCGGAGCGGTCGTTTACCGGTGGACACAATCACACCCGGCGGCCGTTCTTTCGGGCGCGGCGATTATCGTCACAGGCGCCTGGATTGCGTCCTCAAAACTGCATTTGTGCGTCCGCAGGCTGAGGGAATGGCTTGACGAGGGTGCGCCGGACGAACCGGACTGGGCGCCGGAAACGCCGTGGCACGAGATTGGCGAACCGGTGCTGGCCCTGCTTCAAAAATGCCGCGCACGGGTGGGCGATCTCGAAACCGAACGTTCCGAATTGCAGGCCGTGCTGAACAACATGAGCGACGGCGTGATTGTTGTTGATTCACTCGAACGAGTAACCCTGATCAACCGGAGCGCCGCCGCGATTTTCGGCCTGGACCAGTCGCGAGCCGTCGGAAGAACTATCATCGAAGCCACGATGAACGAGGCGCTGGACCGCACCGCCGCGCAGGTTCTGGCCGAGCGTGTTGAGAAAAGCACTCCCTTGACCGTTGTGAAGCCCGAAGGACGGTACTTGCGGGCCACTATCAGCCCGATATCAACACCCGCGGCAACGACGGCGGTCATTGTGCTCCACGACATCACCGAAGCGGTTCGCATCGAAGAAATGCGCCGCGATTTTGTCGCCAATGCCGGACACGAAATCCGCACGCCGGTCACCGCCATCGCCATGACTGCCGAGAATCTGCTGGAAGGAGCGCTGGACGACCGCGACACGGCACGGATTTTTCTGGAGCACATCTCCGATTCGTCGCACCGCTTGATTGCCATCGTGGACGACATCATGGGGCTGGCCCGCGCGGAATCGGTGCACCCCGCGTGGCCCCCCACCAGCCTCAGCGCTTCCGCCCCGTCTCAACCGGAACGCGAAAACATTCGTATGGCACCGGAAGCACACCGCGTGGCGGCCGACATCCACCCGACCGCCGAGGCCAAGAACATCACCCTCTCGGTGGAGGTGCCGGACGACCTGACCGCCTGGGCGGATTCCGAAAGCGTAAGGCGCATCCTGCAGAACCTGATGGACAATGCCATCAAGTACACGCCGGACGAAGGGCGCGTGGCGGTGCTCGGCCGCCAGGAGGGCGATTGGACCATCATCGAGGTCTCCGACACCGGCATCGGCATCCCGCGCGAGTGTCTGGACCGCATTTTCGAGCGGTTCTACCGGGTGGACCGGGCGCGGTCGAGGGAACTGGGCGGTACGGGACTGGGACTCAGCATCGTCAAGACCCTCGCCGCCGCACTTGGTGGCCGTGTGTCGGTTTCCAGCGAACTCGGCCAAGGCTCCACGTTCACCGTGCATCTGCCCCGAATGCCCGCGGATCGTTAATTACGCGCACGTTGTGGTGCTATCATACCGGCGGAAGCGCAAACGATGCCTGTCAACGTACTGATCATCGAAGACGAGAAGGCGATCGCGGAGGGCCTGGCCTACGCCCTGCGCAAGGACGACTTCCAGGTAGAGATGGCCTTAGACGGCAACACCGGGCTCGACCTTGCCAGACGCTCCCATCCCGACATAATCCTCCTCGACCTGATGCTTCCCGGTCTGAGCGGTTGGGAGGTCTGCCGCGCAATCCGGCGCACCTCTTCCGTGCCCATCATCATGATCACGGCTCGGGCCGACGAAATGGACCGCGTGCTCGGACTGGAACTGGGTGCCGACGACTACATCGTCAAACCCTTCTCCCGGCGCGAGGTAACCGCCCGCATCCGCGCGGTTCTTCGCCGCGCCTATCCATCTTCCGTTCAGGAGACGGACGAAATCCTGAAGTCCGACGGCATCGAGATGAATATCTCCCGTCACGAACTGATGGTCGACGGCGCGGCGGTCTCTCTAACCCCGAAAGAGTGGGACCTCCTGCAGATTCTTCTGCGAAACAAGGGGCGCGTGCTGACGCGCGACCTCCTGCTGGACCGCGTGTGGGGAGACGACAGTTTCATGGACCGGGGCACGCTGGACGTCCACATCCGCTGGTTGAGGCAGAAGATAGAAGCCGATCCCGGCACACCCCGCCGGATACTGACCGTGCGCGGCGTGGGCTACAAGTTCAGCGATTGATTTTTATTCCCTCAACTGCCGCTAAAAAACGCGCCGCGGAACCAATCGGCTCCACGGCGCGCATCAAACCCTTGATTATCTTCAGGAACCGGATGGCGCGGTTCGTGTTCCCGTTAGAATACTGGTGGGCGCCTTTTCGCCTATCTTCTCATATATCTCCTCCGGCTTCTGGGCCACGCGGATCATCTCGTCGCGTCCGATGACGCCCTTGCGGTAGAGGTACACGAGGTGGTCGTCCAGTGACTGCATACCCAACTGGCCGCCGGTCTGGATGGCACTGAAGATACTGTGCGTCTTGTGGTCGCGAATCATGTGCTGGATGGCCGGGGTGCAGACCATGATTTCGTAGGCCGCCGCACGTCCACCCCCGTCCTTACGCGGAAGAAGCAACTGCGAGATAACCGCCGTGAGGTTGCCGGAAAGCTGAACGCGAATCTGCTCCTGCTGTTCCATCGGGAAAACGTCGGTGATTCGGTCCACGGTTCGCGCGGCGCCGGTGGTGTGGAGCGTGCTCAACACAAGGTGGCCCGTTTCCGCGGCGGTAATGGCGGCTGAGATCGTGTTCAGGTCGCGCATTTCGCCGACGAGGATCACGTCCGGGTCCTGGCGCAAAGCCTTGATGACGCCTTCTTCAAACGACGGCACGTCCATATGGACTTCGCGCTGTGAGATCATGCCCATCTTGTGGTGATGGAAGTACTCGATAGGGTCCTCGATGGTGATGATGTGGGCGTCGCGGTTGGCGTTGATGTAGTCGATCATCGTCGCCAGCGTGGTCGTCTTGCCGGAACCCGTTGGTCCGGTGACGATGATAAGTCCCCGGGGCATATGCAACAGCGGCTTGACAGCGGAAGACAGGCCCAACTGGTCGAAAGAAAGCAGACGGAAGGGAATGAGACGCATGTTGATGGCAATCGTGCCGCGTTGCATGAAAGCCGCCACGCGGAAGCGCCCCCTGTCTCCGTGGGTGTAGCCGAAGTCGGCGCCGCCGCGTTCCCGAAACTCCTTCATGGAACGCTCCGTGGCGATATCCTTCAGCATCCGCTCCGTGTCGTCCGCGTTGAGTTCGCCGAAGTCGTGAAGCCGGTCCAATCGTCCGTGCCGCCGCAGTACGGGCGGTTCTTCCACTTCCAAGTGAAGGTCGGATCCGTCGAGATCAATGCATTGATCCATCAATTCGCTGATTTCTACCACTGAGTAACCCCTTTTTGTCCTCACGCCGCCTTAACGACGGCACACGGTTTCCGGCAGAGACGATACCGAGGAATGATTGCGATGTCGACAGCCCACACCAATGGGACGCGGCCGTCAGCCGTGTGGTGCGCGTACCGTTACACCATTCTATACATCGGAAGCGGGTCAAATCATACTATCGCGACCTGCGGCAGGCCGGGCCGTTTGACAGTAACAGCCGTCATCCCGCCTAAACTGCTATATGCAGAACAACCAGACCAACGCCGATTCCGTCCGGTATCTCCCTCCTTATGAACGCCGGGGAGCCGTTTTCGTTCTGTCCGGACCTTCGGGCGTCGGCAAGGACGCCGTGCTCCAGGAACTCCGGAAATTGAGGCCGGACCTTCGCAAGGCTCTCACCGCTACCACCCGCGAACCGCGCGAAGGAGAGGTTGCCGGAAAGGATTACCTTTTCTGGACCGTGGAGCAGTTTCAAGCGCACGTGAACGCCGGCGACATGCTCGAATGGGCGGAGGTTTACGGCAACCTGTACGGCACCCCGATCGCCTCCGTGGAAGAAGCACGGCAAGGCGGGAACGACGTTCTTCTGAAGGTGGACGTGCAGGGAGCGGCGTCTGCCCGCGCACTGGGGCGTTCGGCACGGCTCATCTTCCTGGCTCCTCCCAGCCTGGAAGAATTGGCAAACCGGTTGCGGGGACGGGCTACCGATTCCGACGAGGACGTGGCGCGCCGACTGAAAACCGCCCTGCACGAGATGACGCGCCTACCCGAATTTGACTATGTGGTTGTGAACGACGATTTGCGCCTTGCCGCGGAGCAGGTGGCGGCCATCATCACCGCGGAACAGTGCCGCGTCAGCGGAATCGCGAGGTTGGCGGAATGAACGAACGGAACAATGGAAGACTGAAGGGCCGCGTGATTATGCTGGGCGTCACCGCCAGTATCGCCGCCTACAAAGCCGCCGATCTGTGCAGTCGGCTCATCAAGGAAGGCGCCGACGTGCGCGTGCTGATGACACCCAACGCCACGCGCCTCATCGGGCCCGTGACCTTCGAGGGCCTGACGCACCGCCCCACAGCCGTGGATATCTTTGCGCCGAACGACACATGGGAAGCCCTTCTAGACAAGGTGGCCGATCCCGCCGACCTGTATATCATCGCCCCATGCACCGCAGATTGCCTGGCGCGCATCGCCGCCGGGATGGCCAATGATTTCGTCTCCGCCGCCGCCCTAGCCGCCGTGTGCCCGATCCTTATCGCCCCCGCCATGGCAACGCCGATGTGGCTGAATATCCGTACGCAACGCAACGCACATACGCTTAAGAGTGACGGCATCCATTTCGTCGGACCGGACGAAGGACGACTGGCCACGGGGCGTATCGGCCCGGGCCGCATGTCGCAACCCGAAGTGATCGTGGAGGAGGCCGTTCGCATCCTGCTCGTAAAAAGCGATTTCGCAGGGAAAAAGGTGCTCGTCACCGCCGGTCCGACACAGGAAGCGCTCGACCCCGTTCGCATGCTGACCAACCGGAGCACAGGCCGTATGGGAATCGCCGTTGCCGAGGCCGCCGCCGCCCGGGGCGCGGACGTGACGCTTGTGCTCGGCCCCACGCACCTGCCCGATCCCGCCGGGGTAGACACCATCCGCGTGACTACCGCGGAGCAGATGCGCAACGCGGCCTTTGCCGCTTTCGATTCCGCCGACATCGTGATTGCCGCCGCCGCCGTCAGCGACTACCGGCCGGCCGACGTGTCAACACAGAAGGTGAAGAAGGAAGAAGGCCCTGCCAACCTGCGACTTGAGCGAACGCCGGACATCCTCAAGGAAATGGGCTCCCGCCGAAAATCAGAACAGGTCCTCGTCGGTTTCGCCGCCGAAACCGAAAACCTCGCCGGGCACGCGGCCGCCAAACTCGCCGCGAAGAACCTCGATGCCGTCGTCGCCAACGACATCACCCTGCCCGGAGCGGGATTCGCCGTGGAAACCAACGCGGCGATGTGGGTCACCGCCGCCGGTGCGGAGGACTTGGGTTCGATGTCGAAACGCAAGATGGCCGACGCAATCCTCGACCGGATACAGGCGTTGAAGGCATGACCTGCAACTTCCGCCGCCCCGATTGTGTTAACCGTTCGATGACTTCCGCCGAATAACCTGAGTGTACAGACCTGTTTTATCAGGTATTGCTTGCTGTGCGGCGGTGTTGCGTGCCAAAATGACAAGACGCGCGCCGATTTCCGGCGCGCTGATCATTACCCGCCCCTGGAATGGGGATCGCAGGGCGTATGCCCTAGCAGGAAAGGAGATGAGATGAAGACCGGACGTTACATCTTTTCGTCCGAATCGGTCACAGAAGGCCATCCCGATAAAATGGCCGACCAGATATCGGACGCCGTACTAGACGCCATCCTCACCGATGACGAAAACGGCCGCGTGGCGTGTGAAACACTCTTAACCACCGGCCTGTGCGTGGTGAGCGGTGAAATCACCACCGATACCTATGTCGATATCCCTAGTCTCGCGCGAAGGGTGATCCACGACATCGGCTACACACGCGCCAAATACGGTTTCGACGCCGATACCTGCGGCGTTATCACGGCTATCCAGCACCAGAGCCCGGACATCGCACAGGGGGTGGATACGGGAGGCGCCGGAGACCAGGGCATGATGTTCGGTTTCGCGTGCAACGAAACCCCGGAACTGATGCCCCTTCCGATTTCGCTGGCGCACAAATTGACCCGGAAACTCAGTGAAGTCCGCCGCGACGGGGTTATCCCCTTCCTGCGCCCTGACGGGAAGAGCCAGGTGAGTATCAAGTACGACGGCTACAAGCCGGTCGGCATTTCGACAGTTCTCATCTCCAGCCAGCACGACCCCGCGATTCCGTACGACACCATCAAGGAAGAGATCATCGAACGGGTCATCAAACCGACACTTCCCAGGGATCTCTCCACCGAAGGTATTGAATACCTCGTGAATCCGACCGGCAAGTTCGCCATCGGCGGACCGCAGGGCGACACGGGACTAACCGGACGCAAAATCATCGTCGATACCTACGGCGGTTCCGCCCCGCACGGCGGCGGCGCGTTCTCCGGCAAGGACCCGACCAAGGTCGATCGAAGCGGCGCCTACATGGCCAGGTACGTGGCAAAGAACCTCGTAGCGGCCGGTTTCGCGGAACGTGTCCAACTGCAGGTCGCTTATGCCATCGGCGTTGCCCAACCGGTCAGCCTGGAAATCGAGACATACGAAACCGGTATCATGCCGGAATCGGAAATCGAAAAACTGGTGCGCCGCGTGTTCGACTTCCAGCCCGCCAAGATCATCCAGGCGCTGAACCTGCGCCGGCCGATCTACCGGCAAACCGCCGCCTACGGCCACTTCGGCCGCGCGGAATTCCCGTGGGAAGAGACCGACATGGTCGACACCCTCAAAAAGGAAGCCGGCATCGCCTGACACCGGCAGGCGCCGGGACGGACAGGATTCGGGATCCAGAATTCAGGACGGCCATCCTCTAACTCCCCTCCTTTTCAAGGAGGGGATGGGGGTGGTTTGTACCGCAATACCGGACTCGGCAACCTCAGGCTCCCCTCCTTTTCAAGGAGGGGCTGGGGGTGGTTTTTTCTTTCGTAATTCTTCATCCCTAATCCTTAGTCTTTCATCCTTAATCGCTCACCCCCGCCGGGCGCGTTCCCTCAGCGCTTCCACCTGCTCCATCGGGGTCGTTCGGCTCGCGAAGGGCCGGGCTTCGCGCCAGCCGTGGTAATCCGAGCCGCCCGTCCACACCAGACCGTGCCGCCTGGCAAGCGCTTTGTAGTGGGCTTCGTCCTCTTCAGAGTGGTACGGGTGTAGCGCCTCGATGCCCGCCAGGCCCGCCAACGCCAGTTCGGGGACGCAGGAATCGTCGCCGATGAGAACCGGGTGAGCCAGCACGGCCGCGCCGCCCGCGTTGCGGATGGAGCGAATGGCGTCCTCGATCGGAAACAGCGGACGTTTCACATACGCAGGGCGTCCCCGGTCGATGTACCGGTCAAACGCTTCCGCAAGGGTTTTCACGTGGCCGGCCTCGACCAAGGCCCAGGCGATGTGCGGACGGCAGATGGCGCCGGGTCCGGCGATCTTCATCAGGCTGTCCCAGTCCAGCGGCATGGCCATATCCGCCAGTTTCTCCACCATCTTGCGGGCGCGATCAATTCTGCAGGCAACCAGCCAATCCAGTTTGTCGTGCAGTTCTCCCTCCTCCACGTCCATGAAATACCCCAGCAGATGGATGCGCTTTTCACCCCAATTGGTGTTCAATTCCACACCGGGTATGATCTCGAGAGCGTAGTCTTTCGCGGCGGAAACGCCTTCCGGCAGACCGGAGGTGACATCGTGATCGGTGATGGCAATCGCCTGAAGACCGCGATCGACGGCGGCGCGCACAATCTGGGTCGGCGTGTCGGTTCCGTCGGACGAAGTGGTGTGGAGATGCAGGTCGGCGTTGGGCATGGAATCCTCGCTTTCTGGTCATTGTGGGGCGGTTCGGGGCGCGCGTCAAATCAGCGGCGTTTCGAGCCCTGGCGCCTCGTTTCGGCGCGGTACACGGCCTGCCAACCAAGCATCCCGCATTCTGCGCGATTTTGATACGCCGCGCGGATCCGCTTCAAGGTTCTTTCGACTTTCCATTTCTTCAGGCCCAGGTTCGCGGCGATCGATCGAATGGTACACCCGGCCATCTTCAGACGGAGGACGGTGAGGTCGATAAAACACAGACCGAGGCTCTCCAGCAGTTCGTCATCCTCGGTTTCTTCGAGGTACGGGTGATCAGGCGCGGTGAATCGATCAAGAGTCTCGTTGAGCGGAAGGGTCGGGTGCGCTCTGTCACGCTTGCTGTATTCGACCTCGGAATAGCAGGGGTACTCCTCCTTGCGCCGTTCATAGCGCGAGATGATCTCGACGGGGTCTTCGGTGTTGCTGTAGGTCACGGCCGGCTCCTTTCAATACGAACATACGTTCGTTATTCCTGCCGTGAATCATAACATTCCGTTAGGTCCTTGTCAAGAGGTTTTGTTGCACTTCTTGCGAAATTGCGATGAATTCGCTAACATTATGGAGAGGAACGAAGTGGAACGCTATTCCCAGATTGGCACGCGCATTCGCCAGGCGAGGCAGGAGGCCGGGCTCAGCCAGGAGGAGCTCGGGCGGCGCCTCGGCATCTCCGGCGTCGCCGTGGGACACTACGAACGCGGAACCCGCTCCATCGGCATCCACGAACTCGAGCGCCTCGCGCAGATACTGGAACGTCCGCTCACCTGGTTCCTGCACCAGAGGCGCCCCTGGCGCGATGTGGTGGACGCCGCCTTCGCCGAAGTCGCCGCCGATCCCTCCTTCCCGCACGGCGCACGGCACGATGTGAATCTGGAAACCCCGTTCAAGGAGTACATCGTCCGCCTGTACGAAAAGGCCCGCAACCGCCGCCTCCTGCCAACAGAGGAAGAGCGACTCGACTACGATTGATCATTTGACCCCGGCGCAAGAACCGGAAGAACTAGCGAACAAATGTTCCATATCGTTAGGTAAATCCATCAACGTGAACACCCTTGACCGACGGCTCGCACCCTTCCTTCGCCGATGGGACTATATTTCCTTTCGGCATCTGCACGTCTTCGCCGACGCCTTCGCCGGTTACCTGCGACTGCCGGCCACGCCCCGCCTCGCCCACCCCCTGTTGCGACGCCACGGCGTTGAGATTCGGCGGGAGCCCTTACCGCCAACCGTACACGCCGTTTGGACCCGCGACGGCGGAGACTGCCTGATCCGCCTGTCGGAGCACCTGCCGCCCGGCGCCGCGAACTTCACCCTCTGGCACGAGTGGTTCGACCTGATGGCCCATCATCCCGACTTTCCGAACAAGCCGCCGCTGAGGACGCTGGAACGTTGCGCCAATCGGTTCGCAAGTTGCATCTCCATGCCGGAAGAGGCCGTTCGGCGGACCTTTGAGGAGTTGAACGGACGCGGAGACAAGACCACGGTGATGGCGGCGCGGTTCGTCGTCAGTTCGTCGGCGATGCGGGTGAGGTTGTCCGAACTGAATCTGCGCTGGCGCTACGACCGGCGGTAGGCAAGCCCTACTCCGGCACCACCAACCGCCAGTTTTCGTCCGGCGGCGGCGCGGCCTTCCGGGCGGGCAGAACCTTGCGCACGTTCTTCACGCGGTCCAGCAGTTCCGCCACGCTGTGCGGTGGTATGGCCGGTTCCGCAAACAACTGATCGACATAGGGCCACATGCTGTTTTTGATGACGTGCGAGAGGTCGAAAAACATCACGCCCTGTGTCACCTGCGTGCACGCTTCCACCGCTTTCTTGAATGCCGCCGGGCGTCCCACATAGTCGGAGATGGCAACGCTTCCGTAAACATACGTGGAGTCGTCGATCACCGTGTTGCTCAGTTCGCCGCGCGCTTCCACCGTAGCCTCGGGATCGCGGCCGGCCTGCACGGCGTCGGCCCGCCACGGATCCGGGTAATAGGTGCCGGAGCATATCCAGTCAAACAGCGGCGCGTACCCGGTTTCGTGATACGTTTCGGTCATCCAGTCGTATCCCGCGTGATATTCGTCTCCGGCCCAGTTCACGCCCACGCTGTAATACACGGGATACCAGGATCCCACATACACCGCGCATTTCGCCTTGGAACGCGTGTCGCGAACGGTCCGCGTGGCGTCTTCCGCGAAGCGGCGAACGTTGCGGGAACGCCACTCCAGCCAGCGCTCGAACTGGGGTCCACGCATCACTTCAGCGTTCGGACGCGGTGAATAGCGCATGATGTCGTGCGGCCAGTCGTTCAGAATCTTTCCCGACCACTGCTCGAAAGCGGTGCGGCTGGCGTTGGAAAAGTCGGTTGTCAGGTTGGCGTAGCGCATACGGTCGAACACGATGCCGTCGATATCATAATTCCGGGCGATCTCGCGGATGACGGCCAGTTCGTGTTCCAGAGGCTCGCGCAGGATGGGATTGATGAACACAGACACGCGCTCGGCGGGAGTTTGCACCATGTTGGCGAAGCGCACCCCGGCCTCCCATCGCACCCGAACACCCGGGCGCAGTTTATCCGCCATCCAGTCTCCGGCGGCTCCGTCGCCCACCAGAAGGCACCCCCCCGCTGGGATCGGCACAGGGCCGTTTTCCAGTCCGGCGGCCGGAAACGTTGCCTGCACCGAGTCCCGAACAATCACCGAGTACGTTTCGTTGGGCCTGGGTGTCTTCGCCGACCCGGCGTCAGAGGTATAAACGGACATTCCGCCGGCGGGCGGCAGTGTGTTGATGGAAGAGGCTACCGGATAGGCGCCTTCGGGGGTTACCACTGTCCGGTCCGCATTGTATGTGATCGCTTGCCATTCCGGCTTATCGTAGGCCAACCCGCGGCCGACCAGTTTGTGACCTTCGGAAAACACGTTGATGGCGGCGTAAACCTCCAGACCGCGCTTGCGTCCTTCCTGAAGCGCAACGGCGAGGTAATCGTATTCAGGATCGTAGTCCTTGCCGTCGTACTTCGTGATTTGCCGGGCCACTTTGCTGGGATACATCGTTTCGCCGATGAGCGGCTTCACGTCCATCACGACGATGTTGATTCCGGCGCGGCGGCACCGCTCCATCACGTCCGCCATCTTCTCGCGGGTGTTGAGGTTGTCCAGGTTGGCCGTACCGTCGATCCACATGATGCGGCCCTGCAATCCGGCCGCGCGAACAACCGCCTGCACGATGGGCGGTTTGGCGGCGGGGGGCTGGGCGGAACAGGCGGATACGGCAAGCACAAACAACAGGGTTAGTGACAATCTCACGGTGTTACAAAACTCCTTGCGGCATTCGGTTTCGTGCCCGGTTTCGGTTTCGGGACGGGCTTTGAAATTGGTTTCTTCTTGACGACCGGTTTCACAGCGGCGCCTGGTATTGGCTTGACGACAGACTTTGCGGTGGACCCGGGTTTCGGTTTGATGACCGGTTTCGGTCTCACGACCACGTTGGGTTTCACAACCGGTTTCGGCGCGGGCTTCACCTTCGGACGCGGTTTCGGCGCGTTGGTCAATCGGTCGATTGGGATTCCCCGGAACGAACCTACCCGCGTCCGCTTGAAACCGGTCAGCATTTCACGAGCGTCGTGCTGGGTGATGCCGTAACGCCGTTTCATTTCTGTTTGCGCTTCCGCATCGTGAAGGATGTCGCCGAACAGGTATACCGGTGTCTCGTTGTTCAGATTCCAGCGAATTTCGTGCTGTACATACGCTATCGACTTCGCAGTGTCGCCCTTGTTCCGGCGCCATACCGTGTGCAGGGCAATGACCGGCGTTCTCGCAAAATAGGGTGCGTAGACCTCCATCTCGGCGAAACGTCCCATCCCGCTCGCAATGACCACCGACTTCGGCTTCACGACCTTTGCCAGGGCGTTTGCCGCCCGAAACTGGACGTTCTGCCCCGGGTCCATTTTCTGCGAGATGGCGCCCTGGAACGTGATGGCTATCATCGTGATGGGCAACGCCGTCAGAGCGATCTTGAAGGCATTCGTCAACACACCCCACCGCCAACCGACCGCCATCAGGATGATGAGAAGAAAGCCCTGGGTTAACCAGAACACAACGTATCCCGGGGTCCATACGGTGAAGAATCCGCAATACAGAACAAGGGCTAGGCCCAGAGGCGCCAGCCACTTCCAGGCCCGGAACCAAACGCCTCGGACGAGGCCGACAAAGGCACCCAGAGCCAGAGTCCACCACATCAAGGCCGAATAACCGCCCCACGCGCCGCCAAGGTCCAGGTGCCAGTTTTCGTAGGTCAGGTTCTGGCCGGTGAAAAACCGGTGAAGCCCCTGCGCGTCCCGAAGAACGTTTTTCGATACGTTGAAGTCCCACCAGAGCCCGGCGTCCCAATATGAGAACAGCCACCGCACGGCATCGGCCGGTGAATGGAAGTGAAACGCGGTCAGCATCACCAAGGCGTACGGGATTACCAAAAATGCAATCAAACCGGCGAGCAGTGCCTTGACCCGCATCAGCCTCTGCGCCCGCGAGCCGTCCGTCAGCCAGGCGGCAAGCAATGCCGGCAGTACGAACAGGCCGTGGCTCTCGTGCAGGAGACAAGTAAGCGCCAGCAGGATGCCCGCCACGCCGGCCCAGGCCTTTGATGAATGGCGGAGCATGCGACCGAGCGCGTATATGACACAAATCAGCATGGCCGCCGACGCTACGTTGGCGCGTCCGTCGGTGGCGCAGAACCACCAGCCGTACGATCCGCCCAGGCAGAGACCGCCCATCACGGCCACCCAAAGCGAGTCGGTGCTTTCGTAAAGCCAGGCCACCAGAGCGGCCACTCCGATAGCGGCCATCAGGCACGTGAAAACCTGCAGTCCAACGATGGGCGACACGCCGGGAGCAATCCAGTTCACGAATTGATACATCGCCCACGATGCCGGTCCGAATGCCAGGTGGTGCGGATGGAACAGGAACTTCGCGTCACCGGTGGCGAGGAACTGGCGCAAGCCGAGCGCGTACGACACCGTGTCAAATGTGTAGGCGTGAGTAAGCGTGGTGATGTACAGGCAGAAGAATCCGAAGCCGGTCAGGCAGACAGCATAAATCGGAAGCCAGGTCCGCGGATTCGGCGGTTCGCCTTTTTGCCACAGAACCTCGCTTGGTCCGCGCGGTATCGCGGGGCACCGGTCGCTAGCCATGGACGATGATTCCCGCCGGGTACGAACCGCCGGCCGCCGGCAAGGTGATGATGGTTACGTTCCGTCGTTCTCCGGCGCGCAGGTGGAAATCCGTGATCTTCACTTCGGCCGGAGGATAAATCATCGGGGTCTGCACCAGTTTTCCGTCCACCAGGAAGGCGCCCCGCGCGGCTCCGGCCTTGGCTTCAAACAGCACCTGCACTTTTCGCGGAGAGGGTGTCGGATTGCTGATACGCAGTTTTACCGTGTACACCACGCCGTAGTTGCCGGAGAGTTTCGTGCCGTTTGGATTCGTTATCGCGTGGCGTCCCAGGGCGATGTGCGCCCAGGTCTTCCCGACCTCGTATTCGGCCTCGATGGTCTTGTCCGGCGATGGGAACACGGCGTCGTTCTTCACCAGTTGCGCGGGAGCCCGGTCCGTTTCCGGGCCGTGTTCCGCCGCGGCGGTCAGCAAAATGTCGCCGCCGGAAAGCGGGCGCACCATCAGAATTCCGCTGGCCGTGTCGTTGATCTTCAGTTGTGCTCGCACGATTCTGCGGCGAGCCCCGGGCGGGATACGCAGAACGATTCCCACCCCGTCCACGTGCCGTTTCAGGTAGCGGTAGGCCGCCACATGGCCGGTCAGTACGGTATCCGGCGTTACGGGTCCGGTTCCGTCCACCACCAGCGCGTGCACCGACTTGTCACCCGGATTGTAGATATCGATGCCCAGATTCATCGCGGCGCTTGTGCCGTTCTGGTGGTGATAAAGCAAGCGGGTGTTCGTGTCGTGATTCACTGTCTGGCGAAACAGCGTTTGCGGAACCGTTACCCGTTCGGGATAGTTGGAATAGAAAAGAACCGTGCCGGTCGCGCGGTCCACCTTCCGCCTCTGCACGGTAATCGGAATGGACCGCGTCACGCCCAGTCTCTGCGGGCCGTGCATATAAACGGTGGCGCTCAACGTCAGTTGGTCGCCTCTTGTCCAGACGGACGGGAACGCGGGCGGTTGCGTTAACTTGTAAACACAACCGGGTTCCAGTTTCATCGAGGCATCTATTTCGTACGAGAAGGCTTCCTCCAATACATCGCGCGGCACCGAACCGCCGGTCACTTCGAGCTGAACCGGACGAACGGAACCGGCAAGTTTCAGCACCAGAAGCGCCGACGTTACGGAAGCTCCGTCGCGTATGACGCTGATGCTTCCCTGGCCGGGGTTGCGCCCGGTGAGCGTGATTGTCTTGCCCGATTGATTGATTGAGACAAGCCCTTCCGGTTCCGACCGGACGTAGATTGGGCCGCTGGCGCCGCCTCCGACCTGAAACGTGCGCGACATGCCCATACCGATCACCGCACCGGACGGCGACAACGTCAGAAACGGTGTATTCCACGCTCTTTGCAGAGTCGCGGCCCAACGGTGCGCCGTGCTTCGCCGCTTCAATCCGAGCCGTTTTGCATCAGCCGCGGTCGGCACAGCCAGAATCTCGCCTGCGCCGGTGACGCGGTAGGACGAGCCCTTTCGCGCCACACCGAATTTCGGGTTCGCTCCGGCGCCCGCCCACCGTTCCAGACGTAACCGGATCAGGTTGGCGCGGTCCTGCACCGACAACGAACCGGCGCCGGAAGCCAGCGTGATGCACGGAACGCCGTTCACGGAAATCGTGACGCGGCCGGATGCCGTTACCGACTTGACGCGCACTTCCCTCGCGTGTGACCAACCGGAGAAAAGAGCGAAAACAAGAAGAAATGATGCGATGTCCTTCGACATCGATATGATTCGACGGATTATCATGTTACCGTTAACCATGATAGCCCACACGGTGAGATGCACCCCGGGAGGGCAACACAGACGTTCGTTTCACTCACCCGGTAGATTCCATGCCCAATCCACGACGCACCAAGATTGTCTGTACGCTTGGACCCGCCACGCGGCACCCCAAGGAGATTACCGCCCTCGTTGATGCCGGTATGAACGTTGTGCGCCTGAACGCATCACACGGGGATCTGAACGAACACGCGCAGACAATCCGGCACGTCCGCCAGGTTGCGCACGGCAAGAACCTACCGATTGCGATATTGCTGGACCTGCCCGGTCCCAAGATTCGTATCGGCGAAGTTCCGGAGGGAATGTACCTCGAACGCGGCCGCAATCTCACACTGACGAGCAGACCGGGCGACATAATCCCCGCCGCGGTGTACCTCCCCAACCCGGAAGTGGCGGAATCCGTGTCGGCGGGGACCGATCTCTTTCTCGACGACGGTTTAATCCACCTGAAGGTCATTTCGTCCGTTGATGGCGTCATCGAAACCGAGGTGCTGGTCGGCGGCCCGCTCAGTTCACACAAAGGGCTGGCGGTCCCCGGAGTGTCGTTGCCCATTGACATCGTGACTCCGCGCGACGCCGAAGTCATCCATTTCGGCGTGGAGCAAGGCGTCGACTGGATCGCGGCTTCCTTCGTGCGAAGCGCCGATGATGTCGCCGCCGTTCGCCGCCACATCGAATCAGCGGGCGGAAGTATTCCCGTCATCGCAAAAATCGAGAAGCACGAAGCCGTGGATGCCATCGACGAAATCATCGAGGTGTCGGACGGAATCATGGTTGCCAGGGGCGACTTGGGCGTTGAGACGAGCATCTGGGACGTTCCCGTCATCCAGAAAGAAATCATCCGCAAGTGCAACTGCGCCGGGAAACCGGTCATCACCGCCACGCAGATGCTGGAGTCCATGATATCGCAACGAAGGCCCACTCGCGCGGAAGCGACCGATGTGGTGAATGCCATCCTGGACGGCTCGGACTGCGTGATGCTGAGTGCCGAGACCGCTGTCGGGCGCTATCCCTCCGAAACGGTCCAGATGATGGACCATCTGGCGCAAACAGCCGAGGCCGCGATGGACTATGCGACGACTCTGACGGCCCGGCGAAAGGACAAACCGGGCAATGTGACCGATGCGATCAGCGGGGCTACCTGCGAGATTGCGCACGACCTGGGCGCCGCCGCCATTTTAACCGCCACAACATCGGGATCAACCGCCCGGATGGTGGCTCGATATCGGCCCAAATCGCCGATACTTGGTATAACAGCCAATCCGGAGACCTACCGGCGTCTCGCCCTCAGTTGGGGCGTGACACCTTTGATGGCGCCTCAATCCGAAACCGTGGACGATACCCTGAGAAACAGTTTTCGCGCCGCCCGGCACTCGGGCCTCGTCAAGCCCGGCGATACCGTGGTTCTGACCGCCGGATTCCCGGCAGGCCAGTCCGGAAACACCAACCTGATCCGCGTCGCGACCTTCAAGGAGGGATGAAGATGAGTGAGCCTGTCGCCACGAACCGCCGCCGCACTCGCAAGAAGCCCGGTTTCTGGGAAAATGCGGTGGGAACGCTGGCGAAGCTTTGTCTGTGGGCAATCGTCGCCGTGATCCTCGTGGCCTTTGCCGAAAAGATATGGCAACCGGTGGGCCTGAAGAAGGATCTGGAAGCGAACCTGGCGGCCTCACGCGCCGAAAAAGCGCGCTACCTGCAGGAGAATGCGGCCCTGCGGCGCCGCATTCAGTATCTGCAAACCGACGAGGGCGTCCGTTCGCAGGCCCGCAAACTCGGCTATATCAACGGCAACGAGGTTCCGTTGCGCGCTCAGGAACCTCCCCCGCCTCCGCCGGCACAAGGCGACTGAGCATTACGGCGGTCTGAGACTGGCATCCCTCCGCCGGCTTCGGACTGCCGTCTGCCAGCCACTATTCCTCTGCTTCGGATTCGCCTTCCTCGCCCTCGGGCGGGGCCGAGTATTCCTCGGACTCCCGTGAGAACACACCGTCGCTGTCGTCGTAGGCGAACAACTCGGCGTAGCGTCCCCAATCGATGGCAGTGTCCAACTGGCGTTCGGCTTCCTCCGTGGTGAACTGACGCTCCATGTCTTCCAGCACGTCGTCCCACCGGATCCGGTTGGCGATATCGGATTCAATGCCGTGCAGGATTGCGCGGATCAACTGCACGTTCTCGCGGGCCTGATCGCGGAATATCTCCTTGCGCTCCTGAAGGCCGGCGTCGGCAAACCGCACGCCCACCGGTGTCAGGAATACGTCACCCTCCTCCACGTCGCCCAGTCCCAGCAGGTCAAGCGCCTGAACCAGCGGCAACAGGTCGTCGACTTCCATGTTCAGATCCCGGCCGACCACGTAGATGTCTTCCCGGTCGTTGGCCGAATGCAATCGTTCCACCAGTCCGGTGATCTGGCCGACTTCCACGTGCGGAAGAACCTGGAAAGGCCGCAGGGCCGGCGCTTCCGGCATGGCGACCGGAGTTTCCGGACCGAACGGCGCAACCACCTCGGAAGGATTCGTCATCACACCGTACAGGTAGTCGACCATGCGGATATGTTCCGGATGGTCTTTGGCGCGTTCCTCCAGCGGCAGTCCCGGCATGTCCACGCGTATATTGCCCGGATCGGTGCCCATCACCACCAATCGGTCGCCCATGGTCACGGCTTCGTCTATGTTGTGCGTCACCAGCACCACGGCCTTCGTCGGGATTTTGCGTTCCGCCCACAGCGAGAGAAGCTCCTTTTTGAGGTTTTCGGCGGTCAGCACGTCCAGCGTGGAAAACGGCTCGTCCATAAACAGGATTTCCGGTTCCACCACCAACGCCCGGGCAAAACCCACGCGTTGGCGCATACCGCCCGACAGTTCCTTCGGATACGCGTCCTCGAAACCGTCCAGACCGATGGTGTCGATCGCCTTCAGGATGCTTCTCCGGCGCTGTGTTTCCGACAGGTCGGAGTTCAGAACGCCGACTTCCACGTTTTCGTACACCGTCAGCCAAGGGAATAGCGCAAACGTCTGGAACACGATGGCGATGGAAGCGTTGGGTCCTTCGTGCGGTTCTCCACGGAAAAGGACGCGTCCGCCGGACGGTTTCGACAGGCCGGAGAGGATGCGCAACAGCGTGGACTTGCCGGCGCCGGACGGTCCCAGCACCACCACAATCTCGCCTTCGCGGATATCCAGGCAGATATCGCGAAGGACTTGAATCCTGCGCCGTCCCTCGCCGTAGAACTTCGAGATGTTGTCGGCGGAAAGCAACACGGTGCCACGCAGGTCCGGGTTATTGGTTTTGGTCGTCTGTTTCACGGTGTCACCTGATCTAAGTCATTCGGAATCGTTCTTCGGCGATTTCATACAGTTTCTGCCACACAAACCGGTTAAGCAACACCACGTAAGCGCACATCATGGCGATGCTGAGGATGATGCCCGGCCAGTCGCCCTTCTGTGTCGTCTCGGTAATCAGCGCTCCCAGTCCGGGCGCCGTGAGGGTTGTGTCACCCCAAACAGCGACTTCCGCGACGATACTGGCGTTCCAGGCGCCGCCCGCGGCGGTCAGCGCGCCCGTAACCCAGGAGGGGAAAATAGCCGGCAGAACCAGCCGGCGCCACCGGTTCCAGCCCCGCAAACCGAAAACCTGAGCGGCTTCCCGCAAATCCGCCGGCACCTGCAACGCGCCGGCAATGACGTTAAACAGCACGTACCACTGCGTGCCGACCATCAGCAGGAGGATGCTTCCCCATGACAAAGGCACTCCGGTCGCCACGAATGCGAACGTAATCAACGGAAAGATCACGTTGGCCGGAAAGGCCGCGCCGATCTGAACAAGAGGCTGGGCTATTTTGGCCAGTTTCGGAGAAAAACCGATACGCACGCCGATCGGAACCCAGATGATCGTCGCCAGGATCACCACCGCCGTTACGCGCAACAGCGTCAGCAAGCCCAGCCACGCCGTGTGGCCGATCATCGGCAGGGTCCACGAAAACACGGCCAGGCTGACCCCGCGCAGAACCAGCGACGCCCCGATAATCACCAGGGGAATCGCAATGATCCACCGAAGCAAGGAAAAAAACCTCGAATGGCCGGGGCGCCGCGCCTCACGCGCCTCCATCCGTCCGATAATGCGCTGGATCCAGCCGCCGGTCGGAGCCAGAACGCGGTCGGTAAACCACGCCTGCAACTGGGAATTGCGCAGAATGTCCAGTATCACGCTGGTGGGTTGGTCGTCGTCGCGTCCCTCGATACGGTATTTCTGCGCCCACGCCACCACCGGCCGCCAGAACAACTGGTCCACCAGAACAACCACGGCGACAATCGCCGCGATCGCCCATACTATGGCGGCAATATCCTTCTGGTGCACCGCTTCCGCCATGTACGATCCCAGCCCCGGCAACTGGTAGTTATGGTTCAGCACCGTGATGGCTTCCGAGGCCGCCAGGAAGAACCAGCCGCTTCCAAAACTGACCATGCTGTTCCATACGAGGCCGGTCATCGCGAACGGAACTTCCAGCTTGATGAACCTCTGCGATGGCGTCAGCCGGAAGTTGACGGCGGCTTCGTGCAGTTCGCGCGGTATCGTTTTCAGCGACTGGTAGAAACTGAACGCGATGTTCCAGGCCATGCTGGAGAAAATCGCCACGATGCTGACGCACTCCAGGCCGAGCACCGATCCGGGGAACAGCGTCATGAATCCGGTGACAGTTACCGATACGAAACCGAGCACCGGGATGGACTGCAGGATATCGAGTGTGGGAATCAGCACCTGTTCCGCTCGCCGGTTGTACGCCGCGATTCTGCCCATGGTGAGGGCGAAGGCCAGGCTGATGCCGTAGGCAAGAAACATGCGCACCACGGAACGCCAGGCATATGCGGGCAACGCTGAAGGGGACAGTCGGATGCTGAACGCCGGCGGATCGAGCGCGGAGGTCATCAACTGGAGCGTGTGCATGAACGCCAGCAAAGCGGCGAAGAACGCGACGAAGATTGCCGCGTCCCTCCAACCGAAGCGCGCCCAGAGACGCCCTTCCCGCGCTGTAATGAGCATGTTTGCCATCATCAGGTCCGGGCCGCTTGTCGCGACCGGTCACCTTTGGCGCGGGCCGGGGGCCGTCACGCCGGATCCTAGCGCAGGGAAACCAGGTACATAGCCAGGGCCTCGCGCTGAAGAGGTGTCAGTTTCTCGTTTTTGGGCATCATGGATCCGGGCACCACGGCCGCGGGGTCCTCAAGATGCCTCACGTGCCACATCACATCGGGTTTCGAGGTGCCGATTGAGGTCAGATTCGGTCCGGTCAATCCACCCCTTTCACCGACACGGTGGCAGTCGCGGCAACCAATGGCGTCGCTCCAGAACAGGTTCTCGCCTTCCGTCACCAGGGCCGGAGGCGGTGTAAACTCCGCCTGGGCGGCCGCGTGAGGAGCGCCCGGCGAAACCTCGTTCGCCCCTCCCCTGAATACCAGTTGCCCTCCCAGGTGCCCGGTGGCGCCCACGGCCAGAGCCGCGACAATCCCGGCCAGCACATGAAGCGCCCTCGTCCAACCGGTCGCCTTGTCGCGATCGGCGATGCGAAGCACGACCAGTATCAGGGCCAGGACCGTTGTTACAATAGCCAACAAGCGGTGCTGAACCGCAACAACCGGTGGGATCGAATTCGAGTACATATCCGAGAATGTCATCCACCCGGTGACCACCGAGGGAATCGTCATCACGGCACCCACCAGCATCATCCAGAATCCCACGGCGCGCCATACCGGTTTTCGCACAATAGACGCAAGCATATCGAACACGATTCCGGTCAACAGCATGGCAATCGGAAAATGCGTCGCGATGGCGTGTTGTTCGGGCAGTGTCGGCACGGTCATGGCCGTCTCCTGTGGTAATGCACGCGAAACCGTCGGCCCGACAGACATCCGGCGCCGGACGGCGGAATCCATTTATTGTAGTATTTGCCGGTTCCCTGAAAAGATAGAGGGCCTATTTGCGCCCCGTGTCGCGTAGAATGGAATTTGACCTTTACCACGCACGGGGAACTGCCTCATTTGAAACGTACCGACCAGCCGCTGTACATCAACGACGCTCCCTGGCCGACCGCTCCGCCGACTACGGTTTCGGGACGGCGAGCCCGGCGCCGCGCCTTGCGAGAGGATTTCACGGACGGTCGCGGGCGCGAGTCCGCGCAGGCGCTTTCAACCGACACCGCGCGCACCCCGGCCGGCATCATCTGGCAACAGCTTTCGGCGCCGCTGATGCTGGTGCTGATGTCTGTCGCCGCCATCAGCCTTCTCTATTCCGACTGGCGGAACGTCAGCGCCATCCTGCTGATTATCATCATCAACTCGGGGCTAGGTTTCATCGAGGAGACGCGCGCCGACAGAACCATCACCAGATTACGCCGTATTGCCGTGCCCTCGGTGCGCGTCCGGGACCGCGACGGCTCCGAACACCTCATTCGCGCCCACGAAGTGAAACCCGGCGACGTGATTCTGCTGGAAGCCGGTTCCCTGATTCCCGCCGACGCGCGGCTGATAGAAAGCAGTAACCTTCGCATCCAGGAGATCACTCCCGAAGGCGAGACGGTGCGAATCAACAAGCGAAACGATCAAGGCGGTAGTCATTCTCCGATTGACAACATGCTGTGGCGCGGCTCCACGGTGATCCACGGCACCGGCGCCGCTGTTGTGCTGGCCGCCAACGCGCAGGCGGACACGCCCGTCCAGACACCGGTCGCATCGAAGATTCGAGCCGAACTGACTCCCCTCCAGAAAAGAGTGGCTCTGGTGTGCGACGTCCTTCTTGCCGCCATCATGGTGGACGTGGCCCTGGTTGTTACTGCAGGCGCGGTGTACGGCAAAACCACCGAGGAGATGATCGCCGCCGCCGTTGTCGTGGTCGTGGCGGCATGCCCCATCGGCCTGCCAGGCGTGATGACGATTGCCCTGGCGCAGGGCGCGCAGACGATGCTGGAGAACAACATCCTGGTGCGACGCCTGTCCAGCGTGGAAAACGTTGCTTCGGTGAACGTTATCTGCGCGGACAAAGCCGGCACTCTGGTCGAGGAGCACCAGACGGTTCGCGTTGTCAGCATTGCCGGGTACAACACGGAACTGGTCGGCCAGAGCGCGCTCGATCAGCATGACACCACCGCCCGGAACCACAGACGACAGCGCACGCATCCTGCCACGAAGATCCTGCTCGCACTGGCGGCGATGTGCCGCGAAGACCGCTGTGTGCCCGGCGGCAAAGCCGAATCCAACGGAAAAAAAGCCCCCCAGGCCGTCGATGAAGCGTTTGTGAGGGCCGCGACGGAGCACGATATCCCGGAGGCAAGCCTCGATGAAGCCTATCCGGTCGTCGCCGAAGCCCCCTTCAGCGCGGCACGAAAAAGGGTCAGCACCGTCCACCAACTGCGGTGCGACTGCCAGAATGTTCCCCTTGCCTGGCTGTTCCGTGGCGACTCATCGCCATTCTTCCTTGTGACGAAAGGCTCGTTCGACAGCGTGCTTTCGGTGTGCAACCGCGTGTGGCGCGGCGACCAGATTGTCCCCCTGACCGGCGAATTGCGCCGCGAACTGGGCGACAAGCAAGCCGGCCTCGTTGAGGAAGGCCTTTACGTGCTCGGAATCGCGTGCCGTCCCCTCGAGAAAGCCCCGGACGGCGCCGTGGAGCCGCTGGAAACCGGGTTGGTGTTTATCGGCATGGCCGGGATGAACCATCCGCCGCGCGAAGGCGTGAGGCTGGCCATCTGGAGTTGCCTGTCCGCCGGTATCCGGCCCGTGATGCTGTCCGGCGATGACGGCCCGACAGCCGGCAGAATCGCCCGGGCTCTGCACATTTCGTTTAACAACAAAGTACTGACAGGCGCCGAACTGGCACAAATTCCGGACGAAGACCTTCCGTCCGTTCTTCAAGACGTTTCCGCTTTCTCGCGCATCACACCCGAACAGCGCCTGGCGCTGGTAACGGCCTTCCAGAAAAGCGGCGCCAACGTTTCAATCACCGGGCATCACGTCGATGACGCCCCGGCGCTTCAGAAGGCGGACATCGGCGCCGCGATGGGCGTCTCCGGAACCGACATCGCGCAGGATTCCGCCGACATCGTGATCATGGACGACAACTTCTCCACGCTCGTCCGCGCGATGGAAATCGGCCGTACCGTCTGCCGGAACGCCCGGCGGTATATCGGATACATCATCGCCAGCACCGTCGGACAAGTGGCGTGCATCCTGCTGACGCAAGCGTTTGGTATGCCCGTCCCGCTTACGGTTCTGCAACTGCTCTGGATAAACCTCATCACCGGCGGCATCCCCGGCCTGGCGCTCGGTCTGGAACCCGCCGACAAGAACGTGATGCGCTCCGGGCCGCGCCCCCAGAACGAAGGGCCGTTCAGCCAGGGACTCGGTTACCAGATGGTCGTCATGGGCTTCCTGGTGGGCATTCTGGCGATGTGCGTGGGCGTGTGGGGATACCAGACCCAAGGCGGACACGCGGGACCATGGAGCGCCATGATCTTCACGGCGCTCACCTCTGCCGAGATGAGCTACGCGCTGAACGCCCGGTCCGAAACGCAATCGCTATTCCGCATCGGCCTGGCTACCAACCGACCCCTGCTGACGGCGGCGATGACCATTTTCGTGATGCATATGGCCATCCTCTACCTTCCGCCTCTGCAGTCGATCTTCCACACACACGCGCTGACCGGCATTCAGTTGCTCGTCAGCCTCGGCGCGGGAAGCATCGTCTTCTGGGCTGTGGAGTTCGAAAAGTGGACCCGCCGGCGCGTGGATCTGATTCGCGAAACCGGCACGCTCTGAGTCAGTCCTTCGCGCGCGCGGCCAACCAATCCACCACCGCCGTTCTTCCGCACGCCATCAGGCGCTTTTTCTGACCGGCTGACAGGTCGAAGTCGGTCGCCTTCCGGTTCGGAACGGTGATTGTGATGACCTGTGGCGATTCCGCTGTCATCCTGTCCCGCGCACCCAGCAGAGTCTCCATCAGCGCTGAGGCATAAGCGATCGGCCCGCGCACATTGCGGGGACGTTCGGTATCCGGCCCGGCCACCCGAAAACCAAGCACCGGCAAGCCGGCCGAACGGCAGAGATCGAACGGGAAGTTCAGGGCAACGCCCCCGTCTACAAACACGGCTTCCGCGAATGGAGCCTTGCGCGGTTTCAACGCCACCGGCTCGAAGAAAAACGGCAGAGCCGCGCTCATTCGTACCGCCAGCGCAGGGCTGAACGCGTCGGGATTGTGGCCGTAATAGTGAAGGTCATCGGGCAGGACCACCAGTCGTCCTCTGGCGATATCGGCAGTCACGGCGCGCAAACGGTATTCCCCGGTTTCATCGCGCAGGTCGGCGAAGGTGCGAACACCGCGCGCTTCCAGCAATCCACCGAGCCACTCCTGCAGGCGGGCGCCCTTGTAAATGCCGTGGTCCTTGAGCAGGCTCAGCAGGGGTCCAAAGGCGGGGACGATGTCTTCCGGCGCGGAATCGCGCAGGGAGGCGAAATCGAACCGCATGAGGATGGAACGCAGTTCCGAGGCTTTGTAGCCGGCCGTGACGAGCGCGGCAATCATCGCCCCGGCCGAGGTTCCGATGCACCGGCGGAACGTGTATCCCCAGGCTTCCAGAACCTCCAGCGCGCCCACATAGGCAATGGCGCGCACTCCCCCGCCCGCGAACACGGCGTCGTAACGTTTGTTGGCATCGTTCGGCATCCCGGATAATCTCCCGGGCGCCGAAGCATCAACCTTTCACGGCGCCCAATTGGATGCCCTTGACGAAGTACTTTTGTCCGACCACGAACAGAACCACAAGCGGAAGCATCGTCATCACGCTGGCCGCCATAATCAGCTGGGTCTCGCGGCCTTGCATCGAATCGAACACCAGCAAGCCAATCGGCAGAGTACGGAGCCACTCGTCCTTTATCATCACAAGCGGCCAGAAGAACGCCTGCCACGAGCCCATGAACGTGAAGATAGCCAGCGTGATAAGGCCCGGCCTCGCGAGCGGCAGAACGACGTCCCAGAAGATGCAACTCCGCGAAGCGCCGTCCATCTCCGCCGCTTCGTCCAGGCTCAGGGGAACGCTGAACATGAACTGCCGCAGAAGGAATGTGCCGAACGCAGTGAACGCCGCCGGGATGATAAGGCCGGAATACGTGTTCAGCAGTCCCAGCCTCTCGAACAGCGCGTAGTTGGGAATCAGCGTCACCACGCCGGGTATCATCAGCGTGGCGAGGTACATCAGGAACACCTGCTCGCGACCCGGCCACCGGATGCGGGTAAACGCAAACGCCGCCATCGCGCTGGTCAGAACCTGCAGAACGGTTACCCAACCGGCGATGAACAGGCTGTTGAAGTAGTACTGAGCGAACGGGATGCGGCGGTCCGGCACGCTTGAGGCGATAACCTCCAGGTAGTTGTTTACGCGCGTGTACTCGCCGGGTCGGGCCGGATCGACCTCGTAGCGCGTCTGCCACTGCACGGGCAGAAAACGCCCGCTCTCAACCTCGGTGAGCGGTTTGAACGAGGTGGCCAGCATCCAGAAGAACGGAACCAGCATCGTCATCGCGACAGCGGCAAGAACGACGTGGCTCAGCACGGTCTTCGCAATCTGGGCAGGCTTGCTCACGTCGCGCTCTCCACGTACCGGCTTCCGGTCCGCCACTGAATCAGCGTGATCACCAGAATCGCCAGGAACATCGTCCACGAAACGGTGCAGGCATAACCCAGTCGGAATTCCAAAAACGCCTTGTTGTAGATATAGTACCCCAGCGTCGTCGTCGCGCCGGCCGGCCCCCCGTTCGTCATGACCCGGGCGACTTCGAACCCTCCCTGCAGGCCGCCGATGACGCTCATGATGACCACGAAGAAGGTGGTCGGCGCCAGTTGCGGCCAGGTCACGTTCCAGAACTTCGCCCACGGCGCCGCACCGTCAAGATCCGCGGCTTCGTACAATTCCGGCGGGATATTGGAGAGGCCTGCCAGGTACAACAGCATGTTGCCGCCGCCGACGCCGGCCCAGATGCCCATCAGTATCAGGGCCGGCTTGGCCCAGTCCGGATCCAGATGCCACTTGGGCAGTTGCTCGAACGTGATCGGCGCGGTGTGCAGAAGGTTCTCGCGGAACCAGTTGATACCCCCATGGCTGATCAGCCAGTCCAGGCTGAGGTTCAGGAACCCGAAGTCGGGATTGTAGATGGCCTTCCACATCACGAACAGCGCGACCCCGCTGGTGATGGTCGGGATGTAGAACATCGTGCGGTACGCAACGATGCCCCTCAGTTTGCGGTTCAGAATCAAGGCGAGTATCAGAGAGCCTGCAATGCTGAATGGTATCCCGAACATCAGGTAGACGGTGTTCCAGAGGTACTGGTAAAAGTCCGGGTCCGAGAACATGTCACGAAAATTCAGCAGGCCCACCCAGCGCAGGGGCACGCCGGGACGGATGTCCCAGTTGGTGAATGAAGCCAGCAACGAAACGAAGACCGGAAAGGTGGTGAACAGCAGGAAGCCGAGGAAATTGGGCAGAAGGAAACCGAGCGCCGAGAACAGGTCCTTCCGGTTGCGCGCGCGTTGGAAGGACCAGCCGACTTCCGACAGGTCGCGCTTGTGAACCTTCGACGGCGCGAGGGGAGTCACGGGATCGCTCCTCCGGTTTTCACGGCGCGGTCGGCCAGGTACCGTTCGCGGACCACCGGGTCGCGCTCGATGTTTCTCTGGATCAACGCGTTGATTTTTCTCGCCGCGGTCTTCATCGCCGTTTCCGGGTCGACCTTCCCGCTCCGGATCAGGTCGCGTTGGCCGTCGGTGATGGTCTGGGTGATGAACGGGCTTGCGTACGGTGTCATCTCGAGGCCCTTGCTGTGTTTCATCTGCTCGATCCACAGGGCGTTGTCGGTTTCATTCGGAAACCTCGGATCGAACCGGAATTCCGGGGTGTCCGCGTAGCGCGGGATGGCCGACAATCCGTCGCCGCCGCTGTTGATGTTGCGGTTGTAAGGTTCTGACGCCAGGAACTCGGCGAACAGCATGGACGCGTCCTTGTTCTTCCCTCGCACGTTCACACCGGTGGACCGCCACAACAGGCGGTTCGCGTGCTCGCGGCCGTGCGGCATCGGGGCGACGCCGATGCGGAGGTTCGGGTACTTCCGCCACTGGATGACGGCAAACCGGCCCGAAACAATCATTCCGATGTGACCGCCCATGAAGTAGTTCAGGCTCCCCGTGCCCCACCCGCCGGCGGAGGACATCGCGCTTTCCTCGGCGGCGGTCGGCATCACGTGGTGCCTGTATTGCAGGTCATGGTAGAACCGCGCGCCGGCGACAGCCTCCGGTGAATCCAGCACGCATTTAGTGCCGTCATCGGAGAAGAAGCGCCCCCCGGCTTGCCAGATGCACTCCTCGATACCGTAGCCCATCACGCCGTAGGACTCATAACCTCGTCCGTCCGCCTTTCGCCGGGTCAGCCGTTTGGCGGTCTCCACAAACTCGTCCCACGTCCAGTCGCCTTTCGGATACGGCACACCCAGTTTGTCGAACAGATCCTTGTTGTAGAACAGCGCCGTGGACGCGCAGTTCGTGGGCATGGAGTACTGGCGCCCGTCCACGGTCGCGGCGTCGCGCAACGCCGGCCACAGGATGTCGAGCCCGAATCCGCGCCGGTTGGCCGTGTCCGTCAGGTCCTCCAGTATCCCCGCGTCGTGATACGAAACCAGTTGGCCGCGTTCGTACATATCGAAAAGGTCCGGCCCGACTCCGCCCACGCTTTGAACAACGACCTTGTCCATTCCGGCGTTTGTGGGATCGAGTTTGATGTCGATATCCGGTCTGCCCTTCGCAACGCAGAACTCGCGGAACAGCGCCATCTGTTCACGGCGCGCGGGATTGTCGTCGGTAACCCAGGTGAGCATGGTTTTTCCGGCGGGCGAAGATTGAGGCTTACGCCACTGCGCGATGAACGACAACGCCGTGAAAAGGATAATCGCCGAGATGAAGAATGTCCGCATGGCAGTTCAAAACGGGCCGGGATGCAGTCGCCCATACGGGACCGTACGGGAAGTGCGCCGTCTAGATATTTTTCGCCGTGATTCCGAACGAACGTGAGGAATCTGTGGGTAATCCATGCTCCCCTCTGGCGGGGAGCCGAGCAATCGCCCATACGGGCCCGAAGGGGCAGATTTCTCGCTGACGCTCGAAATGACGGCGCTTTACGCTCAGTCAGTCGTTTGAGTTGGTAAAGATGGCTACCCCAGTCACCCCAATTGTATCACGCACTCGGCTTCGCAACCGACGCGGCCAGCGCCTCGCGCAACGTCGGGTACCGGAACTTGAATCCCTCTGTCTGCGCCTTGGCGGGAATCACCTTCTGGCTGTGTAACAGTGTGTCGGCAAACTCGCCCAGCATCAATCGGAGCGCAAATCCCGGCGCCGGCATGACTGCCGGCCGGCCGAGCGCGGAACCCAGGGCCTTCGCGAATTCCGCCTGACGCACGACACCTGGCGACGCCGCGTTCACAGGGCCGCTCCAATCATTGTCAATGGCCGCCAGAATCATGTTTACGAGGTCCGTTCGATGAATCCACGGAAACCACTGCCTGCCGGAGCCCATCGGCCCGCCCAGCCCGGCCTTGAAGGGCGTGATCATCTGTTGCAACGCGCCCCCGCCGGAATCCAGCACTACCGCAATTCTCAACATAACGACGCGGATGCCCGGTTCGGCCGCTTTCGAGACCTCTGATTCCCATTCCACACATACCCCGGGCAGAAAGCCCGTTCCCGGTCCGGAGTCCTCGGCCAGTTCCTCCTCGCCCCTGTCGCCGTAATACCCGACTGCCGACGCGGAAACCAACACCCTGGGCTTCGGTTCCAGCCGCGAAATCGCCTCGACCAGTCGGCGTGTGCCCAGCACGCGGGAATCCCGAATGGCGCGTTTCTTCTCCGGCGTCCAGCGGCCGGAAATGGTTTCGCCTGCCAGGTTCACCACGGCATCGATGCGGGGCAGGTGCGTTGCGGCAGTAGAAGACCATTCAACAGGTTCAACGGCACCTCCGAAATCAGGCAGGCGCGCAACGTTGCGGCTGAGGAGCACCGGACGTTCAGCCCGCTCAATGAGCGCCTTCACAAGCGCACGGCCAACGAACCCGCCCGGACCGGTGACTGCTGTTATCATGAAACCACTACCCTCCGTATCACCAAGGCGTTGAACTACCGGCGCCCTGTGCCTTCATAATGAGTGAGGCAAAGCAACGCCGGGCATTCATACACAGGCGCTACCGTTACTATAACTATGGCTGAACTATACCTGGAACTAGGCCGCCGCGTTCGCGCTGAACGCCGCGGAGACACTTACCGATTTTCGTTGGACATGGCGGATCAACCGGTTCTCACGAACCTGCTGATTGCTGAGCGCGACGGTGAGCCGGTGCGCTGGATCCACGCCGTCCGCTCCCAGGACGGCCTCGAGATAACCGGCGAGATTGCCGACCGGTGGAAGATTACCGCGGAGATTACCGTCGCTGGCGACCTCGCTCCCCGGGCGCATTGGACCGTCTGTGCGCAGTACCTCGGTATGGAGCCTGCGGAAACCGCCTGGGACGTCTTCTGGGATGTGCAACTGAAAAAGGCGCAACCTTTTGTGCCCGGTATTTTCTACGGCGAAAACCGGCCGGATGGAAAAGGCTCGTACCCCCGCTGGTCCCCCGTTGACGAAGATGATCCCGCTTCTTCGCCCGTCTGGCGGTTCCGCACCGACCGAACGATGACGCCCTTCGCGATGCTCCGGAATACAGACACAGCGGCGGCCGTATCCACCCCGGTTTCGTTCAGCCACGGTGAATCGGGACTCGGCTTCGGAAGCGACGGACGCATCAGCCACCTGTCCCTGCACTTCCCGTGGCGCGAAGAACCGGTCAGCCCCGCGCTGTTCGGTCCCGACGGGTCCAGGCCCAGATCGCGCTCTTTCGTCGTATTGCCCTCCGAAACAGTCGAGTTTTCGTTCGAGGCGTGCGTCACCGACGACGGTTGGCGGTCTCTGTTGCGTGACATGTACAAGGACGATCCCGATGACCTTCAACCGTGGATTTCCGGCGGTGAAGCCGCCGAACTCGCGGCCGACGGTTTGATGCAGTGGCACTTTTCCCGCGATCCAGCCACCCTTTACGAAACGGCCGGTTTCGACCGCTACTTCCGGCCTGATCCGACACAACTGGACCGGCCCGATATGCACATCGCGTGGGTCAGCGGTGCCCCCTATGCCCTTGCCCTCGCCCGTTACGGCACGCGCACCGGACGGAACGACCTGGCGCAAGCCGGCTTAAGCGTGCTGGACCGAATCGCCGAAGAGGGAATCGCGCCTGCGGGGATGTTCTATCCTCGCTGGACCAGGGAAGATGGATGGACCCACGGTTGGAACGCCGGGAGACCCGCCGCTCCCTACGCCCAGAGCCGGACGATTGCCGAGGCTACCTGGTTCTACATTATCGGCCTTCACAGCAGAGCGCCTTGGATAACCCCGGCGAGGCGCGATTTATGGTGCCGCGCCGTGGAGTCCAATCTGGATTTCGCCCTGAAGATTCAAAGGGACGACGGCTCGTTTGGAACGTACTACCACCTCGAAACCGGAAATGTGGAGGAGTGGGAGGGGGCGGGAGGTCTCTCCTGGATTCCGGCCCTGCTGGACGCTCACCGAACGACGCGCGCGGACGGATTGCCCTTCCCGAACTCCGCCGCCTACCGCGAGGCCGCCGTGAAAGCGGGAAGATACTACGCGCAATCGATACGGAATGAATCACTTTTCGGCGCCCCCGAGGACGTTCCGTACGGCGTCACGTCAGAAGACGGCTATAATGCCCTCATTGCGATGCTCAACCTGTACGAGGAGGAAGGCGATGAGGAGTGGCTGGAATTGTCCCGCCACGCCGCGGACTACATGCTGTCGTTCCGGATGTCGTACAACACTCCGTTCTCGCCGTACACCTTGCTCGGCCAGTATGATTTCCGAACCAAGGGCGGTGATATCGCCTCGCCCTCGAACCAGCACCTGCACAACTACGGACTGATTTGCCTGCCGGAACTGCTGAGGCTGTGGCGCATCACACGGGACGACTTCTACTTCGCCCGCGCCCGCGACCACCTGTTCTGCTTCCGCCAGTTCATCGCCCGTGAGGACGGTGACTTCAATGCTCGCCGCGGTATGGTTCCAGAACAATGGTTCCACACGGACTGGACACACCCGAAGGGCTACATCCTACCCCTGGCTCACGCTTGGTGCGCGGGCTGGACCGTCTGGATCGAGGACTGGCTCAGTTCGTTCGGGCACATCTTCATCGACCCGGACTGCGAAGGGTTGTATCTGCTGGAATCACTGGTCGTCGAAGACGTGGACTGGCAGACGGGAGTATTGCGCCTCACGAATCCGTGGACCAGGGACCTCGCCCTGCGTGTTGTCAACTTGAGGTCCGAGGAACGCCGCCTGCTGAAGATAACCGCCGGAGACAGCGTAATCCTGCAGTTCTGAGGAGTGAACACCGTTATTACTCCCTTTCGCTCAGAAACCCGCTGAACGCATACGGGCAAATCGCAATGAGCAACGCCGAACCCAACAGCCATTCCACCTCCGTCGATATTGCCTCGCAGGCTCTCGATGTGCTGGGCATCCAGTCCGCATCCGTTCACCGCATTGACGTAATCGGGGAAAATCCCTGGGGCACCGGCGGATTCCGCGTCTATCTTGCCGATGGTTCCACGCGCATCCTGAAGGCGAAGCGGACCGGTGATTCGAAGGGAAATCCGGAGGGCGCCCGGCGCGAGGCGCTGTTTTACGGGATGCTTGCTGAACGTATGCCGGTTCGCGTACCCCGCGTGGACGCCGTTTGCCTGGATAAGAAGCAGATAACCGCCGTGCTGATGGAGGATTGTCCCGCCGCTCCGCCCCTGGAGGGTTGGACACGGGACCACTTCCTTCGGGCGGCCGAGGATCTGGCCCGCTTTCACGCCGCCTTATGGAACCGCGGCGATGAACTTCGCGCGCTGGGCTTCTCCGGCACACCCTCATTCATCGAGGCGGAGGACATGCCGCAACACGCCCGGCTTTGCTGGAACCACCTCGCCGGCAAGGCGCATTTCAAGGACATTCTGACCACCGAACGCCTCCAGATCATCGATAAACGGATCGATAGCGTCGCCGCCACACAGGCTCACCTGGAGGCGTTGCCCGAAACCTTGATACACGGCGATTGCCACATCGGGAACGTGAGACAGGACGGAACAGGCGTTTTCGTGTGGACAGACTGGCAGGGGGTGCGCATCGGACGCGGCCCGGAGGACATCGCCTTCATGTACCTGCGTGTCAATCACCCGGACGGGCGCGTGCCGCTGGACAATATGCTGATTGTCTACCATCAGAAACTCGGCAAAAGCCTCGGTCAGGACGTACCGATGAACCGGATACGCCTGGCCGCCGCGGCTTACGAGTGGTCCGTCCGTCTTCTCCAGATGCCGCACTACCTCGACGGCGCATCGACCGGGCATCTGCAGACCGAACTCCGTCGCATCGATTCGCTCGCCGAGGCGTTGGGCATCCGATAGTTTCCCCAAAAACACAGTAGGGGCCCGTACGGGCCCCTATGTACCTAACCAGCCTTACGTGTCGAACGCCTAGCGGCTTTCGGGTTGTTCGTTCAGGAACACCACGTACTTCCACCAGTTGTGCTGTCGCCCGTCGGTGGCTACGCCGGCCACGTGCGGGAAGCGCTTGAACCACCAGATGTGGTAGTTGCGGTGGTAGTCGCCGGTGTACGGTGTCGCCCAGGCGCTTCGGTTGATCATCTTCCGGGGCGCGCCCTCGCTCGGATAGTTCGGGTAGTTCAGCCAGTCGTCCGCATCGCTGGACACGTATGTCGTGTTCGCGAAGTCGTAGTCGGATGTCCCGTTCGGCGGATAGTGAACGTTGCCGCACGAAGCCTTGCCCGGTGTGATTTTCTCGAACCTGGTGAACTTGTCGAACAGCGTGCGTTCGCTGGCCGCATTCCATCCGCCGTAGACCTTGAAGCCGAGGATACTTTCGGAGCGGTGCCCCCAATCTTCAAGCATACAGTCGTTGCCGCGTTCGTAGTTGAATCCACTGAGGATAAACAGGCGGTTGCCGGTCTGGCCGGGCACGGGTCCGGAGTTGCACCAGTAGGCGTTTTTGCCGGCCATGGTGGTTTCCCACCAGCCGAGGCCCGGTATGCCTTGCAACCAGATTTCGTCCACGTCCCCCACGTCAACGCGGCGCACCAGGTCGAACTGCCGGATGATGGCGTTGTAGTCTCCGCCAACCTTCGTCCAGTTCCCCGCGCGGGTTTCCGCCAGGTACTGGGCGTCGGTGTAGCGCGTTCCATCGAGGTGCAGAGGCCATTCGTCCAGGATGAACTGTGGCAACATGTAAATCCGCAGATAACCGTTGCTGGCGAGTTCCATATCCTTGCGGTGGTTCTCATTATTCGTGATGGGGTTGTTCCACCCGAACACCAAGCGTACTTTCTTGTTGCCTTCAGACTCGATAATCGGTTCGTAGTTGATGGCCAGAACCCGCAACGCACGGTATTCCAGTGGCGTGTCCCTGGCAAGGCGCACGGCCGTGGCGACATCGATGTTCTTCGATTCCCGATAGGATGCCCAACGGGTTTGAATATCGATGTCTGTCGGAGCGCGCATCAATCCCGCGGCAACCATCAAGGCCGCCGCCGCGTCTTCCAGCGATGATTCCGGCTTGCGGACTTCGATTTCATATATCGATACCGGATTGCTGTCGGCCACGCCGGTGATAACGATGGACAGCATGCTCACGCCGGTCACGCGCGCGGTCTTCATTGGTACGACGGTGCGGTCTGAAGAACCGGGCGGTGTATATCCACCGCGCTCGATCGGTCCGTTCTCACCCGCGTTGTAGTACGTACGGGTATCGTTGTAAGGATTTCGTCCGCTGGAATTCGTCACCTGGTTGGTCAGTTCGATATGCCAGGCTGTCGGATGGTTCTTCCAGTGGACGACCACTTCGGTGATCGTGGCATTTGTCAGCGGGAATGAGATGCGAATCGGCGTTGTGGGCGATACCCCGGCCACCGAACCGCTCTCCCAGTACGTGCTGTACATGCCGTCAGTCAGGTTGCCGGTTCCTGTTCCTCCCGGCACCGGATTGGGTGTCATACCCGCGATGATATTGGTAATCGCCGGGAAACTCGTCATGTGCTGGGTCACCGTGCCGCGAGCCGTGTTCACCCACTTCGGACCGGCCATCAGGCGCCCATCCTTGTGTGCGCCAAGGACGGCTGTTCCGATGGGAACCGGTATAACGTAAACGCCGTTGGCTCCGGTGTAAACGTACGGACCGCCGTCCAGCATGAATCCGACCGCCGCTCCCGAAATGGGCCGTCCCAGCGGGTCGCTGATGATTCCCGTGACGAAGTTTGGATACGTTATACCCAGGTCGATCTGGTATTCCACGCTTTCCGTCACGTTCTGCTGGACACTGCCTGTGGCCTCACCCTTCACGGCGGATATCGTGAAGATTTGCGGTGTGGCTGTCGCCGTAACCAGTGCCTCGTATTTTCCGTTTACATCCGTGGTAAGGGTGGCAACGGTGTTGTTGCTCTGGTCCTTGATGGTAACGGTGGCGTCCGCAATTGTGAACACCGGTCCGCCGGTTGAATCGTACACAATCCCGCGGATCACAGCCGCGCCCGGCGGCAATCCGGGGGCGGATTCCACGCTTCCCGTGGTTGTCGTTACGTCGTCCGACCAACCGCCGGGTACGAGGCACATCCACTTCACGTAGACCGGGGTGTAGTACTGCATCAGCGCCAATTTGCCTTCCGGCATTGGTTGAACGCCGATCTTGGACGCCGTGTTGACGCTCAACCGGTATCCCCCGGCAACAGGATCGCTGTTTCCGAACCTGTTCTGCGCCTGCCACCAGTCCGCGGCGAACCAGGTGGTTCCGGATTTCAACCGCGTCGCAACGGTCGCGTATTGCACGTTTGGCGAGTTAACGGTGTACGGGTATCCCTCGATGATTATCTCCGGGCCCGGATGCCGCCGGGCCGGCGTCCCCTCTTCCGCGCCCAGGGTAGTCATGATTCCCATGGCATAGGAACCGTACGAGTCCAATGCAATACCAACACCCGGGATATCAGCGCCGGTTACGTACTGTGCGCCTTCCGAGTCCATCAGGACCTGGGTATTGAATCGTTGAATCGGCGCAACTTCCTTCTGCCCCTCGTAAGCTCGGCCGGCGAAGTACATCGTCGCGTCGCCCACGGGAGTCATCTCGTCCGCATAGGCCATCGGGTGATGGTACTTGGTTGCCTGCAACAGCATCGAGGTTTCGCCGTCCTGCGGATCCGGGGCGATTACCACATCGGAGCCCGACTGGCCCGTATTGGCGGGATCCTGAAGGCTCTTCCAACCGTGCAGATTGCCATCGCGGAAATCATAGGAGACGATTCCGGCCGGTACGGCCGGAGGGGTGA
>Ga0302251_1000086_pt1 | contig 113953 bp, 119 predicted proteins | sample AAG_RA_Gln_MG_FD_193534 | JGI IMG/M metagenome (GOLD analysis project Ga0302251, IMG submission 193534) | Enriched activated sludge microbial communities from anaerobic digester in WTTP, New Holstein, Wisconsin, United States - AAG_RA_Gln | ecosystem: Engineered > Bioreactor > Anaerobic >... | reverse complement strand
TGACCGTGCTCGGTTATTCGGATCGCGGATTTTTCACGGTCCTTCACCTTAAAATAGGCGTTTGAGCAAGCCATCTCACAAGCGCTGCAGGCAATGCACCGCTCTTCTATCTTTTGCAGAATTTTCATGAAAGCCTCCCGACTAAAAATAATGAGTTGTTCTCTTGTCAAGCGGGGGTGTACGGCCTGCCTCTGTGCCGTCCACCCGCCTGTTATCCTTCCACTCGCGTTTTAAAATTCATGGTGTTCCGTTCTGGCAATGATCTCATCCTGGAGACTCTTGTCCAGATTATTGAAGTAATCGCTGTAACCTGCGACGCGAACGATCAGATTATTGTATTTTTCAGGATCGAACTGAGCAGCTTTGAGCGTATCCGCACTGACCACGTTGAACTGGATGTGATGACCATCCAGTTTAAAGTAGGACCTCACCAAATCCTTCATGTGGCCTAAACCTTCTTCACCGGCGACGACTTGAGGTGTAAACTTCTGGTTCAGCAGTGTGCCGCCCGTTCTCAGGTGATCCATTTTGGAAGCGGACTTAATGACTGCCGTAGGCCCCTTGCGGTCTGTGCCCTGTACTGGAGAAATGCCCTCGGAAAGCGGCATGCCTGCCTTCCTGCCCTCCGCAGTCGCGCCTATGACAGAGCCAAAATAGACGTGGCAAGTCGTCGGAAGCATTTCAATGATGTATTTGCCGCCCGTGACCGTAGGACGGCCTGTGACTTCATCATGGAACGCATTGAACACTTGGAGCATAATCTTATCCGCCCTGTCGTCATCATTGCCATAGCGCGGTGTTTTGTTGAGCATAATCTGATGCGCGACCGGATCCTCTTCAAAATTCTTGGCAAGAATGTCGAGAAGTCTTTCCATTGTGAAGGTCTTATTTTCAAAGACATGATGGTTTATCGACGATAAGGTATCTGTAATGCTGGCGATACCGACACCCTGTATATAGCGCGTATTGTATCTGGCGCCGCCACTATTGTAGTCCTTGCCTTTTTTGATGCAGTCCTCAACGACAATCGAGAGAAACGGAGATGGCATCATCTTGGCATAAAGCGCCTCAATGACATTGTTGCCTCTGATTTTGATGTCGACGAAATGGTGAAGTTGTTTTTTGAAAGCTGTCATTAGGTCGTCCAAATTCTTAAACTCAAGCGGGCTGCCGGTCTCTGTCCCAATTTTTTTCAAGGTTCTCGGATCAACGCCATTGTGAAGGGTAATTTCGAGAATCTTTGGCAGATTGAGATAGCCGGTTAAAATGTAAGCCTCTTTTCCAAAGCAGCCTACCTCAACACAGCCGCTGGTGCCGCCGACTCTGGCGTCTTCAATAGTTTTGCCTTGTCGCATCAGCTCTTCCACAACAGCGTCAGTATTAAATACAGACGGGAAGCCCATACCTTCGCGAATGATTCTGGAAGCTTCAATGACAAAGCGATCTGGATTCTTGCGGCTGATCTGTACGTTCGTACTTGGCTGCAGTGTGCGCATTTCGTCTATGATTTCAAGAAGAAGATAAGAAATCTCGTTGACGCCATCAGATCCATCCGGCCTAATCCCACCTATGTTGATATTACAAAAATCAGTGTAAGTGCCGCTTTCCTTCAATGTAATCCCGACCTTTGGCGGCGCAGGCTGATTATTCGCCTTGACCCAGAAGCATTCCAGAAGCTCCTTAGCGCCTTCCCTGTCCAGGGTACCCTCAGCGACTTCCTTCAGATAAAACGGTTCAAGATGTTGATCGAGCTTGCCCGGGCAAAAAGCGTCCCAGGTGTTGAGTTCTGTGATGACCCCAAGATGTACAAACCAGTACATCTGCAGCGCTTCCTGGAAGGTTCTTGGCGCATGGGCCGGAACGTGACTGCAGACTTCTGCGATCTTCTCCAGCTCAGCTTTTCTGACCGGATCACTTTCTTTTTCTGCAAGTTCCAGTGCTTTCTCAGCATGACGAACACCAAAGCGTATGACAGCGTCGCAGGAAACCGCCATGGCTTTAAGCTGCTCCCGTCTGTCATAGGCGTCCATCTGTGTCAAATCATTGATTTTTTCAATTTCCAGCTCAATTTCCTTTTTGAAATCGAGGAAGCCTTTTTTGTAATACTTGTCATCTCCTACTGTGTGGCCCGGTGCCCGCTGCTCCATGAACTCCGTAAAAATACCGGCCTCGTAACAGTCTCTCCATGAAGTGGTCATGTTGGCAATGAGATGGTCCCGCATGGACTTCCCTCTCCAGAATGGGATGATCTCATCCCTTTGAATGGCTTTTGTCTGGTCATCCACCCTAAAAAAGATTTTTTGACGCAGATCTATGACATCAAAGTCTTCTGTGGTGTGGCAGCAGAGCTCAGGGTAGGTCGGCGCGGACTGCGGCGCAGTGCCTCTTTCCCCAACGATCAGCTCACCCGGATTGATCACAATGGTTTTGTGCTCCATTAAATGCTTGAACGTCAGCGCGCGCAGCATCGGGATCGACACTTTGCCCTCATACTGTTTGTAGACCTGCGTCACCAATTGCGCCCTCTCAATGGACAGCGTCGGAACCGTCTCCACACTCTGCTTTCTAAGCTTGGCGATGCGATCGTTCATTCCAATTTCCCGTCTGATTGCTGCTGGCATCTCATCATCCTCCAATTCGGACAGTCAGCCCGAAGTTCTCAAGTCTATTTTTAATGCTCTCCATTGCCATTTGCGACGGTTCCGCAAGACTTTCCAAACTGTAGGTCTGACCCAACCGTTCATATTTGCCGCGGGCAATGCCATGATAAGGCAACAGAAAAATTTTCTGTATATTTATAGAAGACAGCAGCTTTCCGAGCTCATCGATATGAGCATCACTGTCATTGACACCTGGAATCACCGGAAGTCGCAGACCTATTGCAGCTTTTCGCTCCGACAACTGTCTTAAATTTTCGATAATGATTTTATTGGACACGCCTGTATAGCGTCTGTGCATTTCTTCTTCCAGATGTTTAATGTCAAACAGGAACAGATCTGTAAACTCCAAAATCCTTTCGAAATCCTGCCATCTTGCATGTCCGCTGGTATCCACAGCCGTATGCAGTCCCCGAGCTTTTGAAAGCTTCAGCAGCGCTTCCAGCGCGTCGATCTGTACCATAGGCTCACCACCTGAAAACGTAACCCCACCGCCGGATTGCTGGTAGAAGACAACGTCTTTTTCAATTTCAGCCATAATGTCGGTCAGGGTCATCTGCCTGCCCGCCATCTGAAGGGCTTCCGATGGGCACGCCTCCGTACAGGCGCCGCAGCGGACGCACTTTTCGCGATTTATTTTGATTTTGTGACCATCGGCAGACAAAGCGCTTTGCTTGCAGACATTAACGCAAAGATGACAGCCAATGCATTTTTTGTTGAAGTAAACGAGCTCCGGCTGAGGGTGAATGCTTTCGGGATTGTGACACCAGGCGCAGGCCAGTGGACAACCCTTGAAAAAAACCGTCGTCCGGATGCCTGGACCGTCATTGACGGAAAATTTTTGTATGTTGAAGATCGTGGCGTTCAAGCTCTCACTTCCTTTTACGTCATGAAGGGCCGGGTACCGCCCCACAAATCCCTCTCAGGAGTGGTACCCGACCATAGCGGTTTACTCTTCAGTCTTGGTTTTTTCTTTACTGCCGGCCAGCATGGCAAAATAGATAAACGGTCCTAAGATCGCGCCGAGCATCAGGATCATCCAGATTAAAGTCGTCGTCTCCATTTCCTATGCCTCCTCGACTGCTTCGACAAATTTGCCTTCAGTCATTAGTTTATCAGATGTGACCCAGTTTGAAAGCCAATTGTTTGCCATGTAGAACACGCCTATAGTAAGTCCCACCTGGAATACAACCGTACCTAAGCTTTCTGTAAGGAATGGATTCCACCAGCTGTCCGGATACCAACCGACGGACTGGTAGAACCACCAGCCCACGACGATAGTCAACAGGACCGGGAAGAACATAACAGCATAATTGAACCATTTTCCGACTTGAATGTCGCTGCAGGAATTGATGATTTCTCTTCTGAATTTGTCCACACCAAATTTGTAGAGCGCGAGAGCGTAGAATAAACCGCAAAGCAGGAGGCCAATGCCCCATACCCAATCCTGATTATTCAGGAAGGTGATGTTGATGGCCGATGGCAGCCCAAGCACGAAGCAGCCCCCACATACCAGAATAGTCGCCTTCTTTCTCTCGTAACCAGCGTTCACAAAATTTCGGATGACCACTTCAGTCTGGGGAATGATGGAGGTCAGTGCTGCTAAGGACAGAGCGAAAAAGAAGATCATGGCAATGAAGTTTCCACCCGGGATCGTCGGGAATAACTTCGCCAAGTAAATGAAGGTCAGTCCAACATTGCCGGCGCCAAGGGCGCTCATAGCTTCACCTTCAGAGGCTGCGACTGCGAAGACAGCAGGCAGTACGGCCAGTGCGCCGAGCATTGCGCCCAGCATGTCGCCAAAGCTGATCATAAATGCGTTTGCAGCTATATCTTCATTCTTTTTGAAATAGTTTGCATATGTAAGCATCATACCCCACCCTGCACCAGCAGACCAAGCAGCTTGAGTCAAGGCGTTAAGCCACACCTTAGGTGTGAAGAATGCATTCCAGTCAGGTACAAAGAGAAACTTCAGGCCAACTGCTGCACCAGGCTGCATAACAGCCCAGATGGAAGTGCCTATCAGACATATGAAGAGGAGTGGAATTGCGATTTTCCCAACAGCTTCCAGTCCGCCCTGAACTCCTCTGTAGAGGACAAAGCCCATGATCGCCACCGCAATAAACTGGAAAGAAATCGTCTGTACCGGATCGCTGACGAACCCATCCCAGAGTGCCTGTGAATCCATGCCCACCTTGAGGGAACCCTGAACCGCGAAGACGAAATAACGCATGGCTTGCGCGAAGACGATCGCGTAGTAAAAGGTAATGGCCGCGCAGACCCATGTGATCCATCCGCCCATCCAGGCTTTCTTTTTGCCGTAAAAATCCCTGAAGGCACCAATAGCGCCCAGTCTCGTCGATTTCCCAATGCCCATTTCCATCATAAGCAGCGGAACGACCCAAATCATGTTGCAAATAATATAAGCGATAATAAATGCGCCACCATGGTTGCTGCCCACGATTCTCGGAAAGCGCCAGATGTTGCCTGTACCTACAGCCATACCAAGCGCTGCGAAGATAAAGCCCATCCGACTTCCCCATTGTTCTGTTTTTGCAGTTTGCTTGCTCAAGATACGTATCCTCCTTCAAATTAAACTTTTAAATCAAGAACGTCTGGACGATCCCCCTTATTGATCAATTTGTTCTGAAGGTCAACGGATCTGCTTTTAACTACAGGATCCTGACAAATATATAAGCAACTTGTGTGCCAATCATAAATGATATCCTCAAATAATTATTATCAGATTTTTCAAGCATTTCAGAAGTTACCATTGTATTCATTTGTGTTGTGATATCAAATAGTCCGAAATTTCATAAGAAGATTTACGAAATATCATAAATTATACAAAAACCACACAAAACGCTCTGAAATTTAAGAGAGCATTTTGTGTGGTTTTTATAAATTGCTGATGGAAGGGGCTAAAAAGCAATAGCCACAGCCTCCCTCATTTTTCCCATTTCATATATTCAACACTTTACTAATTCCCTGAAACCACAATCTCCAAGGAGATCCCATGCTTCTGGACTTTGCTGTAAAGGGTCTGCACCGGCAGCTTCAGGTTTCTGGCAGCTTGGGATATATTGCCTCTGGTCTGCCGCAGCTCATTGAGAATCAGTTCTTTTTCAATCCAGTCAACTTTGGACTTCAAAGAACTTGGTCCGTCCTGAGAAGATTGGTTCCACTGTGCCATCTGTTTAAAAAGTCTATCCAGATAAAGGTCATCCGGCAAGCAGCTTTCTTCCATAACTTGTTTTGACCTGCATGCGCCGGAACCTCCCTCCAGTATATATTTCGGGAGGTCATTCAAAGTGATTTTCTTACCATCACTGAAGTGAACGGCGCTTTCAAGCACAGACTTCAGCTCTCTGACGTTGCCTGGCCAGTCATATTGCTTCAGGATTTCCAAAGCCTCTTCAGAAATTGTTTCCTTTAGTGAAACAAATTGAGGGGCACACCCTTTAAGAAAATGCTGAATTAAATCAGGCAAATCCTCCATATGGGATCTTAATGATTCAACTTGAATTTGAATGCTGTTGAGCCTGTAATAAAGATCCGCCCTTAGAATCCCTTGCTCAACGGCCTTCTGAGGATCAATATTGCAAGCCGCAATAATTCTCACATCGACCTGCTTCGTCTCTGCACCACCGACGCGACGAATCACGCCATCCTGAAGCACTCTCAAAAGCTTTGCTTGAAGTGTCAGGTCCATGGAGTTGATTTCATCCAGGAACAGTGTCCCACCATGAGCTTGTTCCAAAAGGCCCGCCATCTCTCTGGATCCCGTAAAACTTCCGGCCGACGTACCAAAGACTATGCTTTCCAAAAGCGCCTCTGGGATTGCAGCGCAGTTTTGAGCGACAAAAGGCTTTTCTCTTCTTGTTAAACTTGCATTATGAATGCTTTGAACCACCATTTCCTTTCCAGTCCCGGTTTCGCCGATCACCAGAACAGGTGCACCGGAATCAGCGACTTTATAGATTTTTTCTTTAAGTGCTCTCATAGCCTTACCATTTCCAATCATATGATCAACAGTAAAAATCGTCCCGTTCTTTCTGAGATCATTTTGTTTTCGATAGAGACAATTTAACTCATTCTGCAGGGCTCTAATCTTATCTGACAGCTTTTTGACCTGATCCACGCCCCGGTAAATCTCCAGCGCACCCATCAGCTTTCCATCCTTGATAATCGGAATTGTCGACGTCACAGTGGTGACCTGCTGGCCTCGGAAGTTCAAGTAAGATTGTATATGCTCAATCAGCGGTTTTCCGGTTCTAAGAACATGATAAAAGGTGCTTGTATCAGGTGTAAGTCCCGGAAAAATCTCTAAAATATTCTTGCCTACAGCATCTTTCATCTCAACGCCTGCAATGTTTGCCGTAGGTTCATTGAAGAACACAATTTCCGCGTTTGGATCTACGACTAAGACGCCTTCATTTAGATTTTCAAGGATGATGCCTAAAAGCAAATCATGATCCATAGCCGTATCCCCCTTTGTCTTTTTGATTCTACCTGAATTCTTTAAAATTGAAAAGCGCAATCACTAAATTGTCCAACGCGCTCTTCAATCTGGACTTTTTCGCCGGATCACAGTATGATAGAAGTCAGCCGTTCCATCCCTCAAGTCTCCATACACCTGAAAAACTTTACGCCGGCAGAACTTAAGCTCTGAACCTTCGCTTTAGAGAAAGGACACTCTGAAATGCTCAAATACTTTATGTATTATCTCCTGCTCATAAATCTGATCTCACTGAGCCTATGCTGGTATGATAAACGCGCTGCGATCCGCCAGAAATGGCGCATCAAAGAGAGCACACTGCTGTTGTCAGCGGCCCTCGGCGGCTCGGTCGGATTTTATGTGGGCATGAAAGCCTTCCGTCACAAAACCAAACACCTGAAGTTTACCGTGCTGGTGCCATTGCTGATCATACTGCAATCTGCAGGGCTGATCTGGTTCTTTTTCTACAAAAACACGTAAAAAGCTGCCTTTCAATGAAAGCAGCTTTTTTTAATTTCCAAAAACCAACGCTATGCCAAATCATCCGGCTGCCAGCTGCCGCCAACGCCGTTTTACGCATTTTCAGTCTTATAGGACTTCGTGATTGATATCACTTCTCCACCCAGCATCAGAATCATACCTGTAAAATAGAACCAGATCATCAGGACAACGACTGCGGCCAGAGAACCATAGACCAATGAAATATTACTGAAATTCTGGATGAAAAATGAAAACAGAAACGAAATCCCAATCCATCCAAAATAGGAGAAGATGGTCCCCGGCAAAATCTCGACGAAACGCAGCTTTAAGTTTGGCAAATGCTGATACATTTGTGACAGAACCAAAAACGGCACCGCAATCACCAGCGCCCAGCGCACGATCATAAACAAGGTGACAAACGCTTCAGGTATTGGAATATAGAGCCTGAGTGCGTCAATGACACGGCTGCTGAGGCTGGGCAGAACCAGCATGACTACTACCGCCAGCGAAAGACCCAGAGTAAAGACCAGGCTGAGGCCTATGGCGGCCACCGGCGACTTCCTGCCTCTGACCTCAAAAGCGGCGTTAAGCGCTCTTTGCAGGGATCCGACCGCCTTCGAAGCAGACCATAATGCCGCCAATATTGACACGGACAGGACACTCCCGGAATCCGCCGCCAGATTATTTTTAATATAGCCTTGTACTATTTCGAGGGCTGCCTGTGGAATAAATTCCAGGGATGACGAGCTCATGAAGTCATAGGCTACCTCTAGTCTCGACAGAATGGCAAACAAAAAAATCAAAAACGGAAAAATAGACAGCACAAAGAAATAGGCCATTTGAGCACTGAATGCCGTTAAGTGATGGCGGCCAACTCGTTTTAGCAATTCCTTGAAAAAAAAGCTGAAATAGGGCTTCATAACCGTCCCTCCTTTCAGTGGCTGAGTCCTGCAGGCTTGAACCGCAGATGCCTTTATAGAGTTTCCTCCAGCCTTTGAATGTCGCCGGCATCGAGGCCGGCAAGCCAGGCTTCAACGGTCTTGCCGGAGATCTCCAGACCTGCGTTAAGCTCTGACAGCGGCACCAGGACAAACGCCCTTTCATGCATCCGCGGATGAGGCAGTGTCAGAACGGGATCCGAGCTGACAACACCTTCATAGTGGAGGACATCCACATCAATGGTTCGGGGCCCCCAACGGATCAGCCTCACGCGTCTCAGAGACTGCTCCACAGACTGGCATAGGGCCAGAAGCTCCTCAGGTGTCAGTTCAGTCTCGATTTCTATCACACCGTTGACAAAGTCATCCTGATCCAAATAGCCCACAGGTGCTGTTGCGTACAATGAGGACTTCGTCACCACCTGTGTCTGTGGTCCCTCATCAATGAGCCTGACCGCCACTCGCAGATTTTCAACCTTGTCTCCCAGATTGCTGCCCAGGCCCAGATAGGCGCGAGGCATTATCTCGTCCTCCGGATCTCGACGCCAAAATAATCAAAAATGCCTCTAACAGGTGCTTCAGGTTTTTTGACGCGCACCAGGACCTCTGCGACCACGCTGTATTTTGCCAAAATGCGCTGCGCAATATTTTCAGCCAGTGCTTCAATCAGGTTGTAACGGGCGGACTCAGCGAAATACTTCACATCATCATATACCTCTGCATAACTTACAGTACGGGCAACATCATCAGATGCGCCCGCCCCGGAGAGATCCAGAGACAACTCCACGTCTATAAAAAACTTCTGGCCAATAGCACGCTCTTCGTCGAGCACGCCATGAAAGCCGTAAAAGCCCATATGACTCATTATAATTTTATCCATCTCTATCGCCTCCGGGTCTAGCGCCGCCTGGTCATGGCATCCATAACCTTAACCGCGCGCAGATTCTCTTTAACATCATGGACTCGGATCACTTCTACGCCCTGGACGACGCCAAACACGCTGGTGGCCACCGTGCCCTCCATCCGTTCCTGGGGTGGCAGATCGAGAATTTTGCCTATCATGGACTTTCTAGATGTCCCAAGCAGCAACGGATAGCCGAGAACATGGAGCTCATGAAGCCGCGGCATCAGGTCAATATTCTGCTCTGAGGTCTTCCCAAAGCCAAATCCAGGATCCAGCATGATCGACTGATCGGGGATCCCCGCTGCCTTCGCAATCGCAATGGACTTTTCAAAAAACTCAATCATGCTGTCCACAATATCCGTTTCATAATGGGTGCCATTCTGATTGTGCATAATAATGACCGGCGCGCCAAACTGAGCGGCAACTCGGGCTATTTCAGGCTCTCGCTGAAGCCCCCAAATGTCGTTGACGATCTCAGCGCCGGCCATCAGTGCGCAGCGCGCGGTCTCCGCTTTATAGGTGTCAATGGAGATTGGGATGTCAAATTCCGGGTGTGCCACCAGAGCCTCAATGACCGGAAGCACTCTCGAAATCTCAAGTTCCAGCGGCACCTCCGCAAAACCCGGACGCGTGGACTCGCCGCCAATATCAATAATATCCGCACCCTGATCTGCCATTTCGAGGGCCTGCTCTATAGCGTGCTCTATGGTATCAAACTTCCCGCCGTCCGAGAAGGAATCCGGAGTCACATTTAAAATACCCATGACCAGCGTTCGCTTTCCAATATCAAGAGTGTGCTGCTTTAAACGCCACTCAAAGGGTTCATATTTCGGTAAATGATATAGTCTGCTGTGCACTGCTTCACCCCCTGCTGCCAACACCCATGCCTATAAGCGACATCGCTTCAGCTCTGGATTTGGCATCCACTTTGAAAATTCCGCGGACCGCAGAGGTCACTGTCTTGCTGCCCGGTTTTTTGACACCGCGCATTGTCATGCACATGTGCTCCGCCTCGACTACGACTATGACGCCATAGGGGTTAAGCTTTTCCATGATTGTATCCGCCACCAGTGACGTGATGCGCTCTTGCAGTTGCGGGCGCTTGGCAATGGTTTCTACGACGCGCGCCAATTTACTGAGTCCTGTCAGCCTTCCGCCGCGTGGAATGTAAGCGACATGAGCCTTACCAAAAAAAGGCACCAGGTGGTGCTCACACATGGAATAGAAGGAAATATCACGGACCAGCACCAGCTCCTCATGGGAATCCTCCTGGAATATAACATCCAGGTGCTTGCCCGGATCTTCACTCAATCCGCCAAAAATCTCTTCATACATTCTGGCGATCCTGTCCGGTGTCCCTTTAAGCCCTTCACGGTCGGGATCTTCGCCAATCGCAATCAGCATTTCTCTGACGGCGTCCTCTATACGCTTATTATCCATATCGTCTCTCCTATTCTCGAGGTGTTGCCCCCGCCGTTATGGGCTGAGGTTTTCGGAATTTTTCCGTTGGAACTTCAATATTCCTGGTTCAATTACTTTTCTACCCAATTCACAAGGCTTCACACGCCAAATCCAGTAGTGCCATGCTCAGCCTCAGCCACAATGTCAAGCACAGTTGCCTGAAGCGCCTTAAACAAGGCCAGTGCAGGGGACTGCGCCGATGGTCTCTGCCACTCTGCCGATTCAACCCGGTTTACAAAGCATAGCCGCATGAGACTGTTGGTGACGAAAACGAGTTCCGACTCCAGCAGCGCTTCAAGCGGAAATCGCCCTTCGACTGCACTGATACCGGCGAGTTTTGCTGCCCTCAGTACATTTGCCCGCATAACTCCAGGCAGAATGCCGCAGTCCAGCGATGGCGCGAACAAACGACCGCCCGCAATCCAAAAAACATTGGCCACAGCGCTCTCCGCGACAAAATCCAATTCATTCAAAAACAAGACATCATTAAAGCCCCGCGACATAGCCCGGTCCTTCTCCAGGATATGATCCGCATAGCCCTGCCACTTCAGACCGGCCACAGGAGATCTTGAATTCTTGGAAAATGCGCTGAGTCCCAGCGAATATGGCTTCTCCAACCCGCCGTCCTGAACTTCTCCGTAAGGATTGGGGCGCAGATAGAGCTGCACGTCCACCTCAGCATCAGAGACAGGCGTTCCGCGCCGCATAGCCAGGAGTTTCAGTGCACCCGATTCAAGACCGGCGGCTGCCTTTGCCGCTGTGAAGGCATCATGCAGTGTTTGAGACGACAGCCCATAACTGAGACCTAATCTTGCAAGTCCTGCGTTAAGTCGTTCTAGATGGGCTGCCGGCTGCTCAAGTACACCCTTATCAAAACGCAGGGTATCAAACAAACCATACGCGAACTGAATACCTTCAGAAGCACAGCGGCTCTCTACCGCTTTGCCGTCCAACCAAAAAACCGATGGTTTGGTCACTTCCAGTCCGCCTCCTTCATTCACCGCTGGCTGCTTAGGGCGCGCATCAGCGCCCGGGCCTTGTGTAAGGTTTCTTCGTATTCGGAATACTCGTCTGAATCCCAGACAATACCGCCGCCCACTTGGAAGTAGGCTTTGCTGCCTTTCGCGACAATGGTCCGGATCACAATATTCAGGTCAATGTCCCCATTAAAGCCAATATAACCTATAGAGCCCGTATACAAATTGCGCTGAGTTGGTTCCAGTTCGTCTATGATCTCCATGGCGCGAATCTTTGGCGCGCCGGTGATCGACCCGCCCGGGAAAGAAGCTCTCAACAGGTCAATTGGAGTCAGACCCGCTTTAAGTGTCGCCGTCACTGTAGATACCAAATGGTATACCGTTGGATATTCTTCAATAACAAAAAGCTCCGGTACTTTGACGGTACCGACCTCCGCCACCCGGCCAAGGTCATTGCGCTCGAGATCCACAATCATCAGAAGCTCAGAGCGGTCCTTTTCGCTTGCCAGCAGCATGGCGCTTTCGTAAGCGTCTTCTTCAGGCGTCTTGCCGCGGGGACGCGTGCCCTTAATGGGGCGGGTCTCAATTTCGCTGTCTCTGATTTGTATAAAGCGTTCAGGCGAACTTGAGAGGATCGTTGCCTCTTCGAAAGGCATGTAGGCTGAAAATGGCGCAGGATTTATGGTTCTGAGCTTCTTATAAAGCTCAAGGGGCTCGTCCGTCATATCAGTTTCGAAGCGCTGCGTCATATTGACCTGATACAGATCTCCGGAGCGGATATACCGTTTGATTTTACGGATGGACTCAAGGTAGTCTTCTTTATCAAAATTGGATTTGAATTCCGGTGATGTTGACTTCCAAACCGGCTCCAGGTCACGTCCAGTCTTCTCCACCTCGCGAATTCTGGCCTCCAGAGCGTCCAGTCGTTCCTCCGCGCCCGGACGACGGTCAAGTTCCGTCAGCCACACCTCGTTTTCTTTGTGATCGACGAGAATTGCCGTCTCATAGAGGCCCAGGATGGCATCCGGTATGTCGACGTCGTCTACTGCCGTCCTTGGCAATGCCTCAACATGGTGGCAGAGATCGTAGGCCAGATAACCCGCCATGCCGCCGCCAAAAGGGAGCTCAAAATCCGGTGTTCGACTGGTTTGGTATAATTCGTACCTTTCCTTGAGAAAATCGAAGGCGTTCCCATAGAGGTCTGTTTTGGTTCCCACTAAACAGTCCTCCAACTCAATGCGCTCGCCCTTGATCCGAATGCGCTCGAAGGGAGAGGCCATGATCAGCGACCATCGGCCCAAACGCTCTGGGTCCATGCCGCTGTCCAGAAACAGCGGATGAGGAAGATCTGAGACAGCAAGAAACAGCCTGAAACTGTCGAGGCTGGTCTGAAGCTTTCGCTTAATCATGCTTTCACCTGCTTTCGCCATTCATCCGCCAGCTTTAGGAAGTTAGCCAGCATGTCGAGTCCGTGCTCCGTCAAGATCGCCTCAGGGTGGAATTGTACCCCTTCGATGAGCTTGTCCCGGTGCCTTAGGCCCATAATTTCGCCAGCTTCGGTTTCCGCCGTGATCTCCAGGCATGCCGGCAGCGTCGACCGATCAACCACCAGAGAATGATAGCGAGTGACATTGATAGGATTCTTTAAGCCGCTGAACACACCCACATTATTGTGGCGGATGGGATGCACCTTGCCGTGGACCGGTTCCAGACCTTCCTGAACGCTGCCCCCGAAAGCCTGGCCAATAGTCTGGTGTCCCAGGCATATGCCCAGGATTGGATATTCGTCCTGAAGCTCCTGTACGACACTGAGGCAAATTCCGGCTTCCTGAGGCGTTTTAGGCCCAGGGGACAGAACGATCATATCCGGATTCATGTCGCGGATATCCTCAAGAGTCAAGGCATTATTTCGCACCACCCTGACTTCGCGTCCGAGCTGCATCAGGTATTGCACGAGATTGTAGGTAAAAGAGTCGAAGTTATCAATCATGAGGATCATGGAATTGCATGCCCCTTTTCTAAAAAGTATATGCTGATTATACCTTCCGCTTTTGGTTAAAGTCAACAAGGTTCCCCTCATTGCAGGCTCTGTGATATACTGAGAAAGAAAATCCTTTGTGGAGGTATGACATGTCATTCATTCTTGGCGCTACCTTTGATGAAAACGCTGTCCCAAGAGGACAGGATCAGGAGATCCTTGAACGCTTCTCAGGAGAGGGGTTCCGATCACTTGAACTGGCGCTGCACCCGCAGGCGCTCGAACTTGAACGGGCTGTGGCTATTAAGACTATAAGCCGACATCTCGGCTTTTCCTTTGCCTTTCACGTACCGGATTTTGCCGAGCCGGTCGCCTTTGATTTGAATTATATTATGGCCCCGGAAGGCTCAAGAAGGGCTTTTAAAACTTGGATGGACCAATGCGGCGACTTTGGCGAAGGGGTTCAGCTCATTTTTCATGGGGCTGCCACGGAAGCAGACACCTTCAGGTTTGTGGATTTTGCACTTGAGTGGATTGAAAAATCCAGGGGCAGCCAGGTTCTGCTGCTTGAAAATACTTTTGCAAAGTCAACAGAGACTGCGCGCTTTGGACATACCGCTGACGCGCTTTTAAACGTGATCCGTTCGTTTTCAGGTTCAAGGCTGGGACTGTGTCTGGACACTGCCCATTGGTTGAGAACCTTCAATCATGGCGTTTTTCCCATGACATTTGATAAAAAATGTGATCCTTCTCTGAGCACCCCGAACCAGGTGTCTGAAGGCTTTGAGATTCCCGATCTGCTCCTTCGGGAAGTCAGGCGCGTTCACGTCCACAGCGTCGAACCGCTTTCAGGGCGTGATCATCAGGGCCTGACCCTGCGGGATGAGGCGACGGCGCTTTTGCTCAAGCCATGGACGAGCTCGAAAGCAAGTTGGGCAGATCAAGTGCGCAGGGACTGCGTTCTTTCTGTGGAAGTACTGGCGTCGTGTTTATTTGAGTCACATGAGACAGCGTGGCTGGATGCCGTTCTCACAAGCGGCACTTGGCTAAAGGAATCAGATGAGGATATGGGAGCGGGTCTCAGTCATCGTGTCTATTGATCCGTGTTATTCAAAAAACAAAAAAGCACAGTCCTTGACGCCACTGTGCTTTAAGATTGCTATGTACTACTTCCTCAGCATCCCGTAACCACCGTAAACCGGTTTGATTTCCGACACTGTGATGACCGCGCCTGTCTCGGAATTCTGTATATATTTAACCAGTGCCTTGACACGTTTTCTTGGGACAAACATAATGAGAATAGCACGCGGATTATGTCTGCCTTCACCATGTACCAGCGTGACTGCGAACCCTTGAGCACGTATTTCTTCAGCAAGCAGCATTCCGGCGTCTTCTTTGACAATGACCTGGACCTCAGAAAGCCCCAGTCCAATTTTTTCTTCAAGAATACTTCCAATATAGTTGCCCACGGAGAAGCCAATTGCGTAAAAGACGCCTTTAAGCGGATCCTGGGATATGTTTTGGATAACATTGCTGGCAATAAACAACCATAATAAGATCTCCACAAACGCAATGATTGCGCCAATGGTTTTTTCCCCTTTCGTTATCAGCACAATTCGAATGGTGCTGATACTGACTTCAATTATTTTAGCTAATAAAATAAACAAATAAATTAAATATTCCATATTTCAACCTCCAGGTTAATTTGAAACGGTATTTTGAACTTTTTAGATCATACCACAATAATCTTAACACAAAGATTAAAACATAGATACAATCATGTGATGCGCGCACTATATTTGATTAAATCGTTGTAAAGCGCGCCCATGACCCCTTGACAGGTTTGGAGGATTGCCCGTGAATACGCCAACAATCAAAAAAATATTGGTCAATTACCGCAAAAAGCAAGACGGTTATCGCCATTTTTCTGTGCTGATTCCCATCATTGAAATCGAGGATGATCCTCATCTTTTGTACGAGGTTCGATCCGAAGACCTAAGGTCACAACCTGGGGAAATCTGTTTCCCGGGCGGCAAAGTGGAGCTTGGTGAGCATCATGCAGAAACAGCCATCAGAGAAACCTGCGAAGAGTTGAATATCGAACGCGAGGATATTGAAATCATTGGACAAATTGACGACATTGTCACACCTTTCAATATGTACATTCATGTCTATGTTGGATTCTTGAATCTTGATCTCTATGACATTGAGGCCAACGAAGGCGAGGTCAAAGAACTGTTTGCAGTCCCTCTCTCTTACCTCTTTGAATGTGAGGTTCAGGAATTCAAGACGGAATCCCTGCTTCAAATGCCCCCTGACTTTCCTTACGAAAAAATTTCAAGCGGGCGCGCCTACAATTTCAGGGTTGGCAAATACCCGGTACTCTTCATCGATTTTGACGACAAGACAATCTGGGGTATCACAGCTCGAATTACCGCCAGCTTCATCAGAACATTAAAAGACCTATCCCAAGAATTTTAAGGATAGGTCTTTCAGCTCGATACAGCACGTTTTTTTGTATCATATTCAGTTGTATTGCGGTGTGAATCGTTAATAGCCATTCCTCCTAAAAGTGGAGCTTGGTACGAATGGTTTTTTAACCATCAAGGGCAATTGTTTCAATTTCATTGCTTTGCTTTTGCAGCAAAGTAGTGAAGGTATTGCGGTCTGAGGCATCCGAAAATTCCGTTTGCCTTAGCGGTGGTTTTTTACAAGCGGATGTCTGATGCATCCTGCTTTCGCCGGACGTCCTGTAGATCGAGCTTCTATATGAACCCCCCTAGTGAAAGGTAGGTTATATAGTTGTATTAACATAATACCCAGCATTACTTACATTATTCACTTTTTAATTAAATTATTTTTAAATATAGATTTATTGCAGCCGAACCTCTTCAAAAGGATTCTCCGTATATTCAAATTCAACGTCTTTAAACGACCAGCGATTATCCTCCAGAAACAGATCAATCCGCTGAACGGCGTGCCCTTTTCTGTATGCAAGTCTGAGCTTGTTCTCCGTCAGCTTATAGACCTGAAATTCATCAATCCCATAGACCTGGGTCAGCTGCACTTTGAGGCTGTCCCTAAGCTGATGAATAAAAAACAAATCTACATGGCTTACGTCCCGCATAAGTGACGCAAGAATTCCATAGATCTCGTAATTAATAGTTTTAATTTCATGAGCAACGCGCTTCGCTTTAACAGTTTCAATCAGGTAACCCGTGACCATTGTGAAGAATAGAGCCAACAATACTTAGAACCACATACACTCACCTACTTTCAACAGTCTTTGATCCATTGTGTCTTGAGTCCCGGACAAGTATTTGGTCTACTATCTGTATATCCATAAAAAAAAGTTTTAAGCGCCTTTATGGGTCGCGCTTCGAAAAAAATATGAACTAAATTGGCGTCTGAGTCAGTACGGCCGAAAAATGGTTTCTGTTTAAAATTGGTGGGTATTTGTAATAACACGCGAAATGCCAGTAGTGTAAAAACAACAAAAGAGGTGAACTTCATGGGACCGGTTGGCGCATTCTTTGATATTGACGGTACATTGTACCGGGATTCACTTATGGTCGAACACTTTAAAAAGCTGGTCAAGTATGAAGTTGTAGATCCTGTCGTATGGCACCGGAATGTCAAGAAAACATACGAAGAATGGAAAAAAAGACGTGCGGAATATGACGACTATCTGATTGAACTTTCACAGATTTATATTCGTTCTCTGACCGGTCTCAATAAAGGCAGCCTTGATTTTATTGCGGATCAGGTCATCAAGCTCAAGGGTGAAGAGGTCTATTCCTACTCACGTCAGAGAATCCAGTATCATTTATGGGCAGGTCATAAAATATTCTTTATTTCAGGAAGTCCGGATTTCCTCGTCGAAAAAATGGCTGAAAAATATTCAGCTGCCGAATTCCGCGGAACCCGTTACGAAGTCAATGCACGCGGCAATTTTACGGGTAATATTGTTCCTATGTGGGACTCGGAAAACAAAAATATGGCCATCCTGGATTTCGTCGACCGACACAATATTGATCTGAGCGCCAGCTATGCCTATGGGGATACCAATGGCGACTACTCCATGTTTCAGCTCGTCGGTCATCCGGTCGCCATCAATCCGACGCGGGAATTGGTTCGCAACATCCAAAATGATCCGGTGATGATGGATAAGATTGACATCATTGTCGAGCGCAAAGACGTTATTTTCAGATTGCCTGCTACGGTGGAAATTCTTTAGTCTCAAGATGCTTGCCGTTGTCCGGATTACGAATAAGGTCTCTTCAGGTTATTATTTAATCATAAACAATAAAAAAGTCCTCCGAGAGGAGGACTTTTCAAGTGGATTCTATGTTCTTAAATTGCGTTTAAAAATGCCAAAACCTTTGCGCGTTTCGATTCGACGCCATCCAGGTAATGCGTTGTGTAATCACCTCTTGCGACGTTGTAGTAACCCTGATTATAAGCTATTACAGCGCGTTCGATAGTGCCGTAGCGATCCAGTTTCTGGCTCAGATACTTCGTCCCATACTCAATGGCGAGCTGAGGGTTGTAAAGCTGCTCAATGCTGAGACCAAGTGTTCTGCCAGTGGAACCCATAATCTGCATGATGCCAATGGCCCCATTATATTCACAGTTCGCGTCAAAAGAACTTTCCTGCCAAATGACAGCCATCATCCAGGATTCGTCCATCCCATAACGATCACAGGCATCCTTTAGCCAGACCACATAATCATGCGCTCTGGATTCAGACAAGCTTGGATTCACTTTCCTCATAAATGCTGCGAGTCGTTCAAGATAAGCCTTGTCAGAAGCCTCAATCATAGCGTTAAGGGCTTCTTCACTCTCAGTGCTCAAATGAAATCCGGCGATGCGGTCATTTTTCGCAAACCATCCGAGAGCATCTTTTACGTGATACGTCAGCGGCAAGTAGATCATGTTGTTATGGACCAATAGCGGGTAGCCCTGCGTATCCAGCGGCTCACCTTCGTAAAGAATCACGGCACTGTCCTCCAGGGCATAAGCCTGGGCACTGGTGGATGGATTCATGGTGGCTGCAGCATCGAAGATAAACGTTTCACCAGGTTCAACCTTGGTCAAAACGCGTTCGTCTCCAATGCGGGTGTACTGATATCCCATAGACTTCATGAGATTCCAGTTAAGCGGCAGGTACTGGATGTCATTGTATCTCAGGATCGGAAAAGCCAGCGATCTGTTGGATACAACATTTGAGTTTATCGTTATGCTAGAGTCATTTTTGTCTACATCCATAGTTACCAGCCCGTTATCAGCAAAAACTGAATTTGTCTGGGATACGACAGCCGCTGCCATGATCAAAACAACCAGCAGGACCCGCATCCAACGGGGTTTAGTCATTGAATCACTCCTTATTAAAATTTAGAATCTTCGTCATTTTACCACAGAACAAAGCTTTGTTCAAAGCACAATATAGCATTTTTTACTTTTATTAACATTTAAATTTTTTTCAAATGGCTGTACTTATTGAAAGACAAGACTTAAAGCGTTTAAAAAAAATGAAAGGAAAATGGTTCCAGACATCATTTTTCTAACATTTAATAGCTCATTTAGTTTTATATCCCATTAATGTATATCATTATTAGAGGAGGCGTATAAATGTTTAATGTTGGTATTTTGCCCAAAATAGAACTTCATTGCCATTTGGATGGCAGCGTTCGACTTTCCACACTCAAAGAACTGGGTATAGAAGAAAAGATCCTTCCGCCGGATCTTGGCGAAGATGAGCTCAGGGACTTGGCAGAAGTCCCGGATCACTGTCCGTCTCTCGTCGATTATCTCAAACGGTTTGAACTGCCGCTTGAGGTTATGCAGACCGAGGCAGCCCTTGCCAGAATCGCTCATGAACTCGTAGAGGACGCAGCTGCTGAAGGCGTCCGGTACATTGAGATTCGCTTTGCGCCCCATCTTCATCAGAAACGAGGCCTCAGTCTCAATGCCATTATTTCAGCAGTGGTTGAAGGCACAAAAAAAGGAGAATCCCTAACGGGCACCAGGGCTAATGTTATCCTTTGCTGCATGCGCCACCTTTCGCCAGAAGCATCAATTGAGCTGGTTGAAGCCGGCCGCCCTTTTCTCGGACAGGGCGTCGTCGCTCTTGACTTAGCCGGCGACGAGCAACATTTCCCACCGGAAGCTCACGCAGAGGCTTTTGAAATGGCGAAGTCCTACGGTTACCACCGCACAGTACATGCAGGCGAAACCGGTATTGTCGACAACATCAGGAAGTCAGTGGCATTACTACATGCAGAAAGAATTGGTCACGGCGTCAGTCTTGAGAAGGATGCCGTACTTTACGCAGACATCAAAGCTGCCGGAATCCCTCTGGAGATGTGCCCGACCTCCAATCTCCAAACAAAAGCAGCAGAAAGCTACGAAACTCACCCTCTCCACCGCTGCCTCAAGGATGGCATTCGAGTGACCCTCAATACGGATAATCGAACTGTTTCTAATATTACACTTAGTGAAGAGACAAAAAACATTCTGAGCGCAGGACTCAGCACAGCTCAGCTTAAAACACTTTACACAAACGCTGTAAGCGTCATCTTTGACAGCGACCAGGAAAAACAGAGGCTCATGGCATTATGGCCGGCCGAACTTTAACCCTAAGCCAAAAAATGCGTATCCAGCCCTAAGATTTTCAGTCTTCTGCTTTCCCCCTTTAAATTTCCATTATTTTTTATGTCAAGTATGGTCTGCCTTAACCAAATTGATTATACTGTTACTATGATTTTATATCTGAATTGGAGTGTGATGCTATGGACTGCAAATTGTCAATTATGGACCGCGTACACTGGATCGGCGTCAACGACCGCGAAACCACGCTGTTTGAAAACTTTTGGCCTCTGGATCGAGGTGTCTGCTATAATTCTTATTTAATCAATGATGATAAAATAGCCGTCATCGATACTGTAAAGTTCAACAAAACCGAGCAATACCTTTCAAAAGTCAAGGAAGTCATAGGTGACAGGAAGGTCGACTACCTTATTGTCAACCACATGGAACCGGATCACTCAGGCTCCATGAAGGCCCTGGTGGCAGCTTATCCTGACATGAAGATCGTAGGCAACAAAAAGACTTTCGACTTCATTCAAGGCTTTTACGATATCACAGAAAACTTCCACGAAGTGGCTGAAGGTGACGAGCTCGATCTTGGCTATCACAAGCTCAAGTTCTTTCTGACTCCAATGATCCACTGGCCTGAAACCATGATGACCTATGATCAGACGGAAAAAATCCTGTTCTCCATGGATGCGTTCGGCGGCTTCGGCTCTCTGGACGGCGGTCTCTTTGATGACGAGGTCAATGTCGAGTTTTATGAAGACGAAATCAGACGCTATTACTCGAATATCGTCGCAAAGTACAGCCCAATCGTTCAACGCGCTCTTGGCCGTCTTGGCGCACTGGATATTAAAGTCATCGCGCCGACTCACGGACCAATCTGGAGAACCAGTCCTAAAACCATTGTCGATTACTATGACAAATGGAGCCGTTATGAAGCTGAGGAAGGCGTAGTCATAGTCTACGGCACTATGTATGGCAACACAGCCAAAATGGCGGATTATGTCGCGCGCATCATCTCAGAAAACGGCGTAAAAAACGTTCGTGTCTACGACGCATCCAAAACCCATCTCTCTTATATCCTCAGTGACATTTGGCGCTTCAAGGGCGTCATCCTGGGCTCCTGCGCCTACAATATGAACATCTTCCCTGCCATGGAACTGGTACTGTCAAAACTGGAGCACACGGGTCTTAAAAACCGTTACCTGGGTGTCTTTGGAAATAAATCCTGGAGCGGCGGCGGCGTCAGTGCCATTGATGCCTTTGCTGAAAAAGTCAAATGGGAAAGAATAGGCACCTCCATTGAAGCGACTTATACCCCAAAAGATGCTGAGTTTGAAGCGCTGATCAAGCTTGGCAAGGAAATGGCGCAGCGCGTCAAGGACAATCCACTATAATGGCCACGGAATCTATAAATAAGGTGAGTCTTGATCACTTTGCCAATTTGCGGTCCATCTCCTCCCTCCGGGTCTCTGCCGATGGTCATGGGTTATGCATGGTCGTGCATCAACCAGATCTGGACAAAAACCGCAACCGAAGTGATCTTTGGCTCTACACACGTGAAGGCGGCGCCCGGCGTCTGACGACTTCCGGTTCAGACCGACATCCCCGTTGGCTCAGCGACAGCGAACTGGTCTTCCTATCGAACCGCGATCAAAACTCCGATGCGGATCAAAAGGAGAAAAGCCTTCCAAAAACCATTCTTTACACCATTGACATCCGAGGCGGAGAAGCACAGAAGCTTATGGAAGTTCCTCTGGAGGTCGCTAAGTTTGAACCCCTTTCTGATGGCAGATGGCTCATAGAGTTCACTTACCATCCGGAGTGGCATCACTTGACCGAAGAAAAGGATATCCTCGAGAAAATGGAACAAGCTTCCGCTGTTCAAGTCATTGACGAAATCCCGTTCTGGCAGAACGGCTCCGGTTTCACCAACAAGACCCGGACAGCCCTTGGTCTTTACGATCCTGTCAAAGGCGCGGCGGAAATGCTCACGGATCAGCTCAGCAATGTGGAAGATTGGGTTTATGATGCGCATAGACAGCGTATCGTCTTGATTCAGTCCCAATTCAAAAATAAGCAAGTCATTTTTAACAGCCTTTCAGTTTGTGACCTTGCAGACCGAACCGTCAGAGATATTTCACACAGGGATGATTTTTACTACGAAATCTGCAGTGTTGCCCCTGATGGTACGGTGTTGTTTTATGGCTCCGATACCTCAAGATATGGCTTGAATGAAAACGGATCCTTCTATAGTCTGGATCCGGATGACGGCACCGTCAACCGGTTGTCTGAAACCTTTGACGGCAGCTTTGGCAATGCAGTAGGAACAGATATCAAGCTCGGCAGCAAAGGCAATCCTCGCCCGCTGTATTTTGAGGATCAGTGGTTGTTTGTCACGACCATCGGCTCAGAAGCGCCTTTAGTGGCACTGGCACAGGACGGAAGTGTTTCAAAAGTAACTTCTGAGGCTTCCGCAGCTGCCTGCTATGAGTTTGCCATCTTTGAAGATCAAATCGTTATGGTTGCGCTGTTGGACCAACAACCACAGGAGCTCTATGGGCTGAAAGCCTGTGATGCGGGTGGGCTTCTTGGTTTCGAACCTCTTACGGCGTTCAATCAGATGGTTGCTCAGGATCATTTCATTTCCGTTCCGGAAGAAATTCGCGTGACGGCAAAGGACGGCACTGAATTGACGGGGTGGCTCATGAAGCCATACGGCTTTGATCCGCTGCGCCGCTACACAGGCATTCTCAACATTCACGGCGGTCCGAAAACCGTGTATGGGCCATTCTATTATCACGAGATGCAGCACTGGGCTTCCGAAGGTTTTGCCGTAATGTATATGAACCCACGGGGCAGTGACGGTCGCGGGAACGACTTTGCGGATCTGAGAGGCAAATATGGCAGTGTCGATTATGAAGATCTCATGTGTTTTGTCGATGCGGTCGTAGAGCAGCATACCTGGATCGACAATGACAGGCTCGGCGTGACGGGCGGCTCCTACGGCGGATTTATGACCAACTGGATCATTGGACATACGCAGCGTTTCAAGGCGGCAGCGTCTCAGCGCTCCATCTCCAACTGGATCTCAAAGTTTGGGACTACTGATATTGGCTATTTCTTTGTGGCAGATCAAATAGGCGCTGACCCCTGGAGTAATTTCGAGCAGCTTTGGGATCAATCACCGCTGAAATACGCTGATAAAGTGAAAACCCCCACACTGTTTATCCATTCTGACGAGGATTACCGGTGCTGGACCGCAGAAGTGTTTCAAATGTTTACGGCGCTGAAGTACCACGGCGTCCAGAGCCGGCTGTGTTTGTTTCATGGGGAAAATCATGAGCTGAGCCGCAGCGGCAAACCGAAGAACAGAGTGCGCAGGCTCAAGGAAATTACGGATTGGATGCGGACTTATTTGTAAGAGCGCAAAGAGAAAAGTCAGTGCCTCTTGGCCTTTGGCCAAGTGCACCGACTTTTTCTTTTATTGTACTATGCAGTGTGAATTGTTATAATTCTACTGTGATAAATTCAGACAAATTTTTTTTAGAATAGAGGATAACTAAAATGATTCAAGTAGAAAACCTTTCCTATGCTTTTCCTGCCAAAGACTTATATAAAGAAGTTTCGTTTACGTTGAAAATGGGGCAGCATTGCGCTTTTATTGGCAGCAATGGTGCAGGAAAATCAACCCTCGTTGATATGATTATTCATACAGATAAATATTTATACGATGGTAAGATCGTCAAACATGAAAGTTCCCGCATTGGTTATGCCCGCCAGTTCGCTGTGAGAGATAAAGCGCAGGAATGCACTGTTTTTGAATATCTAAGCGAGAGATTCGTGGAAAACCAAAAAGCGACAGTTGCTGTGTGTGAAGAAATGGCAGTGGCTGAGAATGTGGAGCCGTTATTTGAGCAATATCAGTCTCTCTTAGATGCCTTTGAGGCCATGGACGGAGACAATTATACAAACAATATCCGAAAACAGTTATATATAGCCGGTATGCGTGAATCAGAAGAAACAAAGATCTCACAGCTTAGCGGTGGTGAGTATAAATTACTTCAGATTATGAGAGAAATGTTATTATCTCAAAATCTTCTTGTTTTGGACGAACCGGATGTATTTCTTGATTTTGCCAACTTAAATAAACTCCGTCAGTTGATCAACGGTTATAAGGGCACATTATTGGTTATTACTCATAACAGATATTTATTGAATCATTGTTTTGACAAAATTCTACATTTGGAAAACGGTGATCTTCAGGAATATGAGGGCAATTATTCAGAATATCGCTGTTCACAGCTAAGGGAAAAATTAAAACTTAAACTGCAGAGTATTGAAGAACAGGAAGAAATTGAGCGTACTGAGAAAATGGTTGATATTCTGCGCACCAGAGCTTCGTTGCTTGCCAATCCCGTTATTGGAAGTGCTGTAAATGCAAAACAAACACAACTTGACCGTTTGCGCGCAAGACAAATAAAGACGCCTTTTATTGAACTTCGTGAGCCAAAGATTCAATTGCCGCCAGTAGAAGTTGAAACAAAGCATACTGTCTTAAGCATTACAGATTATAATGTAACATTTGATGAAACTTTGTTGGAAAATATCAATTTTGAATTACGGGCCGGAGAAAAAATCGCCATAGTTGGTGCAAACGGTACTGGAAAGACTATTTTAATGCGCGACATTTTAAAGAATAACCATCCTTCCATCCATATAGATGAGAATACTAGCTATGCATGCTTATCTCAGCTTCAGGGCGACAATATGGATGAAACAAAAACAGTATACGAGGTCATGGAAAACTTAGGGTTCAAGACAAGTGACAGGATCCGTGAGTATCTTGGGAACTATTGCCTGGAAGGTGATACCTTAAAGCAGAAAGTAGGTCAGTTGTCCGGCGGAGAAAAGAATTTGCTCCAAATTGCGATAATTGCAAACACAAATGCAGAACTCCTTATTCTTGATGAACCGACCAGCCACTTGGATATTTACGCACAAATAGCTCTTGAAAAAGCCATTTTAGAATATAAAGGGGCTGTTCTCATGGTAAGCCACGATTTCTATCTCGTAGCTAATTGTGCAGATTACGTTTTACTTGTAGATGACAATAAAATTAGACGTATGCGTACACGTTCTTTCCGTAAAATGGTATATGATAAATATTTCGATCAGAAGTATTTAGAAATAGACAAGAAAAAACAAGAATTGGAATCCAAAATCACATTAGCCTTTAAGAAAAATGAGCTGACCAATGTAGAAAAACTTTGCAGCCAATTAGAAGCACTTAGCGCAGAATAGCGATTATTATGGAGGGAAAATGACAGAATTATTAGCTCCGGCAGGTAGTATGGAAGCTTTAAAAGCTGCAATTTCTAATGGTTGTGATGCAATATACTTAGGAATGCAAAAATTTGGGGCACGAGCATACTCTTCAAATTTTGATTTAGAATCGTTAAAAGAGGCTGTTACGTATGCGCACCTGAGAAATGTTAAAATCTATGTTACCATGAATACCATTGTTTTCGAAAACGAAATTGAAGAAATGAAAGAGCAAATGCACGAATTAAATGAAATCGGTGTTGATGGAATTATAGTCCAGGACCTGGCTGCTTTCGATTATATTGTTAAAAATTTTCTTGACATGGAAGCACATTGTTCAACTCAAATGGGAATAGACGATTTAGACGGAACTTTTCTTTTTAAAGAGCTTGGTGCTAAAAGAGTGGTTCTGTCCCGTGAGGTTGAGATCGAAAAAGTAAAAGAGATCAAAAGAATAGCTAAGATCCCAATTGAAATTTTTGTTCATGGTGCTTTATGTGTCTCTTATTCCGGAAACTGTCTAATGTCCGGTTTAATAGGCTATCGAAGCGGAAATCGCGGAAGATGTGTCGGTTCATGTCGTAAGGAGTATGAACTGATTGATACGACAACAGATACATCTTTAGGCAAAAACTATATTTTATCGACTAAAGACTTAAACACCATCGATTTTGTCGATGACTTAAAAGGAATTGATTCTTTAAAAATAGAAGGTCGTATGAAAGAGCCAGCGTATGTTGCAAACGTTGTATCAAGATATCGCATGGCCTTAGATCATAAAATAACCGAAGAACAAAAAGAGAGTCTGAACAAAACATTCAATAGAACCTTTACTAAAGGATACTTGTTTCATGAAGATCAGAAAGACATTACAAACATTTTAAGACCTAATAACAATGGTTATGAAATTGGCAGAATCAGCAAGATTGTTAAAGACATGTATGAAATAACACTTACACGCCCTTTAAATCAAAACGATATAATCAGGATAAGTCATAACAATGAAGACGTAATTTTGACTGTTGTAAAACTGTATGATAAAGATGGCAGTTTAATCAGCAAAGCAGAGAATACCTGCTATATCAAAATCAAAGAAAAGATCTCCAAAGGTGATTCAGTCTATATAACGAAGGATTATTTCTATTACAAAGAGTTGGAATCATCCCTGGATAAAGAATTTAAGCGTTTTAACCTGAATCTTAGAGTGTATGCCTATCCAGATTCAAAGCTGATTATAGATGCGGAGGGCTTAGGCTTTAATTATTTATATGAAAGCGAAGAAGTCCTAGGCGAAGCAATTAATAATCCAACAACAAAAGAACAGGTAATCAAGCAATTTTCAAGATTAAATGATGCTATATTTGAGCTTAATGATGTAGATTTCGAGGAGTGCAATGCATTTATTCCAGCTAAACTTTTAAATGCAGCAAGAAGAGATATTGTACAGGGCTTATACGACTTAAAGCTCAAGAGCCATAAGAAAAGAACCAAGGCTTTGAAAGCTAAAGAAAAAATAAGCTTTGCCCCAAATAAACCTTACCTGACGGCCTCTGTAACAACCAAGGAACAGTATGATGCTTGCCTGAGCTGTGGTATAAAGGAAATCTATTTTGAAAATGTCGTTAGAAGAAACCAGAACGACTATAAGGAAAAAGATGGGCAGCTTCTAATCGGAGGATATGGCGGAATTTATCACTATAGAAAAACTAATCCTTTTGTTGCGGATTATTCACTAAATATTGTTAATTCTACTAGTTGTTACGAACTCTATAGATTAGGTGCAAAAAGAGTTGCTTTATCTTATGAACTGAATAAGAAACAAATTGAAGATTTAATTAATGCCTATTATGAAGAAAATGATGGTTATCCTGCACTAGAAATGATTGTCTACGGCAGGGCTCCTTTGATGTTTACAAAATATTGTCCTCTGAAAAAAATGAATCAATGCGGTATTTGCAAAACGAGGCGCTATGAGATCAAAGATGAGCACGGTACGTTTCCTATCCTTTCTCATGATGACTGTACAACGACAATCGTTAATGGGAAGACGCTTAACCTTTTAGACGAACTACAGAGCATGAATGGCATAGAGGCCTTCAGATTAAATTTCACAATTGAATCAAACGAGCAAGTTGTGAAAACCATTAATATGGCCTTAAACAAATTGAATGGCACAGTCCATAAGTCTGTCTTTAATAAGGAAACAGACACAAGAGGACATTTTAACAAAGAGATTTTGTAGGGGAATCTCAGTTCAAATCCGGAGTGTCCGAATCAAGAATTCAATCCTCGAATGCATAAAACGTTAAAGCGCACCTTTGGGTCAATCCAAAGGTGCGCTTTTCCCGTATTCAGTTTTCTTTTTCCCCTCAGTTCGCAAGTTGCTTTTATGACCACTTGCCTCCATTTTGCAGGTGTTCGTTTTATTTATAAAACTCTGCTAATTTTCGCGGCCATACTTCTTAAGAACTTCAACCAAAAACCCGTAAACGCGCTCCGTCGAAGCCATGTCAAGGCGCTCCTTAGGTGTGTGAACATCTGCAAGGTTCGCGCCTATGGAAACAAAATCAATTGGTCCAAGCTTTTCTTTTAAGATCCCACATTCAAGGCCTGCATGTATGGCGGAGACCGTCATTTCCTTGCCGTTGAGTTCTCGGTAGACTTTCATCATGGTGTCTCTCATTTGGGACTTAGGCGCATAGGCCCACTCCGGATAATCTGATTGAAGTCTGAGTTCAGCGTCGGTCAGTGTACAGGCGATCAGCATTCGATCAATAATCTCCGCTTTCAGCGATCTCACAGAGCTTCGGATCGCACTGTCGATCTCAATATAATCCGCGCCTGTAGTCAAAACCCCAATATTGTTGGAACTTTCGACCAATCCCGCAATCCCTGCGCTCATGGATTGAACTCCGTTTGGAAGCAGTCTCAGCAAAGCTGCTGCATTTTCAGCCGTTTCAAGAGAGAAAACATTCGGATTCGGATCAGAGGTTTCTTCAAGTGTCAGCACTAATTTTAAATCTGGATCTACAAGTTCATACTCATTGAGAAACCTGGATTCCCAAGCCGAAATGGTTTTTTTGACTTCTTCAAGCCATTCGCGATTGAAGACAAGACAGGCGGTTGCCTTGTTGGCAATGGCGTTCATTTTCTCTCCGCCTTGAATCCAGCTGATTTGGACACCCATTCCAAGAAGATCTCTCATGACCCTTCCGAGCAGGACAATTGCATTAGCACGTCCCTTGTCTATCTCAACGCCTGAATGCCCTCCTTTGAGGCCTGTAATGGTCAATCGTGCTCCCTGGCCGTTATGTACAGAAACCTCCCAATCAATTGGCAAATGAACGCTTGCACGTACGCCGCCTGCGCATGACGCCAGTATGACGCCTTCCTCTTCCGAATCCAGATTGATCAAGGCCCGACCGGACAAATGAGCTGGATTCAACCTGACTGCGCCATCCATACCCGTTTCTTCAGCGACCGTAATCAATACCTCAAGCTGTGGATGCTCCAAGTTCTGATCCTCTAATATGGCAAGAGCCATAGCAACGGCAATGCCATTATCCGCACCAAGGGAAGTTTCAGTTGCAGTTAAAAAGTCTCCATCGACTTTAAGCTGGACGGGATCCTTTGAAAAATCATGCTGACTGCCTTCTGCCTTAACACAAACCATGTCCATGTGACCTTGAAGAATGATCGCCGGCAAGCTTTCATAGCCTTTTGACGCCGGCTTTTTGAGTATGACATTTCCGCAAGTCTCCTGAATAGCTTCTAGTCCATTTTTTTCTCCAAAGGCCATCAGCCAGTCGCTGATGCGTTTCTCGTCACCTGAGCACCTCGGAATTTGATTCATGGCTTCAAACAGTTCCCAGATCCGCTTATACGCTCCATCCCATTGATGCATTGTTATGTCCTCCTACTGAATTAAAATTATTCTTAATCTTCCGCAGTCTTTGCAAATGTCCTGTAAGCCTTAAACCCAGCGCCGCAAGCACCAGCCAAACTCCCCAGCTGCGCAATCTCCAGTCTCGGCTGAGACAGCGCTTTGAAATTGGCGTGATGAACTGCCATATCTTCCAGCAGCGGCAGCCAATAGTTACCGGCACCAGAAAGCCCGCCTCCAAAAACTATGACTTCCGGATCGTAAAGCATCCTAAGATTGTGAACGCCGACAGCCAATCTCTGCAGCCAGTCGTGGACCACGGTTTCACAGAAGGAATCTCCGGATTGAGCACCATCCAAGATGATCTTGGCATCGAAAGGCACTCTGGCATCCAGCCATCCGGAGCTGCCCTGGGCTGCCAGTCTGTTATGGGCATCCGCTACCAGCGCAGTTGCGGACGTCAGAGTCTCAAAACAACCACTTCTGCCGCAGGCACAGCGATACATGCCCTTGTCCGAAACAGTCATATGGCCAATTTCCATAGCGAGGCCATTTTGTCCCTCATAGAGCTTACCACCCAGAATGACTCCGCCGCCGACCCCAGTCCCCAGCGTGATCAGAATCCCTCGATCAACGCTTTTGAGCGCCCCTGCCACATGCTCACCATATGTCGCAGCAGAGGCGTCATTCATAAATAGGACGTTTAGACCCGCAGCTTTTTTAAGATCTTTTGCCAAGTCAACAGAAGTCCATCCAAGGTTGACAACTTCGGATACCTTTCCGCTTATTGGATCCACCGGCCCTGGGACTCCAATCCCAACGCCTGTGATGTCCCCATGTTCCCGGGCGCTTTGAATCAACTCAAGAATCTTGCCTTTAACTGCGCTGTAACCCTGTTCAGCTTCGGTTTTAACCCGTTCATGCCAAAGGACTCTTTTGCTGCGACCCACCACAACTGCATCCATGGTAGTGCCGCCAATATCGATTCCAATTGCCGCCTTTGCTTTCATGGCTCAGGCCTCCTTCTAAAGACGTTTCAGCGCTGCCTCGAGCGTTTGTCTGTGAGCCTCATAGCCTGGTTTTCCCAAAAGGGCAAACATATTTTTCTTGTATGCTTCAACACCCGGCTGATCAAATGGATTGACTCCCAATAAATACCCGCTGATGCCGCAGGCTTTCATAAAGAAGTAAAGAAGCTGCCCAATATGATAGGCATCAATTTTTTCAAGTTCAATCACCAGATTTGGCGTTCCGCCGGCGACATGAGCCAGCAGCGTCCCCTCGAAGGCTTTAAAATTGATCTCCTTAAGAGATTTGCCAGCCAAGAAATTAAGTCCGTCAAGATTTTGTTCATCTTCACTGACTTTGAGACTGCCGCTTTGATCTGTCTCCAGCAGGACGGTTTCAAAAATCATGCGTCTGCCATCCTGTATGTATTGGCCCATGGAATGCAGATCCGAACTGAACTGTACAGAGGCAGGAAAAATCCCTCTACCGTCCTTGCCTTCACTTTCTCCGTAGAGCTGTTTCCACCACTCAGATATATATTGCAGTGCCGGATTGTAATTCGCCAGAATTTCAACGACTTTCCCCTGATCCTGCAGAAGCGTTCTTGCGGCTGCGTATTTGAAGCAATTGTTTGTCTTGAGATCCGGATTCAAATACTCCTGGTAAGCTGCCTTCGCGCCTTCCATCAACGCCCTGACATCCACGCCTGAGACCGCCAGCGGCAAGAGTCCAACCGGCGTAAGTACTGAATAGCGCCCGCCAATGTCATCTTCAATGACAAAGGTTTCATACCCCTGCTCATCTGCCAGGGTTCTAAGTGCGCCTCTGGCTTTATCCGTGGTTGCGACGATTCTTTCCTTGGCGCCATCCACACCATAGCGTTTTTCCATATAACTTTTCAGCATTCTAAAGGCAATAGCAGGTTCGGTAGTCGTGCCGGATTTCGAGATGACATTGACACAAACTTCGAGCTCATCTATAGCGCCCAGCAAATTTTCCATATAACTTTCTTCAAGATGATGACCGGCATAAACTATGGTAGGATTTTCTCGGCTGCAAAAGCGTCTGAGGTTTTCCATTGGATCTTTCAAAGCCTCTGAGACTGCGCGTGTCCCAAGATAGGAACCGCCTATACCAACGACTATCAACACATCACATTTTTCTTTTAATCTGGCAGCACAGGCCTCTACACGATCCATTAATGCCATGTCAAAATTTTGAGGCAAGTGGACCCAGCCTGTAAAATCTGATCCTGCGCCTGTACTGCTTTCAAGCAATTGCTGGGCTGTTTGGACCATTTCCTTCATATTATTAAGTTGTGATTCTTGAATCCCGGAATAATTTAAGTTCAAATTTAATCCAGCCATAATAATTCCTCCCAAGTTGTCCAGGTTGTCATATTTGATGGTGACGCTTTTAAGGCCTATGTTATTGATACGATAATCTTAACCCTTTTAATCAAGCAAATGCAGACTTTTTTGTTGAATATTGGCGGCGCTGAGTTATAGCTGCGCCCTATATAAACAAAGGTGACACCATGCGCCAGAGAGCGAGCTCTCTTATGCATGGGATCCTCATTTTCACCTCACTCTCACAAACGTGCACCTCGCTCCGCTCCGCTGCGCTTCGGTCGCGGGCTGCACCCTATATAAACAAAGGTGACACCACGCACCAGAGAGCAAGCTCTCTTATGCATGGAATCCTAATTTTCAACTCACTCTCACAGACGTGCACCTCGCTCCGCTCCGCTGCGCTTCGGTCACGGGCTGCGCCCTATATAAACAAAGATGACACCATGCGCCAGAGAGCGAGCTCTCTGACACATGGTGTCACCTTTGTTTATGCACGTCTTAAGCCTAGCGCGTATGGACTCAAGCAACGCTCCAATATACCCGTTGCGTAGGCCATCAGCACACCATAATTCGTAATTGGCGTGCCTGCTTCCTCGCACAGTCGAATCCTTGTCAGCATGCTCTTCCGGTTCATCATACAGGCGCCGCAGTGCACCACCAGATCGTAAACGCTGAGATCCTTCGGCAGGTCATGACCGACTTTGAATTCAATGTCCACCCGGCCTCCGAGCTTCTTTTTCAGCATCGCCGGGATTTTAACCCTTCCAATATCCTCGTGGGAGTGATTGTGGGTGCAGCTTTCTGTGATCAGGATTCTGGCTACAGGCTCACTTTCCGGTACAGACGCTTTTTGACGACTGTGCACTTTGGCTTCAAGGGATTTGATCGCTTGAATCCCCGAGGTAAAGACGCGAAGATCGCCCTTATTCCTCGCGAAAACCATGGAAAACGACGTCAAAGGCACGGTTTCAGGCACCATGGCGGAAACCGCTGCAAACGCCTGTGAATCCGTGACGACCAAATCCACGGACTTCAGCTCAGAGAGCGCGTCAACCAACTCCGTATCCCTGACGACATGCACTTTCAGTCCGTGATCCAGCGCATCCCGAATCACCTGAACCTGTGGCAGGATCAGCCTGCCTTTAGGCGCTTCCGAATCAATAGGGACCACCAAGACAATTGTGCCCCCCGCCGGCACCAGATCCCCCACCAGGGTCTCATCCTCGGCTTCTCCGCGCAGCGCCTCAATCAGGCAGGCTTTGAGATGGTGAATATCCCCCGGGGTCTGAGCGCTCACCCAGACCGCACCCGGACATGCCTCTTTTAATTGGTTTAACCTCTGATGACCATCGGCCTCAGCCATCACTAAATCCGTCTTGTTGAACACCAAAAGCTTTGGAATAGAATATTTCTCAAAATGAGACTGAAGTCTTGCAACTTCTTGAGCCAGCCACACAGGATCATTCGAAGCCTCCATGGCATCTATGACATGGACGGCAAAATCCGTCCGTTCCAAAATCTTAAGACTCTTGGCCACACGAAGGGCGCCTAAAGCGTCATCGTCATCATCGAGGCCGGCAGTGTCAATGAAAACAACCGGTCCATAGGGGAGCAGCTCCATGGCTTTGCTCACGGGATCCGTCGTCGTGCCCCGAACCTCAGACACAATGGATAACTCCTGCCCAAGAATTGCATTCATCAAAGACGATTTGCCCGCGTTTCGGTTGCCAAAAAAGGCAATATGCTTTCGGTTGGCGCTGGGTGTCGAGGACAGCGTACTCTCCGCTGCCCTCATCTCTGAGAAAGACGCTTGGTCCGGTGTTTTAACTTCATACGGTTTGGCTGCTTTCATAGTCTCCAATTCCCCTTCTAGAGATACAGGTCGCGTTCGCCGCCGCGAATCCGCTCGAGATTGCCCGCCAGCAGGTTTTTGATGTCAGGGCGCTCAATGGTAGCCAATTCTTTTTCTATTAACTGTTCGCTCTCAGCCTTAAGCGCTTCGTCGCCGTAATCCAGCACAAATTCCTGAAGGGTCATCAAGGCATTCGGAGTGCAGACGTTGTGGATCTGTCCGGCTTTGGCGAGCTGCATGAAGCGGTCCCCGGTACGGCCGGAGCGGTAGCAGGCGGTGCAGTAGGAAGGAATGAGACCATCGGCTACCAGCTCTTTGAGCACTTCCAGAGGGGTGCGCTGATCCGAGGCTTCGAACTGTTTGATCGAATCACTCTTGCGGTCGCTCTCCTTGTAACCGCCAACACCTGTGCAGGAGCCCGCCGAAATTTGGGAAACGCCCGCTCGGATCATATCCCGGCGCATTTGGGCGCTCTCGCGGGTGGACATGATAATCCCGGTAAACGGCACGGCGACGCGCAGAATCGCGACTATCTTTTTAAAGGTCTGGTCGTCGATCTGATTGCTGAATTGATCCAGGGTCATGCCTTCTGCTTTCTTAATCCGCGGTACGGAAATGGTATGGAAGCCCACGCCAAACTTTTCCTCCAGGTGCGCGTTGTGCATCATGAGCGCCAGCACTTCGAACTTGTAGTCTGCGAGCCCAAAGAGAACCCCGCCGCCCACGTCATCCAGACCCGCCTCCATGGCGCGGTCAAAGGCGGTGAGGTGAAACAGATAGTTGCCCTTGACGGACTTAGGGTGCACCAGGTCGTAGGTTGGCTTATGGTAGGTCTCCTGAAAGAGAATGTAGGTGCCTATGTTTGCTGCTTTGAGTTTCTTGTAGTTCTCAACCGTCGTAGCTGCAATGTTGACATTGATTCGGCGGATGGTGCCATTGTCATTTTTCGTCGTGTAGATCGCGTCAATGGCATCCACCACATAATCAATAGGGCAATTGACCGGATCCTCGCCTACTTCCAGGGCAAGGCGCTTGTGACCCATCTTTTCCAGCAGCATAACCTCTTCCTGAATCTCTTCACGGCTCAGGCGGCGGCGCGGAAAGTCGTTGCTGTGCTTGTAGCCGCAATAGGTGCAATTGTTCACACAGTAATCGCTTATGTAGAGCGGCGCGAAGACAACAATGCGGTTGCCATAGATGCGATCCTTGATCGCACCAGCTATGCCCATGAGCCGCGCCATGTGCTGCTCAGACTTGATTTCAAGCAGTGTCGCAATATCAAATTGATCCAGCGGACTGCCGAGCTCCGCCTTTGCCAGAACGGCGTCTATTGCAGCGTCGCTTGAACCCGCAGCGAGTTTCAAAGTAGTTTCAATAGCTGAATGATCAATAAACATTTTCAATTCCTCCAGTCAGGGTGATCGCCGCGGGCCATATCGACCGCAAAGCCGGCGTTTTCAATTCTTTTTTGGATACACTTGCGGCACTCCGCCGCTTCATCGCCCGTACAAATCTTGCCGTCGTACAGGTCGTATTTCTCTCTGACTTCGAGGGGAGACAGGTTTGGCATGACCACGTTGGCACCGGCCCGAATACCGAGCTCCCGGCCTATGGGATCCAAACTGCCCAGAGCCGTGGTCGCAGGCAGAAGGACCTTTGGAATCATCAGGCGCAGGATGGCCAGCAAGACCACGGTTTTTTCCACCGAACCGGAAGGCTGGTCCGCCAGAGGCGTCTCGTGGTGGGGGATAAAAGGTCCAATGCCAATCATGTGGGGATCCAGCGTCTTCAGGAATCTCAGATCCTTGACGAGGTGTTGGTTGCTCTGCCCCGGAAGTCCCACCATGAAGCCTGCGCCAACCTGGTAGCCAATGGCTTTCAGGTCTTCCAGACAAGCCTTGCGAACGCTGAGGGCCATCCCAGGATGAAAGCCGGCGTAAAAGCCGTCATCTGCGGTTTCATGTCTGAGGAGATAGCGGTCTGCGCCCGCGTCGTAGAGCGCCTGATAGCTCTCTCGGCTCCGCTCGCCCAGGGACAGCGTGATGGCGCAGTCCGGGTAAGCCTTTCTGACCGCACGTATTAGATCCGTCAGGAACGCATCTGTATGCGCAGGATCCTCACCCCCCTGCATGACAAACGTTCTGTACCCGAGCTCATAACCAACCCGACAGGATTCAAGCACCTGCTCTAGCGTCAGCCTGTACCGCTCAGCGCCCGGATTCCCGGCACGAATCCCGCAGTAGACACAGTTTCTCTTACAAAAGTTCGAAATTTCGATTAAGCCTCTGAGAAAAACCCGGTTGCCGTAGATCTCCATGCGTTTCTGATGGGCCTTTTGGATCAGGTAATGTCTGACTCTGCCATTTTGATCTTGACTTGGGTGATCCAGATAGTCCAGCAGTCTGCACAGCGCATTGTCACTTAAATCACTTTCCATTGCCAGCTGATCCACCAAAGCCAAATAAAACAGTGCTTCTGCCGATGGTTCCCCGCCCCCAAACGCCGCATCCAGCTGCTCTAAGGTCTTATCAGCCGTCGGCTTGGTCGCCTGCGTCGTTTTCAAATTTTTCGTTAGCTCCTTAACGTGGTTCAAGCTTACACTTCCTTTTTTGAAATCGAAGTCTTTACTGAAACGTGTTCAATATTGCCTAACTTGCCCGTCAGGGCATTGATCTCATCCGGTTCACCAATCAATGTAATGGAAATGACCGAAATCCCATGCTCATCCATGGGAATCCCCATACGCCCTTTAATAATCCCTTTGAAAGATGCAACCACGTCGTTGAAACGATGCTGACACAGCTCCGGATGTTCCAAAATGGCACTGATAACTGCCACTTTTGCCATAAAAAAATCCTCCCTTTCGATTTGAAAGAGAGGATGGTTTTTCCCGTCATAACCGCACACCAAAAATACCCGTACGGACAAACTCGCAGCGCGCCTGTGCAGCGGCTGTGCCTTCGCTCCCTTTCGGTTCAGCAGTCTGATAACTTTACCGTCAGGTGATGTCGATTTTATTGTAATCTCGTCATGAACACAGGATCAAGGAGGCTCCCGAAGGCTGACCTGGATCAAATGAACTCTGACAAGATTGATTGTTAATAGATTATCAATAAAGGGGTAGTCTGTCAATGATTTTATTTAAGAACAAATGGAAGAAGGTGTCTGACGGTGTCTGACACCTTCTTTCAACCATTATCTTCCATTCAAAAGACGTCTATCTCTCTTTGCAGCCAAACAGCCTCTATCCCCTGGCAAAGGTCTCCTGAATATCCAGCACCACCGCATCAGCCAACTGCATACCTTGACGGCTTAACCGTCCCAAATTGGAAATCGTATCTTCTATTGTCCGACCCACCAAACCATTTCCGGCCGGAACCCGTATACCGTCTCCCGCCAGCGCTGCAGTCTCAACCGCAGTCGAAGCCGCTGTCGCCAGCTTCAGTGCGCAGCCCAGCTTCGCGCCGTCACACACCATACCGCTGAGGTTTGCCATCATATTCGTCATGGTGCTCTCCACAATTTCCGGATCCCGGGTGTCAAGCCACGCTATCGCCGCAGACGCGCCGGTAGCAGCCGCAATCCCGCAGCTGCACAGCGCTGACAGCCGGCCTATCTCGGCTTTGATGTAGCTGTTGATCAGATGGCTGAGTGCCAGAGCTCTGATCTGATCCGACCTGCCTGTGCCCTTTAACTCAAAATAGGCGACCAGCGGCATTATAGCAGTAATGCCATTATTCCCACTGCCATTCGAACTCATGACCGGCAAATCCACACCAGCCATGCGAGCGTCAGAGGCGCCTGCAGTCATTGTCATGGCCAGTCTGGCCAGATCTTTCATCTGTCCATTCTTTGAAAACCTCTGTTTTAGAGCAAACGCCGTGCCAAGGCCGACCGGCGACGTCATGCCCACCTCCGCCATAGTCTGGTTCATAATGACACCCTCCAATAGAAATGCTAAAGGTTCAGTATCAATTTCATCAATCATCAACACCAAGTCCCGAACTTTCATGGTGTAGAAGCCTTCGAAACCTGTGATCGATTTCTCTGTCGCTGGACTCTTTTCCTCAATTTTCTCGAGGCAAATCCCATCCTTGATCACCTCGACAATCCGGTCATGTTTTCCGCGAAGAGTTAATCTGGCATGGTGGGCTCTGTCCTCCGACCACTGCTCAGCCTGAATCAATACTTTTTCTGTAGTATCGATCAGCTCAATCCGAATTTTCCCCTCTGCCAGCCTTTCTCTGGCTGTCCTGATCTCCGCTTCAGACAAATGATTCAGAACGTCGAGGCCCCTCTCCGCGCTGGCACGGGCAGAACCTAACGCAGCAGCAAGATCCAGTCCGGCTTCCATAACCCCTGGCAGCATGACAGCAAAGCCGTTCTTATATATATTAGGGCTCACGCCTATGACAAGCTCACTCATGGAATTGTTTAAAACCTCTGAAACCTTGGCTGCAGCCAGCGCCACTGCCACAGGCTCTGTACAGCCCGCAGCGGGTTTGACCTCTTCACGCAGCAGCTCAACCACCCAGCGGTTTGTTTCTTCATTAACCAATACTATTTTATCATTTTCATTTTCTGTTATTGGAACATTCATGTTGCATCCCCCTCATCATTAGCGACACTTCAGCTTTAATTCACTATTTAACTATGGTAAGACGCAAGAGTCATGCCAATAAAAAAAACCGCTGTTTCCAACGGTTTAAAATGCTTCAATTAAATTATTCTCATTTTGAGATTAAAATCCCAAGTATCAATTCTCATTTTGAGATTTTCCGATCTCAATTACAACTTATAATCTTTAAACTTCCTGTAAAGCGTCGCTCTGCTGATCCCCAGACGCGCGGTCATAGCTTCAATCCCGGCTTTAGACTTTCCATACACCTGAATCGCTCTTCGAATCTCTTCCGCCTCAAGTGCATTCAAGGATCGAATAACGGCCGTCTCCGCCTCGCTGCGCTCTGCGTCGAGGGTTACGCGCACCGCGGCCTCAAGGGACTCTGAAGGCACTGTATCCCCATAGAAAACACCTGCCCTGAGACGCTTTGGCAGATCTCCTGAACACAGAAATTTTCCTGCAGAAACATGCACCGCATACTCAATGGCATTTTCGAGTTCTCTTACATTTCCCGGCCACTCGTAACACTTCATTGCCTTCAAAGCATCCGGCTCAATCCCGTCTACTTTTTTGCCAATCCGCTGACTGTGCTTTTTCAGGAACATCCCTGCAAGGCTTTCCAAATCGCCAATTCTTTCTCTCAGCGGCGGTATATGGATGGGAATCACGTTTATGCGATAGTATAAGTCTTCTCTAAACTCACCGTCCCGGACCATTTCCTCAAGAGGCTTATTGGTGGCGGCGATCAGCCTGACATCTACCGGGATCGCCCCACGACCTCCAACCTTGTAAATCTGCTGGTCCTGGAGCACCCTCAATAGCTTTGCCTGAAGGTGCAGCGGCAAGTCGCCAATTTCATCAAGAAAAAGCGTACCGCGGTGGGCTTGCTCGAAACGCCCAATGCGCCCGCCGGTAACTGCCCCTGTAAAGGCACCTTCCTCATATCCAAAGAGCTCACTTTCCAGCAGCGCTTCAGGTATAGCCGCGCAGTTTACAGGGATAAACCCCCGGTCTTTTCTGTCACTTTCACTGTGAATGGAACGAGCAAACAGCTCTTTTCCCGTACCGCTTTCCCCTAAAATCAAAACTGTCGATTTGCTCTTTGACACCCTTCTCGCCAAATCTATCGCTTCATTCAGGATTGGATCTTTGCCAAAAATATCTTCAAACTTCGTGGGCTGTTGTTCAGCGAACATTTTATTGAACCGGCGGATCACGTCTTTCAAAGGACTTAACTGCAGGACGTATCTGACAGTCTTGTCCGCATGCGTCACTGGGTGGACCTGAATGGAGAACCTGCGCTTTTGACCTGCTTCGAGCTGTGTTCTGCCACTGTGAATGGCTTCCAAAACACCACTGCCCAAAATGTCATCAATGCCGGCACCTTCTGTCAACCCGTCCATCCATCTGCGTGCAGCATCATTCGCGCTGACCAGGATCCCCTCAGACGTCATGGATAAAATAGGCGTCTCTATGGCGTCTATCAAGACCTCCAGTTCCTTATTCCTTCGATTCTCAGCAACTTTCGAGGCGATCAGATTGCCCATCTTTTCAAGAAAATCCAGCAGCGCGCCACGGTGATTCAGCAGTTTGAGTTTTTCTTCTGAATCAAATGCAATCAGACCTATGACGCCAACAACAGTCCCCTCAACCAAAATGGGTGAGCAGACCTCCGCACTTTCTCTGCAGCGTTCCCGATCCGCACAGGACAGACATACTGCATCGCTGCCCGGGGACTCCACAATGTAGGGAATGCCATTTTGGACCGCTCTTTCAAAGACGGATCCTGCTGCAATTTTTTTGCCCACTTCCAGGCCATACTGACCGGTCCCCGCGACGCGAAGCCTCTGACGGTCGACTATAGTCGCCTCGACACCCAGCACACTGTGAATCGCCTGTACGACGTCCTGAAGCATTGGAGCAATTTCTGAGATCTCTGAATGCAAGGTACGCCCTCCTACTCGCCCATCTCCCGGTCCAGGGCATCGAAAAAGTCTTTCATGACAGCAGCCCGTTCACGGGCCAACGCCCTTCCCACTTCAGTTATAAGACGGTCAGGGATGTGTTTAAGTTTGATCATATATTCAACGTTGGGAGTGTGGGCTTCCTGATTCAGGATTCTGCCGTTCTCGGTCAAATTTTCGGCGGTGTAGACTTCAAGATCGACCTTTCTGTACAGCCTCGCGCCTTCCTGTCCAGCCATCATAAACGTCCTTGCAATGCCAACTGCACCAATTGCATCCAGCTTGTCCGCATCATAGAGAATCGCCGCCTCCAGAGACGCGGGACCTTGTCCGCTTCGGTAGCGATGCGTCACTATGGCCTTTTGAATCTCACCTATGATCTCCTCGCGAATCTCCATATGCTCAAGAATCTCTCTGGCCTTAACAGCACCCACAATGGCGTGATCCGTCTTTCCGGTCAGATCCAGGTCTTCCTCTCGCCTCCCAATATCATGCAGCAACACGGCGGGAATCAGCACCTCATAATTGACCTCCGGATAATTTGCGGCAATCTGGAGCGCCAACTTGTAAACACGTCTGACATGGTCAATATCATGGGCAGAACAGGATAAAGCCTCTTCCACCATCATCCACAGTAAGTCTTCGTATTGCTGTTCGGTAATGCCTTTAATCTCGGCAGCAGGCAGCTGCGCCGTTTTTCTCTGTAAGGCTGTCATTTGGTTCATGCCGATGGTCTCCTAACTCACAATTGACAAGATGATGGCACTGCTGTTAAAAAGCTGGATGCGCCCTTATTTTAAATACGCCTCTTCCACAGCATCAAATATAGCTTTCCGAGCGGCGTCGACGCGATCTGACTGTTTATAGCCATCGTCACCGGCGACTTTCTTAAAAGCTTCAAACGCGTCATAAATCGGGCTCTCCGGATTAAAAGCGTGAGATTCATAAAATGCAATGCGCTCTTCACTCATAGCCTTTGTGTCATAGGCATAGACGGGTGTATTATTGCCGCCGTATACCAACGCGTTCATCATCATGACAAAATACTGCTGAAGTCTTTGATGCGAACCGTCCAGTTCAGCGGACAACGCTTCATCTTGAGCGTCGTACAACAGTGATTCTGCGGTTGTCACTCTTTCCCACATTTCATCCAGAGGAATCACCATGGCAGCATCACTGAAGGTTTTCGCGGACAACTCTCTCGCCATGAGTTTCAGATAAGCTAAATACCACTCACCAATTTGAGACTCATAGGCCAAATACCGGTCGTAATCGACCACCAGATAATACATGCCTTCTTGAGTCTCAATGGTATAAAAGGCGTCAATGTAACCCTGAATTTCTTCCGCAAGGGCTTCATCACCTATACTGACCGGATCACCCATGAGTTTGGTCAGATCAGCTTTAGTAAAGATCTTGTCCTCATAGAGTTTTGACGCCAAGGCATCACTTACGCCTCCAAACCGGTCATCCTGTTCCAGTGCTTTCAACTGCGCAGTTTCAAAAGAACTCAGCAGACGCTCTGCATAAACAGGTGACAAGGCATCAATCTTGTCCGCCAGAATTGCGGCAAGTTCATCTACCCCTTCTCTGCCTGGATATTCAGAAATGGATTGATTAAAGGCTTCAAGAATTTGCTGCTGCTCAGTTTCACTCAAACCTGACGGCGTTTCAACCGCTGGCGACTCGACTTCATTTGGCGGTGTCTCAACCGGCGGCGTTTCTGTAGTGTTCCCGCAGCCCGTTAGCGCCGCCAAAGAAAGCAGTGACACTGCCATAACAGTTATCATTTTTCGGTTCTTGTATTTTTTAAAAGTCAACATTGTAAAACCTCCTTATAACCAAAGTCTACCATGTGAATCTTAAGCAGACCTTGATTAAAGATTACAAAAGGACGCCAAATAATTCCTGTCCAATTAGTATGACTCGTCCTCGTCTTCTTCCATTTCAAATTCATAGTCGCTCATTTCAGCTACTTTTGTCTCAATTTCTTCCTCTGTATAGCCGAGGACAGTCATTTTCCTCAAACAAAGTGCCACAAACTCGTCTAGACCAAGGCGCTCAACAAAATTTCTCGTTTTTTCATAGACCTTTAAGCCTAACCATTCTTTCCAGGGCATAATTTCAAGCCCAAATGGCTCATCGGTCCCTTCCTCAATGCCAAAGACATCAAATGGGTAGCGTCCGACATATTCATTGGTCAGCTGTGCCAGGAACATATAGACTGGCGGCTCAGACGTTTCCGGTTCCAAGGTCATCAGGTGCTGATAGACTTGCCTCAACTGGTCAACGACTTTATCCGGTTCTTTAAAAGTACCATACAGCTTTTTCTCAATTGCCTTAAACTCAATTGATTTCAGGCATGCTTGAAAAGTTTCCGGAATTTGATACTCTGACTTTGTTTCAGAAGCTGCTTCTTCAGAGCCAGCTTCCGAGAAAATGCCTCTCTCAGCCGCTACGGCTTTTGCCGCTTCCAATGCCTCCTCTGTATAATCCTCATATTGAATCCAGATCACCTCGCGAAGCTGATCATCTGTCATTTTTTCCATCCGTGCCAAAAAAGGATTTTGCGCCATTGCTAAAACCTCCCGAATTTTTTTGAAACCCTTCTTCTATTATAAACTAAGCTGGAGTGTCCAGCAAATTCTAAAACTAAACATATATATCGAGCATGCGCCCTACCGGACCCACCCATAAGAAAAAGGGGTCCAAAGTCGGACCCCTTTTGCGGGATGATACGGTTTACTACTGTCAGAGTATTTACTTCGCTTTTTTAAGCGCTTTTCTCTTATTGATGGCATCCCAAACTTCTGCATTTTTTAAGCCAAGTTTCTTAGGATCAAAGGAAGGTTTTACGATACCAGCTTTGAGCTGATCTTCGTAGTCCTTGAGAACAAGAAGTCCAGGCTTAGTCATGATGATAATGCCTATGATGTTGAGCCATGCCATCATACCAACCGCGATGTCACCAAGACCCCAAGCAAGGTCTGCAGTACGGATCGTGCCATAGAATGTCATGAAGAGGAAAATGATCATAGCGCCGTGGAATACGGTCTTCTGATTCATTTTGGAGCCTCTGAACAAATAGGCAATTGCAGATTCTGAGTAGTAATAGTAAGCCATCAAAGTTGTGAAAACGAAGAAGAATAATGCAATGGCTACGAAACCGGATCCGAATCCTGGAATCAGAGTATCAACGGCCATTTGCGTATACGCAGGACCATATTGTACGCCCGGAATGTTCTCAACAATAAATGTTCCATCCGGTCTGACCGTGTTGTACATGCCAGTGATCAGAATCATAAATGCAGTTGCGGAACAAACGAAGAGTGTGTCGACATAGACAGAGAATGCCTGAACGAGGCCTTGCTCTGCAGGGTGATCAACTTCAGACGCTGCAGCAGCCATAGGACCAGTGCCCTGACCGGCTTCGTTGGAGTAAACGCCGCGCTTGACGCCCCACATGATCGCAGTACCGAGAATAGATCCGAACGCAGCATCCATACCGAAAGCTGAGCGGAAGATAAGAGCAATAACGCCAGGAAGCTGGCCAATATTAACAACGATAATAATAAGAGCGATAATGATATAGCCGATCGCCATAAAAGGAACGATCAATTCAGCAGTTTTACCAATCCGCTTGACGCCACCGAAGATGATAAGCGCAAGAACCGCAACGAGACCAGCGCCTGTGACAGCTGCTGGAATACCAAACGCATTGGTCAGAGCTGTTGCGATACTGTTGGATTGAACGCCCGGAAGGAAAAGGCCGCAGGAAACAACGACAGCAACAGCAAAGACCATACCATACCATTTAGCATTGAGTCCTTTTTCAAAATAGTATGCAGGACCGCCGCGATATTCGCCGTTGACTTCTTCTTTCCAAACTTGTGCTAATGCCGCTTCGATAAAAGCTGAGCCTGCGCCGAGGAATGCGATTGCCCACATCCAGAATACTGCGCCAGGACCGCCCATTGCAATTGCAGTTGCGACACCGGCAATATTACCTGTGCCGACACGGCCGCCGAGTGCCATTGCAAAACTCTGGAAGGATGAAACCCCTGTGTCTGAAGCTTCGTTGCCGATCAGCAGCTTGATCATGCGTTTAAAATGTCGAACTTGAGGAAATCTCATGAGAACGGAGAAGTAGACGCCTGCGCCGAGGCAAAGATATACGAGTGCGTTGGACCAGATTATACCATTCGCCGCATTGACTATAGCCATTAAATCCAAATAAATTCCTCCTTCAGTTTGACAGTTTGTCTGGTTTAGTTCATCCCGCAATTCACTAAACCTGTTATCATGTTATCAAAGCGGTGAAACTGTGTCAATTCAAAGGATTCATCTGTCTGAAAATTCACAGGGGATTTCCTCATGTTTTTTAAGTTTTTATGCGTTTTTTTGATGTTTTTCAAAATTCAAAAACCATCAACTTGTAGTTAATTCATAATTTTTTAATCATTCGAATAATTCGATTGACCAAAGTCCTTTTTTATTATTCGTTTCTTTTTTTAGTTTAACCAATTTGTAACCACTTATATTTTAGTTCCAAAATAATTATTTCGATTCTACACAATAATGTTTCAGTTGTTCACCTTGCTATACAATTTGCACCGTTACAAATATTTAATAATTTCGACAAAATTATTGATCTCAGTTATAGAAACCACACTAAAACGGCTAAAACAAGCCAATGATCACGTTTGTAGACCTACTCGCCAATCTTCCACAAAGCAGCTTCTCTATTGAGACCCGGAATAATTTTCTTTGTGCCAATGCGGTCAAAACTGACCCATTCCCATTCAAGATGCTCATCACTCAAAATAACGTTCATGTCTTCATCCACCAAAGTACATAAGAAAGTAATCCCAACAACTTGAGTGTCGGCATCCCGCTTTGCGTCAAATACATTCAAAGGCCTGCCAACACTGATTCTCAGACCGGTTTCTTCAAAGACTTCTCTCTTGACCGCGTCCTCATAACACTCACCCAAGTTCATCCGGCCACCCGGGAGTTCCCAGAATCCATGTTCCCCTTTACTCGGACGACTCCTCAACAGAAGGAGAATTTTACTATGATGAAAAATTGCCGCTCTCAGAGCAATGCCAAATCCTACTTCTTGTTGATTCTGAGCCTCGATCATAACGACCTCCTATTGTCCGTCTATTTTTTTGACTATTTTTTGTCAAATTCTGCTTTGTATTGAACATAACCCTCCTCCTCCAATCGATCATAGGGTATAAACCTGAGTGCTGCAGAGTTGATGCAGTACCTTGTGCCCAAAGGCGGCGGCCCGTCATTGAAGACGTGTCCAAGATGAGAATCTGCGTGTTTGCTCCTGACTTCAGTGCGTACCATAAAATGTGTACGGTCAATTTTTTCAAGAACATTCTCCGGCTCCAGCGGCTTTGTAAAACTAGGCCACCCACAGCTGGATTCAAATTTGTCCCGTGAACTAAACAGTGGCTCGCCAGAGACGATATCAACATAAATCCCCTCCTCAAAGAAATTCCAGAATTCATTTTGAAAAGGGCTCTCCGTACCATTTTTTTGAGTGACTTGAAAGACGTGCGGCTCCAAAGACTTTTTCTTACTTTCTATTTCGACCGGATCAAAGATTAAACTATTTTTCTCCAAGACAGTTCAACTCCTTCATTTAAATTTTAAGTCTCAAAAATCCTCTCTTGCTGATAATGCACTCTGAAGTTTACTGATTTAGTATATGCCCAAAATTCAACATTCAAAAACATGTACATTCTATTCTCAAAGTCAACATTTCCAGCAAAAATGTTATACTGAGATCAGACTTACTGCATGGAGGGATCCTATTGAAACCGCTCGAAAGCATTGAATTTCAAACCAAAAAACAAATGTATGACTTTATGGCCGTCAGGCTTAAAGCCTATCTGGAGGAAGCGCCGGACTGGTGCTCAGCGCTTGGAAACGCTTCAGCACTTTTCAATGCCTTGCTCAAGGATCTTAATTGGGCCGGGTTTTACCTTATGAAAGACCACGAACTGATTCTTGGACCTTTTCAAGGCAAACCTGCTTGTGTGCGCATTGCCCTGGGCAAAGGCGTCTGCGGCACTGCCGCTCTCCATAAAACGACACAGCTGGTGCCGGACGTGCACGCTTTTGAAGGTCATATCGCCTGTGACAGCGCATCCAACTCAGAGCTGGTGGTTCCTGTTCTGTTTGGTGAAAACACGGTTGCCGTCATAGATCTTGACAGCCCTCTCTTAAACCGTTTTGACGAAGAAGATGCTCTGGGCTTTGAAAAAATCGCGAAAATTCTATCCGGTCAAATAGACTGGCAGACGGTGTTGAATCGCTGATAGTTCTTACGAGGAGGAAATGATATGTCTGAACCATTAGTCAATGTGATCCGCGGCGGACGCGTAGAATCCATTCACCGGGGCGACTGGGTCCTGGTGGATGTCAATGGCCGGATCTTGGCCCACAAAGGCAATCCCATGAAGCGGACGTTCTGGAGATCATCGGCAAAGCCTTTCCAAGCCATGCCAACCCTTGAAGCCGGCGCTGCAGAAAAATTTTCCATGACCACTGAGGAAATTTCACTGCTGTGCGCCAGCCACAATGGTGAGCCGCGCCACGTTGAGACAGCCTTGGGGCTTCTGCATAAAATGGGGCTTGACGAATCCGCGCTCGACTGCGGCACTGCCCAGCCTATGCTTCTGGAAGCAGCTTTTGAGACAATACGCAAAGACGAGTCCTTCAGCCAGCTTCAAAACCCATGTTCAGGCAAACACAGCGGCATGCTGGCACTTTGTCTGTTGAAGGGGTGGCCGCTGGAAAACTACATTTCAAAAGATCACCCAGTCCAGAAGGCCATGCTGAAATCGATCGCGCATGCCGTCTCCATGGATGAGAAGGATATTGGCATTGCTATTGACGGCTGCGGTGTTCCTGTATTTGAAATGCCGCTCTATAATATGGCCCTGGCCTACGCCCGCCTCAGTCTCCCTGAGGCCTATTTCGAAGGCGACGGACTGATCGCCGCCAAATCCGTAGCCCATGCCATGACGACCGCGCCTTTCTTTGTAGCAGGGACTAAACGCCTGGATACTAATCTCATGGAGGCCACAGACGGGCGCATCCTCGCCAAGCTTGGCGCTGAGTCTGTCTATTGTGTCAGCCTGATGTCCAAAGGCATTGCCCTTGTCCTGAAAATCGAAGACGGGGCCTATAGGGCCATTGATCCCATTGTCATTGATTTGCTGTCGCGCATGGGCGCATTAACGGCTTCAGAACTTGAGGCGCTGTCTTATCACAGGAAGCCCTTGCTTCGCAATCAGCGAAAAGAAATCATAGGCCATCTGGAATGCATTGACCCCGAAGTTGATTTTCAATTTGACGCCACCTGGTCGGAAAAAGCCTAAAAATGCATCCATAGCATGAGTCCCTGTAATACATCATCCACCACTTTTTGCGAGCAAAAGACCGCACCCGGAAGCGGACAGCAGATTAAACACTCTGTCGTCACACTTCCAAGGTGCGGTCTTTTTAAGTTTCCATATAAAGGAGCAGAAGACTGCTGTCGAACGCCAGCGCCAACTGTACCTCTTTCAGAGCTTTTACAGCGCCGCTGAGCCGGAGGTAATCCCCCCGGTTCAGCAGGACTTCGTCGTTTTCCACTAAAATGCGCAGCGCAGTCTCCTGAGTTGCCGGAGTGGCCGAAGATCCCTGAGCGGCAGAATGAGTCTCCGGCCAATAGACCGCAAGATGCCCTTGGATTTCAGGACTGCGCTCAGCCAGCCACCTGGCAATCCACCGGGAATCTGCTTCAGGGCCAATAGAAAATGCTGTCATATTTCCGACTAGTCCCTTGCGCAGCATTAAGTTGAAGTCTTTTGCCTCACCAACGGACGACGTAGGCGTACCCCCGTCAAAGCGGTACACCTGAAGGGGCTGAAGTTCATGTTGGTCTATTTCGCTTTCCAGCTCATGTCGAAGTACTACCGGCCCGCTCAGCATAGTGATCCAGCGCTGATAGTCCGGCAGCGCCGTGAACTGGGATGGACTTTCTTCAATGACAGCGCTGCTGACTCTGAATGTAAAATCCCGCGCGCCATAGGTCGTCCCCTCAGGATAAAGGTCGATTTGCGTGGTGGTTCCACCCGACCATCTGCTGGACATCATCTGTTCTTTTCTGATCAATACCGTCTGAATCATGATTCAACGCCCCTAACGCTTCAAGTTTGTGCCGGTCAATTTCAATTTAATGCCACTCAGATCCAGACAGCTCGTGTTGCCCTGAATGCGGATTGGCTTTGTCTGCTGCAGGTGGAATATTCTATACAAGGCATAGCTCTCCGTCACCGGATACTCCGATTTTTCAAGCACGCGCCTCAGGACATCCGTCAGCTTGACGGTTTTGTGGTCAATGGCGCAGGAGATCCAGTGGTCAAAATAGTCCTCATCTGCCTCAATGATCTCGCCCTCACTGAGAAACCTGAGCACACTGCGGGTCTCGACAAGGCGCTCCCAGTCCACCATCAGATCAACCAGCCTCTGGTCTGTCATGGCGACTTTCTGATCCAGGAGCAGTGTCAGCCAAAGGGGATCCAACTGTGACAAAGCGCTTGGGATGTATTTTCCCCGGCGTGCATCCCGAGTCTCAATGGCAGAGACATCGACTTCATACAAGGAGACGTTTTCCCTGGAGAGAATGGACGCCACATATCGAAGGGCAACCTGGTCATTGACGTTCATGCCGTGCCAAAGAATTACCGAGGTTTCATTAGGTATAAAATACAGCTTTTCGTGGAATTTGACCATCTGCTCTTCATAGTCAAGTTCATCAAAGCCTTCGTAGATTGTGGCATAGTAGCCGCACATCCACTCGCGGCGATCCATATAGCCCCGAATTGTATCCAGCGCTGTGACTGGACCTACCGAAAAATCCTCTGTCAGACTCAGGATCTTGTCACACTTGTTTGGCTGCAGCGCTTGTCTCAAACTGGCCGCGGCGGGCTCGCTAAAAGTGATATGAATATTCATGCTCATCTGTCCACCCCGTTTCTGCGGCTGCATGACTCAGGCTCGTTTCGGAACCATCGGCACAGTTCTGATTATTACACACTCATATGAATCGACACAAAATTGACTTTGTTGCCGGTCGCCTTAAGGAATTTTTCAAAATCTTCGCTCGCCATATTGAGCGTCATGGTATTGACGTTGGGATGAAAATTCACAAAACCGTCATTCATGACTTCCTCGTCAATATAGACCATCACTTCCTTATTGGCATCATTGATGAGGCCAAAAGGTGATACCGAGCCCGGCTGCAGGCCCAGATACTTTTCCATGCGCTCCGGCGAAGCAAAGCTGAGCTTATCCAGCCCAAAATGCTCGGAAAACCATTTCATATTCAAAGGTTTATCCTGCTCCAACACAATCAGATAGTGCTTTTTCCCCTTTTGATCCCTGACAAACAGATTTTTCGCCTTTGATCCCTTGATGTGCCCCCAGTGATCTTTCGCCTCATCCACCGTCGCGACCGGCGGGTGTGAAAAAACCTCATACTTGATATTCAGTGCGTCCAAGGCGTCAAACACCTTTTGTGAGCGTTCCTCATTTGTCATTTAATTCCACAGCCTTTCAATAATAGTCTGTTTCCAAGGCGTGCTTTTGCCGATGGTCACTATACCCCAAACTCGCAGCGCACCGCCTATTTACCCTTCAATATAGACCCGAGAAGCCCTCTCGCCAACTGTGTACCAAGTGACCTGCCTACAGAAGTCATCATGGACTTAGCCATTTTTTCCATAGGGGTGTCCGACGACCTTCGTCTGGCAGTCGTTGAAGACCTCGTCGTAGTGCGAGCCGTTCTGCTGCGTTTTTCTTCCTCATCAAAAGCCCGTTTTCGTTCCTCGAGTTCCAGTTCCAGGGCTTCCTTCTGAGCCTCTTCTTCTTTCAGCTGCTTGGCCCGCTTTATGAGAATTTCATAGGCGGACTCCCTGTCCAGTGCTTCTTCGTAGCGGCCATGGAGTTGGGACGAATCAATTATACGCTGAACCTTTTCAGGCATCGCAGGACCAATCATGCTCTTTGGCGGAAGGATAAAGGCGCGCTGAACCACAGAAGGTCTTCCCTTTTCATCCAGGAAGGAGACCAGCGCTTCACCGACACCCAGGTCGAGAATTGCAGTTTCCACCTCCAGCTCCGGATTGACCCTGAAGGTTTGTGCTGCCGCTTTAACCGCCTTTTGATCCCTTGGCGTGAACGCCCTGAGGGCGTGCTGTACCCGGTTTCCGAGCTGGCCAAGTACTGTATCCGGAATATCCACCGGATTTTGTGTGATAAAGTAAACCCCTACGCCTTTGGAGCGAATCAGACGAACCACCTGCTCTATCTTGTCGAGCAGGATCTTTGGAACGTCTTTAAAGAGGAGATGCGCCTCATCAAAGAAAAAGATCATCTTTGGCTTTTCAAGATCTCCGACTTCAGGCAGCTCCTCAAACAATTCAGACAGCATCCAAAGCAGAAAGGTCGAATATAGCGCCGGGTATTGGTAGAGTTCGTTGGCCGCCAGAATGTTCACTACACCGCGGCCGTCCCGCTCAGTCATCATCAGGTCCCTGATGTCCAGCGCCGGCTCACCGAAGAAATGCGCCGCATTTTGCTCCTCCAGGACGAGGATGCCCCTCTGGATTGCACCAATGCTCGCTTTGCTGATGTTGCCATACTGTGTCGTGAAGTTCGACGCATTGTCTCCAACGTATTGCAGCATAGCGCGCAGGTCCTTGAGGTCAAGGAGCAGCATGCCGTTGTCATCTGCGATTCTGAAGACAATATTGAGGATGGCGCTTTGTGTGTCATTGAGACTCAGAAGCCTGGAAAGCAACAGCGGCCCCATCTCCGAGATCGTAGCGCGAACAGGGTGTCCTTGTTTTCCAAAGACGTCCCAGAATCTTACCGGCGACGGATGAAATTCGAATCCATCAATTCCCAGACTCTGAATGCGCTCCATAATTTTCGGTTTTGCTTCGCCGGGTTCACTCATTCCCGACAAGTCACCTTTGACGTCTGCCAGGAATACCGGTACCCCAATTTCGCTGAAGGCTTCCGCCAGCACCATCAGTGTCACGGTCTTCCCCGTTCCGGTGGCGCCGGCAATCAAGCCGTGCCGGTTCGCCATTTCGGCTCTGAGATGAAGTTCAAGCTCGTTTTTAGCAATCCATAAATTATGCTGTGTCATCAATTCCTCTCCCTTATCTGCGGCTCTGATGCAGGCGGCCGCCCCAAAGCACTGGGACCGCTCACTGTGACGACCATAATTCCCCAATTCTTTCTGTCATTATAGCATAATGCCGCATAAAATAATCGATTGAAAACGATTATCAGTGGGTATTTAAAGTATAATTCTAATCTCAGTAACGGAGGGTTCCCACTTGAAAAAATTTAACCCCAATCATTTGCATAAACTTGATTCCCCAAAGAGAAGAGAAATTTTACCGCCTGATCTCCCCGTGAAGCTCTTCGGATTTGAGCCAGACTCCCATATAGTTGATTTTGGATGCGGCAGTGGTTATTTTAGTGTTGAACTTGCCAAAGCCATCGGCCCAAATGGATTACTTTATGCCCTGGATCAGCGCATAGAAATGCTGGATGCGCTTACCGAACGTATGGAATCCCAGGGCCTTGAAAATTTCCGTAGGCTTCAGAACCACGAACACGAAATTCCACTTGGGAGGTCCTCTGTTCACGGCGTTTTCATGGCAACCGTCTATCACGAGCTGATCTCTCCCCCTTTGATCCTCAGAGAGGTCACACGGGTCCTGAAGCCCGGCGGAAGGCTGATGGTCATTGACTGGCGCCCAATTGAAGAAGAGATGGGACCAGAACTCCACCACAGGATCGCACCTGAAAGCGTCATTCAGGCCGCTCAGGAAGCCGGTTTGGAATTTTGCGGTGAGATTGGCCTGCACAACAGTTTTTTCTGGCTTTCCTTTGTGAAACCTGACACGCATTTAATACATGAATAGGAGGCGTTTATATGAAAACCTTATGGCGAAGACGTCCTTGGATGCTCTTTGGGGTTATGCTGTTGTCCCTGATGCTGATCACTGCGTGTTCTCAGCCTGCGGGAAACTCTGAGGAACCGGCCGCTGAGCCTGTTGAAATGACTGCAGATGAACTCAGCGCTTTCAATGGCAAAGATGGACAGCCTGCGTATATTGCAGTGGATGGTGTGATTTATGATGTCACCGAGGTCTCATTTTGGAAAAATGGCGACCACAACGGCTTTGAAGCAGGAAAGGATCTGACTGAAGAGATCAAGACCATCTCCCCTCACGGCGTATCGAAACTGAAGGGGCTACCTGTGGTTGGGACCCTTGCAGATTGACATTCAGATTGAGGTCACAAATTTTTTATAAAATTTTTGTGGAAGACCTCTAAATTTTCGGAATTTTTCGTGAATAACGTTGACTTTTGTCTGATTTCTTGATAATGTACATTTTATAATATTCAAATCGATGACAGAGAACTAAGACGAGAGCCTTCAGTCACAGAGAGCCGGCGGCGCTGAGAGCCGGTACTGATTCCCGTTCGAACATCCCTCTGGAGTGAACAGCTGAAATTTTAATGAGTAGGCTGATTCCGCTGTCCGGCGTTACAGGAAGCCTGGTTTAAAGAAATCAGGCATAGAGTGGTACGCTTCAAAGCGCGTACTAACAAGGTGGTACCGCGGTAAAACGCCCTTGTGCAGAGATGCGCAGGGGCTTTTTTATTGTTACATGCAGGCGCAGTCGGGAAAAGTCAAACAAAACCTATCAAACACCTATGAGGAGGAAGATTTATGTATCAGGAAAGCTTAAATTACGAGGAGTATTCAACCGTGAAGGAAACTAAATCGACAGAAACTTCTTTGACAGAAGCGCAATACCTCTATGAAATGCAAACTACACTGAATTTCTTTGGCGCAGGCCGCATGGATGATCTTTTTTAATAATTTTCCAGAAGGACCTAATACAAATCCCTTTGAATTCATAGGAGAAAGCAGTGTGTTATAGTACGAATCAGGGAGGTATCCAAAGTGTCAGATCTTCTAGGCGACATTAGCCGCGAGATGCATGACTTAAACGAGTAACGACCTTAAAGCGAGTGAATGCTTTAAGGTCGTTTGCTTTTTTGGATTATTTGATTAAATATCCGCGGGAGGGCAACAGTCAAAAACTGCTGACACCCTTTCCAACACCGTCTTCCAATTGAACCCATTATCCAATTTGTTTTAGTGCTGTCTCCAAATTCGGGTAAAAATGGTCCACTCCAATTTTTTCAACAACACCTGCTTTTTCCAGCACTGACCATGGCTGCTCATTGATGCCTATGATATAAAGCGCTACTTTGTGGCGATTGCACATCTGTTTAAAGGATCTGAAGGCGAACAGCGCTGTTGCATCCATGGCCGGCACTCTGGTCATAATCAGCAGCACCGCCTTGGCATGAGCATCCAGATCCGCCAGGTTGTCCATGAACTTATCCGCCGCGCCAAAGAAAAACGGTCCGCTGATTTCGTAAGCTATGACGCCTTTTGGAAGGGACAACCCTTCCCGGAAACTGAGCCCCGCTCTTCCACGACTCTCTGAATCCTGGTCTGTCTCTTCCCCGGAATCCAATACCACGGAGTTGACTTCAGCGACATCACTCATGCGTTTCATGAACAGAAATGCTGCGAGGACCATGCCAATCTCAATGGCCAGAACCAGATCAAAAATCACCGTGATGAAAAAGGTCGTCAGGAGGACCAAGAGGTCGCTCTTAGGCGCGTGAAAATATTCGATAAACTCACGCCAATCACTCATGTTGTAAGCGACTATAATCAGGATCGCGGCAAGGGCCGCAAGGGGGATCATTTTAGCCAGCGGCATGAAGAGGAGCATGATGAGCAGCAGTACCACCGCATGCACCATGCCTGCAACCGGTGTTGATCCGCCGTTCTTTATATTGGCTACCGTTCTGGCTATTGCGCCCGTCGCCGGTATGCCGCCAAAGAGGCCGGAGGCAATATTCGCGACGCCCTGAGCCACAAGTTCCATATTGGAACGGTGCTTGGAACCTATAATGCCATCTGCCACCACTGCCGACAGCAAAGACTCTATTGATCCCAGAATTGCGATTGTAAAGGCAGGTCCGATCAGCATTCTCATCTCCGACAGGGACACAGTGGGAATCCGAGGCGTCGGAATTTTGGAAGACAATTCACCGAAGGTTGAACCAATCGTCGCGACATCCATTCCCGTAACCTGTACCACCACAGTTGCCACAATCAGCGCAATCAGGCTCCCCGGTACCTTGCGGCTGACTTTAGGCCAAAAGATCAGGATTGCGAGTGACAATGCGCCAATCAAGACGCTTCCCCAATTTACAGTATCTATATGTTCCGCGTAGACTGAGACTTTCTCAAGAAACTCCGCGGGATTATGTTCTAATTGAAGACCTAAAAAGTCTTTTATTTGCGATGTAAAAATGGTGACCGCAATCCCTGTTGTAAATCCTGTCGTAATTGGATAAGGGATAAATTTGATAATGCTTCCAAGCCGAAAAAATCCCATGGCCATCATCATAACGCCTGCCATAAGGGTGGCGGTGATTAAGCCATTCATGCCAAATTCCATGACAATGCCATACACAATAACCATGAACGCACCGGTTGGTCCACCAATCTGAACCCTGCTGCCGCCCAGCATCGAAATCAGGAAACCGGCAATAATAGCTGTAAACAAACCCTGTTCAGGTGTAACCCCAGAGGCGATGCCCAGGGCAATGGACAAAGGCAGCGCAATGATCGCAACGATCACGCCCGCTGTCAAATCCTTGATAAACAATTCCTTGGTATAACTCTTTAAAGTCGTAAATAATTTGGGTGTAAAAACGGACACATTAGGCACCTTCTTCTCAAAATAAAAATGCGGCTGAAACTCCGACAAGGACTTTCAACCGCATTTCCTGTAAGCCGCTGAAAAGCCGCTCAAACCTATTAATTTAAAAGATGTTCAAAATAAACTCAACTTTATTTTGAATCATGCATTATATATCATGTATACAATGCAGTGCTTTTTAAAAATTACGCCTTGCTGCCAGACTCCGAAAGCACTGCTTTCTTCGCAGCCCCAAACTTGACAGGCTTGCCAACCGGAAGCACTACGCGCTTAAACTGGTGGTTGATGACATTTGCTGCGACACCATAGAACGAAATAAAGGAAATTATAAGTTCGGAGTAAGCTGCGAGATTATGCATTGTATGCTCTGCAATACCAAGGGTACTGAAGCCGAGGCCAATGAAAAGGAGATCGATAAAAATGAAGTCAAGCAACAGCACTTTGTTGGTTTGTGTTGCGCCAACCGTCATGATCACCGAGAAAATCAGATATCCGAAAAACGCGTAACCAAGCTGGTGTGTGTCAACAGCGCCTTTCAATGTTTCGCCAAAAACACCAAGATTAATCAGCCAGCTGGATGCCACCGCAAGCCAAAAGAATCCATAAGCGCAAAAAGCTGTGCCGCCGAAAAGGTTGTCTTTTTTATAGTCGAAAACACCGGCCATCAACTGCGCGAAGGCACCAAGGAAAATTGCCCAAGGGATGACATAGGACAGGCCTGTAGTGACACCCATCTTTTGGGTTGACGCTACCAGAGTTACCATTGCGAGGCCAAAGAGACCCAGCGCACTTGGATCCGCGACCTTAACCATCACTGACTGTACTTCTTGTTTGCTCACTCATTTCCGTTTCATCCGTCATTCAAGCGAATGAAAACGTTCCCTCCTTTAATCGTATACTTTGACAGAAAAAGACGCCTCTCAAGTACAAGAAGCGCGACGAAATCTGCCTCCCTATCATCTCACAATGTTTAAGAAATAACAAGTGAAAACTGTCAAATAACTGTATAAACATTTGCATTTTTTTGTGATTTATAAAAGATTTTTTCGAGCTTAAGGTTACAAATAATAATATTATGTTTCAACGTCTTAAGTTTGTAGAAAGAATAGGACAAATACATTTTGGAGGTGTAGTTATGGCATCACTCAGCATCATTGAAGGCGTCGGAGAAGCTTTTGAAGCGAAATTGAAGGCAGCAGGCGTCAGTTCGACTTCCGCGCTCATGGAAAAAGGCGCAACAAAGAAAGGGAGAGCCGCACTCGCAGCAGAATGTGACATTTCTGAGAAACTCATTCTAAAATGGGTTAACCATGTGGACCTGATGCGCGTCAAAGGGATTGGCGGCGAATACGCTGAATTGCTTGAAGCCGCTGGCGTTGATACGGTTCCTGAGCTTGCTCAGAGAAAGCCTGAAAATCTCCTCGCCAAAATGACCGAGGTCAACGAAGCCAAAAATTTAGTCAGGAAATTACCGGTTCTTAAACAAGTGGAAGACTGGGTTGATCAAGCCAAAGAGCTTCCAAAAGTCGTTTCACACTGATCACATCATAAAGAAGGCACCGAAACGGATAAAACTGCCGTTTCCGGTGCCTTTTCATTTTAGAACTGAAAGAACAAAACAAGTGTTTTCGCTTAATGGCCGGTTTTTCTCCTCAACATTCAAGCCATAAAGAAGACTTGGCATTCAGCCGATCCAGGAAACCATACCCGGTACACGCGGTGCCGCTTTGGGCTCGGCGCCCGAGGTATATCCCACGGCTACGGCGTAGAGTGGCTGATGCCCTTCCGGAATCTGCATCACTGCCTTCAGCTCAGACCCGTGCTCAGATTCAAACGCAGGTCTGAAGGAAGCGATATAACACGAACCCAGACCGAGGGCGGTCGCTGCCAGACTGGCGTAGACGGCAGCGTTGGCACAATCCGCCAGGGCATGTTTGGCTTCCGGCGCTGAAATAAATATGACAGCCGGCGCGTGATAGAAATTGCTGAAATTCGGGTCTTCCGCACTCGCTTTCAGACGCTCATCTCCGGAGGCCAGCGCAATTTCTCGATTCACACCGCTGATCCTCTTTAATAGTTCGGTATCTGTGACAACACTGAAATGCCATGGCTGAGCGCCTCTTGCAGACGGTGCAAACACAACGGTTTCCATAATCCGCTCAAGGACATTCTTAGGTACCGGATCAGGTCTGTAACTTCTGACAGATCGCCGGTTCATCAGCATTTGAAATGCATAATTCATTGTTTAACCTCCCTGTTTCCGGCAGCGTTCTCATCCGGAGTCCGACTATTCATTACCAGATATAAATACCCCGGTTGAAATGTACTGAACCAGAGAGCAGGCCAAAGGTTTATTGAACCTTTCGTGACTGAAGTCACGGGTTCGCGCGGCTGTTCAGTAAATCTCATCCAGATTGTACGGCGTCTCCTGATAGACAAAATAGTTCAACCAATTGGAGAAGAACAGATGGGCGTGGCTGCGCCATCGGACAACGGGTGCTCGAGAAGGGTCGTCATTCGGAAAATAATTGGCAGGCGGTTGTATGTCCATGCCTTTATTCACATCTCTAAAATATTCTGCCGCCAGGGTTTCCGGATCATATTCCAGGTGCCCTGTTGCATAGATTTCTCTCCCGTTTTTGGACACTATGAGGCCAATTCCGGAGTCGTCAGAGGCGGCAACGATTTCAAGAGAATCGATCCGCCTGACATCCTCTTCGCTCACCGTGGTGTGCCTGGACTGCGGGATCCAGAAGACATCATCAAAGCCCCTCAACAGCTTGCAGTTTTGCACCGTGGCCTTATGCTCAAAGACCCCAAAGCACTTGTCCGGAAGAGGCAGTTTAGGAATGCCGTAATGCTGGTATAATGCCGCCTGCGCGCCCCAGCAGATATGCAATGTGGCGAAGCCGTGATGACGGCTCCAGTCCAATATTTTGGCAAGCTCCGGCCAGTAGCCCACTTCTTCAAATTCCAGGTTTTCGACCGGCGCACCGGTAATAATCAACCCGTCAAACTTCTGGTGTTCAATCTGGGAAAAAGGCACATAAAAGCGGTCCAAGTACTCAGAGGAAGTGTTTTTGTATTCGTGCGACTCCAGGCGTACCAGAACCACCTCCGTCTGGATGGGAGAATTGCCCAGCACTCTGAGGAGCTGCGTCTCCGTGGTCTCGCGGGTCGGCATCAGGTTCAGGATCGCAATGCGAAGGGGTCGAATGTCCTGATGGGTCGCGCGAAATTCCGTCATGGTAAAAATATTTTCAGCGGCGAGGATGCTCGCGGCGGGTAAATCGTTTGGAATGATGACAGGCATAGGGTCGCCTCCTAATTTTTTGCGGCAATAACCGCGTCGGCGATTGGGCAAATGCCAAACCGACCGCGCGGTGGATTGCAGGTTAATCTGAAAGAATTATTTATGCCGATGGTTTCTGAATGCTCGAATGCTGGGCAGCGCGACCATCGGCAGCAGCACTTTAAACGTTCATTGCCGCCTTCAGAGCCTGATCCAAATCCTCGATCAGATCCTGCGCGTTTTCGATGCCAATGGAAATCCTGAACAGATCCGGCGTGACCCCTGCAGCCTTCTGCGCCTCCGGATCCAGCTGGGCATGAGTCGTGCTTGCCGGGTGGATAATCAGCGACTTCGCGTCCGCCACGTTGGCAAGCAGCGAAAACAGCTTTAGACTTTCGATGAACTTGACACCCGCTTCGAGGCCGCCCTTGATGGCAAAGGTAAAGATGGAGCCGCAGCCGCGCGGGAAGTAGGTCTTCGCAAGGTCATGGTACGGATTGCTCTCCAGGTCGGGATGGCTGACCCAGCTGACCAGCGGATGGGCTTCGAGGAATCTGGCGATCTTCTGGGCGTTCTCCACGTGTCGCTCCACGCGCAGCGACAACGTCTCAAGGCCCTGGAGCAGCAAGAACGAGTTGAACGGGCTGATGCAGGCTCCGGTGTCCCTGAGGAGCTGCACTCTGGCTTTGATGATGTATGCCGCAGGCCCGACATCAGAGGCGTAGCGGATGCCGTTGTAGCTCGGATCCGGCTCTGTGAGGCCCGGGAACTTTCCGGATGCCGCCCAGTCAAATTTTCCTGAGTCCACAATGAGTCCGCCGATGGTCGTGCCATGGCCGCCTATAAACTTCGTCGCCGAGTGGATGATGATGTCCGCCCCGTGATCGAACGGTCTGAACAGGTACGGCGTCGCGAAGGTGTTGTCCACAATCAGCGGCAGTCCGTGCTCGTGGGCAATGGCCGCCACGGCATTAAAATCGATCAGATTGATGCCCGGGTTGCCTATGGATTCAATATAAATCGCCTTCGTCTTCTCGTTGATGGCCGCTCTGAAGTTCTCCGGGTCGTCCGGCTGGACGAAGCGTGTCACGATGCCGTATTTGGGGAAAGTCAGCTTGAAGAGGTTGTAAGTGCCGCCGTAGAGGGTCGCCGCTGAAACAATCTCGTCCCCCGCCTGCGCAATATTCATGATGGCATACGTGACTGCCGCGGAGCCGGAGGCGACCGCCAAAGCGCCAATGCCGCCTTCCAGGGCCGCGATGCGCTTTTCGAGGACATCCGTCGTCGGGTTCATGATCCGCGTATAGATGTTGCCGGGTTCTTTCAAGGCAAAGAGATCTGCTGCGTGGTTTACATCCCTGAAGACATAGGATGAAGTTTGATAAATGGGCACGGCTCTGGAGCCTGTTGCAGGGTCCGGTTCCTGACCCGCGTGGACCTGAAGGGTTTCGAATCTGTAGGCTGTGTCTGACATGTTCATTTCTCCTTTTTCGTGATTTTTCCAAATAAAAAGACCCCTTTGATGAAAGAGGTCGATAATCACATGGTCGGATCCTCACTCATCTGTCAGCGCTAAAACTAACGCTGCAGGAATTAGCACCATGCATGACTGCTGGTTGCCGGGCTTCACAGGGCCTGTCCCTCCGCCGCTCTTGATAAGAGTGTCTCGATATTTGGTTGAATTGAATCTTAGCATATTGCCTGATGCGACGTCAACAGCTATTTCGTCAATTTTCTGTAAATTTGAATTTTGGTTATTTTGTACGCGAAAATCGGTATCGGAAACTGGGTGTCAGAGACCCTGAAACCGGGTGTCTGACACCAGTTTCCTTTCCTAGAATTCCGCCGCCTTAGCATAAATTCCCGCCTTCTCCTCTGCAGTGAGCATGCGGTCCACCACCAGTGTGATGATGAAGATCCCCACCAGACTTGCGGCCAGTCGCGTGAGTGCAAAGGTTCTCCCCAGAGAGGAAATTTCGAAAAGGACCATTGGGATTTTAGTGGTGGACCATGCGCCCATAAAGATCATGACATTCTTGAAGCTCGCGCCCTTCTTCATGAGGACAGCGGCTACCGGAAACGCGCCATAAAGCGGCCCCGCTGCCGCAGAACCAATCAGGATGGCCAGCATCACACCGCGCAGGCCCGAGCCGGGACCCATATGACGGATGAGCAGCTCTCTGGGCACCCAGACGTCCAAAAGTCCCAGCAGCAGAAATATTGGCGGAATGATAGTCAGCATTTCCAGCAGGCTTTTGCCTGTCATTAGTGCGGCGGTCTCGCCCTGGGCTGGACTGACCAGGTACAAAACGATGAGGAGTGCGGCGGTCACCAGGAAAAAAGCATAGCGTTTGATCAGCGGTACCTTTTTTTGGGGCTGACCACCAGGTCCTTGACCCGGGCCTTGACCCGTTCCTTGCCCCGAACCCTGGCCCGATCCTTGATTTGTGTTTTTTTTCATTTTCTCCTCCATTAAAACTCACCCATGACTTTTCCAATAACTATTGCGACCAGGAATGAAAAAACGAAGGCCGACACATTTCGGATCAGAGCCACTTTCCTGCTGAAATACTTACTCTCAATGGAAAACGTCATCACGCCCACCATCATCAGGGACGAAATGAACGCCGCGATCTGCATGTAGCCGGCACCGCGCTCCAGCAGCATCGCCGCCGTGGGGAAGGCAATGAAGCCCGGAATCAGCGTGATCCCACCGACCAGTGCCGCAGCCGTCACGCCAATCCAACCGGAGTCGCCGCCGATCAAGCGGCTGATCACCTCAGGATTCAAAAGCGCCAGCATGATGCCGACCAGAGTGATGACGCCCAAAATCTGAGGCAAGATGTTTTCAAAGGATTTCAGCGCTTTTTTAAGCGCCATTTTTGTTTTTTTCTTGTCCTTCTTCCAGGACAGCGCCATTAGGCCTAACGCAGTCAGATACAAGATCCAGGTTTGCATTGCGTTACCTGCCTTTCTTTGATTTAGCCTTGCCACCGGAAGGCTTCAGCAGATGGCTGACCTTTTCCTTGGCCGCCTTCCGCCTGGCCACAGAAAAGCCAAAGCTGCCAATTGGCTTTCCACCAAGCGCATAATAAGTGCCGTGCAGATAAGTGATTGGATTGCCCTTTTCCATGTGAATCTTGCCATCCTCGTCGATCAGAGCAGGATCCACCTTGTTTTTCAATACCTCGACGAGAAACAAGTCATGGGTTCCCAGCGGGGTCACACTGCGCACCACGCACTCCAGGGCTATGGGACACGACTGAATCGAGGGCACACTGACCGCGGTTCCAGGCTCCATGACAAAGCCGCAGTGGGTGATCTTGTCGACCTGAGCCGCGCTCCTGCAGCCGCAGAAATCCACCGCCTGAACCATTTCCCGCGTTGGAAGGTTGACCACACATTCGGGATGCCGCATCAGATTGGCATGGGATGCCCGCTCTTTGCGAATTGCTATGGACAGCATAGGCGGCTTCGTGCACGCCACACCAATCCACCCCACCGTAAACACATTAGGTTCCCCGTTTTCGCCGATGGTCGCAACAAGGGCCACCGGAACGGGGCCAAAAAGGATGCTCCCCTTGAATTCTTCCTTTTGCATATTGGTCCTCCTGAAACTCAAGTTTTCGTAACTAATGGTTACATTATAACAATATACCATTTTTGACGCCATATTGTATGGCGATTTCAAAAAAGTGACTTAAGTCCGACTTCGGATTGTCGCTTGGCAACGGTTTAATAAAAATTCAAGGGGTGTATAATGGTCTTAAACCATTGAATCGGGAGGCGGAGCGATTGAATTTGGAGAAAGAGTTTTTGGAAGCGACTATTGAACGCCTGCATGAAGCCATGAGGGCTGGCAGGCTGACATGTGAGGCGCTTGTCCGCATGTATCTTGAACGGATCGAGCGCTATGACCAACAGGGGCCAAAGATCAATGCGGTAATTCAGGTAAATCCGCTGGTCCTGGAGCAGGCTAAGGCTCTGGATGCAGCATTTGAGAGCAATGGGCTGACGGGGCCGCTCCACGGAATTCCGGTGCTGCTGAAAGACAACGTGGATACCAGCTTTATGCCCACTACTGCCGGGTGTAAAGCGCTGGTTGGCGTGACGCCGGATGAGGATGGCTGGATTGTGAAACGGCTGCAGGCTGCAGGGGCAGTCATTCTCGCCAAAATGAACCTGCATGAGTTCGCGGTATGGGGTGAAACGGTAAGCTCAGTGCTGGGCCAGACACTGAATCCTTATGATCTGACACGGACACCAGGGGGATCCAGCGGCGGAACAGGCGCCGGTATTGCCGCAGATTTTGGTGTGATTGGCATAGGAACTGATACGGTAAATTCTGTGCGGTCACCGGCGAGCGCCTGCTGTCTGGTGGGTTTCAGGCCGACACTGGGACTGGTGAGCCGCAGCGGCATAGTGCCCTATTCATTGACACAGGATACAGCGGGGCCAATTACAAGAACTGTTGAAGACGCGGTTAAAACCTTGGATGCCCTGGCGGGCTTCGATCCCCTGGATCCGCTGACAGCTTCGGCTCTGGGCAATATACCGGCTGAGGCGTCCTATACTGCGTTTTTGAAGACAAACGGGCTGCAGGGTAAAACTATAGGTGTCTTGAGAAGTTTCTTTGGAAACGAAGAGGCGCACGCGCCTGTGAACGGCGTCATGACTGAGGCTTTAAAGGTTCTGGAAGCGCAAGGCGCGCGGCTGGTCGAGCTGGAGATCGCGCTGGATTCCGGCAGGCTGGTTTCAGAAACCAGTGTTCACCTCTACGACCTGAAGCGGGATCTTGGGACTTATCTTGAAGGACTCGGCGACAAAACGCCGTATCATTCCCTTGAGGCGCTTTTAGAAAGCGGTCTGTATGATCCGGGCATAGAAGAGAATTTGAAAACTGCGGTGACGCTGTCAACCGAGAGCGAAGATTACCGGATCCGGATGGAACTGCGGCAGCGACTTCAGGATCAGGTGTTGGTACTCATGGAGCAGCATGGCCTCGACCTGATGGTCTTCCCGCATCAGAAGCGCCTGGTAGTGCCCGTGGGCGGCTCACAGGTGGATCGAAACGGAGTCCTCGGCGCTGTGACAGGCTTCCCTTCTGTCGTTGTGCCTGCCGGCTTCTCCGAGCCTACAGCCACGGCACCTATCGGCGTTCCGGTAGGCATGGAGCTATTTGCCCGGCCATGGTGTGAACCCGTCCTGATTGAGGCAGCCTACGGATTTGAACGCGCGACGATGGTTAGAAAACCACCGGTATTGTAAAATTGTAAGACCAGCTAAGGAAAGTCAATTCTTTTCTTTAAGAAAGATAAAAAAATTGAGTTTAAAAAATGGGTACAACAAACTAAGCCATTGAAAAGTACGAACAATGGCTATTTTTCAATTCCATTGAATCAGGCAGCTATAAGTTGTAGTTTTGCCGCTCTCCAGGATTGGTGTTCTTCTGGCTGTCTGACTTCAAATGGCTTATCATCTCGCAATACTGCAAAAATATAGTGTAATAGCTTATGCATAACTGCAACGAGTGCAACTTTTTTCTTCTTGCTTCCACATTTTTTCTGATAATAGTCCCTAAGGATTGGGTTGACTTCCTCGCCATTGCTCTTAGTACTTATTGCGGTTAATGCAACCGTAAACAGGACTCTTCGCCCAATTCGAGTGCCTCGTTTGGAGATCTTATTTTGATCCCCTTTAAACTTCCCTGATTCGTTAACACTTGGATCAATGCCAAAGTATGCAACAAATGCCTTTGGGGACTTGAACATCCTAAAATCACCGATCTCGGCGATCAGTGTTACAGCGGAAATGTAGCCTATTCCAGGGAGTTGGTCTATCAGCTCGATTTGACGTTTAACTGTTGCCGGAAAGTCCATAGAATTAACAATTTCACGGATCTTGTTAACGATGCTTTCCAAATTCTTTTGAAGACTTATGATATTATCCACACAGATTTTTATCTTAATCCCCAGCATTGAGAATTCCATGGGCATAGAAGCAGCATTGGAAGCATACTCAAGTAGTCCATCCACTTTCTTCGAAGCCCAAGACGCACCTTTACGACCATGTTTAGCAATCAATTCTATGAGTATAGAGCGCTCCGCAGATAAGATATCCATAGGGGTTGAAAAGTCCTTTAGAAGCGCCAAAGAGGCTTTGCCATAAGGCTCTGAGAAGACTTTTCTATATCCAGGGAACAGTAGATAAAGATCTGTGCTAAGCCGGTTTTTCATTTCAGTGATAGTATCAGAGAGTGAATAGTACTCTCTTACCATCATACGAAGTGCGAGGACTTGGGGCTCAGGAATAATTGAAAACTTAACGTTTTGATACTTCGCAAGTTTTGCAATCTTTTCAGCATCTTTTGAATCGTTTTTCACTTTTCTTATGTCAAGATTCTTGATAGAATGTACAGACAAAGGGTTGAGGACAAATCCTTTGAGGTCATTCGATCTCAGAAAGAAGAAGAGTGGTAAATGAAAGATACCCGTAGATTCTACGAAGTAGATGGGCTTTCGTTGTAACCGCTCTTCTTCGTTTTTGAGAATCTCTAATAGTTTTTGGAATCCAGAGGGGTTGTGATCAATTCGAAAAGGTTTTCGAATCAGAGCACCCGACGGCTCTAACATGGCAACAAAAGAAAACTCTGAAGAGACATCGAAGCCCACTACAAAATCATCAATAAATCGGGACAAAACTAGCACAACCTTTCGTACAGAATGAATCAGAGCTTCCACTGTATGAAGAACGTCTAACAAACTTGCGTTTGAAACGGGTAACACACGAAGGTGGCCCAACCAGCTAAACATCGAATCGTTCTTGTGGAGTGACACTCTTAATCGCGGATAAAGCCTCGAGATGAGGGATCCAGTTGGGGAGCATGTCTATCTCTCTGACAAGTGAGATTATAACATCATGTAGACTGGCTTTCATCAACAATTGAGCCTCTGATTCATCTGAACAATATATACTTATTTTTCAAGGAACGTTCGGTCATCAAGTGCTTATCTAACCTATCTCTATCTTACAAGGTTGGGGACGCGGACGGTAATGGTTTTGTGATAGAACCGTTCACTTTTGGTCGCGGTGAGAATTATTATCCCATGCGACCGCACAAAAAATATTACCGTACGCGTGACCAACTTAAAGGTGTCCGCGTCCCCTTCCATTTGAAAAGAAGGCCGTCACTCCCGTGACGGCCTTCCTCATTTAACAATCTATACAGCATTACTCCACATCTTCTTTAATGGCATCCAGTGGCGATTCGAGAAGCGTCAGATCTTCGAGGTACTTTTTCGCCAGCTTGAACGTATTGGCGAAATAGAGACCATCACATAATCTTTCATCCAAGACATATCCAAGCTCGCAGACGGATTTTTCAACGACGACATCATTTTCAACCATCGGCATTTTTTTGACCTTACCCAGGGCAATAAAGACGCCGGTGGTTCCAAAATCATAGAGATGGTGATAAATATAGTCGAGCTTGATCGATTTTAAATAAGTAAAAAACATGCTTGTATGAAATGGGCTGGCCTTGATCATCCCCGCCGGCATGAGATTATGCCGATCGAGCCATTTTACAGTTCTCACGGCGGCCTTGACCAATGGTCCAGGCAGGGACATGAATTTCGCCGCCAGCTGATCTGTCTCATTCTGAGTGTCCCCAAGGTTTTCACGGATGACATCATCCACAATCTGAGCAATTTCAAAAATGGACTCTTTCCCGGTAAACATAAACTTTACCGTGGTTTCTTCGCCATCATCATGCAGAGAGCGCTTGACGGCCATAGAGATTGAAATATGGTTCCTGGCATAATAACGGCCATTCATGACGAAGCGGTTGATTTGAGGCCGCTGTGCCAGGACGCGGACAAAAACCGCAATAAAGACATGTAAATAATTCATTTTGACGCCACTTTCGCGTTTTGCGTGAATGTAGTCGTCTATATGCGCCGTAACAAGCGTTTGCTTGTGGTAGATCAGGGCATCGCTCCTGCGTTCCATGATATAGGGCATTATTTTTACAAAAGGACTGAGACTATTAATGCGGCGACCATCAGAACGCGGCATGGGGATTCCTCCTTGAACTGCATATTCACAAAGCTTTGGCAATTAATCCATGGTTATTTGAATGCCTACTAGATTAATACTATTCGACGTTGATCTGAGAAATTCCTTCATGCGCCTAAATTAATACAGGGCGAAGACAGGGTTATAAAATTCCCTCCTTCCAAATGGTTGAGGGATTTTTTTTGCGCCTTCAGCCATCCCGACTTTAGCCCATCCAATTCATTAAAACAACAAATATTAAACTATTATCAATAATTATATATTGATATTCGATATATTTGTGCTAAAATAGACTTACCAAAAACCTGTGAGGTGACTTTCATGAAACGTTATTCTACGCTTTACCTAAGGATCGCCGTGGTCCTCATTGGCCTGCCGGTACTGGCTATCTGCCTATTTTGGCTGCCACATGCCATAGATTACCTGCGCGTGCCGGTCACCATAGGCGCTTATTTGGCAGCAATTCTGTTTTTCGCCATACTTTACAAAGCTTTTCGTCTGCTGAGTTATATCGACCAGAACAAAGCGTTCTCGACGCTGTCTGTCGCTGTGCTGAAGCAGATCAAGCAATTTGCCTTTTCCATCAGCTTGATCTACGCGGTGCTGATCCCTTTTCTCATTCCAATTGCGGACGCGGATGACGCACCCGGACTCATGGGACTGCCTTTAATTTTCATTTTCGCCTCATCCGTGATAGGGGTCTTTGCTGCAGTACTTGAGCGACTGCTGCAGGATGCAATTGCCATCAAAGAAGAAAACGACTTGACTGTGTGAGGTGACGGACATGGCAATTATTGTTAATATCGATGTAATGTTGGCCAAACGAAAAATGAGTGTAACTGAGCTGACTGAAAAAGTCGGCATTACCATGGCCAACCTCTCCATCTTAAAGAACGGCAAAGCAAAAGCCATCCGGTTTTCTACACTGGAGGCCATCTGTAAGGCTCTGGACTGTCAACCGGGCGATATACTGGAGTTCAGGGCGGATTGACTTTTAAGCCAGACTGACGTTTTCAAAATACGCCCTTCAACCAACCTAATGAATTTGAAATGCGCCCTGGGAGGCTTCTATGAAAATCAAACTCATCCAGCCCGCCATGCTGCAGCGGCCCATGGATACCCAGCTTAAGACGAGAATGGCGCCGTCTCTTGCGCTGCTCACCCTGGCAAATCTGACACCCGAGATCCATGAGATCGTCATGGAAAACGAAAATGTGGAGACCTTGAATTTTGACGATCCTGCAGATCTGGTCGCCATCACAGTCACCGTCGACGTCATGAACCGGGCCGCTGAAATTTCAAAAGCCTACCGCGCCCGAGGCATCCCCGTCATTGCTGGCGGGATTCACATCACCTCAGATCCGGAGAGTGCAGCAGACAGCTTCGATGCCATTTGCATAGGCATGGCGGAGCACGTCTGGCCAATGATACTAAAAGATGCAGAGAACAAAACACTAAAAAAAATCTACCATGGTGCCAACGTCCTGTCTGCCAAAGACATAGTCTCACCTGGTTATGACAGCGTCGATCCGGACAAATATCTCTACACCAATATCATCACCGCCAGCCGGGGTTGCCCCTTCAAGTGCGACTTCTGCTACAACAGCTGCCAGCACGCTGAAGAAGTCTTCCTCAACAGACCCGCAGAGGATGTCCTACGGGATATCAAAACGCTGAACACCAGACATATCATGTTTATCGACGACAACTTCATAGGCAATCCAGCATGGACCAAAAATTTCTTAAGTGCGATCAAACCGCTGAAACTGAAATGGAGCGCCGCAGTCTCTTCCAACATAGTGGACATGCCCGACCTGCTGGACGACATGAAGGACACCGGCTGCAAAAGCCTGTTTATTGGCTTTGAAAGCATAAACAGCGCCGCTGTAGGCGCTGTCCATAAGACTCAAAATTGTGTGTCGAAATATGAGCGGTTGGTGGAAGCTCTCCACAATAGAGGCATTATGGTCAACGCCAGCTTTGTCTTTGGTCTGGATGAAGACGACCAAACGGTATTTGAAAACACCTTAGAGTGGATCGTCCGAAACAAAATTGAGACGGTCACGTCCCATATTCTAACGCCCTACCCGGGTACGAAACTGCACGCTGATTTTCTGAGAGAAGATCGAATCACAGATTTCAACCTATCCCACTACAACACCGCCCATGTGGTTTATCAACCAAAAAACATGACCCCAGAGGAACTCTATAGCGGCTATCTGTGGATTTACAAAGAAGTCTACAGTTTTAAGAACATCCTCAAGCGGCTTCCCAAGCACAAGCGGCAATGGGTCCCCTTTTTGGCCTTTAATCTCTTTTACAGGAAATTTGGCAAATTGACTGAATGGTTGTGCTTGAAGCTGACTTTTAATACCATCGGCAAACTCTTCAGGAGGATTGCCTACTTGACAAGGTAAAGTCTCAACGGCCGGACCCGGACGCCCCCTCAGCATTTACAGACGCCTTGATCTCCCCGTCAGACAAAAAATCCGCCAGCAAAAGATCTACCATGCGTCCGTAACTCTTGACACCGTCCGCCTGCCGGTTGGTTTTCAGATAGGTATCATTGATCTGATCCGCGGTGTCGTTGACTTCTCCCTGATAGGGTTTCCAGAAGGCACTGTAGGCTGCCAGATCCTTGTTCAAACCCTCACCGTAGCGCTGCCTCAGCTCGAAATAGGCCTCCGGGTCTTCACGGTAAAGCGCATTGCCGGCATGGATCAGCGCCAGCACCGTCCCGGAGTATTGAAAGTCCGCATCCGGATGGCTCATGCAGGCAAGATACGCGGCGTAATTGGCCTCATCTTCCCTGGCAATGCCCATTTGGTGGGCTTTTTCATGCATAGCGTTGGCAGGCAGCAGGAGGTCCGGCACGCGGCTGTTGACGTTGGCTTCGCCGGTAAAGGGCATAAAGATCCCGGTTATACCCGTGTACAGCATGGCCTCAGACAGCCACACGGCTTTGGGCGGACCCCAGCTTCCTCGAAAAATTGCTTCGACCTCGCCGAGCTGATCATAGCCGAGTACCGTTCTTGAAAATATATCTTGTCGATCAGATGCCAATTTCATGACACCTTCATCATTCATCGGCTGAATTTTCCTCAGTTCATTGGCCTGATCCACCAACCGCTCTGAAAGCGCGTAAAGCTCCTCCACCGCATAAGGCCTGACTTCCAGGCCGATGGTCACTGCAAGCGGCTGCCGGCTGTAATTCAGCCCCCAGATCAACATAAACATGACATAAACCGCAGAGAGATACACTGCTGCGTGATAAAGCAGTTTAAGAGCACCACCCTTTATCAGACGAAACGCCAGCGTTATAATCAACACCACTAAAGCAATTCCATGCCCCACGAACAAAATTTCTGCCAGTGAAAATGGCAACAACCCCGTTGCGGTGCTGATCCCCTGCATCACACTTTTTTGCACAGAACCGGCATAATATTTTTCGAGCACCTCAGGATGCCGCGCCAACCAATGCCCCAGCCCGTAAAAGACGGGGACCATCAGGATCCAGATCAAGCTTTTTGGCAGTTTTTTCAAACGAAAAAGGACGTCTCTCACAGGGTTTCACCTCTTCTGAAACCATTGTATGAGACGTCCTTTCCCGCGTCAAGGGATCGACATATTATGGACTATTTAGTTGGATCGTTGAGCACACCAATAAAGAGCGGCGTAGCTGTCTCTGTGTCCAGGATGGCATAGACGAAAGGTCTGTCAAAGCTGATGGCTTCATCGAACATTGGCATGGAGGTCAGAGAAGCTTCAACAGAGGTTACAGCTGCTGCTTCAGTGCCCTTCTCATCCGCACGGATGAAAGTCTTATGCTGAACCGCGCTGATAAACAAATCTTTTGCGCGACTTGGCTGCATCAGTGAAAAGTCCGCTTCGCCAGGAACAAAGGCTTTACCCATGCCAAGCTTCTCAAGTTCATCCAAAAGGCTGTCCTCATAGCGGGTTTCGAATTTAGGGAATGACAAGTCGACAGTTTTTGAGGCCGCCGTATTCATTAAAGCTTTAAAAGTTTCGGGATCCATGGATTGGATCCACGCCTCAGGACTCATGCCCTCCTCAGGGAGAACTGCCAGCATAGCCATTCTCGGATTCACATAAGGCAGTAATACCCCTTTTCCCAAGTCGTTTTCAACGACCTCCAGACTCATGAGTTTGTGCATAAAGTCTGTTTCCTTGCTGCCTTCAGGTGTCTCAAAAGGTTGTGGAAAAGTACTTTCCGGGGAGAATTGTGACTGCCAGTCCGCTTTGAAATAAATGGCGTTGATGAGATACATCACCACTGCAGGATCGATTTCATCCACGATCTGATCGATTGTCTCACGAGTGGCTTCACTCACCCAATTATTGATCACTTTGACGGCATCCGGATTATCAAAGTCGAGACTGCGTACTGCAGCTCCAAAATAGTCCGCGTTTTTCTGAAGAAAGTCTGGATCCGCCTCAAAGCCATCTCTGAGCCAGATGCTGTTCGCTATGCTGAGGGTGAAGCCCTCACTTTCTGTTGTAATAAGCTTCAAGTAGTTGCCGGCAAAGTTATTGACGATTTCCGGCGTCAGGTCTGCGGCTGAGAGCGCTTCCAACATGGCGGTTCGAGTGTCACTGTCCGCACCGTTCAAAGTCATGGCCAGCGCCAAATAGACTGAAACCGGTGAAATCATCCTGTTCTCCTGGTCTTCCGGCATAGCCTGGATCAACTTCCATGTAAAAGCATTCAAGCTGTCGAGCACTGCCTGATCCTGCTCTGCTGTTTGACCAACTGGTGTTTTAGGCACCACGCCTTCCATCAAATCTGCACCTGAAGATGTATTCGCCTGCAGGCCACATCCTGTCACAATCAGGGATAAGGCTACCAGGACCGCTGTAAGTTGCCCCAGTTTCCACTTTTGTTGAATTCTCATTAGATGTCCCCTCCTCTATGCTTAGTAGCTTAGTTGTATGACTTATACCCTTAAGACGTCATACAGAGGAAAAGGGTTCCGTGTGTCTATATTACCCTACAAAATCTCATTCACCACTTGCATCATCTCATCCGCACTGCTGACGGACTTCGTGCTGAGCTGATAAGCCCGCTGCGTCATCAGCAGCTGTGTCATTTCATCCAGCAAATCAACATTAGAACGTTCAAGGCTCTTAGGAAAGATCTTTCCAAATGCTTCCGGTCTATCACTGCTGTTAAAGATGTCTTCAGGGGCTATAGCTTTAAAAGAACTTTTTCCAGCTCCCAGTAGCCGATTATGATTCTGAATATCAAAAAGCTGAATCTTAGCCATCAGCGTTAACTCTCCAGAATCATCATCTCGACTAAACACTTCTCCGTTTTCTGAAAGACTCAATTTCTCAATATCCCAAGTTGATGGATCAGAATGAAAGATCATATCCAATCTTCGACCACTAGCATCACTCATGACACCTTGATTTAAGGTAAATTCGCCTTGGCGAGTCAGAAATAATTGATCTGATTGATCTCTTACACCAAAAAAACCAGGACCTTCAATCGCCATATGAAAAAAATCATCCGAAGGCACAAGAGTGCCTTGACGAAAATCAGTGAAATTCCTAACTGTTTTAGTACCAAGAGAGATGCTTCTTCGATCCTCAGGAACTTCTGCAGAAAGACTCACTGAATCCGCAGACATAGAATGGCGCATTTGTTCTGAAAACGAAGTTGTCATTTTTTTGAAGCCCACTGTTTGAAGATTAGCTATGTTTCCAGAAAGAGTCCCTAATTTCTGTTGTTGAGCCATTAGGCCGCTTTTTCCGATCTGCAGCATTTTATTCAACAATGATCCCACCTTTTATAGTTTGCCAATCTCATTCGCTGCCCGATTCATTGTCTCATCAAGAGTGTTTAAAATGCGTTGCTGTGTTTGTAGTAATCTTCCCGTTGACATCATGTCTATTAAGGCTTCAGCAGCCTCAACATTAGATGTTTCAAGGGCGCCTTGATAGATTGTCGTCTGGTCAGAATCTTCCAAATTATCAATGCCCGTACGGTAATACCCACTATCCATAGTTTCAACCCGCTCGTTTTGAATTGGTCGAACAACTATCAATCTCCCAATTCGCTGCTGGTCTGCAAAAATGCTTCCATTAGCGGTCACTACAATGCTTTGTCCAGGTTCTGTCTGAACATACTCTAAATTACCCGAATCTCCGTTCTTCAGTAATTTCAAACCAGATTTATTTGTCCAGATACCATCGCTGTTTTGCTGAAGCTCGCCGTCTCTAGACAACAACACTCCGAGCGGTGATTCAAACTTGAAGAAACCCTCTCCTTCAAGTGCGAAATCCATAGCATTACCCGTCTGAAGAATAACACCTTGTTCCCAGTCCGTATCATAGCCAGAGATACTTGTACCCAAAGGCAGTGAACCTAACTCAAATGCCGATTTCCCATTTCCTGATGCATGATTAGCCAGCACCTCAGAAAAAGAAGCTTCAGTTAATATTTCTTTAGACTTGAATCCAACAGTGGATATATTTGCCATATTGTTAGCATTGTTTTCTTGTTTTTTTTGTTGTACAAGCATACTCATTGCAGTTTTGTATACAGAGCGTATCAATTGACTCAACCCCCCCTAGATCCTTAGATCGTCACATGCTCAATTGCATAAGCAGTGCGCCGAGCCAAAGACCAGCGCCAAAAAAAACCATGGGGATCCCTGATTTATTTATGATTTTTTTGAAAGATTGAAGAGTAATTGGACTTCCCCCTTATGCATTTTCAGTTTTTTTGCAATTTCATCTAATGAGATGCCACGATCTGTCATTCTCGTGATCTGATCTATCTGAGACTGGTATCTATCGGAAAAAACTTTGTCACGTTCAATGGTCGTTCCACTGGATGATAAATGTGAGGTGTCTTTAATGATCTGATCTGCTAACACTTCAAGAACGTGCTCAATTTTTAATAACCTTTGATCCATCTGCTTCCAGAGAATCTTTTCTATTGAGTCAATTTCATTATCTATAACATCTTTTTCAGGCAACACATTCTTTTTTGAATAGTTCCACAAAAGGAAACCCGATGTTATAAGTACAAATGACCCTGCAGAGATGTAGCCAAACATGCTCAATCACCTCCAAGCTTCCAGAACGTTTCTCAGTTCTGCTATAGCACGCATATGCAATTGTGAGACTCTCGGTACAGAAACATCAAGAATTAATGCAATTTCTTTGAATGTTAATTCTTCAACATAGTATAACTGTAAAATCAATTGATCACGATCTGAAAGTTTGAAAATAGCTTTGCTCAGGGCATCACTTAAAGCCTCTTTCAATATAGTTTCCTCAGGTAAAGGTGAATCTTGAGAGGAAATTTTATCAAGCAAACTAAAATCTGAATCTTCGCTAAATAACAATTCATCTAACGACATGATTGGTAATACAGCCATTGTCTGATATAGTACACCCAATTGCTGTACAGAGATTTCCATGTAATTGCAAAGTTCAAAATCACTTAAATGTCTCTGATACTGCTGCTCAAGCAATGATTTATGTTCATTGAATTTCTTCAATGAGGCTATCCGCTCTTTAGAAAGGGATCCATTTTTTCTTAACGCATCTAAAATACTGCCTCTAATTCTTATCCCCGCATAATGTTCAAAGGGGACACCATGTTTTTCATCAAATTTATCAATTGCGTCCATTAACCCAATTATTCCTGTGTTAACAAGATCATCCCGTTCAAACTCTAACTTGGATATTCTGATTCGATTGACTACTTTGTTGACCAGCGGAAGATGCTCCATGATCAATTGCTGTCGGTCAGTATATATCATAGCTTCCAATCACTAGCCTCCTCTGGTCACATCTATCACAGGTCATATTGTCGATTTTGTCTTATTTTTGCAAAGACATAACGAATAATCCTATCCTCGAAAGAAGGTTTCAATCCAGAAAAAGAGATCCCATAAGTGTATCCTGTCTTCCCTGATTGCATTCTTAATTCGCGATAACAAATATCACCAATAAGAGTCAGTGTATGATCCTCTAATTCAAATCTAAGAAGAACAGATTGACCCGCATCAATTTTTTCCTCAATACTCAAACAAACACCACTTGCGCTTAAATTTAGAATCCAGCCATCAAAAATATCACAGTCCTGTAGTTTAAACAAATCTAAGCTTTCCGAGTGAACCATTTGCTTTTCAATCTCTTTCACATCATTTAACATAGCAACATAATGCACATGCAAATTCACAATGGCTCTAACATGCTGTCTGCGCTGCAATTCCCCCAAACATCTATTCACTCTCAAGGTATACATAGGGAGATCATCTTGTGTTCTATGAACGATCTCAGTCTCTAGTGTGTAGACCCGCTCCTCACCATATAGAAGTATTGTATATTTTGCCCCTTTCTCCAATAATCGTTCTATTCCATTTTGAACTGGTGGTCCTATCATGAGTTGATCTTCTTCAAAATCTTGTATAAAACTTCGAGAAGATGTCATATCTTGCAGAATAATATCTACTTTCTGATATATTTTTATGCTTGATTTCCACTTTTCCTTCACCTTGACCTCCTGACAGACCTCAATTAGGCCCCAAATACTTTAATGAATCTAAACACTAAATCACCCAATGAACTCCATGAAAATTCGCTGTTTCTTTCAAGCATTCGGTCACAAAGTGTCGTAATATTTCTGCTGGCCAAAGTGACTGGATATGCAATCAGAAATGGAATCTGTCTTGAAACAGCATCACGAACCTTCATATCTGTAGCGACATATCCTAACAGCTCGATTTTGGCATTTAAAAACGTACCAATCACCTTATCGAGTCTTTCATAGGTTTCTTGTGCTTGTTTTTGTCCGGACACTTGATTCACAATTAGATGAATACGGTGCTTAATTTCAAAAACAGATAATATTTTAACCAAGCTGTAGGCATCTGCCATTGCAGTCGGTTCAGGAACTGTTACCAAAATGACTTCATGAGCGACTGAAGCAAAAGAAATCAATTTAGCGTCAACGCCCGCGCCTGCGTCAATCATGATTACATCATATCTTCCACTTCCAATCAGGGAGGTAATAAACTCCTTAATGACTTCATCCTGGCTGTTCTGAAGGGAAAGCATTCCACTTCCTCCAGGCAGTATGTCAAGTCCATCCTGATAATGTATGAGTATATCATCAATAGGTTTTCCACTTTCAAAAAAATCCATTAAAGTACTGCGACTGGCAACACCCGCTAATATATCCAAATTAGCCATTCCGAGGTCGCCATCAATTAATAGGACTGATTTCCCTGACTGATTTAATGCTATCCCCAAATTAATAGTGATGTTTGATTTGCCAACACCACCCTTTCCACTCACAACAGCGTAGACTGTCACATTTTTTGAAGGCTGAAGCATTTTTTGTTTCAATTCATGCGCTTGGTCTTTCATCATGCTCTACACCCTCCCAGAGGTATGACAGTAATGCTTTGCTGTCTGCACGCACTAAATCATCAGGTACGTTTTGTCCAGTTGTAATGTAGGCTAAAGGTTCTGACATACGGCGCACATAAGAAAATAAACGAGTTTGATTATCCATCTCATCCAGTTTTGTTAATATCGTACAATCAATGCCAATTTCGCGGTAAGTATCTAAGGTTTTTTCAAATATTTCCAAATCCAGCGTAGCGGGTACAACTGCGACTTTATTCAAGTGTTCAATTTCATTAAGATATCGGCTGATGTCTTCAATTTGTTGTTGATTGCGGTAACTCGTTCCAAGGGTGTCAATTAAAATCAAGTCACACGTCTTTGATAATTTTAAATAACTCGGTTTCATCTCAATCGGTGTCATGACAGTTATCATCGACAAATCCATAATATCAGCATAAATCTTTAACTGTTCGACCGCTCCAATTCTATAAGTGTCAATAGTGATTAATCCGACCTTTTTCGAATGCTTCAATTTGGCGTGTGCTGCAATTTTTGCTATAGTTGTAGTTTTACCTACACCTGTCGATCCAACAAAAGCAACACAGCCCGAATCTACAATATCGGAAAAAGTCAACTGATCTAATGTCTCTTGCAGAAAATGGCGAATCAGCATGTTTTTTAACTTTAAATCCTGCATGGTAGCTAGGCGATTCACAGAAGCAAACCGCCTGAATTCTTCAATACTTTCCAATTCTCTCGTCAGCATTGAATCTTTTGCTGCCGATCCCGCCCATAGGTCCTCTTGAATCTGCGGCAAAGGCGTTTTAGCTGATAATCCGGCCGTTGAAACCGCACCCACGGATTTTTTATTTATTGGTCGCTGTTCAATTGCCATAGTAACTTCAAGTTGCTTTGGCTTAAAAAAACCCCAAAAACCTTTCTGTCGAATAATCCTTTGTGTCAGAAGAATGGCGTCATCTCCCAATGACGCTTTGCCGCGCTCAAACGCTTCAGCCATATCTCTTACTATGTATTTTTCAATTATCATGTATATCCACCATCCCAACCGATATCAAATCTACGCGGTGATGAATTTCTCCTAGTGACAGCACTGCCAATTTGGGTAGACTTCCCGAAATCAGGTTCTTAAGTGCTGCTCTTATTCGAGGGGCAGCAAGGACAACCACTTGATCTGTTGTCAGTGTTCCTATTTCCGCCTGAACCTGAATATCGGCAATCAATTGTGATGCCATTTCTGGATCTAATGCCGGAAATGATCCCTGCAACGATTTCTGTATGTGTGCATTAATCAAATCTTCAAGCCTGCCACTCAACGTAATCACATGCAGTTTTCCATCTGAAGATAACCAGCGACTTACTATTGAACGACTCAATGTATGCCTCACATATTCTGTTAACACTTCAATATCTTTGGACATCGTACCATAATCGGCGAGTGTCTCCAGGATTGTTCCTAAGTCATTAATCGCTACGCCTTCCCTGACAAGATTTTGTAGAATTTTTTGAACTTCCCCAAGTGACATGATTCCTGGGATTAGCTCATCTATGACAACGCTATACTGGTCTTTTACATCCTCCAGCAGTTTTTGTACTTCCTGTCTGCCAATCAACTCATCTGCATGCATCAAAATGGTTTCTTTTAAGTGAGTCACCATAACCGTTGTCGCATCCACCACCGTGTATCCATGTAGCTCAGCGTTAGACTTTTCTGACAATTCTATCCATAATGCTTTGATCCCAAAAGTTGGTTCTATTGTTTCAATGCCTTCCACAAGGAAGGCACCATTCCCAGGGTCCATTACCATAAGTTTATTCGCGAAAATTTCACCTTGTGCAATAGGATTTCCCCTAAGAAGAATATTATAGGCATTGGGCTGGAGACTTAAATTATCGCGTATCCTTATGGGTGCTACCACAAAACCCATTTCGGAGGCGCACTGCTTTCGGACCATCAGAATACGCTCCAATAGATCCCCGGAGTCTGCACCGCTGTCAACTAATGTTAAAAGCCCGTACCCAATCTCAATGGCCAGTACATCTTTCTGCTTTGCAATTACCTGATGATCTGGCTGTCGTTCCGAGTGAGTCATTGCTGACTCGCGTTCTGTGACCACGGCCTGTATCTTCCGTTCATTATCTCTTAGCTGCCATCCTACGATTGCGCTTAAAAATGACATAATTAAAAACGGAAACGTTGGGAATGCGGGCACAAGGCCAAACATGAAGAGTACAACAGAAGAAACCATCATGACTTTGGGCTTAGCAAACAACTGATTGCCTAAATCTTTTCCAAAACCATCACGACTGGCAGATCTCGTCACCAAAATACCTGCGGCTACCGAAACCAAAACGGCTGGCACCTGTGAAACCAGTCCGTCGCCGATTGTCAATTTTCCGAATTGATCAATTGCTTCACCAATGCCTAAACCCTTTTGACCAGCAAAAATTGCAATGCCACCTACAAAATTTATAAGGGTTATGATGATACCTGCGATCGCATCCCCCTTTACGAATTTCGACGATCCATCCATTGCTCCATAAAAATCAGCCTCACGTTGTAGGTTTAGTCTCCTTTGTCTTGCTTCCTCTTCTTGAATCATTCCTGCGTTTAGATCCGCATCAATTGCCATTTGTTTTCCCGGCATCGCGTCCAGTGTAAATCTCGCTCCAACTTCAGCTACGCGGGTTGCGCCGCTCGTGATGACAATCAACTGAATGATAATGATGATCACAAAGACAACTGCACCAACAATATAGCTGTCACCAGTTACAAATCCAGCAAAGGCATTTATGACTTGGCCAGCATTGCCCTCACCGAGAATCAGCTTTGTACTGGATAGGTTTAATCCAAGTCTATAAAGTGTTAGAAGCAGCAAAAGCGTGGGAAACGCTGAGAATTCAAGTACATCCCTGGTGAATAATGTTAAAAGCAGCACCGTCACAGAGAGTGAGATATTAACAACAAGCAAAAAATCAAGCAATCCAGGTGGTACAGGTAATAGAATGATGCTAATAATGCCAACGACGGCGAAAGCCAATATGACATCCATATTTTTTCCAAAGAAACTTGACCATCTGTCATTTGGTATTTCCATCAGGCTTTGCCTCACTTCCTTTTAGAATTCTCGCGATATATCAGCGCCAGCACTTCCGCCATGGCTTGATATAGAACAGCAGGAACTTCCTGCCCAACTTCGATTTGCTTGTAAAGCTGTTGTGCCAATGGTTTATCCTCGACAAATGGGATCTGATGCTGATTAGCGATCCTTTTTATATTCTCCGCTACGAAATCCAACCCTTTCGCAATGACTATAGGTGCTTGATCCTTTTTATCATCGTAGCGTATTGCAACGGCATAATGTGTCGGGTTGGTAATAATCACTGTAGCCTCAGGTACCTGCTGCATCATTCGCTGCTGTGCCAACTGCTTCTGCTTCTGACGTCTAAAGGATTTAACCAACGGATCGCCTTCGAGCGACTTATATTCCTCTTTAACTTCCTGTTTTGTCATACGCATGCTTTTTCGAAAGTCAAAGCGCTGATAAAAATAATCTGCACCGCCCAAAATAACCATCAAAATCGCTACGTTGATAAGAAGTCCGCCTAACAAACCAGTAAAGAGTCCGAATAGTTTACCTGTGTCCATTTGAGATGCTCTCATCAGGTCATCCAATTGGCTTATCAGTGTATTCCACATCACCAATCCAACCAATGTCAGTTTAAGCAAATTCTTTATTAATCCTACAAATGCCTTTTGAGAAAAAATATTTTTAAACCCTTGAATGGGATTTAATCGCTTAATATCAGGCTTTAACGGATCTGTAGTTATCAGAAATTGTGACTGAAACAAGCCGCCTATAACCCCTGCGGTCATCATAATGAGCGCTATGGGCGCAGTCATGAGAGCCGCTTCAGATAAATAAGATTTAAAAAGAACGCCAGATGCTTGACCTGCGAGTTCAGCGTATAGTCTGTTACTAAGTGCATTCCTGAACATAATAATTGATTGCTCATATAGCAATGTTAGTAGGACTGTGAGTAATACGGCCATTATTGCCAGTGAGATGGCAGCGCTTAGATCTTGACTTTTCGGAATCTGGCCCTTCTTTTTTGCATCCTCTAGCTTCTTATGAGAAGGTGCTTCGGTTCGGCTATCTTTTTCTGAAGCATCTGAAAACCAAAACATACCCGGTCGATCAATACTTCCCACGCCTGATAATACCAGCCGATTTGAAACTATTATTGACAGTCCAAGCTTTTTCATAATACTTTGTGAAATCAGTCTCCAGTCATCATGATACACTTGCTTGCTCCTCTTCGACTTATTATGACGCCAACGAGATCCATTGCTCTAAGTATGGCATCATATCACCCACTACTTTGATCAAATTTCTAATTAGAATTGGCAGCGCCATGGCAGAAAAAAACAGTCCTGTGAGTGTTTTTAAAGGCATCCCAAGCATAAGCACATTTAGTGAGGGAATTGTGCGTGAGACCAAACCCATCACTAAATCTGTCATAATTAAAACCAGAACAATAGGGATTGCAAGTTGGAATGCCACTGCAAAAAAATAACTAAAGGTTTCAATAATCCAATTTACACCGCTTGATAATGGAAACTGCTTTCCAAGGGGTATGATCTCGAATGACTTATAGAACGTCGCTAAAAGAAGGTGATGCGTATTTGTAATAAATATCAAAACCAATGCAGTCATTGCGTATAGTCGGCCCATAATGGCCTGGTTCATACCTGACATTGGATTATAAACAGCACTCATTGAAAAACCTATTTGGAAATCCACCAATTGACCTGCAATTTGAACAGAAGCAAAAACTAATTGCACAACAAAGCCCATGGCCAATCCCATGACTATTTCCCTGATCGCATACAGCAAATAAAGGGAATCCGATAGCTTTGGGTCTGCAGTTCCTGAAAATGCGTAAAAATAGATGCTAAGACTCAGAACAACTGACAGAAGTACTTTTAATGATAAAGGAATACCACGGTTAGAGAAAGGAGGCGCAGTAGCGACGAACGACCCTGTTCTTAGCAGAATAAGCATTATAATTAGAAGATTCCAGTCAGAGGGGATCATTTACTGAATCTCCGCGATCATCAGAATCACCTTCTGTGTGAAACTTAGCAGTAAATTCAACATATAACTTCCAAAAATTATCAATCCTACAAAAACAGCGATCATTTTGGGAACAAAGCTCAATGTCTGTTCCTGTATTTGTGTTGTTGCTTGCAAAACACTTATTATTAGACCAACCACCAATGCAATTAAAAGCACAGGCAATGAGATTTTTAGCATTGTCATCAGCGCTTCATTAAACACATCAAGTACCACAGATTCTGACATAACTACCTCCTATCTGAAGCCTTCAATTAACGAAGTCACCACCAAATGCCAACCATCTACCATTACAAATAAAAGTAATTTAAACGGCAGTGAAATCATCACAGGCGGAAGCATAAACATCCCCATAGACATTAAAATACTTGATACTACTAAATCAATGACAATAAACGGAAGAAATAGCAAAAATCCTATTTGGAAGGCAACCCTGAGTTCGCTGATAACAAAAGCCGGCGTCAATGTCACTAGAGAAACCTCCTCAGGCGTATCCGGATAGGTATCGGATAGTTTAATAAAAAGCGCTAAATCCTTTTCACGAGTGTTTGACAGCATAAATCTTTTAACTGGAATCACCGCTTTTTCAATAGCTTCTTCTTGTGTTATTGAGCCGGCAGTAAACGGTTTCAGCGCTTCCTCATTCACTTCAGTATATACAGGAGCCATCACAAAAAAAGTCAGGAATAAAGCCAATCCAATTACAACTTGATTTGGTGGTGCTTGCTGGGTGCCGAGAGCACTCCTCAAAAAAGACATGACCACCATAATTCTGGTAAAAGCACTGGTCAATATTAAGAAAGAGGGGGCCAGGCTCAGTATGGTGAGTAAAACCATAAGACCCAGTACTCCGGTAGGCCCTCCTCCTCCTTCAATTCGAAGTGCATTGCCAAGATCTACTTCCAACGTCGTGGCAAAGGCAATCCCCAATGACATTATAAAACATTGTATCAACATTATGAAAACAACTAATCGATAGATCCTGTCTTTCATGATGTTCTCCTTAATTTTTCTACCGCTCCAGATAAATATTTACTAAAAACATCATTTTTATCCATTTCCGAATCAATGAGTTCTGCCGGATCTATATCTCTTAGAATAGCAACACTTTTTTCACTCGATGCCAGCAGATGATGATGATCTCCAACTTTGACAATAAACAATAATTGGTTTTTTCCGATAGATATTTTTTCTATAATATGTATATTTTTGCTTTTCATATTCATCGCTGTCATTTTTGCTGTTAGTCGAAGACTTAGATACGCCAATAAAACAACCGCGGGCAAGGCTACGATTAATTTTAATGCGTTGATCCAGAAGGTTTGATCTGTCATTCCTTAACCTCTCTTTTGTGGCAATGTTCTATTCTTTTCATTGACTTCAATATCATTGAATTAAAAAATCAGTGAAATACAGGTTATATAGAATATCTTGTTCAAACAACTGATTAAGTTGATCCAACAGATCTAGCCTAATAATTTCTAACGTTTGAGCTTCTGAAATTTCGCTCTTCGACAGCCCTCTCAAATGCTGAATCACAACATCTCGAATCTGCGGCATGCGAAGATCAATGATGGCTTTTGATTCATCATCTAAAATTGAAAGTGTGATGCTTGTTTTAAGAAAGTGGGTGGTACGCTCATCTTTTAAGTTCACCAGAAAACTGTCCAATGGGATCATCTGCTCTATCTGAGGTTTCTCCAGGAATTTTTGCATCCCAAATGGCCATTGACCCGTTTTAAAGTATAGCCCGCCAATTATTGAAGCCAATATAATAAAAAGGAGAATTCCAACGACTGGAATCCATTTCATCCTTTTTCTCTTGACGGACTTGGAAAATTTTTTTTCTTCAGCATTAAGTCGTTCTTCCATTGGATCCTCCTGTTTCGTGATCAATTATGATCAGAAGATTGACTCGCCGATTTAAAGCACGATTCTCATATGTGGAATTTGGAACCAATGGCTGAAATTCTGCGAATCCTGCTGCTTTTAACCTATCAGGCTCAATCTGATGTCTTTGAACAAAGTATCGTGTCACTTGAACCGCGCGGTCCACTGATAATTCCCAGTTAGTTGGATACTTATCCGTTTGAATAGGCTGATTATCAGTGTGACCTTGAATTTCAATATCATTATCTATGGTGGTAAGAAGTTTAGAAATTGTATCAAGGAGCATTTGACCATCAGTTTTGATTTCCGCTTTACCAGACTCAAATAGGACAGCTTCACTGATATTAACTAAAACACCTTTTGCGTTATAAGTCACTTCAAGATCCGCACTCAGACCATTTTCTTTGATAAACGCCTGGATCATCTCGAACATCTCCACGATTTCTGAGTCCAGGGTGGTCTGATCCTTACTTTGGGGAACCTGCATCTGTACCATAGGGTCAAATGGCAATTGATCAGCACCTGAGGGTGTCTCATTGAAAATCATCGTAGATGGATTGCCTGACAGCACAGATTGAAGCGAGGCTGCTGCTTGTTTAAATTTGATGATGTCCAACGTGGAGAAAGAATAAAGAAGAATAAAGAAGGTCAACAACAAAGTCATTAAATCAGAAAAAGTAACAATCCATCCTTGCGACCCGCTGGATGCTTCATCGAAATTTTTTTTCCTCCTTCTCGCCATTAAGCAGCCTCATTCCGCTTCAGTTCCAAATAAGCCTTTCGCTCCTTTGGATTCAGGTAGGTCATGATGATTTCTTCAACGACCCGTGGATTTGTGCCTGCTTGAATTTCAAGTATGCCAACTACAATCATCTCACGTCTGTAAATCTCACTTTTTGTTTTGATTCTTAAGTTGGTGGCAATTGGCACCAGAACCAGATTCGCAAAAAAAGATCCATAAAAGGTAGTGATCAAAGCAACTGCCATACCGGAGCCAATGCTGGAAGCATCCTGAAGCTGACTAAGCATGACAATAAGACCTATCAATGTCCCAAGCATACCAAATGCCGGCGCCAGTTCTCCCCAGGTTTGAAAAATATCTTGAGAAACTTTATGACGGTTTTTGGTGGTCTCTATCTCTATTTCCATAACATCCCGGATGACTTCGGGATCCATCCCATCAATGACCATTCGTATGCACCTTACGATAAAATCATCATCAATGTCATCTAATTGATCTTCTAAAGCCAGTAACCCATCTTTTCGGGACTTTCTAGACATAGCAGTGAAAAGTTCGACCAAGTGAAGCAGGTTTTCTTCAGTATTCTCAGTGATTTTTTTAAGGGCAACCGGGATATTCTTCAAATCATCAAGCGGATAACTGATTGTCAGCGCACAGAATGAACCAAACAATGTAATGATGACAGAGGACAAACTCCAGAAACTCTTTAAATTGCCCGCGAGGGCAATTGAGACGATGATCAGCGTTACCCCCGCGAACATAGCTATTAATGGAATGTTGTTTTTTTTCATTTTCGATCCTCCGAATGAACGAGCCGCAGCACGCCCCCAATCGACCGCTGATAAACTCGGATCCGTTCGATAATTTCAGACGGCGTCTCCTGAACTCTGATTCTATTACCATCTGTTAAAGTTATAAGCGTGTCTGGAACCAAATCGATTCTGTAAACCAACATCTCATTCAGAAAAAAAATATCACCTTTAAGCGTAGTTAATTCAATCACGCACCATCAGCTACCTTTTCAAATTCAGTAGTTCTTGCAGCATTTCGTCAGAGGTTGTAATCGTTCTAGAGTTTGCTTGATAAGAGCGGCTGGTTATGATCATTTCAGTAAATTCATTAGCTAAGTCAACATTGGACATTTCGAGATAACCCTTCCGAATGATTCCAAAGCCATTCTGTCCTGAATTTCCAAAAGAAGCATTACCTGAATTTTGAGACTGTCCATAGGTATTGCCGCCTTGTTTTTCAAGACCGCCGGCATTTGCAAAACGAATAACCGGGACCTGTCCGAGTTCGCGGTTGACACCGTCAGAATATCTTACCATCACCTTTCCTGAGCCATCAATGGTAAAAGATACTAACGATCTGATCTCGCCTTCTATATTGATGCTGTCCGGAATGACGATTGGCTTAAGATCTTCAGCTTCGACCTCTTCCATATTGATATCAGCTCCAACTGCTAACGTCGCGCCGGAATCATCCAGCGTAACATTACTGATCCCCATTAAACGAAAACCACTGCCCATGATTAAATTACCTGTGCTGTCTCGCAGGAATGAGCCATCTCGTGTAAATCTAAGCTCGTCCAGAGCTTGGATCGATTCAGATTCACACACTGCAAAAAAACCATTGCCTTCCAGCGCAAAATCAAGCTCTCTGCCAGTCGGCTGCAGTGATCCGTTTGTCATATTAGTGGAAATTTTTCCGACACTGACACCAAGACCGATCTGCTGTGGATTAATGCCGCCAAGGCCACCCTGAATCGGAGATTGACCGCTGTTGATCATCTCGCTGAGCAAGTCTTGGAATTGAGCAGTCCCTGATTTAAATGCAGTTGTACCTACATTGGCTATGTTATTCCCTATAACGTCCATTTTCGTTTGATAACTTCTCATACCACTGACACCGGAATACATGGATCTTAACATTTACATAACCTCCTGGTTTAGTATGGCTGCTTCCGTCGATCGGCAGCCTGGGCTTCCTCAATGAGGTCCGGCCCTTGATTTAGGTTCACTTAATGGTTACCGCGCTGTCAATCTGTGTTAAAATATTAATCTCATCCTGGACGGGTATAGCTGTTATAATCGTTCTATTCCCGACATTGGCTATGAATGCCGTTTCTTTAAAAAACATCACAGTATTTCTGCCGCCCTTCTTCTCAAGTTCATTCAATGCATATTTCATTTTATCAACATCTTCCGGATTTAACTTGATATTGCGTTGCTCAAGCCTTTGTTGAGCGTGAGCTGAAAATTTTAGTTCACTGGTTTGGTTTAAAAGCTGCCTGTCAAGTAGAGCTTTAAACCCACCGTGTTCTTGAGCCGTCGCTTGTGTTTTAAGCCCTGAGGTCTGCGTCTTTTTCGTCTCTATAATAGGCGGCTGCTGCACTCGAATCGCCATTAAAAAACACTCCCTTCCCATGCAGCCTTGCTCACTCAATCACCTGAACCGGACTTCCAACGCTCAGCACTTTTGGATAAGCATAAGTCTCACCATTCACGACATATTTGATTCCCTGCTGAGATATTTCAACCCGTTCAAGAATGCCTGAAACAACTCCTGTTTCCAAAGTTTCCAGATCAACCTGTTTTCCAATCATTGACATAGCATGATTCGTGGAATTCAAATTGTAAAGTGTGTTGAGTTGATCTGCCAAATTCTCGAGCTTTTCAATCATTGCGAATTGAGACATCTGTGCGATATATTCGCTGTTGTCTCCACCTGACATTGGGTCTTGGTACTTCAATTGAGCAGATAAAATTTTAAAAAAATCGTTTTTACCAATAAAGCTGCTTTGATCTGTCAAACTTTGCTTCTGCTGTGTTGATGCTGCTGTATTGGCAAAAATGTTCGTATTCTGAATATCCATAAATTCACCTCCTGTACAGTTACGCCCACAGATCAAGTTGATTTCGAATCCTAAGCTGCGCAATCACTTCGCCAGGTTCAGCTGTCATGTCGGTTTCTCTGTTTCGAAAAAATTTTTCTTGTGGGAATCGTTGATTTTTTTGGTGGAAAGCTTGTTCTTCCCGCCCGCTCTGACCGAATTCGAATCCACTGGTAATATTCAATTGTGTCTCAAAATTTCCTGATGTGATTCTTTGCTCAGTTAGCGATGTCGTCAGATTTACCAATTGCTTCTGGAGGATCGTCCGGGCAGCCTCTGAATCGACTTTTACCAACCCGGAAATAATCCCATCTTTTAACCTGATGTGAATCTCGATCTTTCCAAGGGTCTCAGGATGCAAGGTCATTTTCAGCACTCTGGTTTCACCCTCTTTGATGAGCTTCGCGTGTTCAGTAACCTGTTGTGGAATTTCAACTGGCCTTATTCTATCGGGCAACGCTTGTGCTTGATAAGTTTTTGGCGGTGCATCACCTATAAGCAATCCTTTTGATGACTCCTGATCTGATTTCAATTGGCTGCGATGCTTTGCTGCATCTTCTGGCACCTCACCTTCCATTAGAACGTTCGAATCAATACTATTCGAATGGTCTAAGCGCCTGGTTTGTTTAAGCCCCTGAAGGTTCTCTCCAAAATTTGGCGGAATTATTGTTTCGCGCATTTCACTGTCAGAGAGCTCTGACAAAAATAGATGACTCAGAGCGCTTTTAGAGGATGGGACGGCCACATTCTCAGATATAGAGTTCTTAGATATATTTCCAGTAGTTACTTTTGGGTCAAAATCCGCAGCCGGCTTATACGCCTTTGATGAAAGTTCAATTGATTCACTTCTAACAAAAGCGTTTAATCTGCCTCTTTCATTTTCCGCGATTAATTGTGTGTCAGACTGTTTGGTCATTTCAATACCCTCATAGTTCTGAGCTTTGGCAGATGCCTTATTCCTCATCATCACCGTGTCAGCATTCATTTCAAGGGGCCTTCCCGGGGACATGTCAAGCGGCTCTTTAATAACCTCACACTGCACTTCTTTTAAATTCTTCAGTATTGTCTCCGGATTAATACTTTCCCCTTGTGAGTTTATCTTCGAACACTGGTTTTCATTTAAGATCTTCCTTTGATCCAAAACACCGAGCAAGCATTCAGAAAAGGACAGCGTCTCAGAAAAAGACACTTCATCATCTGATTTACATGTATTTCTACAAGAACTTGCAGTTTTATGGTGTTGAACCGTACTGTTTATTTCTGTTGCTGATATTTGTAACACCTTTATTTTCACCTCCTCTTCTCCAGAATTCTATAATCTTCACCACCTCCTTAACGTCTTCTATGATAAAGGTTCACTGCAATTTCATCCAATCTACTTTGTGTCAGACGATCCTGATGGTCAGAAAAAGACTTCTGCTCATTCTCCCTATGACGCTCCAGCATTCTTACTTCCAATTGACCTTCAATCCAGCGTTGCTTTGCTGCAGCCAAGTCCTTAGCAGCCTTCTCTTCTCTGCAAAGGACCTCGTTCAAGCTGCTTCTTAAAAAATCGCGGTATGCATAGGTTAATTGAATATCAGCAGGTTTCAAATAATTCTCTTGAGACCCTAATTTTAAGCTGTTCTGATATCGCTGTTTGTGATTTTCACTTTCAATGCGAGTATTCTCATAAACGTCAGTCAATTCAGCAAGTTCTTTTTTTAATTGGGTTGCTCTGAAGTTTTTATGTTCTAATACTTTAGCCAAGCTGTATGATGGCTTCTTCAAAGGTAACACCCTCTTAATCGAAATTTTGAAGTAATTGATCAATTTTTTCCCAAGTAGATTGACAATGACTAAACTCATCAATCCTCTGTTTTAAAAATTGATCCAACTTAGGCTTTGTCTCAATCGCACGATCAACGGCCTGACTTGAACCAGGCTTGTAGGCACCTATCTGAATCAGATCTTCCGCCTCTTTATAAATGCCCATCATATGTCTCAATTTAGAAATCTGTTCCTTTTGATCATGTGAAACCAAGTCATTCATCAATCGGCTAATACTTTGAGTCACATCAATAGCAGGATAATGATTTTTTGCCGCAAGTTCCCGGCTCAATACAATATGACCATCAAGTATGCCTCGAACCGCATCAGTAATTGGCTCGTTCATATCATCTCCCTCTACAAGAACTGTATAGAAAGCAGTGATGCTGCCTCGGTTTGAAGTGCCACTTCGCTCAAGGAGCTTTGGCAGTAACGCAAACACAGAAGGTGTATACCCTTTTGTTGCTGGTGCCTCCCCAGCTGCCAAGGCAACTTCCCTTTGAGCCATTGCAAACCGCGTTACAGAATCCATCATCAGGAGGACATGCTTGCCTTGATCCCTAAAATATTCTGCTATAGCTGTTGCAAGAAATGCCCCTTTCAATCTGACCAACGGTGGCTGTTCTGACGTCGCACAGATGATCACCGATTTCTTAAGACCCTCTTCTCCTAAATCCTTTTCCAAGAAAGCTTTTACTTCACGACCACGTTCTCCAATAAGAGCAATTACGTTGATGTCAGCATCACTGTAACGGCTGATCATGCCAAGAAGAGTGCTTTTTCCAACGCCGCTTCCAGCGAAAACGCCTAATCTTTGACCATGACCGCAAGTTAAAAATGCATCTATTGCTTTAATACCTGTATGCATGATTTGTGAAATAGCTTTTCGCTGCAATGGATTTGGCGGACTCCTATATAGTGGAATCTCAGTATGACAATGATTTAGATTTTGATTCAACAGCATTGGCTTTCCCAACCCATCCAAAACCATACCCAACATACTTTCTCCAACATTTATAGTCATCGCCTTTCCAGTTGGTATGACAGGGCATCCTGTCATTATGCCATCCAACTCTCCCAAGGGCATCAAAATAACACTGTCACCCCTAAAACCAATAACTTCTGCCGAAATTGAATGTTGACTTGGTAAAATGATGTTGCAGATTTCGCCTACAAAAGACTTCATGCTTTTTACTTCAATAGTCAGGCCAATAACTTGGTCGACTTTTCCCGAATACTCAAATGGCTGAAATCTTTCCAAAACGTTTTGAAACCGCGAATAAGGTATCATATCTGTATAGCCTCTTGACTTGCTCTATGTAATGATAAGATTTCCGCCATCAGTTTTTCAATCTGCCTGCCTGGATGAAAAGCGATGATCTTGGCTTCGGTCTCGCAATGAATAGCATTTTTATCAATTTCATTGTTTTCCACAAACACCAATTTGCTTTCCGGGCAAAGATCCTGAAAGTTTCTTATGGTTGCATCCATTATCTCATAATCTTCCGGATGGAAATTACATACAATCCTATTGGATTGTGACAGTTCCTTCAACATTTGCCTAAGAGGCACTTTTAGATTTTCGGCTGACATATGAGACTGAACGAAGGTAGAAGCGACTTGAAAAGCCAACTGTATCAAATGCTCTTCATGGGTTTTCTCCAATAAAGTCAATAAGCTGTGGGTTGACTTCAAAAGCTCAACGGATTGGGTGGAAATCTCAGTAAGCTTCTGTTCCAAGCTTGCTGCAGCCTGGTTTAAACCTTCATTATAGCCTTCTTCAAAACCGCTCTGCCTTGCCTGGAATCTTATGCTTTGAGCTTCTGCACGCGCTTGGTCCAAGACAGCTTTTTCATATAGCTCCAGTTCTTCTAAAAAAGAGTCCGTAAGAAGTTCAGAATCCCTTAATTCTTTGTGTGGCATTTTGATAGAAATTTGATCTGAATGCTTCAGAACGGGCTGCTTGATGACATTATAAGATGATGGCATCCTCATCCGCCCTTCCTAAAATAATTTCCCCACTTTCTTCCAGTCGTCTGATGTGACCAACAATCTTTTTCTGAGCATCTTCAACCATTGAAAGCCGAACCGGACCTAAAAATTCAATGTCGTCTTTGAGTGTCTCAGCAGCGCGTTTCGATACATTGTTGAAGATAATTGATGCCACTTCCGTTGAGGCACCTTTCATTGCCAATGTCAAATCTTCGTTGTTAACTTCTCTCAACACCCTTTGTATCGCACTGCGATCCAAACTAACGATATCCTCAAAGACAAAAAGATTTGCACGAATTTGCTCAACTAATTCAGGGTGATCAACACCGAGTTCATCTAAAATTCGCTTTTCAGTACCTCTGTCGGCGGCATTTAGAATGTCCACAAGGGATTTCACCCCACCTACAGATTCCATTTCATTATCCACCACATTTGAAAGTTTGCTTTCTAAGACTTCTTCAATTTTTTTGACAACTGCTGGTGAGGTACTGTGAATTGAGGCGATACGATGTGCTACTTCCGTCTGAAGTTCATCCGGCAATTCGGAAAGAACTTGCGCGGACTTGTCTGGTTGTAAATAACAAAGAACAAGCGCTATAGTTTGAGGTTGTTCGTGTACAAGCAGTGTAGATAAGTGATGGGAATCTGCTTTTCGCGCGATTGAGAACGGCTTTTCATTATGTGCCATTTGGCTTAATGTTTCGATAATGCCTTGAGCACGTTGAGCTCCCAGTGCCTTGTTCAGAAGATTTTTCGCATAATCGAGTCCGCCATCCATATTAAACCTGCGTTTGGAAACAAGTTCCATGAATTCTTTTGTAACCTTATCACTTACACTCGGCTCAATCTGCTTGAGATTGGCAATTTCATATGTAATTCGCTGAATTGTATTTTCTGGCAAATGGCGCAAAACTGATGCTGAAGCCTCAGGGCCGAGGCTCATTAAAAGGATCGCGGCTTTCTTTATACCGTCATTCTGCTCTTTCAATATCTTGCTCAAAAGCCTCACCTCTTATAAATTTGCTTAAGATTCTCTAACCCAGTTTTTCAAAAGCTCTGCAATTTCCTGCGGACGCTCTGATGCAAATTCTTGAAGAGAATTCCCTGGTTTTTCAATGGCTCCAAAAAGATCATTCAAAGTTGGTGAAGCTGGTATCCCTTCCTCATCTGTCACATTAATAGTTCGGTATCCTTTTGGAGCAGATGCCAAAGCACCAGTTTTTGAGTAAGTAGCCTCTGCCGTGATTCCTGCTACATCTCTCCTGCCTCTCAGCAAGACCGCAATCAGTATCGAACCGAAAACCAAAGCCGCTATACTTTTAAAAATGGTAATCAGAAGCTCTTTATCCATTCCCAGCAATTTACCTTCAGCTTCTTGAATCCGCTTTGCTTCCTCTAAATCCGCCACTAAGGATTCCTCATAACTTCTATCAAATACCAATCCTTCAATATTGATCTTGTCACCACGGTCACGATCAATTCCCGCAGCAGCCTCAACCATGCTCTGGATGCGGTTTTTCATATCATCACTCATTACCCCGTCATATACTACAGAAACGTTCAACCTGCTAATCACACCGACTGCTTTAACTGAAGAAATCTCGGTACGGTCGATCTCATACTCAGAATAGGCGTCAAAGGTTTGAAGGACCCCATTTTCATCTTGTAAAACTAAGTTCTGGGTATTGTTGTCTATCGGTCCAGCCGAGAGCGCTGCTTGAATTCCTTCTCCGCTGTAACTTTCCTGACGGCTTTTCACAACAGGTGTTTCCCCATAGATAACCTTATAAATTTCCTCATTGTCAAAATTGACTTCAGCAAAAACTGAGACGACCACCTTATCCCGTCCTAATGCTTTTTCAAGCATATCATTCACATTCGCTGCGATTTTCGATTCAATACCATTGCGCAGGTCCAACTGAGAGGCTGTTGTGTTTTGGGTTTCAGTTGCAGTTTTTACCTGGAAAGCAGCACTTAATAAATTTGCTTTAGTATCCAGAACTGTGACATTTTCCTTTGGAAGATTTTTAACCGCGCCACTTACTAATGATAAAATGCCTCCTACCTGATCTTGTGTTAAGCTTCTACCTGGTTCAAACTCAATTACCACAGTGGCTGTTGATTTTTGTATTTCTTTTTCAAAAAGAGAACTTTCTGACATATTTAAATGTACCCGTGCGAAACGGACCTCTTCAAGGGCTCGGATTGTTCGTTCCAGTTCACCTTGAATTGCGCGTTGATACATGATTTTTCGATCTTGATCCGTCACCATAAGCCCTTGGTTGTCAAATAGCTCAAAGCCGGTTGTGGTATCAGGCAAGTTACCATTTATGGCCAGTTTTAACCTGAGATCGTTGACGACCTTTTCATCCACCAGAATAGTCGTTCCACCATCTTCTAACTTATACCGGACGTCGCCTGTACCTTCAATTTCCTCTACGATTGCGGCTGCGTGAGCTAACTCCAACCGGCTGAATAAAACCACATAATTGACTCTTCCAAGTACCAGATAATATAATGCAAAAAACAAAACAAAAGAAAACACTGCGGCTATCAGCATTTTCTTCACTCCATTGCTTAAATTGTTGTATTTTTCTTTAATTGTCGCAATCTGGTTATTGAGAGCCGCCATAAGTTATTCTCCTTTAAAGTTGCATGTTCATCATCTCTTTATAAGCTTCCATCACTTTATTGCGAACCTGCATGGTTAATTCCAGCATGAGTCTAGCCTCTTCAGTCGCGATCAGTACCTCGTGAAGCTCCACTTTTCCACCTGTCATCATTTCTTGAGTGAGTGCATCTGCTTTGATTTGAGATTGTTCGACCTTTTGCAATTGAGATTTAAGCATGGCACTGAAGCTTTCTGTTCCAGCCTCTGGCTTTGTCGCTTGGTTTGACAGCGGAGTCAATAATGGAAGTCCGGGATTGATTTTCATTTGTCGCTCTCCTTTATTTATTTTCCAATTTCCAGCGTTTTCAGAAGCATGCCTTTGGTTGCATTGAGAGCTGTCACATTGGCTTCATAAGCGCGTCTCGAAATCATCATATCAATCATTTCCGTCAGCAGATTTACATTGGGCATCCTAACATTTCCATTTTCATCCGCATCCGGATGCCCAGGATTATAAACCAATGGCGTTTCCTCCGATGAATCTCTCACCGCGACGGCTTTAACGCCAGCACTTTGAATCTGAGGCCCTCCATTTTTTAAAATGGTTTTTTCCAAATGTTCCTGGAATACTGCAATTTTCCTTATATATGGCCCACCATTTTCAGTCCGGGTGGTTTCAGCATTCGCAATATTGGCGGAGATGGTATCCATCCTTAGCCTTTCAGCTGTCAATCCGCTTGTGTGAATGTTCATAGCGCTAAACATGCCCATGGCTAACGTCTCCCTTCATGGATCACATAACTCGCCATTCGGTATTTTTGATTAATTTGTTGGATCAACGACTGGTAAAGTATCTGATTAGCAGCCAATTGACTCATTTCAAGATCTAAATCCACATTATTGCCGTCGTTGTTCATACTTCCGGAATAATCTTTTCGCACTTTGGGTTCAAGCGCAGAAATGTTTTTTTTCATTTTGTCCAGTTCGTTCGAATCCTTATTTCCTTCAACGACTTTTTTCAATTCGACTTCGAAATTTACTTTATTTGCTTTAAATCCTTTTGTATTCAAATTGGAAAGATTTGAAGCGATTGCTTCCTGTCTTAGTTGAGTGCCTTCTATAGCTTTTTTCAGTAATAAATACGTCATATCATTCTGTATCATACGCACACTCCTGCAACCGAAAACGCGGCAGCCCGGACTCACCTGCCTTTCTCATGTCAGTTTGGCATATTCAGCCATTATACATTCTGTTTCTTACCTGTTTTTTCAAAATAACTACAAAAAACTTTTCCGGAGCTATTCAGCATCTTGCTGAATTAAATCAGTTAACACCCTGTTTCATTACAGGTGTTTGTTCAGATTCTCATCAGACTTGCCATTCGCAGAAAAGTAAGATTGTGGATTTGAATAGCTAACTTAACGGAGTCCAGTTTCGTTCATCAAAAATCGAAAATAATAAACTGGGATGCGTAATCAGCATTAAAATATCAAATCGAATATATAGTTTTCAAAATATGTAATAGAGAGATGAAAAAAATGACTAACACTTGCAATATGAAAGTTTCTCAACACTTGACATAATAAATATTATTTATTTAATGATACCATATCTAGTGAAGTAATCAAATGATAATCACTTATTTTCAGAATTATTTTTTTGAATCAAAAAAGCTGATTCTACAGTTTTACTTAATAATTATGGCCATTCTACGGATTACACCTTCTTATCAAAAATACCTGGTTCTGATCCACCAGTGCGTCTCATTTGAGCGGACAACTCTCTTGCTTTCTTTACCTCGCGCATTTCATCAATCAGAGCCTGCCTTTTGGCATTCAGCATCACCTGATATCCCTGATGCAGCGTCAAAATCTCTGCCATCAGTTTCAAATTGGCTTCTCTCAGCTCTGACAATACCGCTGAGGATGAACTGTCATTTTTCATCCAAGACAAATTGAACCTTTGATCCAAAGCATCTATCTGGCTCAAACACTCATCAATCTGATCCGATTTGCTTTCCTCAGCACTCTGATCAAGTCCATATATTAACCTCCAGGACTCGAGGAATACCAGTCTCTGTCTTAGGTAGTCTATTACACTATCCTGGTTCATCCCCTTCACTCCAATCAAAGATGCTGCCAGCTTGACCTAAGCTCCTCAAGGTATGTCCGGACTTCAGCCACAAGGACTGAATCCTTTTTCACATTAGCTTGGACCAGGCTCCAATGAAAATAATCATATAACCGATACAATTGGCCAGCAATTTCTCCGCCTGCGTCGAAATTCAGAGTGGCCATCAGTTCTACCAGAATATCCTGGGTTTTTACCAATTTATGATGAACTGTTTCATAGTCTTTGCTTTCAATCGCTTTCTCAGCGACCATCAAATTGGTGACAGCACCGTCATATAACATCAGGAGAAGTTTTTTTTGAGGAGCTGTGCTGATCTGAGCCCCGCCATAAGCATTGCTCGCCTGTTTCAGTGCTGCGCCGTAACTTGTCATTGGACTACACTCCCTTTAAACTATGTTGACTGCATACCGCCTAGCTGCGCGCTAAGCCAGTTCGCCTGGGCCTCAGACTTCTGGAGAGCTACGTCCAGCTTTGAAAACATATCCACATAATACGCTTCCTTTTTAAGCATTTTCTCTTCAAACGCCTCCATTCTTCGGTCCAAATCTCTGATCGCCCGTTCAATAGTTTGGTTCTTCCCAGCAATGGTGCCCTTGGATTTGTCAGTGAAAGCCAGGACCAGCGCTTCCAATTGGACGCCCATGCCCACCTTAGTAAGGACAGGACCTTCTGCCGATGGTTGTTCCACAGTGTCTGAGAAGAATTGTTGTATACTTTGCGGATTCTCAGCGAAGGCTTTTCGAAACTTCGCGTCATCCAGTTTCAATGTTCCTTCTCGGTCTGCCGTGGTTAGACCTATTTCAGAAAGGTTTTTCATACCGGAAGCTGTTTCTGTCAGGTTGGAAGTGATGGCCTGGCGAAGCGCGCTTTGTAGACGGACCAATGCATTTTCACCATACAGCTTGCCCTGACTGCCAGCCACTTCTTTGCTGCCCGCAGCGGTTTGAGTTTTCAGGAAGGATACTGTGGAATTGTATTGTTCAACAAAGGCTTTGAATGCCTCCACAGCCTTGTCCTGATCCTCCGTCACCGTTATTTCCAGGGACTCGCTTTCGCCTGTTGCCGACTTGAGCTGAAGGGTCATGCCCAGCACGGCATCTGTAATGGTATTGGTCTCACGAACCATTTCATGCCCATTGACGCTGAACTGTGATTGAAGTCCCAACGAGAGGCTACCCTCTTGAAGACCAAGATTCTCAAGAACGCCGATGTCCGTTGATTCAGCCGTGATCGCCTGGCTGCCATAACTCGCAGCGGAAAGTACCAGCCTCCCATCTATCACACTGGCTTCAACCCCGCTGGCCTGACTCTGTCGGTTGATGCTTCTGACAATGGTCCGGAGGGATTGATTCGCTTCGATTTGAATAGTGGCTGTCGAGGTTTCGGAGGTGCTGAGAGTCAGACTGCCTGACAGTCCCAAGGCCACATCTGGATTTTTCTCAGTCATGGGCGTACCCGTCAGTGTTGAGCGTGTAGCCAACCGGGTAATTTTCACCTCATAGCTGCCTGCCGGTGCATCTGAGCCACCGCTGACGCTAAGCTTTGCAGCGTCTGAGGAGGAAAGCGTTCTTGAGTAATAGGTTTCCTCCTTTGACAAAGACTTAAGCTTTTCCATCAGATTATCAAGCCGGCTCATGACGTCCTTCCAGGCGCTTTTCTGACTTTCGATCGCGGACTTTTTCTGGGTCATCAGCGTCAGCGGTCTTTTTTCAACTGCCATCAGCTTATCTATGACGGACTGATCCATGCCTGAATACGATCCAATAAAATTAATGCCTGCCATACAGCACCTCCGACTCTCTTACGCGCGTTTATCCACCAGTACTCCCACCAGATCCCACAAACTGTCCATAATCTCAATAAGTTTCTCTGGTGGAATTTCTTTAACCACTTCTTTGGTCTCATTATTGACGAGTTTGATGACGACATCCCCGGTTTTCTCGTGGATTTCAAACTGAAAATGGGTGTCTTTTCCAAAGATGACGGCATTGGCTTCATCAATAATTTTTTCCAGCTGCTCCGCAGATTTTTTGGTAGAATCTCCTTTAGCCGGTTGGTGATGTGCCTGCCCAAATTCTTTGTCAATTTTCTTTTTACTGTCTTCAATTGGGGTCCGCTGCCCTTGCTCTTGTAATACCTTGAGCACGGGACTGGTGTGATGTAACCGATCAATCCGGTGATCCATCCGGGTTCCCTCCACTTCACTCACTTACTTATGGGATCCTGATCCATGTTCAAAACTAAGAAAAGAGCCGGCAGCAGCACCGGCTCTCTCAATCTCCATTCGTCTCTCAATTAGCGAAGAAGCTGGAGTACAGCCTGAGGCTGCTGATTGGCCTGAGCCAGCATGCTCGTGGAAGCTTGGGTCAGGATGTTGTTCTTTGTGAATTCCATCATTTCTTTGGCCATGTCCACGTCACGGATGCGGGATTCAGCAGCGGTGAGGTTTTCAGAGGCGGTTCCCAGGTTGTTGATGGTGTGCTCGAGGCGGTTTTGTTTAGCTCCGAGTTGAGATCTTTCGTTTGAAACTAATTCAATGGCAGTATCCAAAGTTGTCAAATAGCCACTTATAGTTGCAGAATCTGCTGCAGTACCTACGTTTATGGCATCAACTGACAACCCGGTAGATGAATCCATGTTCGCAAAAGTCACATCTAGACTCTGAGTATCATTAGCCCCAATTTGGAATGTGAATGTGCCTGTACTTCCACCTGTTCCGTCAAGAAGATTTTGTCCATTGAATTGAGTTGCTCCTGCAATCCGGTCAATCTCGTCAATCAAATCTGTTATCTCTAACTGAATCTGCACACGGTCTTCTGTTGTATTTGTATCATTTGCAGCTTGAACCGTTAGTTCGCGCATTCTTTGTAATACACTATGTGTCTCATTTAATGCGCCTTCAGCAGTTTGGATCATTGAAATTGCATCCTGCGCATTTCTTGAAGCCTGATTCAAACCTTTGATCTGGCCTCTCATCTTTTCTGAAATCGCGAGACCTGCTGCGTCATCACCGGCGCGGTTGATTCTCAGACCTGAGGAGAGCTTCTGGAGCGATTTGCCTTGTGCTTCTGTTGCTGCGGTGAGTCTGGAGTGTGTGTTGAGCGCGGATAAATTATTGTTGATTCTCATGATTTTTCCTCCCTGAAGGGTATATTTGGCATCCATGCCGTTGGGTTTGCGGACTTCCGATCTGTACGGCCGTTACAGTTCTTCGCCCTTAATGTCTATATCGCCGTTTCCTGCGAAACGTTAAGACCTTTTTTCTATTTTTTTAAAAATTTTCTTGCGGCCTCCAAAGCTGCCTTGTTTTCCTGTGATACCGCCTCCAGAATTTCCTTCCGGTGTACTTTTACCTCAGGTGGCGCGGAAATGCCAATCCGAACCTTGCCCTCCTCCACACCAAGGATTACAACCTCAATCTTGCCGTCAATGATCAATGCCTCGTCCAGTTTTCTAGTCAAGACCAGCATCTTTGGCCTCCCCGCCTCGTCTCAGAGGCTCCCGGGTCGTGTAAACCGGATGGCTTAAAACCACTTGGCTGGCACTGCGTGTCTTAAGATTGATGACTAAAGGGGCGATCAGATTCATGGTCGAAGCTTCAACCGGATTCTGAAGGGTAACGACTGCAAGGATCTGGACATCCTCCTCAGTGCTCAGTTCAAGGCTATGGCAGACAGACTCCGGGATATCGATTTCATAGTCCTCTATCCAATTCCAGGGGCTGGTTAGAATGAAACCGATTTGCTCCTCTTCCAGCGACATCAGGCCAAGAAAAGAGGTCTCAGGGATGTAAACCAATTCGAAGTTTCTCAGAGTCTCAAACCCAGGAAGTCCCTCAGGAAATACTACCCGGCCAACTTCATTATATCTGGAGGTCGGTTCAGCATGTATTTGAGCTTGCATGTTTTTATGCCTCCCTATGGGTTATAGATAGTCAAGCAGCGTCGGTTGAAGGATCTTAGCGCCTGTGGACAGCGATGCCTTATAGGTGTTTTCAAGCATAGCGAATTCCATGACCTTTTCAGCAAAGTCAATGTCTTCCGTTTTGGAGAGCAATTCCGTCAAACGCAGGGACTCCGAACTATTGAGCTCCATCATAGCCTCCAGACGGTTGGAGGTAGCGCCGTTGCTGGTTCTGAGACTGAGGAGTGTATCAATTTGCCCATCCAGCTGTTTTAGAATCTCGCCGCCTAGCTGCGAACGTTCCGGTGACACAGGATCCTTCAAACCTGTCACAAGTCGGTTCAGTGTACCTGCAAGGCTGGCAGGTGAGGCTGAATCCTCACTTCCCATTATTGCCTTCCCGGTGATGTTCATCTTAATGGTGACCCCAGTGAGAATTTCTCGCTCAAGAACACCATCATCCCCGTTAAATGTCAACAACCCGGCAGTCTGGTCCACCGAAAAAGGCGGGGTCGTGGTTTTCGTGCCTCCAAAAATATATCGGCCATCAAAATTTGTATTCCCAACAGATGCGAGACCTTCAATGATCTGACCCACTTCTGCCTCAATAGCCTTGAATTCAGAGGCGCCCATGGTGCCATTGGCTGCGGCGATAGTCAGCTCTCTGAGTCTGATCAGGCTGGTTCCCATCTGCCCTAAAGCGCCATCTGTGGTCTCAACCCAGCCATAAGCATCCTCCATGTTTCGGCGGTATTGTGTATTATTGCCAATGGCAGACTCAAGCATCATAGCTTTTGAAACCATGGCCGGCTGATCAGATGGCCTGGAATATAATTTGCCGGAAGCCAGCTGATTCTGAGCCTTTTGCATGTTTCTCATATTTCGTCGGAGGTGAATCAGAAAATCTTCTCCCATCATGCGGTTAGTGACTCTCATTTTTCTTTTCCTCCCTATCTTCCCATGTTGATCAGGGTATCCAGCATGGTAACCAGCGTACTCATGACACGGGCATTGGCCTGATAGCCATTTTGAAACTTGATCAGCGCTGCAATTTCTTCATCTATAGATACCCCCATAACCGATTCCCGGCGTTGATGGAGCTGATTTAAAAGCGCTGTTTCATTGTCTTGCATGCTTCTGCTGTAGTTGGAGGAAACACCCAGTTGTGTAACTAAAGCACGGTATCTGCCGTCTGCAGACTCTCCGTTTGATGCCGTGAAGCTCATCGTTTCCGGGTCATAGGTACTGAGTTCTGTGTTTAATCCCACGTTGCGCAGGGCCGCAATGGCCAGCGCTCTGGATCCATCCCCCGCAGGCCCGTCCAAATCCTTTCCGGCTTGAAGGCTCCAGGGATCATCTCTCAGTTCTTGGTTAACCCTGATATTATCTGCGCGAATCACTCCGCTGTCATCACCTGCAGTAAAGAACTCAGTGCCGGAATCCTCGCCGTAGACCTGATTGACCAGATCCGCTAATCCGGATGCCACTTCATCAAGCTGACGGGCGTAACCCGCCGTCTCATCCAACATGCTTTGAAGGCCTTGGATGCGTCCGATGCTGAATTCGACAGGACGATACTCCAAAAAATCACCTTGAGTTTCCCTTGATGTGACAACCGCTGATCCCACTTTCCATTCAGCACCCTCATATTCAGATGCTGGAATCATTAGAGTTCGAAGTTCGTTCGAGCTTCCGCCGGCTGCCAGAATTACAGAGACATAGGCCGGCTCGTCACCATCGGCAGGGATCATTTCTGTAGACCGCACCACACTGAAAACGTCATTGGCAGGTCTGCGAATCAATTCTATACCATTTGTTTTTAAGGAAATCCCACCATCCTGGTTTTCCTGTACCTCAAACGTCACAAACCCTGAGAGTTGATCCAGCATTAAATCCCGTTGGTCCATCAAGTCATTTGGCGCGATGCCTCTATTGACGGATTCCATAATTTGCTCGTCAACGGCTTTCAACTGCTCCAGTCTGGTATTGACTTCAAAAACATTCTGTGAAATCTGGTTTAGAATATCAGATTCCAGCCCCTTAAGCTGAGAGGCAGTATGGTTGAATCGATCCGCCAACGTCACAGACTGTTCCAGTACTAACGTTCTGGAAGTAGTACTCTCCGGGGTCTTGCTCAGTTCCTGCCATGCGTTCCATGTGTCTCTCATGGCGGCGCTGATGCCAGTACTTGATGGCTCTGAGAAAATGATTTCCAACTGGTCGTTGACCTCATTCTGAGAGGCAAAAGTTTCGTAGCGGCTGGTTTCCAGTCTTACCTGTGTATCAATAAAGGCATCACGAATCCGCATAACACCCTCAGTTCTGACACCGGTACTGATCTCTCCTATACCGGGAATCTGTTGGGGCACATTGGTCACCAAATTAACACGTTTTCTGGCGTAGCCCTCAGTCTGAGCATTGGCAATATTATTAGAGGCCGTGTTGACAGATTCCTGCATGGCGCGCATGCCGCTATTGGCAATATTCATGGTGCTGTATATTCCTGACATGATCAAGCCCCTTTTCTGGCGGTTGTGAATCTCGCAGCTTAAATGGATTTATCCAACCAGCCTGGCTGGTCGCTCAACGTCTGACGCTTTTCGCCTGATTCGGCATAAGTCGCCGGCACATCATTGTTTCTTATTGGAAGCAAGGCTTCCCTCAGAGCCGCTAAATAAGCTATAGACTGGCGGGCGAGCAACCCGTTGGTTTCCTGCAAAATACGAATCTGTTCCGCATACGTCCTTAACTCTTTTTTTACTTCTTTGTCCAAAGTCAACATTTGATTTGAATCCACCATTAGCTGATTCAATGCTATGGTCAGGCGTGTTTTTTTTTCTACCAAAGGGTCTAACCGTTCATAATCCAATTGAGTCATACAGTCTTTTTCTTGTTCCATCACGTTCAAAAGTCCTTGAAGGCGTTCAACGAGCTGCATCTCGAAATTATTCATTCTTTCAATGACCTTTCCTGAAGAATTAGATCCGCCAACCGACCCGCAAGACGGTCTACTGAAAAATCATACGTACCCGAACTCAACATATCTTTGATTTCAATGGCACGCATTGAGATTTCTTCAACATCAGCACCGTCTTTTATCAATGCAGTGAGGGCCTTGGCGGCACCAGAAAGTTCTAATCCGTCTTTCCCTTGCAGAGTCGAACTTTCCGGTTTTGAAGCGATTTTCGATTCTGATTTACTTAAAGTCTTATAAGCCAGATGCACATTAGGTGTAGTTATTTTCATAGGAATCCCTCCTTATAGAGCACGAGCATAGTTTTGCTGTTAACTATTATCGTCGAGTTTTTTCTTTTGTTAAGTGCTTTTCATTTTTATTTCTTCAATACACGGATTCCACAAAAAAACCTCTTTCAAAATTGAAAAAGGTTTGATTGATCTTTGTATTATTTAAAATTTTCTACACGTTTCTGAACATCCAAAATATTTGTGATCCGTATACCAAAATTTTCATTAATCACAACCACTTCACCACGCGCAATAAGTTTGTCATTAACATAAACGTGAAGAGGCTCTTCAGCAAATTTATCAAGTTCCACAATGGATCCGCGGCTTAATGATAAAATCTCCTGAATGGTCTTTTTCGTCTTCCCCAAGACAACCGATACTTCCAGGGACACATCCATTATTAAATCGATATTGGATACGCTGTTTTCTATTGTGCCCGGTTCAAAGGATTCGTAAACTGGTTTTCGGATCCGAGGCAACGTATCTTCTGTTTTTGAAGATTGACCAACAACCAAGCTGCCGTCATAGGCTGAAGTATCATCGACACGAGTTTGCGGCTCTTCAATTCCGCTGGTATAGGACTCTTGAAAATCCTTTTTTTCAAGCAACATGGAGATTTCCTCTTGGGTCAGTATCCTCTCATTCATGTTCAAGCCGCCTTTCTCTAATCTGCGATATTCTAATAGCGATTTTTTGTTTACGCAATCCAAGATAACCCTTGAACTTCAGGCGATCCTCCACATAAACAGAAAGGGGTTCATCAATTCGATTCTCTAGTATTACAACATCTCCAACACTTAGATTTACAAAATCCTTAATATAAAGCCTTGCTTTTCCCAGTTCAGCCACCACTTCTACATGGGCATCCTGTAAATTAGATTGTATCTGCGCAGCATGGGCATCATCTTCAACAATAATATCATGTTGAAACCAGCTGTGAACGCTTAATTTATGAACCACAGATTCAATTGAAATGAAAGGAATGCAGAGATTAATCTTCCCGTTTTTTCCAGCGATTAAGGTTTTTATTGAAATTATTGCTACGGATTCATTTGGCGCAATGGTTTGTTCCAAAGGTGGCAGCTTGTCGATCGCCTCAATTTCAGGGTTTATGCTAACTACTTCATCCCAAGAAGTCTTCATGGTGCGTGTCAACGTTTCAACCACTTCACGTACGACGCAAAGCTCAATATCTGTCAAGCCAATGTTTTTTTCTGAAATCTTCGCCATTCCACCACACAATAAATCCACCACTTGATAAGCAAACATTGGATTAAGTTCCATAAAAATTTTTCCGGGACAACTTCTTAAATTTAAGGTGATTAATACCGTTGGACTCCACAACGATTTCAAATACTCTTCATAAGTCCGCTGTTCAATACTTTCAAAAATAAGAGTTACCGAGGTTCTAAGCTGCCCTGTCAAGTAACTTGCAGAAACTCTCGCATACTCCTCGTAAATCATTTGCAGCGTTGACATATGATCCTTGGAAAACTTATTTGGTCGCTTAAAATCATAAGTTTTGTATTTCGATTCATCCACCGAAACATCAGCTTCGTTTTTCACACCACCCGTTTGGATGGCTTTAAGCAGAACATCAATATCCTTTTGAGTTAATAACTCTGCCAATCTACCACCTCATCCAAACTTGCTTAGTTTCTCTGTACCGACCATTTTAGTATAGCATGAACAAGGAGGAGCATGAATATCTTTTTGCGACGTTGATATTTAATAATTCAAGAACGATATCCCTTAGTTTTTACCACTTATTAACAAATCATGTCCACCTATGATTTTTATCAAATCAATACCTGCAACCTTTGGAATCATGAAATATAATTGCGAATATCTTCTTCAACCTCACAGACAGGAGGGATGGTACTTCGCTATTGCACCTCGACTTCTGTCGCGCTGACCTGTACTGGGTAACTTTCCCTGATAGCTGGCATAATCACCACTTTGACTTTGATCTCTGGCTTCAAATCTTCCAGTGACAGCGGATTGCCTTGTCGATCCAAAATTTTGGCGCCGGGCATAAAATCCACCCAAGCTACGTCAAAGAGATCATAGTCTATAGTTTCAATCAATAGCCTATTCCCCTCAACGGATTCAATAATGCCGTCAAACTCAAGGGTCTTTTCGGATTCAAGCACTGATGTCAACGCCTCTCTCACGAACTGTTGCTGGGCTTCTTCGGAAATCTCAGCCGTCAAGTCGTTCTTCTGAGGACCATAACTTCCAAACTGGGCATGGTTCCCGCCCGTTACTATAATCACTTTGGTATGGGCAGGCAAAAGTAATTGCCATTTTGAAATTTCACTGCTGTTTACCAGTCCATCTCTGGTTGCGAAGAATGCGAGCACCTCACCGCTGTAATCATCTAACGGTTTGCTGTCCTGAGGATAAGCCGCCATTAAAATCAGCGCAGAAATCAGATCCGGATGTTCATAGACAAAGTCTGCCGCCATTGCGCCACCCAGAGAGTGTCCCGCTAGCCACCAAGTGGTGATTTCCGGATGCTCACTTATGATCTCAAGGGCTGCGTCCGAGTTAAAGACAGCCAGATTGAACGGCATGTCGGGCAGAAACAGGCTGATGCCCTGATCCAGCAGAGGAAGAATCAAAGGACCGTAAGCCTCTGCCTGTACCTTGCCGCCCTGGTAGAAGATCAGGCCAACGCCTGTTGGAGAGACGGGCTGCCAGTAAGTGTAACCATCGGCAGACTGCTTTTGATTTTCGTAACCCGCGTTGATCACAAGGGCTTCCGGTGTTGGCTTAGAGCTCCCCGAAAGGTACAAGCCTGCCGCAGCCACTGCGACCGCAAGCAGCGCCGCCAGGACCAATAATACACGTCTGCCGGTTCGAGCACGTCCCATAGGATCCCCCCTCTCAGATTACATCATTCGGATTGCGAAATGCGGGCAGGCTGAAATGCAGTAACCACACTGGATGCATTTTTCGGGATCAATCCAGGCTTTGCCGTCCTCCTCGAAGGAGATCGCGTCGCTGTGGCAGGCGTCAAAGCAGGTGCCGCAGGCTTTGCAGACGAGGCCAAAGACAAAGATTTTTTTCTCCTGAAGTTCCAGCGGCACATCTTTATAGGTGGGATCATTTTTGAAGAATTTGAGATTGTAGTTGACCTCGTCCATACGGATCATGCCAAGGGCGACCGGATAATCTCCAAGGCTTCGGGCGTAGGCCATGCTTCTTTCATACTCCGTGGACAGAGTGCCGCCGCCGAGAACCTTCATGAGGTAGACACCTTTCCCCTTACTACGGCAGAGGGCAATAGCGTCTTCCATTTCTTCCTGTGTGCCGTTGTAGATGCCTCGACCTGCGACGTTGATCAGGGCGAAAACCACATCTATATCCTCTCTTAATGCCGCAGCAGCGACCACTTTGGGATTGTGTGTGGAGATACCGGTCGCGCGGATCACGCCTTTTTTCTTATAGTCTGTCAAGCACGCCAGTGCGCCGCTTCTGAGTTCAAAGACATCCGTCTCGACCTTGGCTGCATGAAGGTGGAAAATATCGATCCTGCTGACGCCCATGGCTTCCAGGGCTTCGTGAATAGCTGCCTCCATGGCTTCATACGTGCTCGCGCCTGATTTTGACGCGATCACCGGGAGCGTGTCCACTTTTTCAAGGGCTCTTTTGATGTGTGGATAGGTGCCGTACATCTGAGCTGTATCAATGAAGTCCACCCCCTGTCTGAGGGCTTCCGCAATGATCTCGGATGCCTCTTCCACGGGTACGTTTTTCTGCAGCGGTCCAATGGGCAAAATGCCGAGGCAAAGCTCACCGACTTCTATGCCGCTGTCACCAAGGGTCATGCGTTTGATCTGCATAGGTTAAACGCCTCCTCAACTAGTCTATCGTCTATTAGCGTCAATTGTTTAGTTTTTGTTTGTCACTGATCTGTTTAATTAGCCACGGCATTTCTTAAGCTCTTGTCTGCACTTCGCCGCGAACAATGCGCTGTCGAGAGATATTGCCACATATTTAAAACCCTGTTCGATCCGCTGTCTTGCGATTTCGCCGTTCCCGGCGATCGTCCCGCATAGTTTGCCGTGGCGCTGTGTAATTTCCAGGGCCTTTTGAACCGCTGCCTCGACGCGCTCGTGATTCACCTGTCCGGTGAGACCCAGGGATTGAGACATGTCGTAAGGCCCTACGAAGATGACGTCGATCTCCGGAATCTGACAGATTTCATCCAAATTATCGAGGCATTCAATGTTCTCGCAGTGGGTGACAATAAGGGTTTCCTCGTTTGCCTTGGCGAAATATTGTTCCGGCTCTGTCATCCCGAAATCCGACGATCTCATAAATGCCACACCGCGCCGCCCGACCGGATAGTACTTGGCGTTCCTGACAACAGCCGCCGCTGTCTCGGCACTGTTGACCTGCGGCACCTGAATCCCGTGTGCACCTATGTCAAGAAAATGAAGGATCGTGCTTTCCATAGTGCTTGGCACCCTGACAATAGGCGTCATGCCCCTGCGTTCAGCTGCCCGGATCAGGGTCAGGGCGCTTTCCGGCCCCATGGGACCATGTTCACAGTCTATGATGGCAAAGTCAAAGCCCGCCAGCCCCAATATTTCCATGACATCCGGCGAATTCATGACGGCGAAAATCCCGACTGCGGCTTCTCCTCGCTTAAGTCGTGCCTTAAGTGTGTTGTGGAACATGATTTGACATCCTCCTCTGACGCTTTGTTTAGTGGACGCCTCCATACCAATGAACCGGCAGCGGTGACGCAGTGCACTAAGATGACAGTTGGTTCGTGTTCAGTTATAAGTCTGAGGTTCTAGGTTGTAGGTTTTAGGCCTCAGCCATACCGAGGCCAATCTCCTCAGCCACGGTTTTCATGCCTTCCAGGGTGTGTAGAATCACGTCGTCCAGCGTCCAGTCCATCATGACGGCGCCCTTTTCAATAACGTCTCTGGAGACCCCTGCAGCAAAGCTTGGCGTCTTGTATTTTTTCTTGATGGATTTGACTTCCATATCAAGTACGCTTTTTGAAGGACGCATGAGGGCCGTGGCGTGGATTAGTCCCGTCAGCTCATCAATAGTGAACAGCACTTTTTCCATAGGATGCTCCGGCGCAATGTCGACACACTGACCGTAACCATGGCTGGCAGCAGCACGGATCAACCGCTCGTCAAAGCCTCGTTCTCTCATGATTTCCTGCGATTTGACACAGTGGGCTTCCGGGTATTTTTCAAAATCCAGGTCGTGCAGCAGCCCTACAACGCCCCAGAACTCTACGTCTTCTTCGTTCAGGTGCTTCGCGAAATAACGCATGACCCCCTCCACTGCCATAGCATGTTTCTGGAGATAAGCGTCCTGATTGTATTCTGTAAGTAGTGCCCAGGCTTCATCCCGGGTTGGCATATGAGACATTTAAGTTTCCTCCTGTAAATCAACTTTTTATATATATTCTAGTATCTTTTATTCACAACATCACATTTTCAAAAAAATCCGACTCATGCGAAATCTCAAATCGGATCTTTGAGTTTTCCTGAATCGCGTCCGTAAAAACGGAAATCAGTTGAACCCCGTAGGCTCCAAGACTTTGATACAGCGCTTCACTGTGGATCAGACGGATGAAGAGCGGATCACTCCAGGTACTTAGCAGATCCCAAAGCGCGTCCAGATTATTGCCGTAATAGTCCGGAAAGTCGAATTGCTGTCTAAGATGCGCATGCGCCGTTTCTCTCGACGTCATCTGCGCGCCATCCAAAACCACATGTTGAACCTCGTTTTCAGCATACATCCGGCAAACACTGCTCCTCTCAATAGAACTGGATAAAAGTCTCGTAGTGGTCATCCGTATAGAAAATCAATCCATCATTGGAAAAGACAAGACGCTCAGCACCGCGGTAGCCGCCCTCGTAATTGATGTCGCATTCATACCACCAGCGGCCATCCTGTTCAGGCAGGCGCCCTTCTCGGTTCCCAAAGTTGTCCCCGCCAATGCTCATTTCATCTGTGACATCCCAAAGATTTCCCTTGTTGCTTTCCCAGCCCAGATCTGTCGCCTTCCGCTTGGTGATGAAGTTTTCCGGCAGCTCGCCATAGAGGTGGAGGTATGCCGCAACTTCCTCCGGTGCAGTATATCTGCCGCCCTCCTCGACATAGCTTTCAGCTTCTGCCAGGAGTGCTTCCAGTTCTGTCAGAGGCGTCGGCGTTTCTTCGACTGCGTCGCTATCGCCTTCAATTTCAGGGTCTGCCGGCTGTTCCACAGCTTCTGGCGCTTCAGTCTCCGGCTCGGCAGCAGATGGTACTCCGCCGCAGCCAGAAAGGACCAGCATAAACATCAGCAGCCATACAGCCAGCCAAGTCCACTTCTTGCCGCGCAGCTTATTTAGTTGTTCACTCAGAACAATCACCTCATTTCTATGCTTCTGGACACAAAGTCCTAAAACCCAAGCTCTTCCCCAACAATCAGAACCGTCATATCTGTCAGCGACGGCTTCTTATTCAGAATAGTCGTCACATTGCAGATCCGGGTTGGACTGTTGCAGTCGGTGCAGACCCCAGTCTTGACGCACGGATTCGGACGGTTCAGTCTTTTGTTGTTCAGAGGTGCGGCAATGGTCTTGATTCTGACTTCAGCCGCATCGAGATTCTCCACCAGTTTGTTCACCCCGGCCACAATGATAACCTTCTTCGGTCCAAAGATCATGGCCGCTACACGGTTGCCCACCCCATCACGGTTCACAATTTCACCCTTCATGGTAATGGCATTGGCACTGGTCAGAAAAACATCACAGGACAGCTGACCGTGTCTGTATGCCGCGCTTTGCTCCGGTGTCAAGCCTGGCTCGTTGTGCCACAACACCGTATTGCCCCTGTCTTTCAGCAGCTCTGAGAGCCCAAGGGTTTCAATGGTTTTGGAACCGCCTATGCCCACAACAGCATCTTCCGGGATCATGCTCAAAATCTGACGTACTGCTTCATGCCCGCCCGGCACATAAGCCGCTTCAAAGCGATTGGATTTAAGCGCTTCTACTGCCGCTTCACCCATTTCCTCCGGTGTTTTCGTTATCATTTCAATCATGTCATTCGCCTCCCCGTGGTCTGTGTGATTAAATATAATCCTTCACATTGCATCGATCCCGAATCACGCCGCGGACCAATGGCTTTTTGCTGGTCATAAGGATCATTATACCCGGTCCATGTCCCATTTTAACACAATCGCTGTGGACGACGACCCCAATGCTGACAGATCCCTTTAAATAAGCCCTGCCAAAAGTATTGTCGCAGTCCTGCAGCATCACAAAGTCTCCAAACCTGAGGGTATCAATGCCCAGTGTCCTGATGACCTCATCATCCTGGGTCATGATGTCATAATCCCCGGTAAAGGCGTGGGCAGAACCTATGCCAGAGCCCATCAGATGAGCGGGTACAATGGCCGCAACCGGAAACTCAATGACGCCGCTCTCGGTTTTAAGATCCATGCGCTCAAGCAGCTCAGGATCCATGTTCATGACGGTGACCTCAGGAAAGTCCGTCAGTTTCAAACCTTGTCCATAGCCCCTGATCTGAATTTTATTATCAATAGTGAGTTTCTCCATGGTCTCTTCGGAAAACTCAACAATGACGTGTTCAATGCCGCCGTGGGCACCGAGTACATAGCCGGCCTCCCCCTTAGCGTCCCCAGTGACGACTTTGGCCTGATTCCCAAGACAGGACAGCACCATCAGGGCATCGTTCTCAGCGGTAATCTCATTGCGGATGGAGACGCTGGGCTCAATGTGATCTCCAGCCAGCCCAAAGGCCGAGTCCCCCACATGAATGCCATAAGTGATGGAGCCTGTTGCAGGCAGAATCACGGCTTCCCCGTGCTGGTTGATTTTAAAGGTCTTAGTATTTATGGGATGATGGATCTTCCCCATTACGGCCTGTGCGACAACGCTTTTTTTATTGGTTTTAAGCATGCAGATCCTCCCTGGTTCGTCAGTTTACCAGTGTCAGTGTCAGTATTGGATTCTGATTCCATTTTAAACAAAATTACTGTGAAAAAGAATAGGTCGGGATGAAATATATTCAAAAGGAAGCGTTAATCAGGCATTATAATGGTTCGATTAAGTTTTTTGAGGTGTGAAGAAATCAAATGACCATCGACAGAGACATTTGATACTTCATCGATCCACAAATGAAGCAGGGATCAAACCTCTTATTATTGAGGAATGATCCCTGTTTGATTTTTAATTTTTGATCAACTTCACCGTTTGGATCTGTCATCTCAAGTGAAAACTAACCTTAACGACTTATTAATGTTATTGTCATATGCAAATCTCAACTTTTAAATTAGATTGTGCACAACCTAATTCACTTTCACCATGTACTACCATGACAACCCCTATCCCCCAAGCTTCGAAATAACGCCTTCCACAAACTTCTTGATGCTGACCTTTCCCCGCTCCTTGGTCAAGCCATCGAGATATTTCATCTCCTGCCTGACCTGAGGGAAATCAAAAAGAAGTGTGCCGTATTCGGTAAACTTGGTGTTGTAAGGATCCTCCTGACCCAGCGCTGCCAAATTGGCCAGGGCCTTCTGGATGGTCCTGCGAATACGCTGCTCAACCGCTCGGGTGTTGACAGCGCTGCCCTCTGTTCCCAACTCTGCCTCTGCGATCTCCTTATAAATTTCTTGGAGTTGATAGGAACCTGAGGCTGAAGACTGACTGATGCGCATGATCAGCCGCGTCAAGTCCTTGCAGCCGCTGTCGCCTACGATGCCTAAGTCAGAATAAATGGCTGTGAGCCTTGCGCTTGGATCCTGCGGCTGAGTTGCCGCCTGGGCCTGGGTACGCCCCACAAATTGAAGGGCGTTCTGAATCAGGGACATGGAGCGCTCGAGCTCGAGGTTGTGGGCCACGCCCCGGATGACGTTGATCACCTCGATCCGGTTGACGGGTTTGCCTATGAAGAAAACTATGCCGGCGGTGTAGGCTTTTGAGACCATCGGCTCATCCTCCACCTGAGAAATCATGATGAATTTGCCCTTATAGCCCTGCCGCAGCGCGGCCTCCATCACGGCGACGCCATCCACACCGGGGAGCAGATAGTCGATCAGGACCATGTCCGGATGATAGAACGCAATCTCCTCCGCCGCATGGGTGCCGGAGGACAGGTCCGCTACGACCCTGCCCAGCTGGTTTTTTTCAATGATCTGCCGGAGCATCACCCGAACGCTGGGATCATCGTCTATGATCATAAAGGTGTGGAGCACCTGGTTCTGAGCGCCCATCCCGGAAAATATCTCGTTTTGTGAATGTGACATGACTTATTCCTCCAGTGCCTGACGTGGAATCGTCAGAATGAACGCGGTGCCATTACCCACTTCTGTTTCAATGTCAATGCGTCCGCCCAGGGTATCCAGCAAATTTTTCACATGGGAAAGCCCAATGCCTGTCGAGGCCGCCCCTGTCTCTTCGTTGTATTTCGTCGTGAAGCCCGGGGTAAAGAGCACCGGCAGCACGTAGTCCTCAATGCCCTCACCCGTGTCCCGCACCACGAAGCGCGCCACGTCGGTTTCAAAGTCGACGTCCAGGGTCACCATAATGTCGCCCGACTTGCCGCAGGCGTCCATGGCGTTCACGATCAGATTGTTGAGGATGGTGAACACGCTGTGATAGTGTTTGACCTGGATTGAGTTTCCCACCTCAAGCCTGAAGTTGATGCCGCTCTCCATCTCCTCCAGAATACGCCGAGCGTTGATCTCAATGATGGACGCAATGTCCTTCAGACTCATGGCCCCGTCCTTCTCAAAATTCTTGACCAGGCTCTCGAAGCCCCGCAGCACCCGGTAGTAATCCTTCTTGATCTCGTGCACGTCACGGGCAATGGTCAGTGCCTCGTCCCGCACGTCGGGATTGTCCTTGTGGGCCTCGTACAGACCATGGCTGCGGCTCATGACGCTTTCGATCTCACCCATGGATTTCTTCAGGTAAAACAGTTCCGCCTGGATGTTGGCCATGACCGCATTCAACTGGGCGTAACGCTTCTGGTGCTCCCGCTTCATGATCAGGAGCTCCTGGCTGCGGTACAGGAAATAGACAAAATAGGCCAAAATACTGCGCGCTATGCCTATAGTCACTATAAGCACACTCAGATTCACAATATTCGTACCACCGAGCAGGGCTTCTATGAGATTGCAGGTTATGTCCACAACGGCCAGGGTCGCCATGGTTAAAAAAGGCTGCTCTTTCCTGGACCTCAGGCGGAGCACTTTTGCCAAAACGCCAAAGGATAGGTAGTACATGCCCGCCGGCAGGTTTTCTGCGACCAGATCCAAAAGCGGCAGATCTGTCAGGTACAGACGTATGGCGGTTCGGAGCACGACAATGGCACCGGCTGACAAGGCTGCCGTTCCAATTTCGGAAGTATCCTCTCTTATAAGAAGGATTAAGCTTAGCGCCAAAACCCCAGCAGAAAACCTGAAGGTTGACTGAAATGGGTAGAAAAAGATTTGGCCAAAGAAGGCAACGACCGCCATCAACAAGAGATAGGTTCTGAGCTTGGGTTTTCGGCTCGGTCTCACTGCGAGGTCCTCCTTTGGCTGCTGAATTTGGTTCAGTTTTTGCTTCTCAATTTTTATTTTCAAAATTAGTGGTTTCTTCCGTCGCTTTTGTCACTTTATTTCTGTTATTTACAAAATACACGAATCCTCAAGGAACTTCAAGATTCGCCGGATGACTTGCCTGCTGGCAGGTCCATGGAGCAAGACATGACCGGCGGGCTCAAAATACTCAAGGGCCACTTGGGCGTTGGGAGTTTTACTGTGAATACCTTTTTTGATCTGTTCTGCGCTTTTCCAGTGGACAGTGTCGTCATCCAGCCCCTGTAAAATGAGACTTGGACAGGTAAGCTGACCAAACCTGGATTTTGTCTGGATTTGTATGCGTTTAAACTCGAGCAGGGCTCTTATAGGGAATTTGACGGAACTTTTCATGTAATAGCGCAAATGGTCTGTACGGTTGTGTTTAAAGTCCTCCGCCAAATTGGACATCACGCGCTTCAGATCCCAGTGCCTGAGGGGTACGCTCATGAAGATGATCGCTGTAGGTTTATATTTCAGGGCAAGATGCACTGCAATCAGCCCCCCAGTGGAAAACCCGGCCAAAACAATGTTGTCTGATTGTTTTCTGAGGGCCTTGTAGGCTTGCTCCGCAGCATAGATCCAATCCTCATAGGAACAGTGTCCCATCTCTCTTCGACTGCTTCCGGACAAACCGCGTATGGTTGGCACTGCAGCCAGGCAGCCCTTCGCTCTGAGGGCCTCCGCCAAGGGTTCAACTTCCCAGGGGCCGCCGCCGAAGCCGTGAAGGAGAAGGATGGCCGGCACATTGTGATGTGATGCATTTTTGAGTGACACGCCATACCGCCCCTTTCGTTTTGTTCAGCTGTTACC